>Ga0209624_10004111_pt1 | contig 10098 bp, 7 predicted proteins | sample JacPinW_OM2H0_O1_FD_188565 | JGI IMG/M metagenome (GOLD analysis project Ga0209624, IMG submission 188565) | Forest soil microbial communities from Algoma, Ontario, Canada - Jack Pine, Ontario site 1_JW_OM2H0_O1 (SPAdes) (version 2) | ecosystem: Environmental > Terrestrial > Soil > Boreal... | reverse complement strand
CGGCCGCCCGCCCGGCTTCGCCGCCGGGATCAACGGTTCAAGGCGCTCCCACTGCGCATCGGTCAAATCGCTCGGCAGACCTCGCCCAGACTGTTTGTAAGTCTCCCTGTGCCCCTGCGTCCACATCGCGAATCAAAGCCTCCGAGCCATCCCGGAGGCCGTGAATCACGCCCTAACCCCAACCGCCACAAGCTTTTGGGTCAGGCTCTTACGCCTCATTCAGCCCCGCGCCGCGCTCGCCGAGAAATGCGATAGCCTTGGCCGTGAGCTTATAGGCCGAGCCCGGATGGTCCGACGTCGGCTGCACGTAGCGCTCGGCGATTAGCCGCTCCAGATCGCGTTTCGCGTCGCTGGACGACTTGGCGGGATCATGCTCTTCGATGTCGCAGAGCAGCGAGATTTGCGTATCCGTCAGATCATCCGACACTTCGACGCCTCCGGTGTCCGGTCCATGCATTTTAGCCGACCGTCATCAGGCTCGCATTGCCGCCGGCCGCGGCTGTGTTGGCGGCGGTCGCGCATTCCTCGACGAGGTCGGTAAGGTTGTAATCCTCGTCGGCGGCGAGCCGCGCGCTGGATAAAGCCTGGATCCGCACGATTGGCCCTGTGCGGCTCGCAAGCTTGCGCAAGGCGTCCGACGTCGTCCCCTCGTCGCCTTCAAGAAGGGCGAAGGCGAGGGCAGGCGCGCCCAATGGGTCTTCGACGCGATGGACCCGATGCCTGAACTCCACCGGCAATCCCGAGAGGACGCGTTCCGCAAGAGCGGCGTTGACAACCGCATCGTTGCCTGTCGCCAGGATCGCGCCGACCTGGATGAGAAGGCCGCTTTCGCTCGCCGCGACTGCCGCCACTCGGCCACGCCGCCGAAGCGAATAGACGTTGCGCTCGCCGACAGGGCCTTTGAGCTCAACGCGCGCCCCTATGGGCGATCGCGCCATCATCCCCACACACCGCTCGGCCTCCGCGGCATGGCCATGAGCGGAAAGCCAGTCGGCATAGACGCGAATGCCGGCCATCGCCGCGTCGCTGCCTTCCAGGCCGTCCAGCGCGCCCAACGCCGGCTCCGCGACCAGCCGCGAAAGATACAGCGGGCCGCCGGCCTTGGGCCCCGTGCCGGATAGTCGAGAGCCGCCAAACGGCTGCACGCCGACCGTCGCGCCAATGACGTTGCGGTTGACGTAGATGTTTCCGGCCTCGATGCGTTCGACGACGCGCGCAATCGTCTCGTCGATGCGAGTGTGGAGGCCGAAGGTGAGGCCGTAGCCGGCGGCGTTGATGTCATCGATCAGTTTGTCGAGCGCCTGGCGTTTGTAGCGCAGCACGTGCAGCACCGGCCCGAACACTTCACGCTCGACATCGGCGACCTTGCTCACTTCGATTAGCGTCGGCGGGACAAATGTTCCGCGCTCGGCGCCCTCGCAGAGCGGCGTTTGGGTCACCGTGCGGCCGCGGCCACGCATTTTGTCGATGTGGGTTGTAATCGCGTCGCGCGCCTCTGCAGTGATGACCGGGCCGATGTCGCTCGAGAGCTTGCGCGTATCGCCGACTTCGAGCTCGGCCATCGCGCCCTTCAGCATCGTGAGCATGCGGTCGGCGACATCGTCCTGCAGGCAGAGAATACGCAACGCCGAACAGCGCTGCCCCGCCGAATCGAAGGCCGACGACAGGACGTCGACGACGACTTGCTCGGCGAGCGCCGACGAATCGACCACCATCGCGTTGAGGCCTCCGGTTTCGGCGATCAGGGGTAGCGGCGCGCCGCGGCGTGTGAGGCGGCCGGCGAGCTCTCGTTCGATCAGTCGCGCGACCGGGGTCGAGCCGGTAAACACGACCCCCTGGACGCGTGGATCGGCGACCAGCGCCCCCCCGACTTCGCCGGCGCCGGGCACGAGTTGTAGCGCATCGCGTGGGACGCCCGCTTCATGCAATACGCGGACGGCTTCGGCGGCGATCAGCGGCGCCTCCTCCGCCGGCTTGGCGATGACCGAATTGCCCGCCGCGAGCGCGGCGGCGACCTGGCCGGTGAAAATCGCGAGCGGGAAGTTCCAGGGACTGATGCAGGCGACGAGGCCGAGCGGGGCCGGGGAGCCGGAAAGCAAAGTTCGCGCCGCCTCATGTGCATAGTAGCGCAGGAAGTCGGCAGCCTCGCGGACTTCCGCGACCGCATTGGCGTAAGACTTGCCGGCTTCGCGGACGATGAGGCCGACGAGCAGGTCGTTGCGCGCTTCGAGAATGTCGGCGGCGCGGCGCAGGAGGCTGGCGCGCTCGGAGGGCGGGATCGCGGCGAAAGCGGCCGCGGCGCGGTCGCCAATGTCGAGCGCGACGGCGATTTCGTCGGCGCGCGCATGGCGGGTGAAGCCAACGATGTCGCTTCGGTTGGCGGGGTTCAAGACCGGCTCGCCCGGTTCGTCTTCCGCAGCGTCCGGCGCAAAGGCGCGCCAAGCCGTCCCAGCGCTCGCGTTCAGCCCGCTGTCGAGCTTGGCGAGGCGGCTCTCGTCGGAGAGATCGAGCCCGCGCGAGTTGACGCGATCGGGCGCATAAAGGTCGCGCGGCGCCGCAATTTTGTCGTGCGGCGCCCCGATTGGCTGGATTGAGCGCGCGGCCTCGGCCGGATCCGCGACCAGGTCATCTATGGACACGCTCGCGTCCGCAATGCGGTTCACGAAGGAGGTGTTGGCGCCGTTTTCGAGCAGGCGGCGAACGAGATAGGCGAGCAGGGTCTCGTGCGAGCCTACCGGCGCGTAGACCCGGCACGGGCGATTGAGCTTCTCTCGGCCGACCACCTCCTCGTAAAGCGGTTCGCCCATGCCGTGGAGGCACTGGAATTCGTACTGGCCGCGGTAGAAATTGGGGCCGCCGAAGACGAGCATGGACGCGAGCGTCTGCGCGTTGTGGGTGGCGAATTGCGGATAGACCGCGTCTGGCGCCGTGAGCAATTTGCGCGCGCAGGCGAGGTAGCTCACGTCGGTGTAGAGCTTGCGCGTGAATACCGGAAAGCCGTCGAGGCCGTCGACTTGCGCGCGCTTGATCTCCGAATCCCAATAAGCCCCTTTGACCAGCCGGATCATCAGTCGGCGGCCCGAGCGGCGCCCAAGATCGATCAGCCAGTCGACGACTGCCGAACAACGCTTGCCATAGGCCTGAATGACAAAGCCGAGGCCGTTCCAGCCCTTGAGGTCCGGGTCGAGGGACAGGGCCTCAAGAATGTCGAGCGACAGATCGAGCCGGTCCGCTTCCTCGGCATCGACGTTGAAGCCGATGTCATAGGATTTGGCGAGCGCCGCGAGCCCCTTCACACGCGGCAGCAGCTCCTTCATCACGCGCGCCCGCTTGATGCGTTGGTAGCGCGGGTGGAGCGCCGAGAGCTTGATCGAAATGCCCGCCCCTTCATAGATGCCACGACCATGCGAGGCTCGGCCGATGGCGTGGACGGCGCGTTCGTATTCGTCGAGATAGCGCGCCGCATCCTCGGCGGTGGTCGCTGCCTCTCCCAGCATGTCGTAGGAGAACGTGAAGCCGCGCGCCTCGCGATCACGGCTGTTCGCGAGCGCCTCCTCGATCGTGCGGCCGGTGACGAACTGCTCGCCCATAAGCCGCATGGCGACGTCGACGCCGGCGCGGATGATCGGCTCGCCGCTGCGCGCGATGAGGCGGGTCAGGGCGGCCGACAAGCCCTGCTCGCTGGTGGTTGTCACCAGACGGCCGGTCAGCACGAGGCCCCAGGTGGCGGCGTTGACGAACAGTGATGGGCTGTGACCGACATGCGCGCGCCAGTCGCCGGGCGAGAGCTTGTCGCGGATCAGCGCATCGCGCGTCGCGTCGTCCGGAATGCGCAATAGCGCTTCGGCGAGGCACATCAGCGCCACCCCCTCCTGGCTCGACAGCGAATATTCGTGGATCAAACCCTCGACGCCGCTTGAGCGCGTCTTGGCTCTGAGCTTGGCGACGAGGCTATGGGCGAGCGTGCGGATGCGGTTCGCTTCGTCGGCATTTGCGGTCGCCAGCCCGACGAGCGGGGGCACACATTGGGGCTCGGGCGCCCGGTAGGCGGCGGTGATCGCGGTCCTGAGCGGCGTTTGCGGCGCGACCTCGCAGCGGAACGCGGCGAAGATGTCGGCGGCGTCGGTCATGTCAGGCTCCCAAAAGCCGGTCCCACCCAGCGCGAGGGCCCAAGGCGGTCGGGCGATCTTATTCTCGGGAAAAGCGTTTTGCCTATGTTGTCAAATGAGGTCGTCGGCGTGACAACGCGCGGCCTTGCATTTTCGACAGTTCTGTTCGCGCTTGGCGCCGCCGATCACTACATAGCGATTGGGGCGCGGAATACGAGGAGTGGTCATGCGCGTAATCGGCGTCGCCGGATGGAGCGGAGCGGGCAAGACCACGCTTATTGTCCGGCTCATTCCGGAACTGAATCGCCGTGGCTTCAGCGTTTCGACAATCAAACACGCCCACCACAATTTCGACCTCGATCAGCCGGGGAAGGATTCTTACGAGCATCGCGCCGCCGGGGCTGAAGAGGTGCTGGTCGTTTCCGCCAATCGGGTCGCTCTGATGCGGGAATTGCGCGGAGCGCCAGAGCCATCGCTGGCCGAACTTTTGCGGCTGCTCAAGAAAGTCGATCTTGTCCTGGTCGAAGGCTTCAAGCGCGATCCGCTGCCGAAGATCGAGGTCTTTCGCGCCGCCAACGGCGAGCCGCCGCTCTATCCCGACGACCGGAATATCGTCGCGCTGATCCGCGACGCCGGTCCGTCGGGTGGACTGCCGCACGCGTTGATCGACGATATCGCGGCGGCGGCGGATCTCGTGCTCGCGCATGCTCGTTCGCTCGCAGAAGTTCTGGCCGAGTTCGAGGGACGGTCGTAGCGCCAGACTTTTGCCGTTTTGCTCGATCCAATCGACGGTGCGACAATCGTCCCTCCGATGGGAACATGGACTGAACAATGAATGAGGCCACGCCGGCGCTTAGCCGGCGAAGACTGTTTGAGATCATTGGCGCAAGTGTCGGCGGGGCGGCGGTGTACCAGGCTATGACTCGCCTCGGATATGCGGAGGAATCGCCATACCGAGGCCCGATCAAACTTGACGGCGATCCCAAGGGCGCGTCGGTCATCGTTTTAGGAGCCGGGCTCGCCGGGATGACCGCGGCGATCGAGCTCGAGCGCGCTGGCTACAAAGTGAGCGTCCTCGAGTACAACGCCCGTCCAGGCGGACGAAACTGGACACTGAGGGGCGACGACGTCTACACGGAGCTCGGCGGCGCGACGCAAAAGTGCGAGTTCGACGCCGGCCTCTATCTCAATCCCGGGCCATGGCGAATTCCGTATCACCATTACGCGATTTTGGACTATTGCCGTCGCTTCGGGGTGACGCTCGAGCCCTTCATCCAGCTCAATCACAACGCCTATCTGCATTCCGCTAACGCGTTCGGCGGCAAGCCGCAACGCATTCGCGACATCAAGGCGGATTTCGACGGCGGCGTCGCCGAGCTCCTGGCCAAAGCGACGAAGAAAGGGGCGCTCGATGATGCGGTGTCGACTGAGGATCGGGAAATCCTGCTCGAGGCGCTGCGGTCGCTGGGCGCGCTCGACAAGGACTTCCGCTACCGGGCCGGCGCGGATTCAGCGGCTCATCGTGGCTATGCGAAGCACTCGGGAGGCGGACTCGGCGCGGCGCCGATCGCGGGCGATCCGGTCGGGCTGCACGATATTCTGACTTCGCGCCTGTGGGGGGGGTTACAGAGTTTCCTGCTGTACGATTTTCAGACTACGATGTTCCAGCCGGTCGGCGGCATGGGTAGGATTGGCGAGGCCTTTGCGCGGCAGATACCGGATCGCATTCGGTACGGCGTGAAAGTCGCCGCCATTCGGCAGAACGATAGCGGCGTTGCCGTCGACTTCGAGGACCTAACGGCGGGCGGGACAGTTCGGGAAGTTAGAGCCGACTGGTGCGTGTGCACAATTCCGCTGAGCATCCTGAGCCAGATCTCGATCAACGTGTCCGCGCCCATGAAGGCGGCAATCGACGCTGTTCCTTATGCCTCCGCGGTGAAGTTCGGGCTTCAGTTCTCGCGTCGGTTCTGGGAGGAGGACGAGCACATCTTCGGCGGCATCAGTTACACCGATCTGCCGATCCGCCAGATCTCCTATCCCAGCACGAATTTCAATGCGGGCGGCAAGGGCGTGCTGCTCGGCGGATACACGTTCGACGGACCGAACTCATACGAGTTCACGGCGATGCCGCCGGCCGAGAGAGTGAGGCGCACTGTCGAGTTCGGCGCCCAGATCCACCCGCAGTATCGCACGGAGTTCGGGAATGGCGTGTCTGTCGCCTGGAGCCGGGTCCCGTTCACGCTTGGCTGTGCGGGCGACTGGTCGGATGAAGCGCGAAAAGCGCATTACAACGACCTTTGCCAGATCGACGGCCGAATCGTGCTGGCCGGCGAACACGCCTCCTACATTCCAGCCTGGCAGGAGGGGGCGATCCTCTCGGCGTTGGACGCGATCGAGCGCCTGCACAAGCGCGTGGTCGCGACATGAGACCTGTTGCGCGGCTGGCCCTCGCGTTCGCGGCCGCGGCGGCAAGCGCATCGGCTGTCGTGGCCGACGACGCTCCGGCGAAAAGCGCAGTTATGAGCCACGGTTGGGAATTTGGGGAGCAGGGCGGAGCGGACCTATTCCGAAACGTCTGCGCCGCCTGTCATCAGCCCAACGCGCAAGGCGCGGTTGGCGCTGGGTCCTATCCGTCGCTCGTCGCCGACAAGAACCTTGATTCGGCTGACTTCATGATGAGTGCCTTGCTTGGTGGGCTGAAAGGCATGCCACCGGTCGGAGACATGATGAGCGACGCGCAAGTGGCCGACGTCGTCAACTACGTCCGCACGCATTTCGGCAATTCTTACCCGGACGCCGTTTCGGCCGCGGATGTTGCGGCGGCGAGACGACGGACCGCGCCGCCCTGAGTTCGCGCAATCCCACCGGAAATGCGCCCTTACAAAGGCGACACGGTCTCACGGTCAGCGGACGACTCCTCCGCGACCTTGGCCGGCTCAAGGGCCGAGGAAACCGCGTCGTCCACGCGTTCGAGCCATGTGAATGTCAATTGCTGGCGCACTTCTTCGGGGATGTCCTCGAAGTCTTTCCGGTTGCGCGCGGGCAACATGATGCGCCGGAGTCCGGCCCTGTGCGCGGCGACGATTTTCTCCTTGATGCCGCCGACCGGAAGCACGAGGCCCCGAAGGCTGATCTCCCCGGTCATCGCGGTATCGCTGCGTACGGTGCGATCGGTCATGAGCGAGACGAGGGCCATGAACATCGCCACCCCGGCGCTGGGGCCGTCTTTTGGCGTCGCGCCGGCCGGTACGTGGACGTGAATGTCGGTCCTCTCGAAGCGCGCCGGGTCGATCCCGTAAAAGACTGCGCGATTCTTGACGATGCTGAGCGCAGCTTGCGCGCTTTCCTTCATCACATCGCCCAGCTGTCCGGTGAGGATGAGCCGTCCGGCGCCCGGAGTGGCGGTCGCCTCGATGAACAGGATGTCGCCGCCGACCGGCGTCCAGGCGAGCCCCGTCGCAACGCCGGGGATGCTGGTGCGCATTGCGACCTCGTCCTCAAATAGCGGTGGCCCCAGGATGCCTAAGAGATCGGCGTCCGCGATCGTGATCGGACCGCTCTCGCCCTCCGCGACCCGCATGGCGGCTTGGCGCAGCACCCTGCCGATCTCGCGCTCCAGGCTGCGAACGCCAGCTTCGCGCGTGTAGCGCTCAATGATGCCCCTGAGCGCATCATCGGCGATCTCGACTTGGTCCGGCTTGAGACCGTTCGCATTCAATTGGCGACGCACAAGATAGCGGCGCGCGATCTGGAATTTTTCGCTCACCGTGTAGCCGGAGAGACTGATGATCTCCATGCGGTCGCGAAGCGGGCCGGGAACGGTGTCGAGCATATTCGCCGTGGCGATGAACACGACCCGGCTGAGGTCGAACGGCACCGCGAGGTAATTGTCGCGGAAGGTGTTGTTTTGCTCAGGGTCCAGCACCTCCAGCATCGCGGAGGCCGGGTCGCCCTGAATGCCGGACCCAAGCTTGTCGATCTCGTCGAGCATCATGACGCAGTCGCGAGTTTTGGCCTTGCGGATCGCCTGAATGATGTTGCCGGGCAAGGCGCCGATATAAGTCCGCCGATGTCCGCGGATCTCCGCTTCGTCGTGCACGCCGCCTAGACTCACGCGGACGAACTTGCGGTTCATGGCGCGCGCAATCGACTGACCAAGCGACGTCTTGCCGACGCCGGGAGGTCCGACAAAGCAGAGGATCGGCGCCTTGCCGTCCGGCGAGAGCTTACGAACGGCGAGATACTCGATGATCCGGCGCTTGATTTTCTCGAGCCCGAAGTGATCCTCATCAAGGATACGGCGCGCCGCCGCGATGTCGATCGGCGTCTCCTCGGGCAGCGCCCAGGGCAGATCCACCAGCCAATCGAGGTACGTCCGCACCATGCCGTACTCGCCCGCAGCCTCGGGCATGCGCTGAAGCCTGCGCAACTCCTTGCGCGCCTGGTCGTCGACCTCCTTCGGCATGTGCGCGTTCGCAATCGCCTTCTCGAGTTCGGCGATCTCGGCCGATTTTCCCTCGTCCGCCTCGCCAAGCTGGCGTTGAATGGCTGCCATCTGTTCACGCAGCAGGACCTCACGGTTGCGGGAGTCGAGCGAGGCCTTGGTTTCCCGGCCGATCTCTTGCGAGAGCCGAAGCACCTCTATCCGATGCGCGAGCAACCGCGAGACCCGCTCCATCCGGGCGCCGATCTCCACCGTCTCGAGGATCTCTTGCTTCTCGTCCGGCGTCGCATCCATGAAGGTCGCCACCAAATCGGCGAGCGCGCCCGGCGAATCGACGCCCTGGATCGTCATCAGCAATTCGTTGGGCGCCTGCGGCAGGAGCTGGATCGCCTCGATCGCCTGGCCCTTGAGATGAACGAAACGGGCCTCGATTTCGTTTGACGTCGGACTGGGCTCAGGAATCCTTTCCGTCTGGGCGACGAAAAACGGCCAACCGTTCAGGTAGTCGACGACCCGGAACCGTTGCTCTCCCTGGCAAATGAGATGGTTCGAGCCGTCCGGCGCCGTTATGTAGCGAACGATATTGGCGACCGTTCCCATTCGATGCAGATCGATTGGCAGGGGATCGGCCATTTCAGCGTTGCGCTGCATCACAATGCCGACCGGCTTTTGTTCTCTCACCGCTGTCTGCGCCGCAAGCACCGAACGCGGACGGCCGAGCGTGATCGGCAGGACAGTCGTTGGAAACAGCACCAAGCCGCGCACCGGCACGATGATCAGGGCGTCAGGCGGCAATGGCGGCGAAGGCGCCGCGCCGAGCGCGCCTTCGGAGCCTGTCGCGGCGTCAGCCATTTGCGGCCTCCGATTTTTGCAGCGTTATGAGCATATGGCCGTTGGAGTGCGACCGGTGGATGGCGCTATATCGTCCGGCCGGCAGACGGATGCGACGTTCAAATCGACCTTGCGGCAGCTCGAGTCGGTGGATGATCGCGGTGCGCATCTCTTCCGGATAAGTCCGAGATCCCGAGATCAACAAGTCACCTTGATTGATGACCGCCTTGACCTCGTCGAAGTCGACCCCCGGCAGGGCGACCAGCACCAACACTGCCCGTTCGGTCTCGAGAATATCGACCGGGGGCTCCCAGGCGACCGGGGAGCGTGAGCCGGAGGGCTGAACGAATTGCCGGTGCATGCGCTCTGCGCGCGCCAGCACCTCGAAGGCTTCTGACCACATCCAATAGCTTGGAAATTTTGTTTCCATCGCGTCACCCGAACCAGCAGCGCCGGCTTTTTGATCCAGAACCGTCGATGCTCAATAGCGCAATTCCCGTCCGCATTCATCTTCGCGGGTCTTCGTTCTCCGGATGAAACACGGGCTTTTTGCGCCGGCGAGCATCTCCACATGGGGATTGCGGCCGGCTAGCGCGGCACTCATTTTGGAGCGAGGAGACCACGCATGAGTCAGAGCCATGTGACACTGGCGTTTCCCTTGAAGTGGCCCGCCGATGCGAACGCGCTGGCCGAGAAATTACCGGGCTGTTGATG
>Ga0209624_10004110_pt1 | contig 10098 bp, 9 predicted proteins | sample JacPinW_OM2H0_O1_FD_188565 | JGI IMG/M metagenome (GOLD analysis project Ga0209624, IMG submission 188565) | Forest soil microbial communities from Algoma, Ontario, Canada - Jack Pine, Ontario site 1_JW_OM2H0_O1 (SPAdes) (version 2) | ecosystem: Environmental > Terrestrial > Soil > Boreal... | reverse complement strand
ATCGCGCAACGCCGCGTGCTCCGGTCCAATCGAGGGATAATCCAGTCCTGCGGACACCGAGTGCGTCAGCGCAATCTGTCCCCCCGAATCCTGCAACACGTACGAGAACGTGCCCTGCAAAACTCCCGGCGATCCGCCTCGAAAGCGCGCCGCATGTTCCCCAAGCGCCTCGCCGCGCCCACCAGCCTCCACTCCGATCAACTGAACTTTCCTGTCCTTGATGAAATCGTAAAAAATTCCGATTGAATTCGATCCTCCGCCCACGCAGGCGATAATCGCCGCCGGCAACTTTCCCTCCGCCTTCAAGATTTGCGCTCGCGCCTCGCGCCCAATCACGCGATGAAAATCCCGCACCATCGTCGGATAAGGATGCGCCCCCAACACACTTCCCAACAAGTAATGCGTCGTCCTCACATTCGTGACCCAGTCGCGCATCGCCTCATTGATCGCGTCCTTCAGCGTCCGCGACCCCGACTCAACTCCTCGCACTTCCGCCCCCAACAGCCGCATGCGGAACACATTCAACTCTTGCCGCCGCATGTCCTCCGTTCCCATGTACACGACGCACTCAAACCCCAGCAGCGCGCAAACGGTCGCCGTCGCCACCCCGTGCTGCCCCGCGCCGGTCTCGGCGATCACGCGATGCTTCCCCATCCGGTCGACGAGAAGTCCCTGTCCCAGGCAGTTGTTGATCTTGTGCGCGCCGGTATGCAGCAGATCTTCGCGCTTCAAATAAATCCTGGCCCCACCCAATTTATGCGTCAGCCGCCTCGCAAAAAACAACGGCGTGGGACGCCCCGCATAAGTCCGCAGCAACTCCTCAAGTCGTTTTTGAAATTTCGAATCGCGTTTCGCCTTCTCATACTCGCGCTCAAGCTCGTCAAGCGCAGCCATCAAAGTCTCCGGCACATACCGCCCGCCGTAAACTCCAAAGCGTCCTGGCTCAGCACCACGAGGGGTGCCCCGCCCTTGTCGCGCCTTTTGCGACAGAGCCTGCCCTGAGCTTGCCGAAGGGGTGGGGATTTTGACTTTCGAACTTCGGGGAACCGTAGCCATCCCTAATCAACCTTCCGATCGATCTCACGCACCGCTTTCACAAACGCCTGCACCTTCTTTGGATCCTTCTTCCCGGGCCGCTCCTCGACTCCTGAAACGACATCCACTCCCCAAGGCCGCAGCAATTCAGTTGCGCGCTTCACATTAGATGGCGTCAGACCTCCAGCGATCGCGACAGGGTAAAGTCTTGTCAAGGTGCGAACCAGAGGACGCGCTTCTTCCCAAGCGAATGTCTTCCCGGTCCCGCCTCTGAGCCCTGGAGTTCCAGAGTCGAGGAGAACTCCTGCGAAACTAGCAAACGTCGGCATAACAGAGGATCCGACCGAACCGCGGAACCCGCGCAGGCACTCCGCTATAGGCAGACTGAAAAAAGTCCTAACCTTTAAAAGATATCGATCAGCGTTCCGATATTCGTCGCCGTGAAGTTGCGCCGCCGTGAGACCAGCCTGGTCAATCATTTCTGAAACACGCTCCGGCGCTTCGTTTACAAATATTCCTACCTTTTCCACACTCTCCGGCAGCTTCTCCACAATCTCCCGCGCGGTCTCGACGCTCACACACCGCGGACTCTTCTCATAAAACACAAATCCCACGGCGTCCGCGCCTGCGTCAACCGCAACGAGCGCGTCCTCCAGATTCGTCATCCCGCAAATCTTCACCCAAGTCATAATCCAGTTGTCAGTTCCCAGTATCCAGTACGCCCTGTCTAGTGTTGCGACCTGACAAAAGTTTTTGTCATTCCGAAGCGGCGAAGCCGAAGAGGAACCTGCTGTCCTCGACGGCACCAAGAAGCTCGCCAACTATCTAACAGCTCGCACCACTACGAAAGCGAGCGCTTCAGCGCCCGCTCGGTACCCCGGCACTCGGTACTCGCATCAACTCCCGCAACGCCTCACCCGGCGACGACGCCCGCATCAACGACTCTCCCACAAGAAATGCGTGATACCCCGCAGCCTGCAGCCGCGCGATATCCGACGAAGAATGTATTCCACTTTCCGCCACCCGCACCACGTTTTCCGGAAACTTCTCGGCCAGCGAAAACGCAGTTCCCAGATCAACATGAAACGTGCGCAGATCGCGGGTATTCACGCCAATCAAATCGAATCCCGCATCCAGCGCGCGCATTAGCTCTTCACCGTCGTGCACTTCGCACAAAATGTCGAGCCCCAGCGACCGGGCCCCACGCGACAGCGTAACCAATTCTTCCTGCGTCAGCGCCGTCACAATCAGCAACACCGCATCGGCCGAATTCGCCCGCGCCTCGACCACCTGGAATTCATCGACGATAAAGTCCTTGCGCAAGCACGGAATCGAAACCGCCGCCGAAGCCTCACGCAGATTCCGCAGCGAGCCCTGAAAAAACTCTTCATCCGTGAGCACCGATAGGGCAGCCGCCCCGACCGCCTCCAGCTCCCGCGCCAAGTCCGCCGGATGAAACTCCGCCCGGATCAATCCCTTCGACGGTGAGGCTTTCTTCAACTCGGCAATCACTGCCACGCCGTCGCGGCTCTTCGCAGCCAGCACCTGCCGGAACCCGCGCGGCACATGCGCTTCCGCCCGTTGCTCTACTTGACGCAAGTCCGCCGCGCGCTTGGACTCCGCCACCCGCGCCCGCGTAGCCGCAATAATCCGGTCTAGAACGGCTGCCATAGAGAATCTTTTGATTATAAGGGACTGCCGCGATTACATCGTCACGAGAGGGTGCCCCGCCCTTGTCGCGCCTTGAGCGACAGAGTGGGGACTCTGCTCGACTGATCTGCAGCGCTACTTGGAAGAAACAAGAAGAAGAGGATGCTCCCTGCTCGAAACCAAGAAAGATTTCTCATATAGAAACTCGGAGGGTGCCCCATTTCCGGCTGGTTTTGCCGGAAGTGGGGATTTTGACTTCAGATTTTGAAACTTTTCTACTCCATCCCCAGCGACGCCTTCACCGACTTCCCATACTCCCGGGCTTTCTCCAGTATGCGAGGCTCATCCACAGTCAGCAACTTTCGGTCCCGCATCACGACGCGCCCGCCGATCACTACCGTCTCCACATCGCTCCCTTTCAGCGAATACGCAATCTGAGCATAGATGTCATACATCGGCACCGCATTCGGCTCATCCAGACTGATGATTGCCAGATCCGCCTTCTTTCCCACTTCCAGCGATCCGATTTCTTTCTCCAGGTGCACGGCCCGCGCCCCGTCAATCGTCGCCATCTCCACCACGGCCTTCGCGTTCAGCGCCAGCGGATTCATCTTCGTGATCTTCGCCAGCTTGGCCGCCAGATCGATCTCTTCCATCAGGTCGAGATCGTTATTGCTTCCAGCGGGACCATCGGTCCCCAACCCAACCGCTACGCCCGCCGCTCGCATCTCCGGCACTGGAGACACTCCGCTCGCAATCATCATGTTGCTCGATGGATTGTGCACGCAGCCCACACCGCGCTCCGCCAGCGTCTTGCGATCGGCCTCGTCCACAAAAATGCAATGTGCCGCCACCACATCCGGCCCCAATACGCCAATCTTCTCCAGATATTGCACCGGAGACATGCCATTCGCCTTCTCGCTGTCCTCCCACTCCTTCTTCATCTCCGAAACGTGAATCAGAATCGGCGCATGATATTTTCTCGCCAGTGCCGCCGCATCCTGCAGCGTCTTCTTCGAGCACGTATAAATCGAGTGCGGTGCCGGAGCCGCGTGAATCAGCGGATCTCCCTGCCATTTCTTCAGGAATTTTTCTGTGTACGCCAGCATCTCGGCTTCGCTCTTATTGTCCGGCGCCGGAAAATCGATAAATGTCTCGCCCAGAACGCCGCGCATTCCTGCAGCTTTCGTCTCTTCGGCAACCGCGTCCTCGAAGTAATACATGTCCGCAAACGTCGTTACGCCTGCGCGGATCTGCTCGGCTGCCGCTAACCGCGTTCCCCAACGCACAAAATCTTCGTTGACGTTCTTTTTTTCGGCCGGAAAGATGTATTTGTACAGCCAGTCATTCAACGTCACGTCGTCATGCAGCCCTCGAAACAATGTCATCGGCACATGCGTGTGTCCATTGATGAACCCGGGCAGAACCAGACCGCCATGCGCATCGATTTTTTGTGTGGACTTGTAGCGAGCCTCAATCTCAGCGCGCGGTCCCACTGCTACAATCGAATCCCCGCGCACCGCGACGCTTCCATCCTGATAAATCGCCCTCGTCGAATCCATCGTCACCACGATTCCGCTGCTGACGATCAAATCGACATCTTGCTTTGCCTGCCCGAAGCCAGCCAGCGGCAACACGAACAACAGTGCAATCAGAGTCAGAGGGTGCCCCACCCTTGTCCTCCGGTTTTTGGAGGACAGGGTGGGGATTTTGATTTTCAATGTTAGATGTTTCACTGTTTTTCCCCGAGACCTCATTTCGCCACTCTTTTCAAATAGAACCGGAAGAAATCTTCCGAGTTGGACTCCAGACAAACCTGCGCATTCACGGGTCCCGGCTCTTCCCGCGTGAATCCCTTCTCATCCACGCGAATGTGCATCCCCGTCACCGGACACAACTCCGGCTTCAACGCAAACACCAGCGTCATCGGATCGAACAGCGTCGGCGTCTCCTGCCCCCAAAGGTGATACAAGATCGCCAACTGATCCGTCACCGCAGTCCCCTGGCTGAATAGAAACGCCCGCTTTACTTCATCCAATTTCAGCTGCGTCGAATCCAGCGGCATCACGTACAGCGGCACGCCCGACGCGAACAGCTTTTGCGCTGAGGCCACGTCATTCAAAATATTCCATTCCGGCATCGGAGGCACCGGCGGCGTGTATTCGAGATCTCCACATCCGCGTCTCACCGATCCGCCCATCAGCACGACGCGCTTCAGTTTTCGGAACGTATCCGCATCCTGATCGATCACCGCTCCCACATTCATCAGCGGCCCAATCGCGATCAACGTGATCTCTCCCGGATATTTCTTGATCTGCTCGAGAAGGAATGCCACTGCATCCCCATGTGACGCCTTGGCGAAATGTCCGCCGTCTCCATACTTTCTCTGCGACATCGGATTCTTCGTCGCCGTCGCCTTCCCGGCCATCACCGGAATGTCCGCACGCCCCACTTCACCCAAGAACCGGTCGGTGATCTTCGCCCGCGCTTCCGTATCTCCAAACGCCGTCGTCACTCCCAAAACCTGGAGCTCCCGACTTTTCACCGCCAGCGCCAGCGCAAACGCATCGTCCACGTCGTCGCCGATATCGGTATCAATAATGATTTTCTGCGGAGTTGGCGACAGCGCACTCTGCCCCCGAACCGTCGGCGCAGCTGCGCACAACGCAACGCACAGAAGCGATCTCGCCGCCAAATAACGAACTCGTCCCCTCGCCATCTCGTCCTCCGGCCTTGCGTTGCACTGAGCCGACCACGATAAACGAAATCGCGCTCTTCGTCGAAGCGTTTCCCCCCGCGGCTCACCGAATCCCTCGCGACTGACTCAACTGCCGCACAGACTACGCTCTCAACCGCCCGCCCAGAGCGGCATACACGAAACTCCCGCTTGACAGCCCTGTCATCCGAAGTGCAGACTCCCCCTACTGGGCAGAGCGCCTGTGCATGGCGGTTCCTTGCCCCACAAGAGTTTCATCGCGAATTTCGGTTTGGGCTCTGCGCCGCTTACACCAGGTTTTTGGGAAACTCGTTCAGCGTACTCCGTTCCTCCCCCGGCTGGAGTGCAACATCACGCACCGCCTTCGCACGGCCCGCGCCTCGTTTGAACTCGGCGCCTGCTCGAAGACAGGGCAGCTTTTCGCTAGACCTAATCAGTATCAGGAGAGGACTACTTCCGATGCAAAAATTTCTATATGCGGTCATTGTGACCCTGCTACTCGCCGGTGCCGTATATGCCCAGGATGGCGTTGACGCCGACGCCGCGCCCGTTTCGCACCCGGCACGCTCGCTCGGCACGGTAACCGAGAAGTCCATCACTTGTCATAGCGGCGGAATGACGGGCGCGAGCTGTCAGCAACTGACCGTCACCTGCCCCAGCGTGCCTAACGTCGACGCCTATCTCAAAATCAATACACCCTCAAACCCCATCGGAACTGTTCTTTATGGCACTGGCACCGACGGCAACGGCAACTATGACGCGATTTTTACCTACGGCAAGACTGCCGTGCAGAACGTCTACAACGCCGGATTCCGCACCGTCCAGATTTCCTGGGGTACTCCCTACAACAACAATCAGCCCGGCGGCTGGGTCGGAGGCCCCGGAGGCGTTCTCGCCGCATCCTGCCGATGGGCCACTGTCGCGAACTACGTCTACACCAAGATTCAGAACAATAGCAGCAAGCCGATGTGCGCGACGGCCAATAGCGGAGGCGCCGGCGCCCTCGCCTATGTCCTATCGCAGTATCCGAATAACATTTCCATGGCTGAAGTCACCAGCGGACCGCCGACCGCCCGCCTCGACTGGGGCTGCATGTGCAAAGAAGGCAAGCTGACTACGTACTGCGGGAAAGGCTCACTGGGCACATGCTTTGGAGTCACCGACGCCGCCGTCTGGGATCCCGCATACACTCCCAATGCCTATTGCTCGAATGCGGTGAAGGGAACTCCGCCTCCCGGAGGCTCAACCTATTTTCTCGACGACAGCGTCGAAGCTCCCGGGGCGACTTACAACTTCTCCAAGACCTACGTGAATATAGTTTTTGGTGGAGAAGATACCAGCTCTGCGATTCCCATCGGCTTGGACTGGTACAACAAAATCACCAGCAAGAAAGAGCAGACCTGCGTTGCCGACGCACCGCATTCGATCCCGAACGTCCTCGATGGCGCCACCCAAATCGCCAACGACCTGATCGGCCTCTGTAAACTTCAATAGTCAATCTCGCGGGTGCCCCATTTCTCGCGCGGCCTTTGGCGCGAGAAGTGGGATTTTGACTGTCAGGTAACCGTGGAAGAGCGGCCCTTCCAGGGCCGCGTGAGACTCCGATCAAGCAGCGGGCTTTAGCCCCCGCTTTCGTTTCGTTCAAACTCTGCAATCACTTCAATTCCACCCACGATGTTCGAGTTGAACTGTGGCAACTCGGCGGCAGGAATCCAATATTCGCGATGATTCGAACTTCCTACCACATGCACCTCGTACTTGCGGAGAAACTCCGTTCGCACGCTAAATCGCAACACGAAGCCTGCGAATCCTGACCGCTCATCTTTTGTATTCCAATCTCGGGCAATCTGAGTCGCATACTCCTCAGTTAGCACCGGATAGAAAATCGGCTGCTCCGTTCTGCACAACTCCTCGATCCTCATCTCGAATGAAAAATGGGGCTTTTGATCCTCTTCGGGAGACGCTCCCACCGGAAACTCCGCGAACGCGTTGAACCCCTCAATCCCACTCAGGCAGCATCCCGATCAACAATGCGGTGTCCCTCTAAATCATGATCCCGAAGCACTTCGGAACTTTTCTTCCGTTCCTTCCCAAGTTCCCCGTTGATCTCCGCTCCCACCAGCAGGATCCATGATGTCCAGTAGAGCCACACCATCATCGCGATCAGCCCTCCGATGGCTCCATAGGTTCGGTTGAAGTGCGCGAAGTGCCGGAAGTAAACGCCCAACAAAAGAGTGAGGACATTCCACACACCCACCGACAAGGCAGCTCCAGGCAGCGTCGCAGCAAATCTCTGTTTCACATTGGGGGCGAGATAATACAAAACTTCCACCGCAAGAATCGTAAAGACGATGGCGATGGTCCACCGCAACACCGGCCAGAGCATCGCAAAAGTAGACGACAGGGAAAGTTGGTCAGCCAGCCAGAATCCGAAATGCGGTCCTACGATCGTTACGATCATAGCGACGAGAAGTAATCCTCCCGTGATCGCCGCCAGCCCGATCGCCAGAAGCCGCGTCTTCCAATATGGCCGATCATCCTCGACCTCATATGCAATGTTCAGGGCTTCGATCATCGCGTCGAAAGCTGACGACGCCGTCCAGATGGTTCCCAGCAAGCCGAACGAGAACCAAGTCCCATGATGCGAAGAGAGCACATCGCCCAGGACCGAATTCACAATCCGCATGCTGTCCACGGGGAGCAGACGACTCATGAGGGCCAGAACGTGATTGAATAAATCGGGGAACGGGACAAACCCAAGTAGTGCTGCTAAGAGAATCAGTCCTGGAAATACGGAGAGAACGAACCAATACGACAGCGCCGCCGAAACCTGAAACGTGTGATGGCGAACCAAATCCTGGTAAGAACGCTCAATCGCGTGTTTGAAGCCGGCAAACTTCACGAGCCGAAGTTAGCGCTTTCAAAGGCGACACAACATAGGCCGAAAACGGTATTCCTCCCCTACTGTTCTGAGGTTTTGCATCTGAGGAGCACTTTTCATGGAGTACTGGTTTTTAGACCTGAGGGTGGCGGAGTCAAGGATAGGCGGGGATATACTTTCGAGAACCTACCATGAAGCGCCACGCCCTCATCTTCGGTCTTGTCGGCGGCCTCCTCATAGTCACTTTGCAATACACCGAATACCGCTTCGTCGTCATCGAGCACTCCGTAGAGCTCTATGGCGCACTCGTCGCGATTCTCTTCGCGACCTTCGGGATCTGGCTCGGCCTCCGCATCACGCGCCGTCGCGAAACCATCCGCGAAACAGTTGTGGTAAGGGAAGTACTTGTCCCGGCCGAAGCTCCCGCCCTCGAGCCCTTCGCTCCCAATACGGCCCGCCAGCAGGCCCTAGGCATCACGGCGCGCGAGCTCGAAATCCTCACCCTGATCGCCCGCGGCTTCAGCAATCGGGAGATCGCCACGCAGCTTTTCGTCTCCGAAAACACCGTCAAGACACACTGTGCCCGCGCCTTCGATAAGCTGGGAGCCGCCCGCCGCACCCAAGCCGTCCGGCGCGGCAAAGAACTAGGCCTGCTGCCGTGACCGCATCACCCGAAAGCATGATTTCCGCTGTTTTCCTGCAAAATCATCCGAAAGGGTGACGACATCCGGCCGCATTCCACCGTATCGTGACTCCATCTTCACTCGCACCAGCTTCACTCAAACAAGGAGCCTCACATGAAGAAAACCGTCCTCACCTTCGGCATCATCTCCGGCGTCATGATCTCCGTCCTTATGGGCGCATCGCTTCTCTTTACCAACAAGATCGGGCCCGGCCACAGCATGATTCTCGGCTACACCATAATGGTGGCGTCGTTCCTGCTGGTCTACTTCGGTGTCCGCAGCTACCGCGACAACACCCTCGCCGGTCAAATCTCCTTCGGCCGCGCCTTCGCCTGCGGCATCCTCATCACCCTCATTACCACCGTCTTCTACGTCGCCATGTGGGAGATCCTCTACTTCAACTTCATGCCTCACTTCATGGACAGCTACTTCGCCGCGCAGATTCACCAGGTCCAATCCTCCGGACTCGACCCCGCCACCATTGCCACCAAGGTCGCTGCCATTCAACACTCTCAGCAGCTCTACCAGAACCCCTTCGTCAACATGGCCTACACCTTCATCGAACCGCTGCCCGTCGGCGTCATCATTACTCTCATCTCCGCTGCGATCCTCCGCCGCAAAGCCCCCGTCGAACCCACAGCCGCACACGCAGTCATGACCACGTAAGTCAACGCGGGACGTCGGGCGCAGAGACGTCCGTTGAGGCTGCGGCTGAGAGTGATGGCTGCAACGGTTCAAGATGGCTTGGTCAATGAATGTAATTAGAGAGATTTAACGCCAACTGAGACGAGTCGTCAGCCACTTGGCAGCCTCGCGTAACTTCCGGATTGCCGACAGGTTTGCCTTGGAGGTGGGGGTTGGGAAAGGCGGGCTTGATGGAACTCAGCTCGTTCGCTGGCAACTCTTGAAAGGTGTCAGGTGCTCGCCGTCGGCCTAAAAGATGCTTTGGATGGAGGCTGTTTATGTCAACATCTTGGTGTGCTGGCGGCGGGCAGGATGGTTGGGGTCGGTGAATTCGAGCAGTTCGATGGCGCGCCGTTTTCGACTATGAACGCGACGCGCACGCCGTCGGATGGGCTGTTGGGAGGAATCAGGATTTCGCGGCCAGCCAGCTCGGAGGCGAGATCAGCCAC
>Ga0209624_10004109_pt1 | contig 10101 bp, 7 predicted proteins | sample JacPinW_OM2H0_O1_FD_188565 | JGI IMG/M metagenome (GOLD analysis project Ga0209624, IMG submission 188565) | Forest soil microbial communities from Algoma, Ontario, Canada - Jack Pine, Ontario site 1_JW_OM2H0_O1 (SPAdes) (version 2) | ecosystem: Environmental > Terrestrial > Soil > Boreal... | reverse complement strand
AGAGCGGACCGCGACTGGGGCTTGCCGTCGCGGTGAAGATGGCCGGCAATGCCGTCGAGCGCAATCGCATCCGGCGGCTGATCCGCGAGTCGTTCCGGCTGCATCAACACGAGCTGCCCGCGCTTGACCTGGTGGTGAGTGCGCGCGCGCGCGCGCGCGGTGCAAGCGGCGCGCAGCTTCGAGCGCAGCTTGAGCCGCTCTGGCAGGAAGTGAGAGAAAAATGCGCCCCATCGCACAGCTGCTGATTCGGTTCTATCAGTGGACCGTAAGCCCCTACCTTGGCCCGCGCTGCCGCTTTTATCCGAGCTGCTCGCACTATGCGCATGAGGCCATCGGGCGCTTCGGCGTGTTCGGCGGCGGCTACCTTGCCGCGAAGCGCGTGCTGCGCTGCCATCCCTGGCATCCGGGCGGCCTCGACCCCGTGCCGCCGCGGGCCGCACGATGAATAATCCACGCGTCCTGCTGTGGGCTGCGCTCGCGGCCATCCTGCTTCTGAACTATCAGGCATGGATGAAGGATTACGGCGCGACCAGTTCGAGCGCCGCGCCGCCTGCGGCGAGCGGCACCGCCTCGCCAAATCCATCCGCGGGCAAAGACTCCGCAGTGCCGCAGAAATTTGCCACCGAACCCGGCGCGAGCGCAGCGCCCGTGGCCACATCGCCCGCTGCCGAAAACGTCGAGCCCGCCGCGGAGAATGCGCCGCGCGTGCACGTGCGCACCGACGTGCTCGATATGGATATCAGCCTGCAAGGCGGCACGATCACGCGCGCGGATCTGCTGCGCTATCCGCGGGTGAAGGGTTCCACGCAGCCCGTGCGGCTCATGAACGAGGACTCCGCGCTGACGTGGTATGTCCTCAACAGCGGCATTGCCGGGCCGGGCAACGCGCACCCGACGCAGTCGGCGAACTTCACGTCCGCGAATTCGCAGTACGACCTTGGCAGCGCGGCGCAACTGATCGTGCCGCTCAGCTGGAACGATGGCCACGGCGTCAGCGTGACCAAGACCTTTACCTTCCGCCGCGGCGATTACCGTATCGATTTGCAGTACGCGGTCGACAATCGCTCGAGCGAGCCCTGGCAGGGCGCCACCTACGGGCAGATCCAGCGCTACGACGAGCCCGTCGCGAGATCCTATTTCAACGTGGAAGGCAACGCCTCTCACGGCCCCGCCGTGGGCGATGGCACGAAGTACCGCTTTCTCAGCATCGACAAACCCGAGAACCGCACTCTCGACATCGAGGCGCGCGGTGGCTGGATCGCGGCCGTGCAGCTCTACTTCGTCGGCGCGGTCGTACCCGAGGCGGGCTCGAAGAACCGCATTACGCTCAGCACCGAGGAGCGCAAATTTCAGCTCACCGCGACCGGGCCGCTGCGCACGCTCGCGCCCGACACGGCCGATACCTTCAAAGAGACGCTCTTTGTCGGGCCCAAGCTGCACGATCAGCTCGCCGCGATGGCGCCCTATCTTGACCGCGTGGCCGATTACGGCACGTTCACGCTGATCGCACTGCCGCTTTTTTGGCTCCTCGGCAAGGTGCACGGATTCTTCGGCAACTGGGGGGTCGCCATCATCGTCGTCACCTTCCTCCTGAAGCTCCTCTTCTATCCGCTCTCGGAGGCGAGCGGCCGCTCGATGGCGAAGATGAAGACGCTTGCGCCGCGTATCAAGAATCTGCAGGACATGTACAAGGACGACAAGGAGAAGCTCGGGCGCGCGATGATGGAGCTCTACAAGCGCGAGAAAGTGAACCCGGTGGCGGGGTGCCTGCCGATCATCATCCAGATTCCGGTGTTTCTCGCCTTCTACTGGGTTCTGCTCGAAAGCGTCGAGATGCGTCAGGCGCCCTTCGCGGGGTGGATTCACGACCTCTCCGCGCGCGATCCGGCGTTCATCCTGCCGGCAATCATGGCTGCGGCGATGCTGGTGCAATACAAGTTGAATCCGACGCCCCCCGATCCGGTGCAGGCAAAGGTTTTCTTGATCATGCCGCTCGTCATGTCGGCGACGTTCGCGTTTTTCCCCGCCGGACTCGTCCTCTATTGGGTCACGAACACGCTGCTGTCGATCGCACAGCAGTGGAATATCAACCGCCGCATCGCGACGGCCGCAGCGAAGAGGACCGACTAGGTGTTAGGCTCGCGCTGTCATGGATCCGACCGACACCATCGTCGCGCAGGCGACGCCCGCCGGTCGCGGCGGCATCGCTATCGTGCGCCTCTCGGGGCCGAAGACGCCTGATATCGCGGCCGCGCTGCTGGGGCGAGTGCCCGCACCGCGCCTGGCAAGCTTTGGCCGCTTTCTCGATGCTCGCCAGGAGCCGATCGACGCGGGGCTCGCCCTGTTTTTTCCCGCCCCGAACTCCTACACCGGTGAGCATGTTCTTGAGCTGCAGGGACACGGCGGTCCCGTCGTTCAGGAGACGCTCATCGCGCGCGTTCTCGAGCTCGGTGCCCGCCGGGCGCTGCCCGGGGAATTTACGCAGAGAGCTTTTCTCAATGACAAGCTCGACCTCGCCCAGGCCGAGGCGATCGGCGATCTCATCGATGCGGGCTCGCGCGAGGCGGCGCGTGCGGCTATGCGCTCGCTGCAGGGCGAATTCTCACTCATGGTGAAGGGCGCGACCGAGGCGCTCATTGCGCTGCGCACCTACGTGGAGGCGGCAATCGATTTTCCCGACGAGGAGGTTGATTTTCTCGCAGACCGCGCGCTCGCTCAGCGCCTCGAGGAGGTGCGTGACCAGTTTGAAGTGGTGGAAGAGCGCGCGCGGCAGGGACGGCTGTTGCGCGAAGGCATGACGGTGGTCATCGCCGGGCGCCCGAATGCCGGCAAGTCGAGTCTTCTCAATCGTCTCGCCGGCTACGACGCCGCCATCGTCACGCCGCTGCCGGGCACCACGCGCGATGTGCTGCGCGAGCACATCGATATCGACGGCATGCCGCTGCACGTGCTCGATACCGCAGGATTGCGCACCGCGCTCGATGTGGCGGAGGAGGAAGGCATCCGGCGGGCCGAGGCAGAGATGCTGCGCGCGGATCGGGTGCTCTTTGTCATCGATGCGCTCGAGGATCCGACGGGCAGTGCCTTTCAGGCCGAGCGGCAGCGACTGCCGGACGATGTGGCGGTGACTTTGGTCTTCAACAAATGCGATCTCGCCGTCGGCGTGCCGGTCGCCGACACTGCCTCCGGCCCGCCGCGCATCATGCTCTCGGCTCTAAGCGGCGAGGGCATTGACACCCTGCGTGGGCACCTGAAGTCCTGCATGGATTATCACGGACTCGAAGCGGGCACGGTGTCGGCGCGCGCACGTCATCTCGACGCGCTCGCGCGCGCCCGCGAACATGTGGAAGAGGCGATGCGACAGCTGAGTGAACGGCGCGCCGGAGAGCTTGTTGCCGAAGAGCTGCGCTCGGCGCAGCAGGCGCTCGGTGAGATCACCGGCGAGTTCACGACGGAGGATCTTCTCGGGCGCATCTTCGCAGGTTTCTGCATCGGGAAGTAGCATGGCTTCCTAGTACGACATGGGCTTCTGCCGTGAAATGGTCTTCTCGGAAAGCAGGTTTAGATCCGTAGACGATTCAGATTACGAATATGAGGAGTAGGCACCGCACCAGACGGAGCCAGGAGAACGCAGCAGACGTCACAGGTACGGTCTTGCTCCCGTGTTTCGTGCTCGAACCCGAGCTCTGAGTCGCCGGCGGTTAGCTTAATAAAGCCGGTTCAGCTCAATCGATGAGGTCGCAATAGAGTGTCCACATTTGTGACCACTTGCGAGTGTCTAGGTACGTAACATCCTTATGAAGCAGTGGCTTGGCGCGCGAGTTTAGCTTCTGCATTGAAGTAGCCCGACGTCCGAAGAAATCCATCACAGTCCTGTCTGGGCTGTTTGTATAGAACAATCAACAAGATCGTTCGCCCTGTGACTCGAAGAACCACGCAAAGTGGCTGCGGTCTATCTGCAGTCGCCGTCAGGGTATGTGATATCGGCCGCTCGTGGCATGCGCAGGAAGGAGGAGGAGCCGGCGGTTACGGCCAGGGCAAGGCGGCAACGGGGGTACGGGTGGCAATGGCGGTGCAGGTGTCAATGTCTAAGGCGGGACCCTCACGAACGGCGGACTGGGCGGTCACGCCTCCGCGTCAAATATGTTTATGGATCACAGTGCGCTCGCCGCGCACGTCATGCTCAAGTAAATGTTGGTGAAGGCGACGTCAAAGAATAGGCTTGGAACGCTACCCTCTCAGGGGCCGATGCAGTGGCCCGATGACGCTCTGCGACCGCGAGTTGGGAGCTGCGTTTGCAGCGTTTGATCAAAAGGCGAGAAACCTCGCGCACCGCAACCTCGATGTGAAGATGACAAATTCGTGCTTGGTGGTAGCTCACCACAGCTGGCAAGCCCCGCGTACGCGGCGCTAAAATCACAATAAGCATACGGCCAACTTTTGGTGCGGTTCTCAATACTTAATGAATAGGGCCGTATCGGCGGATTGGCCTCGCCATCGGGGTCGCGATTACGAGCAAGGCTCGCTGAACGTCTTTGTTTTGACCTTTAGTCTCTGCCAATATTTCGTTCGGGGAAAAGAGGCCATGAGCACACTTCCCAATGACTACTACGGCGCGGGCGGCTCCAACGGCGCAGCGGGCAATCCGGGAACCCACAGCCATTACAACGGCTACGCAGGGGGTAACGGCGGGCTCACTGATGACGACGCTTAAGGGCGGCTTAGCGTGAAGCAATTTAATTATCTCAAACACATTCTTTGCTGACGACAACAGATGGCACCGCATCCAAGGACGCAATCGTGAGCACACCGATTGCAGATCGCCTTTGAGAGGAGCCATTGGCAAACGGCCATTTTTCTCCAGCGCGAGATTCTCATGAGCACATTTTCTAGTAATTACTCGGGTAACTACACGGGCGGATCGGGTGCTAACGGTGGCACCGGTTACGCTGGTACACGCACCTACTACAATGGCTCGTTGGGCGGTACAGGCGGCGTCGGCGATTATGCGATCAACCTGAATACCAGCGGGACTTTTACAACCTCAGGCCAAGATCAGGGGGGCAGCGGTGGCACCGGCGGGACTGGCGGTGCCGGTTACCATGGCCCCACCAACTGGGGCAATGGCGGCACCGGCGGCACCGGCGGCGCTGGCGGTGGGGGTGTCGATCTTGCTTCGTCGGCTAACCTGACCAACAGCGGCAACATCACCGGAGGTACAGGCGGCTTGGGAGGCACGGGCGGCGCTGGCTACATCGGCGGCGCGGGCGGCGCGGGCGGCGCGGGCGGTACGGGTGTCCTCGCATCGGGCGTGCTGACTAACTCAACGAGCGGCAGCATTGCTGGCGGAAACGGCGCGGGCGGCGGCTACAGTGGCTCCGGCAAGTACTTTGCGTACGTCGCGGACCACGCAGGCAACGGCGGAGTGGGCGTCGATCTCTCCTCGTCGGGAAAGCTCACCAACAGCGGCCAGATTCATGGGGGTGAGGGTGGACGAAGCGTTGCGGGCGGCGTGGGCGGCGCGGGAGTCCTCGCCTCAAGCACCGTCTCTAACACGAGCGGCGCCGAGATCGTTGGCGGCCTCGGTGGCACCGGTATTGAGTATTACGGCGGTACGGGCGGAGCCGGCGGAGCAGCGGTCGATGTTTTGTCCGGTGCGGTCACTAACAACGGGGAGATGACCGGCGGTGCGGCGGGCGCCGGCGGTTCAGGGTATGGGGGCACCATTGGGGGCGCGGGCGGCGCCGGCGGAGTGGGCGTTGAGCTCGCCTCCCTGAGTAGTCTGACCAACGGCGGCGAGATCACCGGCGGTGCGGGCGGCGCGGGCGGTGCGGGCCAGACCTACACTGCTCGCGGCAACGGCACGGGTGGAGCCGGCGGTGCGGGCGGAGTGGGCGTCCTCGCCTCAGGTACGCTGACTAATACAAGCAGTGGCACGATTACCGGCGGCAACGGGGCAGCCGGCGGCGAGATAGGTACAGGTTCGGTGGCAGCGCCCGGTAACGCGGGAAACGGGGGTGCGGGTGTCGATCTGTTGTCCTCGGGCACGCTGACCAACAGCGGACACATTTACGGGGGTGCAGGCAGTTTCGGCGGCGAGTACGGCGGGAAGGGCGGTACGGGTGGTGCTGGGGTTCTCGCCTCGGGCGCGCTGACCAACAGCGGCCAAATCACCGGCGGTGCGGGCGGCTACGGCGGTTACTTCCCCTACCCCGCGAACAGCGACGCGTCCGGCGCGGGCGGCGCGGGTGTTGAGCTGTCAGCCGGCTCCATAACCAATAACGGCAGGATTGCCGGCGGCAACGGCCATGAGGGCGGCAAAGGCGGCGCGGCCGGCGCGGGTGCTGCGGGCGTTTACGGATCCGGTACGGTGACTAACTCGACCGGCGCCTACATCGTGGGGGGCAACGGCGGGAACGGTGGCCAAAGCAACTACTTGGGCTATGTCGGTCCGAACGGTGCGGGCGGCGCGGGCGTGGATCTGTTGTCGGGCACGCTCAAGAACAGTGGTCACATCACCGGCGGTGTAGGCGGCTACGGCGCCTTTACCTCTGCGGCGATCAGTGGCGCGGGTATTAAGCTGTCCGGAGGTTCCGCGACCAATAGCGGCATCATTGCCGGCGGCGAGGGTCACGCAGGGCTCGCCGGGGGGGTAGCCGGCCCGGGCGGCACGGGCGGCACGGGCGCGGAGGTGTTGTCGAGCACGGCCACACTCACCAATAACGGCCAGATCACGGGGGGCAGCGGCGGAGCGGGTGCTGCAGGGGTCTTCTCGGATGGCGGTTATGGAGGGGCCGGCGGTGCCGGCATCGATCTATCCACGGGTTCGGTGATCAATAACGGCAGCATCACCGGCGGCAATGGCGGGGCGGGTGGCGAGGGGAACTACCCGAACTACAACGGCGGTGCCGGTGGCAACGGCGGTGCGGGCGTCTATCTGAACGGCGGGACGCTGACGACATCCGGCACCATCTCGGGTGGGATGGGGGGTGCGGGCGCATACCCCGATGGGTTCTCCGGCTTTAATGGGGATGCGGTGCAGTTTGGCGCCGTGGCGAGCATGCTGGCAGTGGAGCCTCACGCGGTGTTCAACGGTGAGGTGGTCGCGAACTCCGCTGTAGACGACACGCTTAAACTCTCCGGCACGGAATCCGGCGGCACGCCGATCACGCTTGGCGCGCAGTTTTTGGATTTCTCAAGGCTCACGTTTGCCCCTGGCGCGGCGTGGACGGTGGAGGCCTACCCGGGAGCTGCGCCGAGCGGTGGTCTTGCCATCAACGGCTTCACGACGAGCGATACGATCGACGTCACCAATTTGACCCCCGCCGAGGCACAGGCGGATTTTTCATCCAGCACGCATACACTCACGACGAGCACCGATGGCACGCTGCATTTTGTGAGCGGTCCCTTTAGCGGGGAGTCTTTCCTCTTCTCGAACGATGGCAGTGGCGGCACCGATGTGACGGTGATCGAGGGCTACGCCATTTCCACGGTGCTCACGAGCACCGTGAACCTCGGCAATGGCGCCTACAAAAGCCCGCTCACCATCGGGAATGCCGGCGGTGTTACTCCGAGCACCGCAGGGGCTGCCGGCGTGGTGAGCGATGTCGCGGGCAATGTCCTCACCAACGACGGTGCCATCAATGGAGGCGCAGGCAGCAGCGGTGGCGCCGGCGGTATTGGTTTGAACTTCAAGCTCGGCAGTACGGTGACCAATGGTGGCAGCATCACGGGCGGCAACGGCGGCACGGGAAGTGCCGGTGGCGCCGGCGGAGTGGGTGCCGAGCTCTTAGCGGGAACACTCACCAACACCGGCAGCATCGCAGGCGGAGCGGGTGGCACGGGCAGCACCACGGGTGGTGCGGGCGGAGCTGGAGTGCTGCTGAATGGCGGTACGCTGATTGACGCAGGCACGATCAGCGCTGGAGCGGGAGGTACGGGAGCAACGGCGGGAGCTGCTGGCGATGCGGTGAAGTTTGGCAGCGCCACCGTAAGCACGCTCATCGTCGATCCGGATGCGCTCTTCAACGGTCAGGTGATCGCGAGCACTGCCGTCGACGATGTGATGGAAGTGGCCGGTACCCAAGACGGCGGTACGGCGCTGACCCTGGGCACGCAGTTCACCAATTTCGCAACGCTCGACTTTGCCGCGGGCGCGCAGTGGACGGTCGATGCGACGAAAGGGGATTTGACCTCTCATCCGCTCTCGATCGATGGCTTTGCAATCGGCGACAAGCTCGACATCACGAACCTCGCCGCAGGGGGTGCGACGGCAAGCTTCGACACGTCGGATCACAAACTCACCATCACCAGCGGTGCGACCACGATTACGTTGCAATTTGACAGCGCCTTTACCAACAAGCACTTCGCGCTCAAGGCCGATGGTCATGGCGGCACCTATGTTGAGTTGCAGTCGGGGGCAGCCACTCTCGCCGCGGCGGCTCAGGAGCGGATGAGCTTCGTGAGTGATGAGCATCGCGCGCTAATGGGCGGGGAGACTCTGCAGATGCGCGCCATCGGATCGAGCTTTGCGCCGGCTGCAAGCACGACCGCTCATGAGTTCATCGGCGGCTTCGCCTGGCATGCAGGCGATCATGGCCTTGCACACTTCGCGAGCACGGTATTCAAAGCGTAGAGCCGCAACCGGGCGAACGTGTGCTATGCCCGTGCGGCAGCGGACTGACGCGCCCGCATTGCTGTGAGCTCAACCTCGCGAGCCTTGGCGCCCGCGAGGCGAGCCGTCATCTGGCGCTGCTCGAGGAGCGCGCCGCGGAGGCGCAGCCCGGCGGCTATACCGCACAGGCCGAACGCCTGGCGCTCGACGTGCTGGAACTCGCGCCCCGGACGCACTCGCGCGCTCACAGTTCTCTATGAGATCCGCAAGGCGCAGGCAAAGCCCGAAGCGACTGAGTCTCATTGCATAGCACAGCACTTCGTGCACACATTTGTGTCCACCTTGTTCCTTCCGTCATGACAAGGCGTTTTGAGACAAGCACTAACTCGCCGATGCTACCTTCTGCATCGGCAAGTAGCACGGCTTCCTAAGATGCCCAGCAGTGTCCGGCCTTTTTACACGCACCTCTATTCGCATCGCGCGGCGCAGCCAACACTTCGCCTTACCCTCGCACGGCTAAGCCTGCCTGAGCTTCCCTGCGGCCCGCAGATCGAGGCAACGCTGAGCCCAGTCCGTAGCTCTCCGGTTGGCTTCCAAGCGGGCAAGTAGATCGGCGCTCAGCGAGCGCACGTCTTTTGGAAGTTGTGACCGTCTGCGCATTATTGCTCTAGCCAGCAGGTAGGCATGATTTGATCTGTTCTATCCAAGGACTAAGGCCCGATGCACCAAAACTTGTTGTACGCCGTTGCAAGCAAGAGTGGTTTGGCTGTCAAGGGTGCGCACGCACTTGATTCGTTGATCTTGCGCTGTGGGCAGGGCGGTCATTGCCCCACGTTTACTTGAGCATGACGTGCGCAGCGAGCGCGCCATGATCCATATTTGACACCGAAGCGTGACCACCCAATGCCGCAAGATCAGGTTCGGTGTGCAGCGCGAGCGCGGAACCCAAGCCGTGTGTGCTGAGAGAGCGGTCAGCCTCGATCAAGGCGCGATGCTCATCACTGACGAAGCTCATGAGATCGTGGGCCGAGGCGGTGAGAGTACTCTCGGCACCCGACTGCAGCTCCACATAGGTGCCGCCGTGGCCATCGGCCTTGAGCACGAAGCTCTTGCCGCTGAAGGCACTGTTAAATTGCAACGTCGCAATCGTGGTCGAACCTTTGCTGATGGTGAGTTGATCATTCGACGTGCTGAAGCTTGCCGTCAAACCGCTGGAAGCCAGATTGGTGATGTCGAGCTTGTCGCCGAGCGCAAAGCCATCGATCGAAAGCGGATGAGAGGTCAAGTCCGCTTTCGTCGCATCCACCGTCCACTTCGCACCGGAGGCCGGCGGTGGCTATGGTCCCGTAGTGGGCGATGCGGTGAAGCGCGGGATCTCGGTATTCGGGTGAACCAACTACGCAAATGGCGGTTGGACTTTGAGCTTGAGGATCGCACCGGTGCGCAGACGCCGCCGTCGATCCCTGGCGAGGACATGCGTGGCCTTC
>Ga0209624_10004108_pt1 | contig 10101 bp, 11 predicted proteins | sample JacPinW_OM2H0_O1_FD_188565 | JGI IMG/M metagenome (GOLD analysis project Ga0209624, IMG submission 188565) | Forest soil microbial communities from Algoma, Ontario, Canada - Jack Pine, Ontario site 1_JW_OM2H0_O1 (SPAdes) (version 2) | ecosystem: Environmental > Terrestrial > Soil > Boreal... | reverse complement strand
AGCCGCCGCATCGCCTCCCGCTCCCGCCTCTCCGCAGAAGAATCCGATCGCATGGTTCGTCTCGCCCGCGTCCTTGCACTGGCAAACGATACCCTGGGCGATCGAGCCAAAGCCTCCCGCTGGCTGCAGACTCCAAACACTGCCCTTGATGGCAACACACCATTCGAGCTTCTCGACACCGATGCTGGCGTGAAATCGGTCGAAACCATCCTCGGTCGCATCGCCTATGGCGTCTATAGCTGATGCAGGGAGATATTTTTCGCTGCCATATGACTGACCCTCACCCGGCGGTGGACATTTACATCCCATGACGGTAAAGAGAAGCCCACTTCACCTCTGGAGAATCTGCAAATCCCGCTTCGCCGCCTCTGCCTTTACCGGCGAAGGAGCCCGGCTCTTCGCCGGACGCTGGAATCCCGCGGGCGTCCGCATGGTCTACACCTCTCCATCGCTATCCCTGGCAGCCATCGAGTTCTTCGTCCACCTCGACCCCAGCGTGGCTCCCGATGACCTCGTCTCCTGCAAAGCTACGCTCCCACTCGACGAAATTAAACTCGTTCGCCTCAATCTAGGAGATCTTCCCTCAAATTGGCGCGCCATCGATAATCCCACGCTCCAGGCCATCGGAGCCAACTGGCTCACCGCGCAAACCTCGGTTGCCCTGGAAGTCCCCTCCGTCGCAGTCGAAGGAGAATGGAATGTCCTGTTAAACCCAACCCATCCAGACTTCGCGAGGATAAAGCTCGCCCCACCCGAGCCTTTCCGCTTCGACAAGCGAATGTTCAAATCAATCCCTTAAACCAGAAGGGAGCAAGCCTAAGCCTGCTCCCAACTCTCCTAGGCGAGACTTAGACCAAAGTCGCATCCAGCGTAATCTCAGCCGCCTTCAACACCCGAGACACCGGACAACCAACCTCCGCGTTGTGCGCCAGCTCATCAAACTTCGCCTTGTCGATTCCCGGAATCTTCGCCTTCGTCGTCAAATGAATCTTCGTGATCGTCGGCTTTTCGCCATGCATATCCAGGGTCAACACCGCCGTCGTCTCCAGCGAATCCGGCGTAAAGCCCGCACTCGTAATCTGCCCGCTCAGCGCCATCGTGAAGCAGCCCGCATGCGCCGCTGCAATCAGCTCTTCGGGATTCGTCCCGACGCCCTCGGCAAACCGCGCCTTGAAGCTGTACTGCGTATCCTTCAACGTGCCACTCTGAGTCGAAATCGTTCCACTGCCTTCTTTAATTGTGCCGTGCCAAACTGCAGTTGCGCTGCGATCCATCGAGGTTTCTCCTTCGGGTTGTTTTTATGTCATCCTTCCGCATCGCGAAAGGTGATTCTCTTAATCAGCAAAATCCCTACAGCTAAAGGTACCCCCTTCGATGCTCCCAGTGGGACAAAGGAGGTTGAAAAAAACGCCGAATGCGTTAGCATCCGCAAATGCCCTCAGCACCCGCCACCGAACCCCAGGCCGACCTCATCCCTCAGGCCTGCCCGGTCACGACAGAACACCACTCCCGCTTCTGCCCCACCTGCAGCTCCCGCCTCGAAGACAGCCGTTGCAAGCTCATCTGCCGCACCTGCGGCTACTTTCTCAGTTGCGCCGACTTCTACTGAAGCTGCAGAGAGCCGCTAGCTCAAAACCGGAAGCTGCAACGTAGTCCCAATCGGAACGTTGTTGGGGTCCGCAAGATTATTCGCCTTGGCAATCTGCGGATATTTATTGGCATTGCCATAGAACAACAGGCTAATCGCGGAAAGTGTATCGCCGGACTTGATCGTGTAAGGCTGAGTCTCCCCACCGGTCGTTGCAATCTGGTGCTCCAGGTCGGAGTAGGTCGGGTCGACCTTCTTGATGTGGTCCCAGACCCGGTTGGCAACCACGGTCGACGGCACAGTGCCCTTCAGCAGAAGACGGTCACCATCGAGGCTGACTTGCTGGACGGAGGCCCCATAAGGAACAAATCGCTGGATCGCCTCAATCACCGGCGCATATTTCTGTTTCAATGCATCAAGATCTGCCATTCGACACCTCTCCTTCGCCGGCTGTACCGGGCATTGTCATCGTGAGCGATTGGGATAAACGCCAGGCCCGGGCATTCACCGGTTTGAGCCGAAAGCCGAAAGCCTCAGGCAAGTTTGCTGAGAATCTGCTGCGCCATCGCGCCCATGCCGCTCGTAGGAGTCGCCTGTCCGTTGGGCGCGAAGTGCTGCACCACCATAGGAAGCACCGTAGCCAGCGCCATCGACACAACCTGAGGCGACACCCCGACCTTCTGAGCCGTCTTTTCGATCAGGCCCGTTCCGCCAAGTCCCTGCGTAACCTGTTCTGGAGTCGCAGTCGCCGCCTGCCCCGCTCCCCATGCCCCGATATGCGATGCCATGCCATTGTTCTTGAAAGCGTCAAGAACGCCTTGGATCCCCTCGGGATGCTGGGTGAGTGCTTCGATGAAACCCCCAGCCACTTTGGCCTGATCGGTCCCGGCGGCTGCTCCCGTCTGGCCCGCGAGTGATTGAAGCGTGTCCAAAATTCCCATGGTTGTCACCTCGCCCTCATACTAGGCTCGTTTCCAGCCCCGGTGGGGCCAGGCAACATAAATTTTTGTCGATTTCAAATCGCTACAGAGGGTTTTGATGCAATGAATCTGACCTGCTAAAAGATCCGCGACGTCGAAGCGGTAACGCACGGCTCAGCAGGCACTTAATGCCTGTCTTTGGAGCTCCATGTCACGCAGTTCCCCGCCGGACCGCCGCTATTGATGCTCTGACAGGAAGACACGGTTCCGGGCTGGACGTTCTCGCCGCCAAAGGGACTGAGCTTCGGTGGTCCGAGAAGGCCGAGAGTCTGCTGGTCCCAGGAGGTTGCGGTTAGCGAGCCGTGCTTGAACTTCATCACCAGCGGCACCGGAGTTGGACCATCTTTGGCTGGATCTTTGGCCGGGTCATAGGTCACAGTCACGGTGCTCCCGTCCTTGACCCAGCGCCCGCGCCACTCCTGCGGATCCTTCTCGTGCCACTTCTGCTGGACAATCGCGGTTCCATCCGTACCGAACTCGACGAAGACGACCCGGTGGCCCTCCTGCGATAAACCGCCGCTGCCGGAATAAAAACCCTTGAGCTTGTCCGCAACGCCGCGCACCGGAAATAGCAGCAAGACAGAAAACACAAGAACGATTGAGGCGGGAAGTTTCGAGAACCGCATGGTAATCCTCCACAATGCAGAGCAAACAGTGGTGTTTGCCGAAGGAGCCCAGGAACTTCATTCTAATCGCGATCGGAGCATTTAGACTTAGGGACTATGAACAATCAAGCGAAGACAGCAATTTCTACCAGCGAAGCTCCAGCGGCCATCGGGCCATACAGCCAGGCCGTGCGCGTGGGAGACATGTTGTTCGCCTCGGGACAGGTGGCGCTTGACCCGGCCACCGGGCAACTGGTCTCCGGCGGCGTCACCGAGCAGACGGTTCGCGCACTGGAAAACATTAAGGCCGTCCTCGCAAAAGCCGGTCTCGACCTCGTCCACGTGGTCAAGACCACCGTTTTTCTGAAGTCCATGGGCGACTTTGCCGCCATGAACGAGGTCTACGCCCGCTACCTCGCGCCCGAGGGAGTTGTGCCCCCGGCACGGTCAACAGTAGCCGTCGCCGGCCTGCCGAAAGACGCTTTGGTAGAGATCGAAGTCATCGCCAAAGACCCGTCCTGAGGCCGCTCAGGACGATGAAGCGAAATGGGCCCTCGACCTATCTAACGAATAGAATCTATTTCGAAAAAAAGAGGAGGCTGAATCAATGGCCGATACGACAAAGACCGAGAAGGTACACAAGACCGAGGCGGAGTGGCGAGCACTCCTGACGCCCGAGCAGTTTCATGTCATGCGCGAGGGGGGAACAGAGCGAGCGTTCACCGGCGCCCTGGTAAATAACCACGAAGATGGAATCTATCACTGCGGCTCCTGCAACGCCCCGCTGTTCACATCCGACAAGAAGTTCGACTCAGGCAGCGGATGGCCCAGCTTCTGGAACCCGGTTTCCCCGGACGCAATCGAGGCACTCGAGGACAACACGCACGGGATGAAACGAGTCGAAGTCCGCTGCGCGACCTGCGGGGCTCACCTTGGCCACGTCTTCCCGGATGGGCCAACGCCCACCGGCCTGCGTTACTGCATCAACAGCGCATCTCTGGGTTTTGAGAAGGGAAAATAGCCGAATGCCCGAAAGCACAAGACTTCCCGCTGAGTTTTCTGATTTGCAGGATCTGGCTGATTTATTTGCAATTAGTGATGATCTGAAACGCGGTGAGAGCGCAGGTGCCACTTCAGCCATCGAGCGACGTCGATTAGTGGACACGGTTTGGCCCCGTCTGGACGCGATCAACAAGTATCTGGACGGTCATGATGACGATTCAGCGCATTTGCTCGGACGTCTTACAGAAGCAGCTTGCGAGGTTGCGATCGAGATTGGCCAGCCCGCACGATCCTAATCATGAAGGCACGCAGGAAAAGCCCCAGTCGGCAACAACGCGACTGGGGCAACCTGTTTCTGGAGTCTGAAAAACTTAACCTTTGACGATTTTTCCGGTCTTGATGCAGCTCGTGCAGACGCGGATGCGCTTGCTGCCACCGTCGACCTTGGCCTTCACGGACTGAAGGTTGACGTTCCACCGGCGCCGCGTGGTGTTGTGAGCGTGCGAGATGTTGTTGCCGAACTGCGGGCCTTTGCCGCAGAGATCACATTTTTGTGCCATGACTTGCTCCCGATCTTGAGTCGCAGAAATTTCCCGGGATTGAGCGTAAATAAGCCGCAATTCGATGCCGGGAAAGAAATTGGCGGGAGGAGATTCAAAACTCCCGGCCTCTACCGCTTAACGGTAGCCTGCTGATGCTTCCATCATACCATGCAAAGCGTTTCAGCCTCAATTTGAGGAGTTTTGTAACGGTAACGATCGCGCGCGAATTCGCAGCCATTTGAGATATCGTGGAAGTGTCATCTACAGGAAGTTGAGACGGTTTCAGTTCTTCACGCGCCGCTCCGTGAAGGAAGAGGACCGATGTTGCTGAATTTTGACAGCTAAGGGCTGAGATGCTGAGTCTTTAACTACCTGCCCACTCGTCGATACAGTGACGGACGCCTTTGCGGCTCAAGTCCAAAATTCCAGAAGTGGCAAAGGGAGACGTGTTGCCAGCCGATTCAAATGAACACCCCGCCATCGGGCCGGATCATCAACTTCCGGCTCCGCCTTCAGCTTCCCCACGGCACAAGATTGTCCGGGTCATCGTGTGGGTGGCTCTCCTGCTGGTCTTCGCAGCCGTATTTTTCATGGTTCTGCGGCACCACGATGACACGACCAAGAGCGCTGCAGCAGCACCGCGTCGAGGCGCAGGTGGAGGACCGGTCACCCTCACGATCGCCACGGCGACAAAGGGCAATATCGGCGTCTATCTGGACTCGATCGGTACCGTAACGCCGGTCTACACGGCGTCGATCACCAGCCAGGCGACAGGGCCCGTGATCGCTGTGCACTTCAAGGAAGGCCAGATCGTGAAGAAGGGAGATCCGCTGGTCGATATCGATCCGAGACCCTATCAAGCGCTTCTTCTTCAGGCGCAGGGAACTTTGGAGCGGGATCAGGCCATCTTTGCGCAGGCGTCGATGGATCGCGACCGTTATCGCGATGCCTGGGCGCGGAACGCGATTCCAAAACAAACCCTCGACGATCAGGAGAAGATCGTGCTGCAGGATGCAGGCACAGTAAAGAACGATGAGGGCGTGGTTCAGACCGCCCAGGTGAACCTGAGCTATTGCCACATCACCGCGCCAATTGCGGGCAGGGTGGGTCTCCGTCTGGTCGATCCGGGCAACGTCGTACAGTCGTCAGGCACTGTGACGTTGGCGGTAATTACCCAACTGCAGCCGATTACTGTGATCTTTACCATTGCCGAAGACAGCCTCGGGCAGCTCCAGCCGCGGCTGCGTCAGCAAGCGAAGCTGGCGGTAGACGCATATGACCGCGCCGCGTTGAAGAAGATCGCAAGTGGAAGCCTGCTTACGCTCGACAACCAGATCGACACAACGACGGGAACCGTTAAGGCCAGGGCATCCTTCGAAAACAGAGACAGTTCGCTCTTCCCCAATGAGTTCGTCAACACCAGGTTGTTGGTCAATACCCTGCAGGGAGCGACGCTGATCCCCTCGTCAGCGATTCAACACAACGGGCCGGTGTCGTTTGTCTACGTCATTCAGGACAATACGGCCCACATGCGCAACATAAAACCGGGAGTTACCGAGGGCCAGAATACGGAGGTCACAGGAATCAATCCGGGAGATGTAGTAGCCGACAGCAGCTTTGACAAGCTGCAGGACAAGGCAAAGATCGTTGTTTCGAAACAGCCGATGCCTACAAGCATCACAGCTGGGAGTAGTGCTCCTTGAGTCCCTCGCGTCCATTTATTCTGCGCCCTGTGGCGACGTCATTGCTGATGGCGGCGATCTTGCTGGTTGGTATCGTGAGCTACACGCAACTGCCAGTATCGGCGCTGCCTGAAGTTGATTACCCGACCATCCAGGTCCTGACGTTTTATCCAGGCGCCAGTCCGACGGTGATGGCAACGACGGTAACCGCGCCGCTCGAGCGTCAGTTTGGCCAGCTCCAGGGACTGAGCCAGATGACCTCGTCCAGCTCAGGCGGGACGTCGGTCGTCGTGCTCCAGTTCACTCTCAGCCTGAACATCGACGTCGCCGAAGAAGAGGTTCAGTCGGCAATTAATGCGTCGTCGAGCTTTCTGCCGGCCAATCTGCCGGCACCGCCGATCTACAGCAAGACGAATCCCGCCGATGCTCCCGTCCTGACGCTGGCAATTACCTCGAATACCACTCCGCTCTCACAAGTGGAAGACCTCGTGGACACGCGCCTTGCCCCGAAGATCTCGCAGCTCTCAGGCGTAGGCTTGGTAAGCATCAGCGGCGGCCAGAAACCTGCCGTGCGCATTCAGGCGAACCCAACCGCTCTCTCGTCCTACGGCATCAACCTTGAAGATCTCCGCACCGCCGTTACGCAAAGCAGCGTGAATGCAGCGAAAGGAAACTTCGATGGGCCGCGTCAGGACTATCAGATTGATGCAAACGACCAGCTGGTTACGAGCAAGGACTACCGAAGCGTCGTAGTCGCCTATCGCAACGGCGCGCCGGTCATGCTGACGGATGTAGCGAAGATCATCGATGGCGTAGAGAACTCGACGCAGGCTGCATGGATGAACCAGACACCGGCAGTCATCCTCAATGTGCAACGTCAGCCCGGCGGCAACACGATCAGCGTCGTCAGAAGCATCAAACAGTTGTTGCCGCAGCTCGAGGCGAATCTCCCCAAGGGAATTGAGGTCACCACTCTCACCGACCTCACCACGCCGATCCAGGCATCCGTCGACGACGTCGAATTTGAGTTGATGCTGACCGTCGGCCTCGTCGTGCTGGTCATCTTCCTGTTCCTGCGAAATCTCTACGCCACCATCATTCCCAGCGTAGCGGTTCCCCTGTCTCTCATCGGCACGTTCGCCGCGATGTACCTGCTCGGCTACAGCCTCGACAACCTTTCGCTCATGGCGCTGACGATTTCCACCGGTTTCGTCGTCGACGACGCGATCGTCATGGTGGAAAACATCTCGCGCTTCCTGGAAGAGGGCGATAGCCCCATGCAGGCAGCACTGAAGGGCGCCGAACAGATCGGTTTCACCATCGTGTCGCTGACGGTGTCACTGATCGCCGTGCTCATCCCGCTCTTGTTCATGGGCGATGTAGTCGGCCGCCTCTTCCGCGAGTTCGCCGTTACACTTGCCGTCACCATCGTCATATCCGCCGTCGTGTCACTGACGCTGACACCGATGATGGCGTCGCGCATCCTGAAACACAATCCCCACGAGCAGCAAGGGCGTTTCTATCAGGCATCCGAGCGCGTCTTCGAAGGGATGATCGGCTTCTACGGCCGAACCCTCAAGGTCGTGCTCCGCTACCAGACCATCACGCTCTTGGTCGCGGTAGCGACCCTGATGCTGACGATCTACCTCTACATCATTATCCCGAAGGGCTTCTTCCCCCTGCAGGATACCGGCGTAATTCAGGGCATCACCCAGGCGACGCAGACCATCGGCTCGAAGTCCATGGCCCAGAAGCAGCAGGAAGTCGCAAAGATCATCCTCCAGGACCCCGCCGTGGAGAGCCTTTCCTCCTTCATCGGAGCCGACGGCACCAACATCACTCTGAACAGCGGAAGAATGTCGATCAACCTGAAACCGCTGAATCAGCGTGATCTAAGCGCCGCAGACGTCGTACGCCGGCTCCAGTCCAAGTTGAGGGACTTGCAGGGCATTCAGGTCTTCATGCAGCCCGTTCAGAACATCACCGTGGACGACCGCGTGAGCCGCACGCAATATCAGTACACACTCGAAGATCCCGATCAGAATGAACTCAACGACTGGACAAACCGCTTCGTCGCCCGACTCAAAGAACTACCCCAACTGGAAGACGTAGCCACCGATCAGCAGACGGGCGGCCTCGCAGTATCGCTCATCATCGACCGCGCCACAGCTTCCCGGCTCGGCGTCGCGCCAACAACCATCGACAACACCCTCTACGATGCCTTCGGCCAGCGCCAGATCAACACGATGTACACCCAGCTGAACCAGTATCACGTAATCCTCGAGGCCGAACCGCAATTTCAACTCGACCCCGACAAACTGAACCATCTCTACATTCAGGCGAACTCCTCAGCCGGGCAAAGCGGCGCTCCCGCGTCCTCCTCTTCCGGAAAGGGTTCCACATCAGCCGGCTCCAATGCGCTGACCGGCTCGGCATTGTTTACTCCGTCCGCGAATACGCTGGCCCCGCCACAAAATGCCCTTACCTCAGGCACAGTCACCTCCACCTCGAGCATGGGTGCAACCTCAGCGGGCGCAACCAGCTCGTCTTACGCAAGCGCCGTGCCGCTCAGCACTTTCTCCCACTTCGAAACCACAACCCAGGCACTCTCTATCACCCACCAGGGACAGTTCCCCGCAATCACGGTCTCTTTCAATCTGGCCCCGAACGCAGCGCTGGGGGGCGCGATCACCGAGATAACCAAGATTCAGCAGGACATGCACATGCCCGCAAGCCTGCAGGCAGACTTTCAAGGCACAGCCGCCTCCTTCCGCAACTCGCTGTCCAACATGCCGCTCCTGATTCTCGCCGCTCTCGTGACGGTGTACATCGTGCTGGGTGTTCTCTACGAGAGCTTCATCCACCCCATCACCATTCTCTCCACCTTGCCTTCTGCCGGAGTCGGCGCGTTCCTCTCGCTGATCCTCTTTCACCAGGACCTGAGCGTAGTCGCCATCATCGGCCTCGTCCTGCTTATCGGCATCGTTAAGAAAAACGGCATCATGATGGTCGACTTTGCTCTCGATGCGGAAAGGCATCAGGGAATGGACGCAACCGAAGCGATCTATCAGGCCTGCCTGCTTCGCTTCCGGCCAATCATGATGACGACAATGGCGGCGCTTCTCGGCGGATTGCCGCTCGCCTTCGGAAGAGGCATCGGCTCCGAACTGCGCAGGCCACTCGGTATCGCAATGGTGGGCGGCCTGCTCCTGAGCCAGATCTTGACGCTATACACCACGCCCGTCATCTACATCTTCTTTGACAACCTCGCCATGCGGTTCTCGAAGAAGAAGAGAGCGAAGGCAGAGCAACATGCAACCGAAACCGAGGCGGCGGAGCTGTCATGAATCTCTCTGCGCCATTTATCCATCGCCCGGTAGCCACCACGCTGCTGACAGTGGCGATTGCGATCGCCGGCGCGATTGCCTACACCGTGCTTCCGGTTTCACCCTTGCCCCAGGTGGACTTTCCCACAATCTCAGTCAACGCCAGCCTTCCCGGAGGCAGCGCCGAGATCATGGCCTCCTCGGTTGCAACCCCGCTTGAACGGCAGTTCGGCCACATCGCCGGCGTCTCGGAGATGACATCCTCGAGCAGCCTGGGCACCACTTCCATCACCATCCAGTTCGACCTCAGCCGCAACATCGATGGCGCGGCACGCGACGTTCAGGCAGCGATCAATGCCGCGCGTACCTATCTGCC
>Ga0209624_10004107_pt1 | contig 10101 bp, 9 predicted proteins | sample JacPinW_OM2H0_O1_FD_188565 | JGI IMG/M metagenome (GOLD analysis project Ga0209624, IMG submission 188565) | Forest soil microbial communities from Algoma, Ontario, Canada - Jack Pine, Ontario site 1_JW_OM2H0_O1 (SPAdes) (version 2) | ecosystem: Environmental > Terrestrial > Soil > Boreal... | reverse complement strand
GCTACGACGCCGATCACTTGTGCGCCAAGATCGCCCAAAGCGGCGCCCAGCCTGTTATTCCGCCCAAGCGGAACCGCACCTTCAAGCGTCCCTATGACGCCGAGCTCTACAAGGAGCGCAACATCATCGAGCGCTTCTTCTACAAGCTCAAACAGTTCCGCCGCGTCGCCACACGCTACGACAAACTGCTCGCCAACTTCATGGGTTTCGTCAAACTCGCCGCTATCGCCATCTGGCTCAAATAGTTAAATCATCACCACAGCCTAGGATCGACAAACTTCCGAACAGCGATCAGCGCCAACTTCGGCAATCTCGCGGATGACGCCGAGGTCGGGCTCGACGTCGTCGCGGTGCTGTTTCCGCCAAGCGCGCCATTCGCCGTCGCTGCGGGCGTGCTGCTCGAGCTCGCCGCCTATTGGGCGCCGTCAATTCACCTCGCGCCAGACCCGGAGCCGATGGTTGACGCACAGACGACGCTCAGCCGTGCTGGCCGCGCTTGAGTTTCATCTAGTCGCCGACGGCGATCGGGTTCGTGGAGTCGCCGGGCATGACCAGCTCAGGAATCTGCGCGAAGCTCCAGGCCCCGGACGCCTGGAGGTCGAACACCCAGACAAGATCAAAGCGATGGGCAGGCCAGTGCGGCGGGACGCCGTCCGCGCCCCCTCGGATCCGGGCGGCGATCTCGGGAATCGCTTCGTGCCGCCAGGAAATAAGAACCGGATCCTCGGCCGCCTTGACCGCCGCCACCAGCTCGGGCTCCTGACCGTTCAGGAAGGTCCTGATGGAGAGATTGAGCGCCGCCGCGAGTGGCGCAATTGTCTGCTTCGGACGCAGACTTTCCGATCCCGAGGCGAACAGGCTTCCGGGCTTTCCGAGCGGCGGTCTCGGCAAGGCTCCGTCGGCGGGATTGAAGAGGCCGACCAGAGCGTTGGCGCGCTTCCATCCGGCCAGCGTCAGGGCCCTGGGGTTCTCGACGCCGCTCGGCATGAGTCCGGGGCCGCCGTCGCCGTCTGGCTTCTCCGCATGGCGAATGAGCATGATCTTGGCCGCCGGCATGGCTTTCTCCGGTTCCCCAATCGTCGCTTGCGCCGCTTCGCCGCTCGCCGTCACCCCGGCGCTGCGATCGGCGCGTGACGCGGTACGGTCGCAGAGCCAAGACAATTAGCCGCTTGCCGCCGATTGTCCAAGCCGTGACCTCCGTTCCCCGTCGCGCTCATGCGCCCAGCGCGGCGCCGACGCGGCCAGTGTGACGGGGTCATGCGGCGAACGCAGGCGCCGTGGTCCGCCGGCGAACGCCGCCTTTCAGCGATGTCCCCTACGCGGCTCCCTCCGCCGCCTTGGCGCGCTCGGCGCGCTTGCGGTCGTTGGGGTCGAGCATGGCCTTGCGCAGGCGGATCGACTTTGGAGTCACCTCAACCAATTCGTCATCCTCGATATAGGCCAGCGCCTTCTCAAGCGTCATCTGGATCGGCGGAGTCAGGCGCACCGCCTCGTCCTTGGAGTGGGTGCGGATGTTGGTGAGTTTCTTGCCCTTGAGCACGTTGACTTCGAGATCATTGTCGCGCGTGTGCTGACCGACGATCATGCCCTGATAGACCTTGGCCCCGGGCTCGATCATCATCGGGCCGCGGTCCTCGAGGTTCCACATCGCATAAGCAACTGCTTCGCCCGCATCGTTCGAGATGAGCACTCCGTTGCGGCGCCCGGCGATCTCGCCCTTCCATTCGCCCCAGTTGTGGAAGAGACGGTTCATCACCGCCGTGCCGCGCGTGTCGGTCATCAGCTCGCCGAGGTAGCCGATCAGGCCGCGCGTGGGCGCGAGGAATACGAGCCGCAGACGGCCGCCGCCCGAGGGGCGCATTTCGACCATCTCGCCCTTGCGCTCGCTCATCTTCTGCACCACGACGCCCGCATGCTCCTCATCGACGTCGATGACGACCTCCTCGATCGGCTCGAGCGCATCGCCATCCTCGTTGCGGCGGAACAACACCTTCGGCCGGGAGACGCTAAGTTCGAAGCCCTCGCGGCGCATGGTCTCGATCAGGATCGCGAGCTGCAATTCGCCGCGGCCCGAGACCACATAGGCGTCGGAATTAGGGGGCTGCTCGACTTTGAGTGCGACATTGCCCTCGGCCTCCTTGAACAGGCGGTCGCGGATAACGCGGCTCGTCACCTTGTCGCCCTCAGTTCCGGCGAGTGGGCTGTCGTTGACGGAAAAGGTCATCGACAGCGTCGGCGGGTCGATCGGCTGCGCGTGCAGCGGCTCGACCTCTTCCGGGCTGCACAGGGTATCGGCGACGTTGAATTTCTCCAGCCCCGCGATCGCGACGATGTCGCCCGCGATCGCTTCGTCGATTGGGGCCCGCTCGATGCCGCGGAAGGCGAGAATCTTCGAGACCCGGCCCGTCTCGACAAGATCGCCTTGGCGGTCGAGCACTTTCACCGGCGTGTTGGTCCTGATCGAGCCGGAGAACACGCGGCCGGTGACGATGCGGCCGAGGTAGGGATTGGCCTCGAGCAGCGTACCGAGCATGCGGAAGCCGCCGGCGCCGACCTTGGGCGACTCGACATGCTTCAACACCAGGTCGAACAGCGGCGCCATATTCTCGTTTGGCCCGTCGGCGGAGAGCGCCATCCAGCCCTGCTTGGCGGAGCCGTAGAGGATCGGAAAGTCGAGTTGCTCATCGGTGGCGTCGAGCGCGGCGAACAGATCGAACACCTCGTTGACGACCTCGCTCGGACGCGCGTCACCCTTGTCGACCTTGTTGACGCAGACAATCGGCTTAAGCCCGATCTTCAGCGCCTTGCCGACCACGAACTTGGTCTGCGGCATCGGCCCTTCGGCGGCGTCGACCAGTACGATCGCGCCGTCGACCATCGACAGAATGCGCTCGACCTCGCCGCCGAAATCGGCGTGACCCGGAGTGTCGACGATATTGACCCGAACATCCCTCCACACCACCGAGGTCGCTTTGGCAAGGATGGTGATGCCGCGCTCCCGTTCGAGGTCATTCGAATCCATGACCCGTTCGGCGACGCGCTGGTTGTCGCGAAAGGCGCCCGACTGCTGCAATAGCCGGTCGACGAGGGTGGTCTTGCCATGGTCGACGTGGGCGATGATGGCGATGTTGCGAAGCTTCATGAGCGAGCTTTATTGGCGCCTGACGTTCGGACGGGGGCGAAGCGCGCGGGCGCTGTCCTCTTGAACGCGGAGATGACGGGAATGCGACGGCGCGCCGTAGGTAACCGCGCTCTGCCGAGTGCTTGTGCAGCGCAATACACGAAAGGTCGGCGGAAGGGAAGGGCAATCGGCGCGCACGTACGAAGCCGGCGAAATCCCGAACTTGCCGCTTCGTCATCGACATTTATGCCTATTGCAATTCGCCGCCCCGAGCGCGCATTCGTGCGGGCTGAGCCGAGGCCTCCGCCGCGATACGCGACCGCCTAGGGTGAAGTGTTTGCGGGGGGACGATGAAAACGCAGAAGATCGAGGCGCCGAACGGCGCAATGGCCGTCCACGAGTCGGCTGGCCAAGGGCCGCCCCTGGTGCTCATCCATGGCAATTCGTCATCCTCACGCGTCTTCTCACGGCAACTCGATGGGCCGCTCGGCAAACGCTTCCGGCTGATCGCCGTTGATCTTCCCGGCCACGGTGAGTCGGACGACGCGGAGGATCCCACCTCCTATTCCCTTCCTGGCCATGCCCGTGCGGTTCGCGCGGTCCTAGATGCGATCGGGATTGACGAGGCGCACTTCATCGGGTGGAGCCTCGGTGGTCATGTCGCGCTCGAAATGGCGCCTGATCTCAGAGCCCCGCGTGGGTTCGTCATTTTCGGCACGCCGCCGCTCACATCGCGCGCGGCCATGAGCGAGGCTTTCCTGCCCAATCCGGCGATGAAAGTCACTTTCCAGAAAAGCGTCGACAGCGCCGAGGCGTCCAATTATGTCGCTGCGTTCTTCAGACCTGGCTTCGCTGATATTCCATCATTCTTCCTCGACGATGTTTTGCGCACGGACGGGCGGGCGCGCAGCAATCTCGGAGCCAGCCTCGTCACTGGCGGGGCGCGCGACGAGGGCGTGGTGGTGCGCGATCTCAAAGTCCCGCTCGCCGTCCTGCACGGCGACGAAGAGCAGCTGGTCAACCGGCGCTATTTCGGCTCGGTCGCGATGCCGACGCTGTGGCGCGAAGCCGTGCAGACGATCCCCGCCGCCGGACACACGCCGCAATGGGAGACGCCTCAGATCTTCGACGCCCTCGTCGAAGCGTTCGTTAACGAGACCGCCTAAAGCGAATTCTTCAGGCGACGCAGTTGAGCTGAATCGTCAGGCCATCGCTCACTTTGCAACGGGCGCGTATTTGCCGGCGCTCCAAACGTTGATGTCGTAACTCGGGTCGCGGACGTCTCCCTTGTTGTCGAACCGGACCGGCCCCACCACGGTCTCGACCGGCTTGCCGTCTTCGAGCGCCTTGGCGATCGCCTTTGGATCGTCTGACCCGGCGCGCTTGATTCCCTCCGCGATCGCCTGGACCACTCCGTAGCTGAACAGGGTGAAACCTTCGGGGTCGAACCCCTGCGCCTTGAATTGCTCGAGCGCCTTGGCTGCATTAGGGGACCGGCGCGGATCGGTCGGGAAGGTGAACAGCGTGCCTTCGCCCGCGGGGCCAGAGATCTGCCAGAACTCGGAGGTGGCGATGCTGTCGCCGGTCATCAGGTTCAATTTATAGCTTTGGTCCGCCGCTTGTCGCAGCATGAGGCCGGCCTCGGTGTGATAGCCGCCGAAATAGACGAATTCGGCGCCGGCGTTCTTCAGCTTGGTGATGATCGCGGTATAGTCTTTTTCGCCCGGATTGATGCCTTCGAACAGCACCTCGGTGACGCCAGCGGCGTTCAGCTTGTCCTTCACCACCTGCGCCAACCCTTTTCCATAAGCGGACTTGTCGTGGAGAATGGCGATCTTTTTGCCTTTGTATTTCTCGGCGATCCAGGGCACGATGAACTCGCCCTGCCTGTCGTCACGCGGGTACGGGCGCATAATTGTCGAATGCCCCTTTTCGGTCAGAACCGGGTTCGACGACGCGGGGGACATCATGAGGATGCTGTTATCGGCATAAACGTCGGCCGCCGGAATAGACGAGCCTGAGCAGGCATGGCCATCGACGTATTTGATCTGCTGTCCGACGATGCGATTGGCGATAGCGACGGCTTGCTTCGGATCGCAGGCGTCATCCTCGATCACGATCGTGATCTTCCGCCCGTTGACGCCGCCCGCGTCGTTGATCGCGGCGGCCGCTGTCTCCGCGCCGCGTTTCATCTGTTCGCCGATGCTGGCGACGGGGCCGGTCATCGGTCCGGCGACGGCGATGGCGATGTCCTGGGCCTTGGCCGGCGCGGTCAGCGCGGCGAGCCCGAGCCCCGTCAATGAACAGAATCCATGATCCGCGCATGTTGACCTCTCCCGTGTCTCGCGTTCCCTCCGCGATCGGCCCTATCGCGTTGGGCGTGCTCGCGGCGCCTCAATCTTAATCATTGGCCATCGCGATAGCCGGGAAGGGCAGCGATGGCAACCGCCACCATCCCGGCGCTTGGCCCGCGCTCTGCGGATGGAGCGAAGCCCTGGCGAAATCCTGCGCGAGTTAACGGCTCAGCGCTCTGTCAGCTTGAGCTCGATGCGCCGGTTGCGGGCGCGCGATTCTTCGTCGGTCCCCTGGTCGATCGGCTGGAATTCGCCGAAACCGGCTGCCGCCAGGCGGTCGGGTTCGACCCCCTTGCTGATCAGATATTGCGCCACCGCGACGGCGCGCGCGGCTGACAGTTCCCAGTTCGACTTGTAGGGCCCCGCGCCACTGATCGGGCTGTTGTCGGTATGTCCGTCGACCCTCAGGATCCAGGGAATGTCGGGCGGAATCTCGCGCTCGAGATCGACCACGGCCGCGGCGAGGGTGTCGAGCGACTGGCGACCGGCTGGGCTGATGTCGGCCTTGCCGACGTCGAACAGCACCGAGGATTGGAACACGAACCGATCGCCCGCCACCCGGACATCGGGCCGGGCGCCCAGGATCTGCCGCAGGCGGCCGAAAAAGTCCGAGCGATAGCGATTGAGCTCCTGAACCTTCTGCGCCAGCGCGACGTTGAGCCGCTCGCCGAGGTCCGCGATCTTCGATTGAGATTCCTTGTTCGCCGACTCCGATGCGGCGAGCGCATCCTCGATCGCCGCGAGCTGCTTGCGCAGCGCCGCGATCTGCTGGTTGAGCACGTCGACTTGGGCCAGAGCCTGCGCCGATATCTGCTTCTGCTGATCGAGCGCGACGGCCGCCGCCGAGGCCTGGCCGCTTGCCGCGTCGGCGTCGACCACGCCCCGCGACGCGGCATCCTTGAGCTGCTTCTGCTCCCGCTGGGCGGAGTCGAGCGTGGCGGTGAGGGCGGATATCTTGCTTTCGTCGACGCCCTTCTGGGTGCGCTCGAGCGCTAAGAGATTGGTCAGTTCCTCAATCTGCCGATTGAGCCTCACGAGCGCCTCGTCTTTGCCCGTAACCTCGCGCGAGAGGAAGAACTGGGCCAGCATGAACACCGACAGCAGGAAAATGATCACCAGCAGCATTGTCGACAAGGCGTCGACAAAGCCCGGCCAATAATTCACCGGCTCATAGCGGCGGCCGCGCGACAGCGCCATGATCTAACTCCCGAACCTTTCGCCGCCCTCAAATCCCCGCTTCATCGCGCGCCCAGCTCGTCCAGCAGGCGCCGCAAGAGCTTGCCGATATCCTCCTGTTGCGTCGCCTGCGCGTCGACCCAATCGCGAATTTGCTGCTGTTCAGTGCGCATGTGGCCGACCAGGGCCTGAATGCCTTCGGCAAGCGTCGCGATCGCCTTGGAGTCGCGCTGATACTCAATGGCGGGCTGCCCTCCTTGGGCGATGATTGGCGCATCCGGAACCGCGTCGACAACCGGCGTCGTCTGGACATGGCTGGCGAGAAACTCCTCGAATTCGGAATAGAATCGATTCTGCGCCTGACCGGCTTGGAGGTCGAGAAAGCCGAGAATCAAGGAACTCGCGAGGCCGAACAGGGAAGAGGTAAATGAGACGCTCATGCCAGCGATCGGCGCGGACAAGCCTTGCTTGAGGTCGTCGAACATGGTCCCCGTGTCGACGCCGGTCTTCATGCTGTCGATGACGCCAGCGATCGAGTGTACCGTCTCCAAGAGACCCCAAAACGTGCCGAGCAACCCGAGGAAGACCAGGAGACCGACCAGATAGCGGCTGAGCTCGCGGCCCTCGTCGAGCCGCGTGGCGATCGAGTCGAGGATCGCGCGCGTGGTCAGCGTCGACAAGCCGCGCGCGCCCGCGCCGGCGTTGAGCATGACCGCCATTGGCGCGAGCAGTATGGGGGCCGGGGGGGCTCCATCGGTCACAGCGCCGGTCAACGAGTTGACCCAGTGTATTTCGCGGAACAGCCGGATAACCTGCCGAAAGGTGAACAGCGCCCCAATCGCCAGCACGCCAAGGATGAGGCCGTTCAGGCCGGGATTGGCGCTGAAGGCGATCGCGATCTGCTGATAGAGGATGAGAACGACGAAGCCGACCAAGGCTAGGAACGCCGCCATCCCCACGAGGAAAATACGTGGCGAGGTAAGCAGGCGGATATCCGGATCTTGCGCCATGGATCGCCGAATCGAACCCTAAAACACAACGCGGACGTTCTCGTCCCAATAGCATAACAAACAAGCGAGCAAAGCGATCATGGAGAAAGGTTTTGGCCGCGGCCTTGCTTCGCAGTCGGAACGAGGGGTCAAGCCGCCTTCATCTTGGGCTTCAGCCAGCCGCGATTGACCAGCACCTCCGCGATCTGCACCGCGTTGAGCGCCGCCCCTTTGCGCAGATTGTCGGAGACCACCCAAAGGTTGAGGCCGTTGTCGATCGTCGGGTCGTCGCGGATCCGCGAAATGTAGGTCGCGTCCTCCCCCGCCGCCTCGTGGGGGGTGATGTAACCGCCGGGCTCCCGTCGGTCGATAACCAAGCAGCCGGGCGCGCGGCTCAGGATCTCCCGGGCCTCGTCAGCGCTGATGGGATCGACGAATTCGATGTTGACGGCCTCCGAATGGCCGATGAACACGGGGACCCTGACGCAGGTGGCAGTCAGCTTGATCTTCGGGTCGAGGATTTTCTTGGTTTCGGCGACCATCTTCCACTCTTCCTTGGTCGAGCCGTCGTCCATGAACACGTCGATCTGCGGAATGACGTTGAAGGCGATTCGCTTGGTAAACTTCCTCGGTTCGACCGGATCGGACACGAACACCGCGCGCGTCTGGGCGAACAATTCGTCCATCGCTTCCTTGCCCGCGCCGGAGACCGACTGATAGGTCGCCACCACGACGCGCCTGATCGTCGCGCGGTCGTGCAGGGGCTTCAGCGCCACAACGAGCTGGGCGGTCGAGCAATTGGGGTTGGCGATGATGTTCTTCTTGCCGAACCCTTTCGCCGCAGCCGCGTTGACCTCGGGCACGATCAGCGGCACGTCCGGGTCCAGGCGCCAGGCCGACGAATTGTCGATGACCACGCACCCCTTTGCGCCGATCCTTGGCGAATATTCTTTCGACACCGCTCCGCCCGCCGACATGAGGCAAATGTCGGTGTCGGAAAAGTCATAATGCTCGAGCGCCTTGCACTTAAGGGTTTTGTCGCCAAACGAAACTTCACGGCCGATCGAAGCGGGCGAAGCGAGCGCAACCACTTCGGACACCGGGAAACGGCGCTCGGCGAGAATATCGAGCATCTCGTGGCCAACATTGCCGGTGGCGCCAGCGACCGCGACCTTGAAGCCTGACATGATGAAAATCCTTGTTCGCTCTGCCTCCCCTGGAGTCCGTCGAGCGCGGACCTCTTGAACCCGGCGGGCCGCCGGGGAGACGCGGAACGCCGGTTAGCCGTTCGCCCCGCTTTTGAGCGGACGGCGCGTTTTGGTCGTCGTTTTCAACCGGCTGCGCGGCATGAGCCTGATCCGGGCGCGGGCAGCGCCAACGGCTTTGCAGAACCATGACGCGTGCAGGTTGTCAATGCGAAGATATGGGGAATGGGAAGCGCCTACCGCGTCCCGCGGGCGTCATAATAGGATCGGCGCGAATCGATTTGGTTGGACCGCCCGCATGCACGACGTTTTCGAGACTTACCTTCACGCCCGGCGCGAGGATCGCGACGACAAAACCGAGCTTTCGGATCGCGGCGTCTTGGAAACGCTCCTAAACGTCGCAGCGAAGGACGCGAACCCGAAAATTCGCATCAATTATTTCTGCTTTACAGAATCGCCGGCTTGGCTTATAATACTGTTTGTCATTGCGCTCCAAGGCGCTCACCGGGCAATACCGGCGCCATGCGGCCCGCGGCGCCGGAAGTGGATCGCAAATGGCGCCGCAAGCCCTTGAAAAGGCTCGATTCGGACTCGCAAATGGCGCCCGCCCCCTAGCGCTCGCGCGCCTCCCATTCGGTCTTCAGGATCGCCATCATGATGAGGTCGCTCCGCCTTCCGTCGGCGAGACGGAAGGCTTGGCGCAGCACGCCATCGCGGGTGAAGCCCAGTTTCTCATAGGACCGCTGAGCCCGGGCGTTGTCGGCGAAGCAGTCGAGATAGAAGCGCTCCGCGCCCATCGGCCCGAAAGCCTCGTCAAGGACGAGGCTCAGAAATGCCGTTCCCAGGCCTTGGCCGGGGCGGGCGACGGCGACGCGCTTGAGGTAGAGGTTGGCGTGCGGATCGCCGAGGCCGCGCAGGATGGCGAAGGCCTCGACCGCGCCCGATTCCCTAACGCCGAGCCGATAGGCGTGGGAGGGCGAGGCCAGCATCGCGCGATGCTCCTCCTCCTCCGAACGAGCGACGAAGCGCTCAAAGTCCGGCGAGCGTTCGATCGCCATGACGGCGCCGATGTCGGCGAGCGCGGCCGGGCGCAAGGTAAGCCGGATTGGGTTCATGATAGGTTGGGCGCTTTGCCGATGGATCCAGGGTCGCCTTGGCCATTGCGCGGGGCGGCGCGAGCGTCTATATCGCGCCGTCCTTGAGCGAGCCAATTGTCGCTCGAGACCATGGGAGATGGGCGCTTAGCTCAGCGGTAG
>Ga0209624_10004106_pt1 | contig 10105 bp, 10 predicted proteins | sample JacPinW_OM2H0_O1_FD_188565 | JGI IMG/M metagenome (GOLD analysis project Ga0209624, IMG submission 188565) | Forest soil microbial communities from Algoma, Ontario, Canada - Jack Pine, Ontario site 1_JW_OM2H0_O1 (SPAdes) (version 2) | ecosystem: Environmental > Terrestrial > Soil > Boreal... | reverse complement strand
AGATCTCGCCTGGTTTGGAGGGGAGTAAGAACAGCACCGTCATGTCGCGCGGAGGCTGGGAACGCTGGAAGGCGCATGAAAAAGCCCCATATTCGCCGCGCGTACCAACCGGCTTGGCATCGTTGTTGGAAGCCTTTCCGAAACAGATCCAAAATGATCTGTACTGCAGCGGCATCGTCAAAGTCGATGTCCAAGGCGGGATCCAATGGCGTGAAGCAGGCTATAGCAACCTTTCCATTAGCTTGATGTGGTCAGAGGCGGTGGTGGCCGAGGTCGTTGTATTCTTCTCGCTCGGCCCTTGGCTGATTGCCCGGCTTGGTTTGGCGGGAGCGGCTACGCTTTCCGCGGGTGCCGGCGTGCTGCGTTGGAGCGTGATGGCGAACACAACCGCGGCGCCTGCGCTGGTCTGTGTCCAAAGCCTTCATGGATTGACTTTTGCCTTGATGCATCTGGCTGCGATGGGCATTATCGCCCGCTCGGTATCCAACCGCTTGGCTGCGACGGCGCAGACCGTCTATGGCACCGGCGCGCTTGGCATCGCCTCAGCAACCATGACCTTCGCGTCAGGATATTTGTACGGCCTGTTCGGGTTGCACGCCTTTTTGGGCGATGGCTGCGGTTTGCGCAGTCGCCATTCCTTTATCGCGAGGCCTTTATAACATGCAGTAGGCTTTGCGCCGACCGGCCACGGCAGGGAAATGACCTTAAAGGACAGCGGCGAAGCCGCATCTGAGCGAACGCCGATCGCGAGGGAGGGCCCCACCGGTCGCTGCACCCGTCAAGAACGACGTCGGCGGCCTGACGATCCTAGCGTCCCTTGATCGTGGTTTGCCGCCCAACTTATCGTTCCCCGCTTGCGGCGAAGTGATCGCGAAGCAATGCGATATGCCACACCAGCAGCCGACCGCCCATGCGATCCCCCCAGGGGGACAGAGACGTGCCTCAACCGGGCAATGGTGCGCAGCTTTCCAGGAGCACCGCAGACCTCACTGGTGGCGGATAGCACCAGCCGATCATCCAGCGTTCACCGCGCGTCGGCCGGTGATGCACTCGCCGGCGCGGGTGCAGGTCTGGGCAAGGCGGGTCGAGCGCATTCTGAGAGCCGAGTGATCACACGTGCAATCTGCCGAATTCGACTACAGCGCTCCCGCTGAACTGTTCCTGGCTAAGCCCGCGAGGCTCTGTCGCAACAAGTACCGCCAGTTCGCGACGGCGGCAGAGGCGCTACGTTTCGCAGTGGAGGAGTTACGCATACCGAAAGCCTTCGGTGCATGGCTTGAGGTTGGTGATCAGCGTTTCAACAGCATGGAAATCCGGCGCTTGTACAGGCCAGACCGTTGCACAACGCCGAGTGACTGCTGTCCCCGCGTTCTATTCCGGAATATACAGGCGCGCCACATTGCCGAAGTGAGATTATCGATCTGCACAGTATCGGAACTATCGGCATCGGTCAGTAACGGCCAATGGCGGAGGAACTGAATTTGCCAATCGGGGGAAAAGCCGGAATATTGGTCCGAAACACCGTCTAATACAGAACTTGGCATTCAATCAGGACGATATAGAACGGCTGGCGGCGGCTTATGAAGAGGCTCTACGCGCTCTCCATATCAGCGACCGGGATGATCCAATAAACAAAATCATCGCGCAGCGTATCATCGAAGCAGCCCGCGCGGGTGTGCGCGATCCGATTGCTCTATGCAAAATGGCCGTCAAGGACCTTATTGTTCCGTAAGGGGGTGACTTCTACGGGCAGTCTCGACCTCTCGTCCACACCAATGTTTCCAGGTCAAGCTCCGCTCGGTAACTGCACCTCCTAGCGTGGCTGCCGTGATCCGATCCACAGCATCGGTGCTAATACTTTGGGCAGGGCTCGTGAGACGCTTAATTTCATATTCAGAAAAAAGCATCATAATATGATGGTCGGTAATTCTGCGTTCACAACGGTGCTATGGATAGATGGCGAAGTCATCAAAACTTATAGCGGTGAGACGCGGGAAGGTCCTATTGGTCCGTCGTAAGCGCGACCGATTGTGGATGTTCCCTGGTGGCAGAAAACGCGCCTACGAGAGCGAAAAGGATTGTCTTCGTAGAGAAATCAAGGAAGAGCTACCCAAGCTCAAACTTGGCCGAGTTCGCCTCTGGAAAGAGGTAAAGGCCAAGAACCGTCGCTCAGGCAGAAAAATGAGTGATGCGATTTTTGTAGCCAGAAAAGCATCTGGTCAATTGAAGATTGGCGATAAGAAGGAAATCGACAAGGCGATCTGGGTCAAGCCACGCGGTATCAGACTTACTCCCACGTCGCGTTACGTTAGGGACAAGCTCTTTCGCAATTAGGCAGCGTCGCTAATTCACCGTCTCATGTCTATCGGCGCCCGCATGGAAGCGGATCAAACGTCGGCGCGCCCAAATCCAAGCCCCGAGGCAAAGCACTGAGGTGATAGAAAGCGCCAACAGAGCCTGTAAGTGGTGTTCCATACCGTCCTCCAATACACCCATCGACCTCAAAACCGGGGGCATTAGATGCCGCGTACATAAACGCAACCGACGAACGATTCAAACGCGTGTTTAAATCGATCCGCTGGAAATATCAAGACGCCTAAGCGAGTTTTGTTCCGACCCATACGTCAGCAAGACCGTGATGGAACCCGTTCGGCAAGCGACGTCGCGGAGAACAAGTGCCGTAATCGTTTGGCTTACTACGAGGACTAAAGTTGAATTTCCGCAGTGTAAGTTCCATTGAAATCCCGGTACAAACCTACTGGCTGAGGATCGAGTACAGCCAATCACTGTTCACCGGGCGAAGGGGGGTACATGAAACGCGCAATACTTTTAGCCGCTTTGCTGACGTTCTGCTGCTTCTCGTTGCCCGTTCTTGCCCAGCAGCCAGAATTGCAAGAACTGATGAACGCCACCAATGCCCTCGGTACGCGGGAAAGCGATCTACTTAGTAAGAAAGACGCCGCAGGAATAGCATCACTCTTCACATCGGATGCTTTGTTAGTGATGCTCGCCCCTCAATACGAATTTAAGCCCGGGCGAGACGCGATACTAAAGCATTATCAAGGAGTCATCGACGCTGGTGCTACAAGCATCACACTAGAACTCAAAAACCTCGAACTGCGCAGCAACGACAGCATATGGGCTGCGGGAAACTATTCCGTCACCGTCAAAGATAAGACCATTCCGGGCAAGTGGTTTAGAATTCTGAGGCGCGAGAATGGGACTTGGAAAATCGCCATGGAGGCGTTCGCTCGTGCCGGTGGTACAGATGATCCCCCTGCTGCCACCAACTCCTCACCACCGCCCAATAGCAAATAGAAGAACGACCGTTTCCGACGGAATCGAAGCACCCCAAAGGGTCCCTGAGGTCTTACGCCGACCCACGTTACATTTAGCCGCCGACACTCCCCATTGTTCCTGACCTCTTCCTCCGATTAAACTGTAAATGCATGGCCAATCGAGCCCCAACGGACCCAAAGTCCGTCCAGCTTAGTCCAGGGTCGAGAACAACGCGTCTCTGATGTCGCTCTCGCGCACGCGAGTCGTGACCGCACGTCACCATTTTCCTACCACCAAAAATAAAAATGAGGGTGCCTACTGTCCCTAGCACTTATTGCACACCCAACCGTCGCAGTCTTCAGCGGGTTGAGCCTGACAAGGTTGCGTCTACGTTCATTTCTTCCTGTCTGGGCTGTCCATCCACGATGGCAAAGGCACCAGATAGGACTTAGAGCCGACTTCTTTATGACCAGGATTGCCTGTAGCAACATCATTGGCATCTATCTCAGCATCGGTGAAACCAAGAGCTTGCACGTCCCTAAGCAACTGTGCTTTACGCTGTTCTAGGTAATGAAGTCTGCGCGGATCAGTGCGCGTGTATCGGCTAATAGCCAGTTCGTGATTAATGTCGTTGAGTTTAGATTTTTCAGCGCCGCAGGTTCGTTTCCCGGACGCGGATGTGGGTGGCCTCGTCATCCACACCCGCCTCAACGGAGACCGTTCTGAATCGATCTGCGGCGGCAATCAGCGTCAGTCGAAAACGTTGTTGGTATTTCGGAAGATTCGCAATGACGTTACACTTGCGGCTTTCTCAACAGAATTGGCCCAATAGCAGACATTGGCCAGCACTCGCTTAATCCCGAAAATTACCTATAGACCTAGCCTTCGTCCGACGGGATAAAGCGTTGCGACGCTTGTATTTCTTTGATGCGTGCCGGTCTATCGAACGCGGGCGGTAACGGCGCTCCCGCTTGCCGCGGACGACCGAGCGCGCGGAACCAGTCTTCAAGGCCTGCAGGGCTCATAAACCACAACAACCGCATTTGATCGCAACCGGTGTTGGTGACTTTGTGCAGGAGACCGCGGCCAATGAGCATCATAGTCTCTTCGCGTACCTCGTAAGTCACAGCTTCGATTTCCGCCACCCCGCGGCCACGAAAGCAAAACAGAATTTCGTGGCTGCGCTCGTGTCCGTGCCGTCGGATATGCGCGCCAGGCTCAAGCACTTGAATACCCGTCGAGAAATTGTCGTAAGGGGAATTATAGGGTGTAATTTTGTTGATCACATAGCCGCGAGACGGAAGCGGCTGCCACAGCGCTTCACCATCTTCCGGGCCCAGCACCATCGCGACTCCTTTGGCAAAGCTGTTCATAGCCGGTCTCCTTCGCCGCCTGCAGTGATGGATGTGTCAGATTGGCTCGCTGCGTGGTTCGACAAGAATTCACAGACGATACGATTATAGTCATCCGCCCTGCTGCGCGGAAAGCTGTGGCTGCCCTCCGGCAGAATTTTCAATTCGGCGCCTGCTATGCCAGCGGCGACAGCGCGCGACATGTGCAACGGGATGAGAACATCATCGGCTGCAGCAAGGACGAGGGCTCGGCAACGAATCCGGCGTAAATATTCGATACCGTGATAATTGAGGAGAGCGTCAATCCTTGCCTTGATGATACCGGAATTGGTCAGGTCAGGCTTTATCGCGTCCAGCGTTTCATTGGACGGCGCGATCAAGATCGAGCCGAGTAACGCATAGGCGTCGGTCCCGAGTGCCGACAGTACATCGCGCCGCAGTCCGAATACGCGCCGGAAACGCTCATCCGGCACCATCCACGTGGCGCCGAGCACTACTGAGGTGACACGGTGCGGATGCACGGACGTAACCACTTGCGCAATTACTCCGCCGGCTGAATGGCCGACGAAATGAGCTTTCTCGATACCAATGTGATCGAGCAGCGCAATCGAGTCCTCTGCCCATTGTTCTATCGAATAAGGCGGCCGGCCAGTGCTGTCGCCGACACCGCGGTGATCGAAGGTTATGGTTGTGAAATGCGGAGCGAGCGCATCGATCTGCGCCTGCCAAAAGCTGCCGAGACCGCCAAGGCCGGCAATGAGCAGCACGGCCTCGCCGCGCCCGGCCACCGAATAACTGATGCGTCCGCCTCGAACGTCAACCCACGGCATGGCTTCGTTTCGTGCCTGCCGCCGGCGCGTGCGCGACGGTGCCCTCGTAGCCGTAGGTCGCCATGAAATCTTCTGCAATCTGATGCAGTTCGTCCCACGGCGCATTGATAAAGTTATAATTGCGCACGGCGAACGCCGGTCCGACGAAAAATTTCTCGTACGACGTGGCGCGGCTCGCATGTTCGGAGCCGACCAGATCCCAGGCGAGCTTGAACAGCTTCATGCGGTCGAGCGCGCTCTGCTGCCCGGCGATCCAGAATGTCGCAAAGAGATCGCCGAGCCCCGGATCGTCCAGGATATCGATGCTGGCTGGAAATTGAAATTGGCCTCCACCCATCAATTCGCGCAGCGTGTCGATCAGCGTGGAATGGTTCTCCATCGCCCAATGGATCGCGGCGTAGAGGTAGCGGCGGTTGAATAACGCGAACCCGTGATCGATTTCAAGGTAGGCTTCGATCTGCCCGTCGATCATTGCGTTGTATCCGGCTTCCATGGCGGCAAGCCGGCCGAGCGTATCGCGCACCACTGGAATATCGCGTGCGCCGGTCGCCTGGGTGATTAGGCTCGCCATCGCCAGCATGAAGCGGAGCTTGGCACCGAAACGCACATTGCACTGATGATTGGCCATCACGTGCGAAGGCGTCTGGATGTAGATGTTCCGGCTCAAGGCCGGATTGTCGTGCACGATGACCTTTTCCCACGGCACTTTGACATTCTGAAACACTAGCATGCAGTCGGATTCATCGAACCGGTAGGTGAGCGGACCATCGAATTCGAGCGTGTCGGCGCGGTTAAACGGCCGCCGCGACCAAAGCGACAGGCCGGGAAGGTTGAGCGGGATGACGCAGGTGATGGACTCTTTGAGCTGATCGGGCCCGAGCGGCATGACATTGCCGATCAGCACTTCATGGGCATAGGCAGCGCCGCTTGCCAGCATCTTCATGCCGTTGAGCGTGACGCCCTTGTCATCCTCGGCGGTCACACGCAGCGCGGGTTGCTGAAGACCCTGGGCCTGGTAGTAGTCTTTGTTGCGCGCGGCGGGCGGCGGCACGATCGCGTAAGTGGCGAAGATGTCATCGCGCCGCATGTGATCGTAGATGTGCAGAAGGTTGACGCGATTGCCGCCCGGTTCGGAGTCGAACGCTTCCGGCCGCATCGACAGTCCGGTGATGTTGCCTGCCACCGCATCAGGCGTCCGGCCCATCAGGCCGAAACAGAACTCAGCGATTTTGCGGTGAGCGCGATTGCGCCGCCGCAAATCCTCCTGGGAGCGCGGCTGCAGATAGTAAGCGCTATAGCGGCCGTCGCCGTCCGAGAAAGTCATCAAATCGCGCAACGCCGGATCGGCTTTCATGTCGTAGAGCGCGGCATAGGTCCGCGCGCCGCCGGCAAACGCTGGATGCAGGGTTTGGTCGCCGATCTTCTCGCGGCCGACGTAAAGGGTTCGGCCGTCGCGGATGCTTTCCAGATATTCCTTGCCGGTCATTAGCATAGCGGTAGCCGCCTCGCGACTGCGATCATACTACGATCTTTTGCATGTGATAGCATGTCCGTCGTGCGCGAACATCTCGGCAGCCGTAACGCCGGTTTTACCTGCCTGTTTCGCTTTTATCGGAATGTTCCCCGCCTGCTTAATATTGCTTACTGGAATTGGCGCGCTGTTTGTTGTTGTAAGTGCCGCTAGGGCCCAATCGCAGGTTTGCGCGATTCACCAAACCTCACGAGCGGCTTGATTAGCGGGCGGCAGCGCGGTCATATGGGCGGCGGGAAGACTTAAAGTGATGCATCAAACGGTCAGTGCGACGTCGCACCGGCGTGTGCGGTAATGAGAGGGTATAGCCCGATGAAGAACATGGCAGTTGTAACGGCGGCCGGACTCGCGCTGCTGGCAGGACCGGCCACGGCTCAGGATAAGACCATCAAAATCGGTTTTATCAGTACGTTCAGCGGGCCCACCGGCGCGATCGGCAACGACATGAAAAACGCGTTTGAGCTCGGGCTCGATCATCTTGGTCGCAAGCTCGGCGGCCTGCCGGTTGAGGTCATTTACGAGGACGACCAGCAAAAGCCCGAAGTCGGCGTGCAAAAGACGCAAAAACTGCTCGAATCCGATCACGTCGACTTCGTTGCCGGTTACATCTGGTCGAACGTCATGCTGGGCTCGCTGAAGCCGTTGGTTGAGACAAAGACGATCACGGTGATCACCAATGCCGGCGCGTCGCAACTCGCCGGCGAGATGTGTTCGCCCTACGTGTTCTCGACCTCGTTCAACAACGATCAAGCGCCGCAGTCTCTCGGCCTCTACCTCAATCAAAAGGGGATCAAGAAGGTCTTTATGATGGGGCCGAATTACGCGGCCGGCCGCGATATGCTGCAAGGCTTGCGCGAGACCTATAAGGGCGAATTCGTCGGCCAAGAGTTGACACGCTGGCCGGATCAGCTCGATTTCTCGGCCGAACTGTCGAAAGCGCGGGCGGCGCAGCCCGACGCACTGTACGCTTTCTACCCAGGCGGCGCGGGCATTCAGTTCATCACCCAATACGTCCAATCGGGCCTGAAGGGACAGATACCGCTCTACCAGAACTACATCATTGACGAACTGTCGCTGCTCCGCCTGAAGGATCTGGCGGTCGGCATTCTCGGTTCGTCGAATTGGGTCGGCGATCTTCCCAACGAGGCCAACAAGAAATTCGTCGCCGACTATCACGAGAAATACAAGAAATGGCCTTCGAACTACGCCGCCCAGACCTATGATGCCGTTTCCCTGCTCAATAGTGCGGTTATGGCGGTCAAAGGCGACCTGTCGAAAAAGGACGAGATGCGCAAGGAAATGCAAAAGGCCGATTTCAAATCCGTGCGCGGCAACTTCAAATTCGGCAACAATCACATCCCGATCCAGAACTACTATCTCACCAATACAGTGAAAGAGGGTGACGAGTTCCTGCTCAAGACGGTGTCGACCATCGTCGAGAACGATCAGGACCGCTTCCACGACAAATGTCCCATGAAATAGCGGTCAGCATCATATTTGCCTGATCGGCCGTTTCAGGCCGTAACCCTTTGCGGTGGCCGCTTTGCGGCTGGCATCTTAGGATAACGGCGACGGATTATTGTCGGACCGCATGCTGTATTTCTTCGCCTGAGATCGGCGGACCCCATTCATGCTGGGCAACGCAAGAAAAGAACGAACTGCGATAAAGTCAGAACAAGGACAAAACTGCCGCCATGACCGAGCCGGGAGTGTATGGCTTTCTCAAGTAAAGGCTTCCAGGAGGCACTTCCTCAATCTTCGGGCGGGTTTGACCCGTCGTTATGACGATTTTGATTCCGGGCCAGCGGTCTCGAACTGTGGCCGCTAGGTTTAGGCCGTTCATCGGCCCCGGCATATTGATATCGGTAATAAGCATTCGGACATCGTCCCGATGCTCAAACATCGCGATGGCGTCGTCGGCATTGGCGACAGCAATGACCGAATACCCCTTCTCTGTCAGGATGCCGCTCAAATACTCACTCATGATGAAGTCGTCTTCCGCGACTATTATGATGCCCATCCCGTCTTCCGTCCTCGCTGCTTGCGGTTCGTTCTCCCTGAAGATGGAACGTGCCGGAGATTAGTCTTGAGGCATTGAAGTTATTATCGTCGCCGCTCTTGCTATTGCTCTTTGATTACCTCGACGACCTTTTTAGATTTCGGGTGAACAATCACAATTTCTTTTTGCACCATGACGTAGTGATATCCTGCCAACGATGGTGCGGTATCGGCGATATCGCCCGGCAGAGGCTGAACAGAAACACCGTAGGGAACTGTTGCCCCGATTTTCGGAGCGAAGCCTTTCGCCCTGTTAGCATGCATGGTCTTCACACTACTGAGATTCTGCCAAACTACCTGCTTTTGGGCGGGGGTGAGACTCGGCTTGAAATCCCCATTCATATTAGGCAGCGCGCCGGTCGCTTGTTCATCGTCCACGGAACTGTGCGTTTCGCCAGGCTTCGCGTCGGGTAATTCGGTAGGTCGTTGGCCTTCGTGTTCGGTATCTGACCCGAATGTGTCCGGGTTAATCACCATCATCACGGGGCTCCCGGAAGGGTCTTTCGCGTGGACGGCGAACGTGCCGGGCTCAATCTTCACGTCCTTGAAGCCTGCAGCTTCCAGGGCCTTCATGACCTCGGCTTGAACCGATTGCTCAGGTGGATTTGGGATTTTGGAGGATTGCCCCAAGGCCACGTAAGGATGGGCCGCCGTAAGCGCCGCGACCGTGGCGAATCCAATGGAACGCCTCATGACTCGTCCCCTTGTTGCCTATCCCTGGGAACAACGGACGAGCGCTCGTTCTGTTCGAAGCAATGGCGTGAAGTTAGTTAACTCGCCTCAGGCGTGATTGTCGTCGGTGCTACCCCTCCCCGGCTGGCGTGGAAGCGACATTTGCCGCGGCCGCCATGGGAGGGTTATGTTCATCGACCGTTCGAGCTCCATTAGTCGGAATTGTGCTGATCGCAGAGCTGACTGGAGCATATTCAGCCCTGATAATCACTGCGGGTCGCCATCGCGATGGACGTGAACCCGTCCCCTACCTGTTTGATTGGCGTTTTGCTTCACGCTCGCGAGCGATCCCGCCCGGGTGACGCTAGCACGGTACCAGGAAA
>Ga0209624_10004105_pt1 | contig 10106 bp, 6 predicted proteins | sample JacPinW_OM2H0_O1_FD_188565 | JGI IMG/M metagenome (GOLD analysis project Ga0209624, IMG submission 188565) | Forest soil microbial communities from Algoma, Ontario, Canada - Jack Pine, Ontario site 1_JW_OM2H0_O1 (SPAdes) (version 2) | ecosystem: Environmental > Terrestrial > Soil > Boreal... | reverse complement strand
CTCCGGAGATGGATGTGTTGGAGTTGGTCTTGCATCAGAGGTTACGGGTAATAGGGCAATAGGGATAGGATCCTTTTTATCAGTAGACGGGGCTAATAATATTGGTATAGGTAATGCCCTTTCAGCAGCTGGGGCAAATACAATTGCAATAGGAAACACAACCTCTGTGGCAGGGGGTGGTAGTATAGCTATTGGTAATGGATGTTTTGCCGGTGGAAGTTCGATTAGTATAGGTAATGGGGCAGTAGGAGCAGGTTCAGCGGTTGTGGTAGGTAGTGAAGCGATAGCAACCGGGTTTGGAATTGCTATAGGTGCAGGGGCAGAAGCTTTAATTGATAATATTTGCATTGGAACCCCACTGAATATAATAGGGACTTTGCTTTATGGATTAACTCCTACAGCAGTAGCTAATGGGGCGACTTTAGTAAGTTGGACCCCAATTGTAGGACTACTAAGTTACGGGACGTGCGCTGCTTGTGTAGTCGTTCCTGCTGGTCTATTGGAAGGAGATAAGGATATTTTTGAGGAAAAAGATTTAAGAAATCCTATCGAAATTTTGATGGCATTTAAACCGTGTTTATATAGGAATAATGAATCAAAAGAGATTTCAAGTATACTAAAATGTATTGATCAGTTGCCAGAAGATATTTGCCCCGAGCTTATAGAGCATGATAATGAAGGAAATAGCTATCTTGGGTTAACAAAGTTCTCTGTATTTTTGATTCAACTTTTACAAGAACATTACAGAAAACTTGGAGATGTACAAGGACAACTTAATCTTTTATTTAATGAGATTGAACAAATGGGCGAACAAAAAGAGGAAGAAGTCAAAAAAATTAAAAATAGAATAGAGTTTTTAAGAAATGCTATTAAAAAGCTAAATGCTGAATATTGGGAAGCGGAAGTATAGCATTACTTAAGCTTATAGAGCCATTCATTATAAAAAAGTTTGCGCTTATTAAGATCGTACGGATTGTCTAGGGTGACTATTGCCACTTTATTCACAAGAATCCTACTTGGTAATGTAATAGCATGAATGGGAAACATAATAATGGAATGGTTGCCGACTAAATGTGCAACAAAAGCAAAAGATGAATGTGCGCTAATAATGCAATCGCATTGAGTTATTGCAAAAAGATCATCTAACACATTTTTATTATGTCGGTTTTCCTGTTCGCGGAAGGAGAATATAATACGTGGATAATCTTCCAAAGCTTTGCTATATCGTTGCATTATAGCTTGTGGATTAGGATCATCAGTAAAAAGATAGATAAGTAAGTTTTTGCCAGGTAGCATTTCAGCCAATTTTTTAATGTGGTCAATATAATATTGGTCTGGTGGAAATTTTGTTGGCCAAATATAATCAGAAAATTGTGTTTTTCTTTGCACGAACTTTTTTACACATTCAATATACTGTGGGCCTGGATTCCATTTGAGTGGCCAAATATCGGTACATGATCCAGCGATATTATTTTTTTTGAGATGAAAGCCAGTTATTGGTTCATTATCTTGGTATTGCTGCAAAGAAGCGATAGGATAGTCAAAGCCCCCCCCTTTGCGCACGTGTACGGCCACAGAAATTACTGCTGGCGGCTTTGGTAAAGTTTGCAAAGGATTTATGGGTGTTAGCATCTCTTTTAGATGATTTTCAAAATTAGGATTTTCGCGTGAAAAAATATATGGCCATGGGGTTTGTGTGAGGAATTGGCATTCAAATAATATTGGCTCATCGCTTGCCAGATTATTTTCAAGATCTTTTAGTGTGAGTACTTCTATTGTTTTGGAGAATGTTTGCTGAATTTCTGGAGTAAATTGTTTTTCAACTTTATGCAAAAAAAATTGATCTGAATAAGAAAATTCTTTATAAAGAAAGTCTAAATTATAGGCATAAGAAAGCAACTTTGCTTTTGTGTAAGTTAGTATAGTATCGCCCAGTCTACGCCAGTTCTCTAACCTATAGGTAATCGCATGTTGAACTGACTTTTTTAAAGTAACTGAATTAATTGTTAAGTTCTGGGCTTTTTCATTTTTTTGCTGGTATGAGCTTTTTTGATTACCCTTTAATAACATACTGGCAGAAAAATCTTGGGTTGCCTGATCAAAGACATGTGTTGTTAATAAAGATAAAACTATTATTAATAAAGCGATATTGTCTCTAATAATATTATTCTTCATATGTATCCTTTTTTTAGGATTTTACCAGATTCAATGAAAAATAATATATAGAAAAATCTCATTACAGATAGAATTCAGTAATATGAGTTATTTATTAGAAAATTTTTTTAAATGCCTTTTTGAAGATGTGTTTTTCTGGTTTTGAAGCTTTTACAGTATTACTCACCTCGAAATAGGTATTTTTTAGCATTGTTCCTTTTAAATATAGGTCAATGTATATAGCTGCAGATCTTTTTTCTAAGTGAGTTGCAACTTTCTGCGGCGGTAAATTTCCTGTTGCAATATCTTCTAAGTAAAATATTATTTCATGCAGATTATTTATGCTTTTTGAAATTTCAAATTGTATTTCGGGCGAGTGAATTTTTGTTCCTTTGATTTTAAATATAAATTTACCGTCTTCTGCATGATTTAATTGTGTATAATCAATAGCGAATTCAGAAATTGCGCCAGTGGTAAGCATTTCTTCTTTATAATCTGGCCATTGTATAATCTTATAATCATCGGAGGTATTATTATGAATATTAAGTTGTATAGAGAATAGAATCTCTTTGTCCATAGCATTTAAAGTTAAAGATATTAGTAAAGTGATTATTGATTTAGTTATCTTCATAAATATTCTCCTTATTTTATCCAATAAATTATTATTAATTACTATCTTATCATTAATATAAGTTAAAAATAAATAATATTATAAAATAAAATAAAAATATTAATTTGAAATAATTTTTTCGATATAGGATTTTTTAGTTTTTAGATATATTGTTAAGGGGATAGCCTGAATAATAAAATAAAGATAATAATGAAAAAAGCGTTATGTTTAAACATTATTTTAATAGGGATCTGCTTATCTCTATTCGGTAAAAAGCAACTCGTAGACTATAGCCATAACGTTTATTCCCAGTTTGGAGAGGATGGGGTTATAGAGAAGGTGCTTTCTATTATTGGGACCAAGTCAAAAATAGCGGTTGAATTTGGGGCCTGGGATGGCCTGCATTTGTCCAACATTGCCAATCTTTGGAAGCGCGATTCTAGCTGGAAAGCTGTTTTGATAGAAGGTGATATTGAGCGTTTTAAGGAGCTTGTAACTAATACCAAGGGGTATAATTGTGTGCCTATTCAGGCATGGGTAGGGATAGGCCCCGACGATTGCTTAGAGGCTATCTTGAAAAAACATGGTATTTGCGAAGTTCCTGATATTCTTTCTATCGATATCGATGGCAATGATTACCATATTTTTGAAAGCCTTAAAAAACTGCGGCCGCGCTTAATAATTTGTGAATATAATCCAACAATTCCAGTGACGTACGATGTGTATGCCCCCTATAGCTCTGATAATAATTTTGGGCAATCGGTAGGGGCATTAAATAGAATTGCAGAAAAAAAGGGATATAAACTGATTGCACTTACCTTAACGAACGCTTTTTATGTGTTAAAAGAGGATTTTGATAAATTTGCCGAGCATGAAACACAATTAGAGCTTATTGATGTTAATGATGGGCATATGGTTTTAGTTACCACCTATGATGGTAAATACGCGTTAATTAAAAATAAGAAGCATGTTTATTACTATGGGCTCAATGAGCAATTTAAAGGGGAATTGCGCGGAGCATTCGAGCGATGTGATAAACGGCCATTATCATTGCCTCGTATGGTAGGAGCATATAAAAAGTAGGCAAAATATTTTTAATTACTTGGATTGGGAGTAAAAAAAATTGCGCTGGAAAATTGTGGTTGATTAATAGTTTTAAAAAGAGCAATAAGTGCCGTTAAAGAGTTGCTTTTTAAATAAATTTTACGCGCATGAGTATTTTTAATTTTTGACACAGGGGGTTTTGCTGGTCCTAGCAAAGAGATATCGTTTTTTTGTTGCGTGATAGTTTGCATCAACACCTGTGCTAGCGCATGTGCTTCTTGCTCAAGAATCGCTTCATCAACATTTTTAAGTTCTATTTCTACCAGCCGAGTGATTGGCGGATAGTTTGCTTTGCTGCGATTGCATAATTCATATTCGTAGAATTTAAGATAGTCAATTTCATGTACATACTTAAAGATTGGATGCTCCATCATCGTTTGGATAATCACGGTGCTATCAGGCCGTTCGCGGCCGGCGCGGCCTGCCACTTGAATCAGTTGTTGCAAAGAAGTTTCTGCAGCGTTGTACATAGGAAAATGTAAATTAAGATCGGCCCACAGCATACCCACGAGCGTTACGTTAGGGAAATGGAAGCCTTTGGTGATTGTTTGTGTGCCGACAATAATATCGTATGAGCCGTTTGCAAAATCTTCCATTGTTTGCTGCCATATCTTTTTTTTACTACTCACATCCAAATCTGCGCGAGCAATGCGTGCATGGGCAAATAGTTGTTGCAGAATGCTCACCACTTGCTGCGTGCCAATGCCCTTTTTGAGTAAATCATTTTTTTTGCATGCAGTGCAGTGAGATGGCAACTGCTGCACGTATCCGCAATAATGGCACGCAAGTTGATTATTTTGGTGAAGCGTTAAGCTGACTGAGCAAGCAGCGCATTCAAAAATAAAGCTGCATTCTTTGCATTGCACAAAAAAGCTATACCCACGCCGGTTTAAAAAAATAATAACTTGTTCTTTTTTGGCAAGCCGATCAGCGATTGCTGCTTGCAGTGCTTTGGTGATCCAAAAATTAGTGCGCCGTTCTTTATTGGTAAGTAGAACCGTTTGAATTTCAGGAAATTGGCCAGCAAAGCGTTTGTGTAAGGTGAAAATAGGCCAACCCTTTGCTCGAGCGGTGTGTAAGGTGGCCAGCGATGGCGTTGCCGAACCAAGCACAATCGGAATCTTATACAGCTGCGCGCGCAAGAGTGCCGCCTCTTTGGTATTTATTTTGGGGTGTTTTTTTTCTTGATAACCAGGATCATGCTCTTCATCAATAATAATCAGACCCAGCTTGGCAATAGGCAGCATAATGGGGATGTGCACACCGATGATGAGTAGCGGCTGTTGTGCCAGCAGTGCTTGCCACAACAGCTTTTTTTCTTTTGCTTTAGTGGCCGAATGGAAGCTCATGATAGAAACGGCATGCCCAATGCTTGCTTTGAGTATCTGCTCAAAATGGACTGCAAGGCTTACTTCTGGCAGCAGTAATATAACCGTTTTGCCTTGTGCGATTGTTTTGGTAATAAGCTGCTTATAGATTTCCGTTTTTCCAGAACCGGTTACGCCATGAATGAGTGCTGGTGCAAATGCGGCGTGAGTGAGCGCAGACTCAAGTGCATCAACAATTGCTTGTTGCTCGTGCGTGAGCATTACCGGGTGTGGTGCGGCTGTTGTTGTTGGCGCGAACAACTCTTCCTGTTCTTTTTGTGTGATGAATGCTGCAAGGCGTTTTATAAAATGTAATGGCGTTACCGTGTAATAGTAGGCAAGCTGCGCAAGAAATTGTTTGTATATATCATCACCAGGAAATGGCTCTAGTGAATGCATTGTTTTGATCGTGAAAGAGACGGCAGGCAGCGTATCGGTTTGTGCAACAACATATGCCCACACCAGCCGTTCTTTTAAAGGAACTTTCACGATACTACCGACAAGATTTTTTTGTAAATCTGGTGGCACAGCGTAGGTGAGTGATTGCGTGAATCCATTTAAAAGTTTGACGTGGATGTATTGCATTATGGAAAAATAAATTTAGGAATTACTTAAATTTTTTTTATTCTTTGATAGTATACCATGAGTTTATGCAATCTTTTATAGGTTGCTATAATTTTTTTAAGAAAGATACTGCATCACCAGAGGGAGTGGCTATGAAATTTTTAAAGCAAGCACTATTACGTAATATCTTAATTCTATCGTGTATTCTAAAGGTGAATCCATTCTTTGGAACAAATGTGCCAATAGGGATTGGGATCGGTATTGTACAACTATCAAATCTTATTAGAGGCGGTATTGCTGCAGGAGCCGCAGCGGCTAGCCAGTTTAAGCCTTCGGTGCCAAATATTCCTAAAATGATACAAGCGCTTCCGCCGCATATGCGTAAGGAAGCTGCAGCAAAAATCGCTGATGCTGCCAAATCGGCACAGTGGAAAGATATTGTAGTTGCAAATCATGTGATTCCTAAAACAGAATTGGTGCGTGGCTTTATATCTCCGGAGGTGCAATCTTCAGCCCGAAAAATGGTGGAAATGGCGCAGAAGGGTTTCAGTCCGATGATGCAACAGGCCATGAAAGCTATCCCTTCTGCAGTATCCACGCAAGCGGTAGTAACAGCAGTTCAGACATTGGATAAAAATATGTGTGCAATGCGGCAAGTTCGTATACAAGCACAAATAAGTTCTGCATCAACATCTTCAGCACCTACAGTAAGTTTTCAGCCGACTATTCCTAATACTCCACAAGCTGATTCTGCCTCCAAGCAATCCGCAGCAGCAAAACCATCGACATCAGTTCCGGCATCCTCCTCGTCCTCTGTTGCGCAAGCAAATACTCAGTCAAAGCCTGCAGTGAAGCTAACCGTGGCCGCACATGGTAAAGATGGCGTAATCGCTGATATTGATGCTTCTAATAAAAATTATGCTATGCGCACTCAGAGTGAAAATGTGCGGGTATTGAGTAATCCGCAGTGCAAAGCAACGTATACGGCTCAGGTAGAATGTGTGGCGCACAATTTGAATAAAGCGAGCAATATGAGTGTTTCGCCTGAGATAGTTGAGGCACAATTAACGCTTTTAAATAATGTGTATGAACATCAGGTACATAATAATGGTTTATCCTATGCCACTAAAAGAATGCTTGAGCAATTGTGTACTAAGAATGGGGAATTTGTTGGCTGTTTTAATTCGCGTACCGTAGAAACCCTTAAGCATTATTCCAAGCAAAATCCGAGTGTGAGTGAAGTTCCGGGCAATCTATATAGAAATATAAAGGAATTATTTGGGGTGGCTAACGATATTCCAAGTAAGTTCTTAGCGAATGATTATAATAAATGTCTTTATAATTTTTGCCAAAGTATCAAAGATAAAGATTTTTTGAAGGCAGATGATTGTTTAAAATTTATTACTCCTGATCATCCACTGGATAACTGCGCTAAATGCAAACTATATCAGCATATGTTGCCCTCATTTAATGAGTTACGCGCTACTATTTTTAATGAACATAATATTGCACGAAGTTTAGAAGCAGATACTATTTGGCCACAATTAAAAAAAGCTTTAGAGGTAAAGGGAGCAGATTATGCCCAACAGGTTCTCAATGCGCAAAATCAGTTGCTAAATCGCTTTACACTTTTACAAGTGTTGCTCAAGAAGGTTGGCAAAGATGATGTTTCTGAGCCAGTGAAAAAGCTTTTTTACGAACTTGTTTCTCTATATTCCAATCATAGGCAAGCAGCAAAATATCTTTCGCAGTTAACATTTGATAGCCCTGATAAGAATGTCCGCGAAGCAGCAGCATTAATTTTTAATGGGCAGTATATACCAAAAATATACGATTATACGAGTATTAAGGCTCTCAAAGATATTGTGATGCCGCGTACATTTTCTTTAGATAAAAATAGAGAGTTGCGAGAGCTGTATTTCAATTTTCTATCGCTTGATATAAAAAACGATTTGCAGACTAAATTAGTACAGCAAGGAGCGCGATATATACAACAAGCATGTTCAGCAGATAAGTTTGCGCCTACCTATAAATATTTTAGTAGCTTAACATATCGTGTGCTTACTCAGGATGATGCTGATAAGTGTATTTTGAGATGGGCCGATTTTTCACAAACTTTTACTGATCCTGCAGCAAAAGAAATACAACAACGAGTGCTTCCTATTTTGCATAATGCTGTTGGAGATTGGCATTTACCTTTCGATAGCAAAAATAAAGTAGTACGCATGCAGCTGGCTAAGGCTGAATCTATTGTGGAGCGTGTGAGCGCTATTTATAATGCGCTTGCAAATAATGATATTAAGCGGGCATTGGATATTGAGAAGAATGAGCTTCCCGGTCTCACTAGAAATCTAATCATTGAAGATTTGCAGAAAGTAGTCCAGCCACCATTTTTGCAGGCAAATCGAGAATATATTCTCGCAGCTCTGTGTCACCCTACCGTCAACCATCAGCCAGTGGTGAACCAAAGCAAGAGTGTAACTGTGCAATGCGCTAGTGATTCAGATAAGAGTAAAAATCTAGAAAAAGCACCCGGCGCTTGCCTGCCAAAAAATCCTGCTATTGCACAAGAGCCAGGCTGTAAAATTCCGGAATCAAAAGAAGCTTCTTTGCCAACTTGCCCGGATATAAAAATTAAAAGCGATGTAGATCGCAAGCTTGAGCAAGAAATAGAAGAGATAAAAAAGAAAGCACAAGAAGGAAAGCCGGATGATTATGATTGCAATTGGAGCAAAGGCAAGCATGTACCATCGTTGCAAAATGAGCCGCAGACTCCTCATGCTACTTCTCACGGACCAAATTCAAACCCCGACCAACAAAAAGAAGCGGTTATTCAAGCGAAGACAGAAGAGAAGTTGCAGGAATTAAAAAAGCGCTTATTGGAAAACAAAAAAACGCCTACCCAGGAAGAGATAAAATTCATTGATCAATTTATTGAGCGATTGAGAAAATTGACCGATCAATATGGCGTTGACGCTGTTGTTGGAGCAGTGGGGATATGCGGCGCGACTCAAGGCGCACAATCTGAGATTGCTGAGAAGGAGGAACATGGTACCATTACGCCCGAGGCTATAGAAGAGGCGATACAATATGCTACAAGTAAAATTAAACTTGCTCATTTTTTTGATAAAGAGATGCATGGATTTAAGCCTTTGCTTGAAAAAATGGAAAACAATAGGGAAAAAATTGTGCGTGAGATAATTAAAGCTTTAGTAGCCAGTGATAAATTGCCAGCAACCGGAAAGTTTTATGATGTTCCAGTTAATATTAATGGCTTTAAAGTTAATGTTAGAGGAACTGTGAATGGGGGGATTATTAAAATTGGTACTATGTTTATTCCATGAGGAACTATAATGACTTGGAAAGAGCGTCTGAGGAAATTAGAGCTTAGTAAGCAATGGGATGATGCAATACAATTTATGCAGAGTGTTATTAGAGATTACACAGATGATGTGGATGCCTATATTTGTATGAACTACTTGCTCATGAATCTTTTGGTTGAGGAAGATCATGATAGAAATAAATCTGATTATTATGAGATGTTAGCTAAGAAATATTTTAATGAATCGTATGCAAAATTTTCTAATAGTGCAGAATATCTATTTTTTACTGGTACAACTGCAGTTATGTCGGAGTGGTATTTTGGGATTGATGTTGCTGATTATGAAAGAATGCTCGAAAAAGCTATGACCTTAGATCCCGATAATCCCCTTTACAAAAGAACATATTACATAAACCTAGACGAAAAAATTGCTAGTGATAAAGAAAAAATGACGCAATATGCCCATATAACTTTGGCTAAGAACTCTCCGATACAACAACAATTAGAAACAAAAGGGGCAGTTGGAGAATATATTCTAGGTTTGATGACAAATTGGAGTTTGCATCTGCTTGGGAATGATTTATACAAGAAATAGAGGGGAATCTGATTTTCAAAATAGCTGAAAGCTCCTCTTATAACTTGCTCTAACTCAACTTTACCCTTTAGGTTATCTTTTCTTTACTTCTGGACAAAAACTTAATAGCAAGCGCATTTCCCCAGGTGAGCATATAGTATTCGAGCAGATAAGAAATACCAACCAGAAGAAGGGTGATTAGCACATAAAGTATTATATAAATCACCGTAATTGTTGTAGAGGGACTTTCCCTGAATAGTTCAATGGTGCCACTGTCAGTAAATAATTGTCTTATATATTCTATGAATGCAAACCCCATTATCCAGCGTAGCGTATATCGCTTCCAAGTGATGCTAAAAATTTCTTTATGCACGAATATTGTATAAAAAAATTTTAGCATCACTTGGAAGC
>Ga0209624_10004104_pt1 | contig 10106 bp, 12 predicted proteins | sample JacPinW_OM2H0_O1_FD_188565 | JGI IMG/M metagenome (GOLD analysis project Ga0209624, IMG submission 188565) | Forest soil microbial communities from Algoma, Ontario, Canada - Jack Pine, Ontario site 1_JW_OM2H0_O1 (SPAdes) (version 2) | ecosystem: Environmental > Terrestrial > Soil > Boreal... | reverse complement strand
GTTTTCGCGTCGCTGGCCACGGCACGCCGGCCGCGCCCGGACGTGTAACTTCGTCGCGGCTGTCGTATGGTTCGGACGGCCTGTGGTGATAAAATGGGCAACAAACATAGCGGAGCGCGCGCATGGCGATGGCCACGATGCGAAACGACGATGCCGACGAGGCGCAGACCGGGCGGGCGGCGCGGCTCGCCATCCGGCGCAACGCCCATGCCGGGCCGACGTCCGGATTAGCGCCTGGCTTCGTGCAGGCCAATCTCGCCATCCTGCCCAAAGCCGTTGCCGAAGATTTCATGCGCTTCTGCCGGCTCAACCCAAAACCCTGCCCGCTGATCGGCGTGTCGGCGCCGGGCGATTGGCGCATCGCTACAGGAGTCAGCGCTAGACCCGTTCTTGACGGGCCGCGAGCACATGCGCCTGCAGAGCGCGCTACACGGGCTAGGCAAGGCAGACAGCGAACGACGGGGCCGCGAGCTGCTTGAGCGGGTGGGTTTGCTGGACGCAGCAGATCGCAAGGTGGGCGGCTACTCGGGGGGAATGAAGCGTCGCCTGGATCTTGGCCTGGCGCTGGTGCACGGCCCGCGGCTGTTGTTTTTGGACGAGCCAACTACAGGCCTTGACCCACAGAGCAGGGCGGCACTGTGGGATGAGGTACGCCGCCTGGCAAACGACGGCGTGACAGTTTTCCTGACGACGCAGTACCTGGAGGAGGCGGACGTGTTGGCCGACCGGGTGGGCATCATCGACCGCGGCAAGATCGTGGCGGAGGGCACCCCGGCTGAGCTAAAGGCCTCGATTGGCCGCCCGAGCGTGGAGATAATTCCGCAGAATCCCAGCGAGCGAGCGCGTTTGGAAACGGTGCTTCACCGCTTCGGCGAGCAGGCGGCAGCGTCCAGCAACGGCGTAGCTGTGCGACTGCCAGAAGGTGTGTCAGACGTGGCTGAGATCGTGCGCACACTAGACGCTGAGGGACTAGTAATTGCAGACTTGAGACTGCATTCGCCGACGCTTGATGACGTGTTCCTGGCGAAGACCGGCCGCTCGCTCGAGGGCGCAGGTGACGGCGAGGGTGAGGGCGAGCCAGACGAGCAACAGGATCCAGTGGCAGCGAGCGCATGAGACTCCCTGTGCGAGAGGTTTCCGAGTGAGCGAGCACGTGACACAGATAGGCGTGCTGGCGCGGCGCTCGATGCGTAAGACGCTACGCCAGCCGTTTCAACTATTCCCGATTGTGTTCTTCCCGCTGATCCTGTTGGCGGTGAACGCGAGCGGGCTGAAGGCAGCAACCAGACTGCCTGGCTTCCCCACGCACTCCTATATCTCGTTTGCAATCGCAGTGGCGTTCATCCAAGGTGGGATGTTCTCGCTGATTAACACAGGCACGAACCTGGCAGAGGACATCGAGAGCGGCTTCTTTAACCGCCTGGCGCTGACACCACTGCGGCGAGTGTCGCTGATCGCGGGCCTGCTGGTGGGCGTGGCGGCGCTGGGAGTGCTGCAGTCGGCGGTGTATGTGCTGATGGGGGTGGTTGCGGGCGCACACCTGAATGCGGGCGCGGGCGGCGTACTGGTGATCCTGGCATTGGGCTCGCTTACGGCGGTGGGCTTTGGCGCGCTGGGCTGTGCGGCGGCGCTACGAACGGGATCCGGTGAGGCGGTACAGGGACTGTTCCCGCTGTTCTTTGTGTTCATCTTCCTATCGTCGAGCAACCTGCCGCGCAACCTGTTGAAGACGGGCTGGTTTCACACGGTGGCGAACGTTAACCCGATCTCGTATCTGATTGAGGGCTTTCGCAGCCTATACATCTACGGGTGGGACGGCAGCGCCTTGTGGCGGGGATTTGCGGTCGCTGCAGGTCTCACACTCGTTGCCCTGTTCGCGGTTGCGGGGGCTATGCGAACGAGGATGCAACGGACATGAGCTCGATCCCAGTAACAAGCATCCCCCCAGCGGCCACGACCGGCGGCGGCATCTGGCGAGTGGCGCGCACGATCGCGTGGCGAAGCATGCATACGTATATTCGCCGCCCTGACCTGTTCGTGCCGTCGCTAGTGTTTCCACTGGTGTTCCTGGCGAGCTTTGCCGGCGGGCTGTCAGCGCTGGGGGACGTGCCGGGCTTTCACTTCCCCGCCGGGTATACGGCGTTTCAGTTTGTGTTCGTGCTGTGCCAGTCGGCGATGTTCGGCGGGCTGTTCACGGGTTTCACACTGGCGTTTGACTTCGAAAGCGGATTTGCCAGGCGGCTGATGCTGGCGGCGGAGGACCGCCGTGGGATCGCGCTGGGCTATGCGTTTGTGGCGCTCACGCGAGCAGTAATCACGTTGACGGTGGTGAGCGTGGTGGCGCTGGCGACAGGGATGCGGATTACGGGCAACGGCGTGGACGTGGTCGGCCTGTATGGGCTGGCGCTGCTTTTGACGCTGGTGGGCTACGGCTGGGCGGCGGGCGTAGCGTTTCGCTTCCGCTCGATTCAGTCCGGTCCGCTGATGCAAACACCTGTCTTCCTGCTGCTGTTCCTGGCACCGGTGTATGTGCCGCTGAGCCTGCTGAAAGGCTGGATTCACACGATTGCGAGCATCAACCCGGCGACAGCATTCCTGGATGCCGGCAGAGGACTGATCTCGGGTGTGCACAACCACACAGCGCTGGCGTTTGCGTGCGCGCTGGTGTTGATCTTCCTATTTTCTATATGGATGTTGACAGGGCTTCGTAGCGCCGAGAACGCACCCTAGGCGGACACATGGGCAACGTCCCGACGAGGCGCCGGCCAAAGGCGTAGCCGAGCTTTACGCCTGACGCTCGGCTGCGCCTTGCTGCAACTGGCGGGCGAGCTCGCCTGCTTGATGGGTGCTGACGAGCACCCTGCGCAGAGAGGTGTTGTTCGCGACGGCGAAGGACAGCCCGGCAACACCACGGCGCACGATAAACACTTCGTCGAGGCGGATGGTGCGGGCGATGTAACAGAGCCATGGCAAGCGCAGCCCGACTTTGATGCCGCCTCGCATGGCCTCACGAACTGGGTCCGAGACAACCCGCACGTCACTGATGGCCGTGCGCGCAACGCGGACGTTGCGCATCAAGCCGAGCAGCTTTTGCCATGGCGCTAGCCGCACTTCGATTTGGTCATCACTGATGTTGATCTGCATTGTTCGTTTGAGTGTTGCTGACTAGCAAGCTACCCGCTCGCGACCGCTTTGGACACTGACGGAAATAATTCTCAGCATGATGGGATCGCATTTCTGTCTCTGTTCACAATCCTCAACAGCAGCCTACTACCTACGACAGTTGTCTGTGGAACTTTCGTCTGCGCACAGCGAGAGTTGGAACTATGGAGGCTGTCCGTAAGCAATTCGCTGCCAATCTCCGTCAGCACCGTGATCGGGCGGGTCTGTCGCAGGAGGCACTGGCAGATCTTTGCGATCTGCACCGCACGGAGATCAGCCTACTGGAGCGCTGTAAGCGCTCGCCCCGGCTGGAGACGATCGTGATCCTCTCCCGCGGCCTGGAGCTGTCCTCGCCGGGCGAGCTACTCAAGGGGATCTACTAACAACTACAATCGCGCCGTGGGCTGGCTGCGGCAAAAGACGTCCGCGTGGACGCTCTGGCCGGCGGTCGCAGTAGCGATCACAGCGTGTGCCCTGCTCCCTACCTCCGGGCTTGCAGCACAGGCGCCGGTTCCCCAGCCGTTCAAGGGTGGCGCGTTGTGGGTGACCCAGCTTGCGCCCGGGCAGAGCGGCGCGGAAGTGGTGGCGCAGGCGGCTTCAGCAGGCTTGCACACGGTGTACTTGAAGGCCGCCGAAGGCAGTACGTCCGAACCGCAATTCGCAGCGGCGCTGGTGAGCGAAATGCGTGCCGCGGGAGCGACCGTATGCGGGTGGATGTTTGCCGTTGGCGCAAACCCACAAGCTGAAGCTGCTGCGGCAGTGGCAGCGGCGCACGCGGGCGCGCAGTGCCTGGTAGTTGACGCGGAGGGCGAATACGACTCGCTGTACTACCCGGCGCAGCTGTTCGTGCATGCGCTGCGGACGCAGCTTGGCGCGAGCTTTCCGATCGGACTGGCAAGCCAGGCAGAGGTATACGAGCATCCCAAGTTCCCCTACTCGGTGTTCCTCGGGCCGGGCGCGTTCAACGTGGTGCTACCGCTGATGTATTGGCTGGACTTTGGCATCAGCGTGGACGCGGTATACAGCGATGCGATGGCTGCCAATGCAATCTACGGACGGCCAATCCTTCCCGTGGGCCAGCTGTACGGCACACCCACCAGCGCGGAACTACTGCGCTTCCGTGCGCTCGCCCATTCGTACGGCTCACCCGGCGTGAGCTTCTTTGACCTGGCAGCAGCGCAGCCAGGTCAGCTTCCCTCGCTAGCCTCACCCTTCCCCGCACTCCCCCGCACAACCATTCGCTTGCCCACTGTGCACTCCGGCGCGGATGGCGACGAGATCGTGCAGTCGCAGGAGCTGCTCAACGCCGCCGGCGCGCACCTCCCGGTGGGCGGCTTCTTCGGCACCCAGACCGCCAAAGCAGTGGCTGCGTTCCAGGCCCGCCATCATCTGGCGGTGAACGGCGTTCTTGGCGCTGCCACGTGGAAGGCGCTGCTGCACTTTCGTCCGCGCGAGCCGTCCTGGGCAGCAGGTCCGCCCGACAGTGCCCAGTGAGCCCTACTCCCGCGGTTTCAGCAGCGGCTCGGGTTGCCTTGCTCATCGACGAGTTAACCTGTCGTCCTGACATATCGGCTAGCAGATAGGAGACCAAGTGTCCTCGCTCGCAGACAGCCCCACCGCGCTCCCACTCCGCACAGCCATGGAAGCGCGAGATCTGTCCGCCGTGATGGACACGTTTGCGCCAGGCGCAGTGGTGCGCTCGCCGTTTACCAGCTCGCTGGCGTTTGAAGGACACGAGCAGGTCCACACGATCATGCAGCTGATCCTCGAGGTGTTTGAAGAGCTGCACTACACGGACGAAATTCAGGGTAAGGACAGCGCGGTGCTCGTAGCCACCGCGCGAATTGGCGGTAGCGAGGTCGACATGGTGGACCACATTCGCCTGGACGAGAACGGCAAGATCGCTGAAGTGACCGTGTTCTTCAGGCCACTACCGGCAACCGCTGTGGCCATGCGTGTGATTGGCAGTGGACTGGGCCGGCGCCAGAGCGCCGCGCGCGGCCATGCCATTGCGGCACTAACGCAGCCGCTGGGGGTGTTGACCCGCGTTGGCGACCGCGTTGGCACACGCCTGGTCCGTCCCGTGCTGTAGCACGACCAAGCCATGACACCAGCAACTGAGGGCTTCACCAATGCGGGCCTCGAGCGCCTCCACGCGACGGTGGAACGGCACGTGGGCGATCAGCAAATACCTGGCCTCGTGGCACTGGTAGCGCGCGGCGAGCACGTACATGTGGAGGCGCTTGGCAACCTGGCCATCGGCGACACGCCCGTGGCACGCGACTCGCTTTTTCGGTTGTCCTCCACAACCAAGCCGATCACCGCGGCTGCCACGCTAGCGCTTATAGAGGAGGGACTGATCGGCCTGCATGAGCCGGTCGATCGGCTGCTCCCGGAGCTCGCCAACCGACGGGTGTTGCGAAACATGGACAGCCCACTGCAGGACACAGTGCCCGCCGAACGCGCGATCACCACGCGCGATTTGCTCACGTTCACGTTCGGCTTTGGCATGGCGTTGGAGATGTTCATGGCAGCTACCCCCTGGCCAATCGTGGCCGCCGATCAGGAGCTGAGGCTGGCCACGCTGGGGCCGCCCAACCCCGAGATCCAGCCCGACCCGGACACGTGGATCGCCAACCTCGGCACGCTGCCGTTGATCGCGCAGCCGGGAGAGCGCTGGCTGTACAACACCGGCGCGTCAGTGCTCGGCGTGCTGCTCGCGCGCGCCGCCAACACATCGTTCGCAGAGGTGCTTCGCACGCGTGTGTTCGAACCGCTTGGCATGCACAACACAAGCTTCTGGACCGCTCAGCCCGAGCGCCTGGCAGCCGCCTACCAACCCACCCCTGAGGGCCTTGTGGTGTGGGATCAGCCACATGGCGCGTGGAGCCGGCCGCAGGCATTTGCCGATGGCGGCGCCGGCCTGCTCTCCAGCGCCGATGACATGCTCGCGTTCGCACGGATGCTCATGTGCGGCGGCGCGCCCGTGCTGTCCGCACAGTCTGTGCAGGCGATGACCAGCGATCAGCTGACCGCCGCACAGAAGGCCCACGGCGGGCTCGGTAGCGACTTCTTCAACGGCCGCTCGTGGGGGTACTGCCAGGCGGTACAGGACGACGGCGCGTTTGGTTGGGCCGGTGGTTTTGGCTCCACGTGGTTGGTCGACCCCGCACGGCAGCTGATCGTGATCGTGCTCAGCCAGCGCATGTTCGAGTCGGCAGGGGCGCCGCAGGCGCATCAGGACATCCAGGCCGCAGCGTACGCAGCGCTCGCCTAAAAACGCCCGGAGCCCGGGCTATGCCGGGCTCCAAACCTCTGTCATAGGCACGGCATCCTGCCGTTGGGCGGCTGTGGTTGAAGAGGAGCACCACCGCGCCACAGAAATTATTCGGGCGAGCCGTTGACATTGTTACGAGGGTGTTCGTCCGTCTTCCATTATGCGAATCCGCAACTACAGTGAAACGCGGATCTCAGCTATCACCCCTGGCGAGATCCAGCGGGCCCGTCCCCGGCAGCTCGTTTTGCGCGCACGCCAGCCGCCAGCGTAGGTGGACCGAGCGCCGGGACGGGTCCCCCGCGGTGCCAGGCCACCTACCATGCGGTTTCCCGCGGTGCCGACAGTCCGCGGCGCCGGGCCTCCCACTGTGCCTACATCCCGCAATACCGGCCTCAGTCGCCTACAGCCTCACCGTGGCGGTCAAGTGCCGCAGGACCTCCAGGCGTTGGGCGAGCCCGCTGCCGCCGGCAAGCACCAGCCAAGCGTCGCCCAAGCGGGTCGCTGTGAGTTCACCTTTGAAATCACCCGGGCCGTTGAAGTAGCCACGCGTGCCACGCACCGGCTCGAGTCCCGGAATCGCAGCCGGCGACGTGCCGGGGTGCGCTGCATCGAGCAGCACGGCCGCATCCAATGGCCAGTTGTGCACGTAGTACTCCGTGTCGATGCATGAGAAGAAGCTACGGCCGATAAGCGTGCCGGGGAAGGGCCTGATGGCAGTCGCCACGTGACTCCACTTAGCCCTCACGCCGGGGATCCCCCTGACCCGCAGCCTGCAGGGCCCGGTTGCCGTAGCACCGCGTGGCGTTGAGCGGCTGAGCGCTGGTGCTTCACGCACCCGGCCAGGAATCACGCGCCCACGCGCGTCAAGCGCCGCGAGCTTCGGCTGGGGTATTGACGCGATGCTTCGCCTGCCGTCCGGACGAGTCTTGATTGGCAGCGGGATCAGCACTCGTGCCGCACGCAGGCCGTACGGCAGCCCTGGCAATGTGAGCGTCGGCACACGCCTGCGGCCGTTCACGAGGATGGCTCGCACCTGCGGGGTGACCAGCACCACTATCGCCTCCTGCCTTGCGCTAGCGCTAGCGCCGCTCAGTTGCATCGCAAGCGGCGTGGAAGCAACAGGCGTTGTCGCACAGGCCCCGTATGAAATCAACGCAGGGTGTTCTTCAACGGCCACGCACCACCCGTATTGTCCGCCGTCCAGCGCAGGTGACAAGCGCAAGTCAAAGCCAGCTCTTCCCAAGATTCCTTTGGCGGCGCCACCCACTCCTGCCGCTCCGTGTGCGTGGGCCATGTGCGCAGACGGACCCGACGCGCCGAGCCCCCACACGAGTCCCCCGAGACCCAACACCACGAGCAGGCCACCCAGCCCCGTACGCACACGCCGCAAGCGCTGCCGACGTCTGGCCTCTTCGATCACGCCCTGATCCGGCCCCACCGGTGGTCCCGCCGACAACCCCGCCAGTTGGACCGCCGCCGGCCCCGCCGGTAGTTCCGCCGATGACCCCGCCGGCATGGTGACGATTGCTCCGTCGGCCTGGTCGAGCAGCACCGGCATCACTCAGCGGATGCTCTGAATGATCGCAATCAACTCATCCTGCTGGTAACCCTGCTGGCGCGCGAAGCCAACCAGCTCCCGCGCACGCGCGATCACCGCACCACGCTGCGGCGTGCCGCTCACCCGCACGCCCAGACCCCGGCGAAACTCAAGCAGACCTTCATCGCGCAGCATCCGCATCGCGCGCAGCACCGTGTTCGTGTTCACCCCCATCACCGCCGCCAAGTCGCGTGCCGGCGGCAGGCGCTCCCCCGGCTTTGCCTCTCCGTCCGCAATCGCTCTACGGATCTGCGCAGCCACCTGGTCGTGTAGCAGCGTCGGGTCTCGACGGTCAACCTTGCCATCCAGCATCGTGCTAGTTATAGTAGCACCAATGATCTCTATTGAGATGTCCTTCCGATGCGCCTGACCGTCGAGCCGCCAGCCCAGCCGCAGGCAACTCACACGCCAGACAGCCCCTCGCCCACAGCCACCCCAGACGCGGGGGTGATCGAAGAAGCGCGACGCCGCCAGCAACGCCGGCGGGCGGGCGTGTACTCACTGCTCACAGCCGCCGTCGTGGCAGGCCTGTCACTGCTACTCGGCACTGGCGGCAACGGCAACTCCCCCACCAGCCATACATCTCCGTCCGCCGCGAGGCCACAGAAGCTGACATTCCACCACGGCTACCCCTATATAAATGGTCAGCCCGAGCAGTTCGGCGTATCGCCATCGCTTCAGGCAGGCAATGTCGGCGTATGCATCCATATGGAGGGCGAAGGCAGCTGCAACGGGCCGCCTCCCACCATCGCCGATCCCGTCTACGGCGGCGAAGTGGGGTTCGACCCGAAGGAAAAGGTCGGTCCGGAAGGGGAGATCGACATGCTGTTCGTCGGCCAGCGTGTCGCTGGCGTGCGTGTCGCACACTTGGGCACGTTCAAGGCTCGGCATTTCCCCGGACTGCCGCCCGGAGCCAAGCAAGTCATCTTCTACCGCCCGCCTGGCTCACGCGGAACGGTGCTCGCGCCGGGAATAAAGCCGAGCGTCCTCGACGGCTTCGCTCGGGCGCGCCGTGGTCCCGCGCTGACCGAGACGCTGCTCGGCGCCTCCGGTCGGCCAATCCCCGTTAGCGGCGAAGCGGGCACCTTCACCCTCGCCAACAGCTACTGGCAGGGCACACACGCGCCGCCCGCCAAGGGCCCAAGGAGCAGCTGATAGGCGCGCACGAGGAGCAGCCCGACGCGCACGGTCCAGGGCATGCCTTACTTCCCTCCTCGCAGCCGCCGGAGCGCCGACCGGTAGTCGGCCGCAAGCGCGCCAAACGGTTCGGTGAGGAGACTGGTCCGCGGAATGACGACGAGATCGAAGCCCGCCGTCTCCGCACCGGGCGCGGCCAGTCGAAACAGTTCGCGGATGCGCCGCTTGGCGCGGTTGCGGACGACGGCCCCCCCGAGCTTCCGGGACGCAATGATCCCGAGCCGGTCGTGGCCGAGCGTGTTCGACTTGCCGATCAAAGTCATGTGGGTCGAGCCGACGCGGCGACCAGTCTTCTGCGTCACCACGAACGCCGCATGGTCGCGAAGGCGAAGCGCGCGGCGGGACGAGCCCGGCACCGGTCCTGCTGGCTTAGTCGACGACGAGGCGCTTGCGGCCCTTGGCGCGTCGTCGCTTGAGGACAAGCCGGCCGCCCTTGGTGTGCATCCGCTGGAGGAATCCGTGGGTGCGCCGACGGCGGCGACGATTGGGCTGAAACGTACGCTTCATGGGGTGTCGGAGTCCTCGCGCTCGCGCGCCACAACCGTCCGGGCGAACTCGTGGGCGGGCGACTGGGATCGTAGCGGACCCTCCGGGTGAGGTCAATCGCGCTTCGCCGGACCGCGCCGCCCGTTGTCACACCCTACCGGCTGTGGTAGATTCGCCAGCTTTCCACGGGTCCCCAAACGAGGCCGAAACGGGAGTTTTCCACATCTGTGGAAAAACCTGTGGAAAACGGAGGTTTTTCACATGGCGACCCGCAAAGCCCCACGTTTACAAGCAGTTCGCCACGGCGAAAGCCTCACGATCGAGGGAGTATCCGACGATTTGGCCTGATCGGGTGCCGCGCCTACGTCAGAACGGGCCCGTTTCCTA
>Ga0209624_10004103_pt1 | contig 10112 bp, 11 predicted proteins | sample JacPinW_OM2H0_O1_FD_188565 | JGI IMG/M metagenome (GOLD analysis project Ga0209624, IMG submission 188565) | Forest soil microbial communities from Algoma, Ontario, Canada - Jack Pine, Ontario site 1_JW_OM2H0_O1 (SPAdes) (version 2) | ecosystem: Environmental > Terrestrial > Soil > Boreal... | reverse complement strand
GGTACAACAGCCGACAAGCGTTCGACGCTCGTGCCATTCCCGCTCTTCTAAAGGAACTTATGTCCGGCCATTGACGAACTCCAGGCGGTTCCCCCAGGGATCTTCGGCGTAGAAACGTCGCGCGGGAGCCGTCTCGGAATCATCCACGACCGCAAACCGCCGCGCCGCAAGCGCCTGGCGCATGTCGTCAAGATCGGCAACGACAAACGCCGGATGGGCTTTCTTTGCGGGGCGAAAATCGCGCTCAACGCCGATATGAACTTGCTGGCCTCCGCACTGAAACCAGCAGCCGCCTCTGGCGCGCAGGGCGGGTGGCTTTTCGATCTCCGCCATGCCCAGGATCCCGCCGTAGAATTCGCGCGCAGCCGCTTCGCACCCCTCGGGCGCGCCAATCTGGATATGATCGATGCGTTCGACGCGTGGCCCCATGCTTCCCAGAATATCACGGGGGAAAATCGACCGTCGGCCCGTCCATCGCGCCCCGGCAAATCCCTGGAAAACCCAATTGCCGCCGAAGATTGACATGCCGCACAGCTCAAAGTACGCTCGATGAAACGATATGGACCTGTTCGAAGAGATCGTTCGGATGCGGCGAGAGGGCAGGCGCGGTGCGCTTGCGACGATCGTGCACACCAACGGCTCGATTCCCAGCTATGAGAGCTCGCGCATGCTCGTGCGCGAAGATGGCTCCATTGCCGGAACCATCGGCGGCGGATGCGTCGAAGCCGACGTCTGGGCAGCCGCCAAAGAAGTGATGCAGATCGAGCAGCCTCGCAAGATGACCTTCAACCTGAACCATGAGGCGGAATACGACGCGGGATTGATTTGCGGTGGCACGCTTGAGATTTTCGTCGAGCCGATTCTCCCGCAGCCGGTTCTTTATATTTTCGGCGGCGGGCACATTTCCTCCGCGGTCGCGCGCGCGGCAAGCGCAGCCGGATTCGGCATTACGGTTGCTGACGACCGCGAAGCCTTTGCCAATACCGAGCGTTTTCCCATGGCCGGCGAACTCTACGCCACCTACGAGGACGCCTTTCAGAGGATCAAGCCGAATGCTTCCAGCTACCTGCTGATCGTGACGCGCGGACACAAGGACGACATGCGCGTGCTCGCATGGGCCGTGCGAACCGAGGCGCGTTACATCGGCATGATCGGGAGCAAGCGCAAGGTGCTTTCCGTTTACAAGGCGCTGGAAGGCGAGGGCTATTCCGCGGACGAGTTCGAACGGGTTCACGCGCCCGTGGGCCTCGATATCGGCGCGCTCGCTCCGGAGGAAATCGCCGTCAGCATCGCGGCCGAACTGATCGCCGTACGCCGCAACGCTCAAAACCTGTCACACAAGTCCGTCAAGCTCGCCTCTACGCTCCACCTTCACAACGACTGACCCAGCAATGGACTCCGCCGCGGTCAAACCCGCCAGGCCGCTCGCTGCGGTAATCCTTTCCGGGGGACAGTCCCGGCGCATGGGTTTTCCCAAGGCTCTGGTTCCCTACCGGGGCAAGACCTTCGTCGAGCATTTGCTTGAGGTCACACGCCACGGGCGCATCGGTGTGACTCGAATCGTTGCAGGAGCACATGCCGCTGAAATCCGGGAAAGATTGAGCTCCTGGGCTGCCCAGATTGTCGTGAACGCGGTCTGGGAGAAGGGACAGCTCTCCTCCATTCAGGCCGGGATTCGAAGCCTGCCCGAGGGCTCAACCGAAGGGATGATTCTCTGCCCGGTGGATCACCCGATCATTTCTTCCGAGCTCGTCGCAAAACTCATCGCGGAATTCGATTTGAGCGGGAAAGCGATCGTACTGCCAGCCTACCGCGGGCGGCGGGGGCATCCGGTGATCTTCCGCGCGAGCCTGTACCAGGAACTGCTCGATGCGTCCCCCGAAGTTGGCGCAAGACAAGTCGTTTGGGCGCACGCTTCAGATCTGGGCGAAGTTTCAACCGAAGAGCAGGGCGTGATCCTCAATATCAACGATCCGGCGACGCTTGATCGCGCGCTCGGTCGTGCCGACCCGCGTTAGGACGCGCAATTCCCGGCCGGATTAGAGCTTTCGCGCGAGCGCGACAACCACATCCGTGCACAGCTGCGCGGCATGAAACGATGCCGGGGGAAGTCCGCCGAGGGCGTCCGATATCTGTTCGGGCGTAATGGTACGCGCTTCGTCTGGCGTTTTCCCGCTCAACAGATCTGTCAGCACCGAACTCGACGCAATGGCGGCGACGCAACCCTGGGTCTTGAAGCGCACCCCGGCGATGCGACCTGACTCGAGCCGAACTGCCAGGCGGAGCACGTCACCGCACACAGGATTGGTCACCTCGACCGTAGCGGTCGGGTCTGAAAGCTCCCCGGCGTTGTGGGGGTTGCGGAAATGATCGAGGACGCGATCGCTGAACATCGGCGACAGTATAAAGCAGAGTGGCCAACACTCAAGGTTCGCAAATCATGCTGCGGAGCCGAAAATGTGCTGTTTTGCACACCGAAAGCGACTTCGCTTTTCCTTTGAATCGTGTTGACACAAAGGGGCTTACGGAGATACCTTTGTGGTCCTAGCCTATGCTTCTCGTAAGGGCGCGAGAGGCATCGTTTAATTCGCCTACATATCTTTTTCAGGAGAGACTACAGATGCGACGACTCGGATACCTCTTCACCCTTGCGATGGCCATCGCGCTGGTTGCGACCTCCGGCTTCGCGCAGGATGGGAAGCTGAAGATCAAGGTCACGCCGAAGCAGGCGTACGTGTTCGTGGATGGAAACGCCATCCGCGAAGGAAGCCACGATATTTCCCTCAGCCCGGGTAAACACACTGTGGTCGTGGTCAACTACGGCTACAAAATCTCGACGCAGGACGTCAATATCGAAGCGGGGAAGTCAACCCCGCTCGAAGTCAAGCTCGACTCCTACGGCGGCACGGTCAGTGGCCCGTTTGGCGACGTGGAACTGAAGGGCGATGAGCGCGCCGCGGTCCTGTCCGAGGGCACCACACCCGGCTATTTCGTCGGGCACGTGGACGAAATGAACTTTGACTGGATCTGGCACCAGAACCTGCTGCTGCCTCCCGGTACCCATCACCTGACCGTGACGCACAAGGGCAAGGAAGTATGGTCGGGCGACGTGAACGTGGTCGCGAACAAGAAGGTTGTCGTCGACATGGCCAAGAACATGCAGAAGACCGTTGACTGGCCGCGCGGCGAAAAACTCAAGGATGTGCCCCGGTTCAAGGTCGGTATTGCGAGCGCGCAGATTGCCGTAGCCCCGGTTACGGGAAGCTTCAGCTCCTCGACCGCGAACATCAACTGCGGCCAGTCCTCGACCCTGACCTGGCAGACCACGGAAACCGTGGATACCAACATCAGCGGAATCGGCGCAGTGGCAGCCAGCGGCAGCCAGTCGGTCTCGCCGCACGCGACGACCACGTATGACTTCACGTCCGTCGGCCCCGGCGGGAAGGTCACCGGAACCAGCACCGTGAACGTCAACACCACAGTGGTTGCCAGCATCAACGCGAACCCATCGGAAGTTCACTATCGCAAGATCGGCGACAAGGTGATCACGCAGGACTCATCGACTGTGACCTGGACCACCTCGAACGCCGACAGCGTTACCGTGGACGGTCAGAAAGTGGACCTGAACGGCAACGAAACCGTGAAGGCGGAGCCGGCGGATTCATCCCAGGTTCCAGACGGCGGAGCGCCACGCACGATTGATGAAACCAAGACTTTCACTCTGAACGCCACCAACGTCTGCGGCGGATCGTCCACGCAAACCGCGGGTATGCACGTTACCGGTTCGGTTGAGCCGATTCCGGCGGTCACACTGCAGAGCGTGTTCTATCCCACCGACTATCCAGACAAGAAGCATCCCCAGATCGGGCTCGTTCGCAGCCAGCAACTGGCGCTTGCGACCCTCGCGGGTGGCTTCAAGAAGTACCTGGAGTACGATCCGGATGCGAAGCTGTCGGTTGAAGCCCACGCGGATGAACGCGGCTCGAAGCCCTTTAACCAGGACTTGAGCGAGCGCCGCGTCGAGCGGATCAAGCAGTACCTGGTTGACCAGGGCATTTCAGCGGACAAGGTTGAAACCGCGGCATACGGCAAAGAGCAGCCGCTGGACAAGGCCTCGGTCAGCACCCTGGAAAGCACGAACCCCAACGCCCCGCCAAAAGCGCGGCTCAGGGACAAGCGCGCGGATTGGCTGGCCTACAACCGCCGCGCGGATATCGTGCTTCTGCCGTCCGGCAAGAAGTCGGCGCAGTTCTTCCCGCACACCGCCGACGATTCGAAGCTGATCTGGCAGGTGCCGAAGCCGCCGCTCAAGAAGGTTCAAGCAGATCAGTAGCCGATTCTAAACCGAAACTGCGCGCCGGGGAGCGAAGGCTCTCCGGCGCGTTTTTTGTTTTGGGGAACTAACACCGGGAGTGCGCACCGTGCTCACCGTAGTCGCAGCGCTGATCGAATCCGAAGGCAAGGTCCTTGCGTGCCAGCGGCGGCGCGGGTCCAGATTCGAGCTGCTGTGGGAATTTCCCGGCGGCAAGGTCGAACCGGGCGAGACCCTCAAGGCTGCCCTCGAGCGCGAGTTGCGGGAGGAACTGGGCGTCGTGGCGCGGATCGGGCCTGAGCTACACCGTGTACAGCATCAGTACCGGCAATCGGGCGAACCCTTCGAACTGGTCTTCTTCGCAGCTGGTGCTCCACCGGACGACATCCAGAATCTGGAATTTGAGCGCATCGAGTGGCGCGAGCCGAAATCGCTTGCGGAGCTGGATTTCCTGGAGGCCGATCGTGACCTGATCGCAAAGCTTGCGAGCGGCAAGCTCAAGCTGCCGCAGACGCGCTAGGTGTTCTTCGCGCCGAAAATCTTGCGCACGATCATCGTGACGGGATCGTAGAACTGGTCAACGACCCGCTCCTTGAGTGGAATGATCGCATTGTCGGTGATGTGAATTTCCTCGGGACAGACTTCCGTGCAGCACTTGGTGATGTTGCACAGGCCTATGCCGAGTTCCTGTTTCAGCATGGGAATGCGATCCAGGCCGTCGAGCGGGTGCATCTCAAGCCCTGCCGTGCGCACGAAGAAGCGCGGGCCGCCGAACTGCTCCTTCTTCTCATGGTCGCGCAAGACGTGGCAGACGTCCTGGCACAGGAAGCACTCGATGCACTTTCGGAACTCCTGCACGCGGTCGACGTCGGGCTGGAACATCTTCCACTGCACGCCCGGCCGCGGCTGAAACGCCGGAATCTTCTTATTCACCTTGTAGTTCCAGGAAACGTCGGTGACCAGATCCTTGATCACCGGAAACGCCTTCATGGGGTAAACGGTGACAGGCTGGTCCGCCGGCAAGGAATCCATGCGCGTCTTGCACATCAAGCGGGGCCTCCCGTTTACTTCCGCCGAGCACGAGCCGCATTTCGCAGCCTTGCAATTCCAGCGAACCGCCAGATCCGGCGCCTGGTGCGCCTGAATCGAATGGATGGCGTCCAGAACTACCATGCCCTCGGTCACCGGGACCTTATAGTCAACCGGCTTTCCGCTTTCGCCCTCCCCCCGATACACCCGCAAGGTTGCGTCTGCCATCAAAAGCCTCCAAGCTCGGTACCCTCAGACGCAAGCGCCTGAGCCACCCCGAAACCCCTACTGATCTTCCGTCAGTATTTGCGCAAGTTCAGCCGGCATCGCAACCTGGGGGACCTCGAAAAGCGTCATCGCGCCGTTCTTTTTCACGATCACGAGGTTCTTCTTCCCCCACGCGTCTTCGGTCTTTGGATAGTCCAGGCGGCTGTGCGCGCCGCGGCTTTCCGTGCGCGCCAGCGCCGCGTGCGTGCAGGCTTCCGATACCGTCAGCATGTTCTCGACGTCGCGCGACAAATGCCAGCCAGGATTGAACAGGCGTGATCCTTCCACCCGCATCTTCTTCGCGCGCCCCTTGAGGACTTCGAGTTTGGCAAGCGCCTGACGGAGATCTTCGTCGGTGCGGAAAATTCCGACCAGGTTCTGCATCACATCCTGCAGGTCATGATGAATGGCGTAGGGATTTTCGCCGTCGCTGCGGTCAAACGGCGCAAGCACCTGTCGCTCGGCGTCCTCAATCTGTGCGGCGTCAATCGAGCCAGCTGCCGTCTTTTTCGCGTGGGTGGCTGCGGCGAGCCCCGCGCGGCGGCCGAACACCAGCAAATCAGAAAGCGAATTGCCGCCCAGCCGGTTCGCACCGTGAAGGCCGCCCGCCGCTTCTCCGGCGGCAAAAAGCCCCGGCACGGACGACTGCCCGGTTTCCGCGTCGACCCGGATTCCACCCATCACATAATGGCAGGTCGGTCCGACTTCCATCGGCCCCTTGGTGATGTCAACGTCTGCCAGCTCCTTGAACTGGTGATACATGCTCGGCAGCTTGCGCTTCACGTATTCGGCGGGCTTCTGCGAGATGTCAAGAAACGCTCCGCCGTGGGGACTTCCCCGGCCTTCCTTCACTTCGGTGTAGATCGAGCGAGCCACTACGTCGCGCGTGGAAAGTTCCAGACGCTTCGGATCATACTTCTCCATGAATCGTTCGCCATTCTTGTTGCGGAGGATGCCGCCCTCTCCGCGCACAGCTTCGGTAACCAGGATTCCCTGCACTCCCGGAGGCCACACCATTCCCGTGGGATGGAATTGCACGAATTCCATGTCGAGCAGTTCCGCACCGGCATCGTACGCCAGTGCCATTCCGTCACCGGTGCACTCCCAGGAATTGGAGGTGATCTTCCAGGATTTCCCGATTCCTCCCGTGGCGATTACGATCGACTTCGCCTTGAAGGTGACGAAGCGGCCCGACTCGCGCCAATAACCGAAGGCGCCGGTGACCCGGTTCCCGTCGGTCAGCAGCTTCGAGATCGTGCACTCCATAAAAACATCGAAGCCCATCTGCACGCCGCGATCCTGCAGCGTGCGGATCATCTCAAGACCGGTGCGGTCTCCCACGTGGCAAAGCCGCTTGAACGTGTGGCCGCCAAACGCCCGCTGCAAGATATCGCCGGTTTCGGTACGGTCAAACAGCGCGCCCCATTGCTCGAGTTCGCGCACGCGATCCGGCGCTTCCTGGGCGTGGAGTTGCGCCATACGCCAGTTGTTCAGAAGCTTTCCGCCGCGCATTGTGTCGCGGAAATGCGTCCGCCAGTTGTCTGCCTTGTCCACGTTGGCCATCGCCGCGGCAAGGCCTCCCTCGGCCATCACGGTGTGGGCCTTGCCGAGAAGTGATTTGCACACCACGCCGACTTTCGCGCCTTGCGCCAGTGCCTCGAGCGCAGCCCTGAGGCCGGCGCCACCCGCACCGATAATCAAAACGTCGTGTTCCTGGGTTTCGAATTTAGCAGTCGCGGTCACAGCAGTCGGAAGTCCTTCAGTGCGCCGCTCGCGACTAGCCGGATATAGAGGTCGGTAAGGCCCACCGAGATCATGCTCACCCAGGCCCAGAACATATGGTGCTCGTTGAGTACACTGACGCCTCGCCAAGCGGAATGGCGCGGCCCGCCCAAGGCAGAGCAGGAGAAGCAATCGAGTTTTCCGCCGATCAAATGGCGCAAGGAATGGCACGAAAATGTGTAGGTCGTCAGCAGGATAATGTTCACCAGCATGATCAGGGTGCCAACGCCGATTCCGAATTTACCGTCGAAATCGAACGCGAGGATCGCGTCATACCAGAGAAAGGCGACGAATATCACCGCGATGTAAAAGAAGTAGCGGTGCACATTCTGCAGGATGAACGGAAACGATGTTTCACCGCGATAGTTCCGGCCCCGCCCCTCACTCACGGCGCACGCAGGCGGGTCCAACAGAAATCCGCGGTAAATCGCTTTGCGGTAGTAATAGCAGGAAGTGCGGAAACCCAGCGGCCCGGCGAGAATCAGTATCGCCGGAGAAAACGGCCACCAGTGATGCTGGGGGTCGATAAGCGGCGAGTAGAAAGGCGAGAGATACGGCAGGCCCAGCTGATAACACTCGTAGAATTTACCTTCGAAGGCCCGCCAGGTTGTGTAAATGCCGAAGGCGCTTATGACGATAATGAATGGCAGGTTTTCGATCCACCACGCATCACGACGCTGCGTACTGCCGAATCGGGTCAGGCCCTTTACAGTCGAGGAATCCGCCACCCTGTTGTACACCCCCAAACACGAATAGAATATTCGAGAAAACAGTTTTTGCAAATAACAATCGCGCCACCCCGGATCTTGTGGATTCTCGAGTGATCACCGCCGGAAAGCAAAAAACCCCACGTCTGCTCACTTGCGCGGTAGCACCAGCCCGCACGGCCCCTGCTCGAAAGGACAGGTGCGGCCCGCGATACACCTCCTTCGGGCTTGCTTGACCGCTCGAGCGCACCCCGATAGGTTGACCATAGGCCAATTGTCTCAACTGGAGATTCCCGATGAACCGTTACCGCAAGGCAGAACTACCCAGGGTCGTCGCCTCCGAAAAAATCCTAGGCCGCGCTGCTCTCGCGCTGCTGGCAATCGTGCTATCGGGCCTCGGGCCAGCACTTCAGGCGCAAGCACAGTCGCAGTCCACGCCAACCGCCCAGCCGCAGATCCCCAGCCAAACGCAGACCCAATCCCAGCCGTCCCCCCAGTCGGCGGCACAAACAGACGCCGGAAACCAGCCGCAATCGCTCGCCGAAGCGGCACGTCAGGCCAAAGCCCAAAAGGACAAACCCAAGGCCACGCACGTGTACACCGACGATAATTTGTCGAGCATCCACGGAACGATTTCGGTTGTGGGCGACGGATCGTCCCGGGGCGCGGCCGGAAATGGCAATTCCGCCGAAGATGCCACTGCAGGTGCGCCCGCCGCGGGCAACAACAGCGAAGCGTACTGGCGCTCCAGGGCGCGCGCGATCAAGGACCAGATTTCCCAAACCGATCAGCAGATTGCCGACGTGAAAGCTGAAATTGCCAAGCAGGGAGCCGCTTCGTTTGATCCTTCGGCGGGGCTTTCGCAGGGCGTGATCATCATCCACGACCGAAATGCGGAAGTGAAACAACTCGAGGATCGCAAGCGGAGCCTGGAAAACCAGTTGGACGAGCTCGGCGACGAGGCTCGCAAGGCCGGTGCGGATTCCGGCTGGGCCCGCTGACGGGTCCGGCAAGGATTCTCGGATCCTGAAGCCCTCTCGTTCAGTCCCGGTGCACTGTGCCGGGGGAAAACGCCGGCAGGCATACGGCGATGTATTCGGCACCTTCGGGCGTTGAATACTGAATCCACTCGCCGCGATGCGCGACCACGGCTTGGCCCGGCAGCACATCGATCTCGCCGCCTTTATGTGTAACGCGCAAAGCGCCTTTGAGCACGATCGTGTACTCATCGAACTCCGGCGTCTGCCCTGGCTCGAGCCAACCCGCGGGGCTTCGCATGTGCGCGACGCTCAGCGCTTGAGTCTTCGAATTCACCCGGCCAACGAACTCTTCGATGATTTTCGGTTTCGTGCCTGCAGCTTCGATGCGTGTGGGCTTTTCGATCAGCGTCGGCATCTGCGCTCCCTGGTCTTGATGCTGTGATCCCCTCACCCGGTCAGAAAATCGAGTAGCCGCCGTCAACGACCAGTGAGGCGCCGGTGACGAAGTCAGAGGCCGCTGCGGCCAGAAACACGGCACCTCCGGCGCACTCGTCAGGATTACCCCAACGGCCCGCGGGCGTCCTGTGAATGACCTCCTGGTAGAGAGGCATCGATTTTATCGGCGCGGTCATCTCCGTCTCGAAAAACCCCGGGACGATTGCGTTCACCTGAATATGGTAGGGCGCAAACTCGATCGCGAGCGATTTGGTAAGTTGCACCACGGCGCCCTTGGACGCGCTGTAGGCGGGAACCGCACCGGAGCCAAACAGCGAATACATGCTTGCGATATTGATGATTTTCCCCGCCTTCCGCTTGAGCATGGACAGCGCCGCGGTCTTCGACATCAGGAACATGGAGGTGAGATTGATGTCCAGAGTCTCGATCCACCCCTCCCTGGTTTCCGTAAGCGCTGGCTTGAAGACGCCCAGGCCAGCGTTGTTTACCAGGATGTGCACCGGGCCCAGCGTCTTTTCGACCTGCGCGAAAGCCGCATCGCGCTCAGAATCGTCCGTCATGTCCACGTGCAATGCCAGC
>Ga0209624_10004102_pt1 | contig 10113 bp, 9 predicted proteins | sample JacPinW_OM2H0_O1_FD_188565 | JGI IMG/M metagenome (GOLD analysis project Ga0209624, IMG submission 188565) | Forest soil microbial communities from Algoma, Ontario, Canada - Jack Pine, Ontario site 1_JW_OM2H0_O1 (SPAdes) (version 2) | ecosystem: Environmental > Terrestrial > Soil > Boreal... | reverse complement strand
TTCCCGGCGACGTGCTGCTGCACAACGCCCCCGACGATCACAGCGGGCCACCTATCAGGGTCGCCCAGCCCCTCATCCGACCCAACGATAATGAGCTCCGCGAAGCCGCCGCTCTCCTGAATGCCGCGAAGAAGATTACGATCCTCGGCGGCGCAGGCTGCAGGGATGCGCACGCCGAGCTGATCGCAACCGCGGAAGCCCTAAAATCCCCTATCGTCCACGCCCTGCGCGGCAAGGAATTCATTGAGTTCGACAATCCCTTCGACGTCGGGCTGACTGGCCTGATCGGCTTCAGTGCCGGCTATCACGCCATGGAGGAGTGCGACGTTCTGTTGATGCTCGGCACTGACTTTCCCTACGTGCAGTTCTTCCCCAAACGCGCCAAGGTCATTCAGATCGATATCCGCGGCAACCAGATCGGCCGGCGCACCAAAGTCGATCTCGGTCTCGTCGGGTCCGTCAGGGACACGCTCTCCGCCTTGCTTCCCCTCCTCGAAATCAAGACCGATCGAACCCATCTCGACGCGAAGGTCAAAGACTACAAGAAGGTCCGGGAAGGATTGACAGAGCTCGCGGGCGCCGACGATAACAAAACTCCCATCCACCCGCAATACGTCGCCAAACTAATCGACGAGCTTGCAGCCGACGACGCCGTCTTTACCTGCGACGTAGGTACACCTACTGTCTGGGCCGCGCGCTATCTCACTATGAACGGCCGCCGGCGCCTCCTCGGTTCCTTTAATCACGGATCGATGGCATGCGCGGTTCCGCAGGGGATCGGGGCGCAATCGGCGTTCCCCGGCCGTCAGGTCGTGACGCTCTCGGGCGACGGCGGTCTCGCCATGATGCTCGGCGATCTGCTCACCCTGCGTCAGCTAAAACTGCCAATCAAGATGGTCGTCTTCAACAACAGCGCTCTGGCATTCGTTGAGCTCGAGATGAAGGCTGCTGGCATCGTCACCTACGGGACCGAACTCGATAATCCCAGCTTCGCGGCCCTGGCCAACTCCGTCGACATTCAAGGCATTCGCGTCGAGCAGCCCAATGGAGTTGCAGCCGCACTGAAATCCGCGTTCGCTGCACCCGGCCCGGCATTGGTCGAAGTCTTGGTGAATCGCCTGGAACTCTCCATGCCACCGCACATCAGCATCGAGCAGATGAAGGGCTTCTCACTCTACATGGCCAGAAGTGTGCTCAGCGGACGCGGCGACGAGATCATCGACCTCGCAAAAACAAATGTGATTCAGCGGATCCTGTCCTGACCGCACATCGGAGGAATTTGCTCACCAGCCTCGCGGATGAGTGCGCACTCTCCCGCTTACCGGCGCACCGCAGACCCAGCCGTCGCGGTCGCCAATTTGCGCCGTTCCGTCTCCTGGTACGTGTACCGGATGCGGGTGATTACCGTGAGTGTCGAAAACAGAGCCAGTACCCACAGCGCGGGAGCCATCACGCCCCATCGGTTGCACAGTGCCCCCAGAATCACGCAGACGATGCGTTCCGGCCGCTCCATAAACCCAACCTTGCAGGTTCCAATCAGCGCCTCGGCTCGAGCCCGGGTATAGCTCACCATGACGCATGCGGTCATGACGAAGGCCACCAGCCCCACATAAAACAGCCGGTTTCCACGCGCGTAGTAGACCAGTAGCCCGAAGAAGATGGCCACGTCGGAGTAACGGTCCATCACCGAATCGAAGAACGCCCCGAAGACCGAAACCTGGTTCGTCTTGCGCGCGACGCGGCCGTCGACCATGTCGAAGACGCCCGCCCCGATAATGATCAGCCCGGCATACAGAAACATCCGATTGGCGTTGTAGGCCCGCGCAAACCCGAAGAAACAGGCGGCGATGATATTGATCACCAGCCCGATAAACGTCAGCATGTTCGGGGAGATCCGCGTCAGCGCCAAGCCGTTCACGATCTTTTGCAGCAGCCAGCCGCTGCCCTTGCCGAATGCGCTTGTCCAGGTCAAAAACTTGTCCTCCGGGGAGAAAACCCGCTTTTACCGCGTCCCCGTTTTTACCGTTACCTTGATATCACGTCCGAAGTCAGTGACGCTAATCCTCAGCAGCATCGTGAATCGTCAACAGCTTCAGGATCTCCAGCTCCCGCTTGCCGTTCGGCGTAATCACGGTCGCCACATCACCTACCTGCTTGCCCAGCAGCGACCGGCCGATCGGCGAGGTCGTCGAAATCAATCCCTTCGACACGTCCGACTCTTCGCTGGTTACAAGCTGGTACTTGAGTTCTTCATCTTTGCTGGAGTCAAACACGGTCACGCGCGAGCCGAAACCTACCTTGTCATTGGGGATATTCACCAGGTTCACCATGGCGAGTTCGCCCATTCGCTTCTTCAACTGGCCCAGCCGGGCGTTCACAAACACCTGTCTTTGCTTGGCCATGTGGTACTCGGCGTTTTCGCTCAGGTCTCCCAGAGCGACAGCCTTCTTAATCTCAGCAGGCAGTTCGGTCGTCAGCTCGTGTTCCAGCAATTTGATCTCTTCTGCGAGCCTTTTCATTACTTCTTCTGGCATTTGGGCCTTCCGGAGGGGTACTTTGGCGCGCCACCACAGATGCTCGTGCGGTTAACGCATTTCTATTGAAAATACGATTATACGATGGCAGGGGGGTAAAAACCGGAGGCTTGGGGCTGCGATCCCCGGCGGACGCGCCGTCACTGCCGTCGCCGCTCATTCGCCCTCGCCTGCAGAAACGACTGCAAAATCAGCACCGCTGCCACCTGGTCGATGATTCCCTTCCGTCCCATCGCCGCGTGACCGGCATCGTCCAGATGCCGGTGCGCCTCGGTCGTCGTCAACCGCTCGTCCCACAGGTGCACGATAATCCCGAACTCAGTCCGTAACTCCTCCGCAAATGCCTGCGCCTTCGCCGCTTGCGGGCTTTGATCGCCGGACATATACAAGGGATTCCCGACCACCGCCTCCTTTACCCCATGCTTCCGCAGCACCCGCGCCACCGACTTCAAATCCGCCCTCCGCCCCGCGCGATGCAGCGTGAACAGCGGTTGCGCGGTATAGCCCAGCGGATCGGAGATGGCCAACCCGATACGCCGGTCTCCAACGTCGAAGCCGAGGATGCGAGAAACGAGAGCGCCTTCCCCCTGCTGGGATTCCTCCGGCTCGCCTTCCGGATTGAACGATTCGTCCGTCACGATCTTGAGTGTAACGGTCGCACCGTAGAATAGTCGGGTCAAAGTATCCATCGTATCCATCGGGGAGACGCCAACGTTGAAGTTTCTCGCAATCCTGTTGCTCACCCTCCTTATTGCGGTTGGCTTGGCAGGCTACATCGTCTACGCCCCTTACGGCCCATCTGTCGAAACCTTCGTAGACATCCCTCCGGGCACCGGAGCTACCGGCGTTGCTACACTTCTGCGGAAAAACGGCATCATCCGGAGCCGCTACTCCTTCGCTTTCCTCCGTCTCAAGCTCGGCGGTACCTTCAAGGCCGGCGAGTACCGCTTCGATCACCCCGTCCCGCCCGCCGACGTCTACACCCGGCTCGTCCAGGGCGACGTCTTCACCCAGGCCCTCACCATTCCCGAGGGGTACAACATCTTCGACATCGCCGCCGCCGTCGATGCCGCGGGCTTTGCCAAACGCGATTCCTTCCTCGAAGCCGAGCGCCAACACACCGAACTGATCGCCGACCTGATACCTCCCGATATACACCCCGAATCGCTCGAAGGCTATCTGTTTCCAGATACTTATCGCTTCTCTCGCCACGCGACTTCGCTTCAGATCCTCACCGCCATGGTGCACCGGTTCCGTCAGGTAAGCTCGCAGCTTGGACTCAATCGCGGGGACACGGCCGAGATGGTTGTCATGGCCTCCCTGATTGAAAAAGAGGTCGGTCAGGATACGGAGCGCCCACTTGTCGCGGGCGTCTTCGTCAACCGTCTCGCCCGTTCAATTCCGCTAGCGACGGACCCGACCGTCATTTATGCTGCCCTGCTCGAAAACCGCTGGCGCGGCACGATTTACGCCTCAGACCTTCAATCTCCCAGCCCTTACAACACCTACAAACATACGGGGCTTCCGCCGGGTCCGATCTGCAACCCCGGTATCGCAGCCCTTCGCGCAGCGATGAACCCCGCGAAGACCAACTACCTATATTTTGTTAGCGATGCTGCCGGCCATACCCGCTTTTCAGTCGATCTGAAGCAGCATGCCCAGCAGGTGCAGGCCTACCGGCAGGCAGCAAAACGTTGACCTCTGCTGGCAGACACCAACGCTGGTAGGCCGTGATCTCGAAAGTCTGAGGTTCGCCGGAAACTCTCGGAACCGCTGAGGAACTGACGGTCATCCAAAGAGTATCGTTTTTGTATCTAATTAGTTGAGAAGAGGCGCGTCATCCGGCGCTGGCCAACGGGAAAGATATACTTGAAGTTTGTGCTAACGAGGACACGACAAGCCTTAGCGGCGGGGTTGCTTACCCTGACTCCGACCTTGACCGGTTGTTTGACCCACGTCCGAAGTGTCCCAAAAATCCGGCCCGCCGAAATCGTCTATGAGACTACCCTGGACAAGCTGCTTCAGCAGGTCGACGAGCGTTATCAAGCCATACACACTTTCAACGCCTCCATCGAGTTGCAGGCCACGGAAGGTAAGGGTCCTCAGGGTAAAGTCATTGAACATCCTGCGTTTAGCGGCTACATCTTCATACGCAAGCCAGAAGACCTGCGCGTGCTGCTTCGCGTGCCTCTGCTCGGTTCTCAGGCCCTAAATCTGGTCAGCGACGGGAAAAAGTGGACCTTGTGGATCCCTCCCCGCAGCGTGGCGATGACGGGCACCAGTGACCAGCCCGAGGCTTCTGAGCATGGCCTCGAAAGTCTGCGCCCCGCTGTCATCACCGATTCCCTGCTTATCCAGGGATTGGGGCCTGAACAGATTGTTTCTCTTACGCAGGACAGTCGCGTTCTGCCTGATCCGAAGAACAAGAAGGATCTTATTGAGGAGCCGGACTACGAGATCGCGATCCTTGCTCAGCCGGTGGGTAAGGCTGAACGCGCCATCCGCGTCATTCATATCGGCCGGAGCACGCTTCTGCCTTACCAGCAGGATATCTATGCTCCTGACGGGGCGATTGTTACGCGTGCTTTTTATAGCGACTACCAGAAGTTTGGCGATATCTCGTACCCGATGAAGATCAAGATCGACCGGCCACGAGACCAATACAGCCTGACCATCACGATCCTGAAGCTGACCCTGAACCAGCCGCTGGAAGACGATCAGTTCGAGATAAAGATTCCTGAAGGGATTCCCGTCAAGGTGATGAAGTAGTTTTTTGCGTTTTTTTCGGTGTGGTGGAAGGGCGTTTTTTCAGGGGGTTTTTGAGAAAACGGATGGTTTCGTGGTGGTTTTTTGTGGTGAAGTTGTGGTGGATTGCTGGTAAGTTGTGGTGTTTTGTCGGTTGTTTTTTGGGTGTTAAAAACATGCCACTTTTTTGAAATATTTCTGTGGAAATTGGGGCGGAGAGCCAGAAAACCTCGGCCACCTGCGAGACGTGGATTGAGAATGCCCTTCAGACTCTAAGATTCTCAGTCACTCCGGGTCGAAGCCCGCCAATAAGGCTGTCGCTGCGAACAATAAGGTATCGCCCACATAGTTGACCCCTTCCACCGCGAGTGGAGAGTGAATCTCTGTTATGAGGATGGGAACGTAGAAGAAGATGGTGAGCAGGAGAAGCACTGAGCCCGCAATGGCGGCGGCGGTGCGGCGAGTGCGGGGAATCATCAGCGCTGGGCCAGCGACGAGCAAAGTTATGCCCACGATGTAGGAGAGCAGCGCGGGCGCCGGCACCCAGGACGGGATCATCTTTTCCAACGGCACACCTGGTACGAACCGGGGGAAGAGAAAGTGCTCGATTGCATAGAAGACGAAGGTACAGGCGACAATGAACCGGCCCAACGCGACGAGGATGGTGCCTGCGGATCTTCCTGCCGAGCTTCCTGTTGATCTGCCACGAGGCCATAGGCTGCCCGCCAGGACCATCGCTCCTGCGGCGAAGACCGTTTCGCGCACGGTGAGGGTCCAGAACAGCCTCTCATGTATGTGCATCGGCAGGTTGGGCAGGTCGACCGTGACGACAATGATAAGGAAGAACAGCGCGAGCAGGGACGCCGACCAGCGCACACAGCACCAGGTGATAAAGCTGATAGCTGCAGCCAGTAGAGCCAAGCCGAAAAAATAGGTCCAAAACAGGGGGGCCGGTATCCAGCGCGGGACAATGGGTGAGAGACCGCGTGCTGCGAGAAAATGTTCCGCGGCAAAGATGGTGAGCGCGACCGCTTCAAAGACGGGACCGAGCACCAGAATCTTTCCGACACCCGAAGCTCCGGCGAATCGCGTCCGGACAAGAAAGAGTCCAGCTACGAGGGCGGCGATTCCCGCTCCAATCATCCCCCAGACCACTACAAACATAGACATCTCCCTGTTGAAACAGAGACAGGATCTTTTCCGGTCATACGACGCACGAGTGAAGAAGAATCTTACATTAGAGGCCGGCGCGTTGGGTGTGGGTGGCGATGGCTTCCTTGATTTCCGCTACCATAAAGCCGAAGAGGTTCCCATGCCCAACAGCATCCTCGGACTTTTCGCTCCTGATCTTGAGCGAGAGCCTTCACCCGCTGTCTTACAATCCATTTCGGAGGCAGCCACGTGGTGTTCCCATCGGCCATTTTCTGGCAATCCATTTCGCAGCCCTGAACTTGATCCTTTTGCCATCCTCGACATCCCAGGCTTTTCTCATGGTCCCGAGACCATTGAAGCGTGGATCCGTAAAAAGCGCGACAGTTACCGTCAGGCAATATCTTGGATCAATCAAACACGCTCAGAACTTCTAAAAAATGCGGACATCGCAACTTCTGATGCGGTCGATGCACTCTCAAAAAGCAAACTGCTGCTTTATGAACCTTTGGAAACCGTATCGGACGGGGCAGCACAGGCTGCATCGCGGGGCTTCTACGACGTCGAGGACGCGCCGCCCTGGGATACATGGTTTTTGTATGCAGATAATGCCGTCTTCTGTTGTGTCCCCGAGTCTGCCATCTCTTCTGCACAGGCTGGTATTGAAGCGAATCCAGTCGATTGCATCCACTGGGCCAACTGGTCTGCATTGACTCGTCTAAATTCCAAACAGAACTCGGCTCGAAACTCTCCGGTTCGCGCAGGATAACAATTAAAAGCAACAGCAGATCCCCCATTCGACTTCGCTCAGGGCAGGCTCTTCGGGGATGACAAGCAAGAAAAGCAAGGACGACGGCAACAGCAGGTCCTCCGCCTGCGGCGAAGGATGACAACTAAAAGGCAAAAGCAACCGCAGATTCCTCCGCTGCGCTGCGGAATGACAAACAAAAGTGCGGGATGACAAGACAAAGGACCCGCTGCGGAGTGGGTTAGAGGCCGGCGCGTTGGGTGTGGGCGGCTATGGCTTCGTTGATCTCGAGGGCGAGAGCGAGGGCGGCGCGGCCTTCCTTCGCGGTGACGAGAGGGGTGGTGCGGGTGCGGACTGCGTTGAGGAACGAGACGATTTCGAGGCGGAGGGGTTCGGATTGTTCTACTGCGATTTTTTTGAGGGAGAGGCCTGCGGACGGGTGTTGGCCGGATTGGGCGGCCTCGACTGCCAGCATTTGTTCCATCTTGGCGAGTTGGGCGAGGGCGGCTAGTTTTGCCGGATCCATTGCGGCGGCGGCGGTGACGTCGATCATCAGCAGGTCCTGGCGGGCGAAGTCGAGGGAGAGGTATTGGTGGGGCTGGAAGAAGCGGAGCTTGCGGACTCGCTCGGTGGAGATACGGCTGGCGGTGAAGTTGGCGACGCAGCCGTTTTCGAATTCGAGGCGGACGTTGGCGATGTCGACCTTTTGCGAAAGGACGGGGAGGCCTACGGCTCGGACTTCGCGGACGGGCGAGGCTACGAACGAGAGGACTATGTCGAGGTCGTGGATCATGAGGTCGAGGACGACGTCGACGTCTAGTGAGCGCGGGGTGAAGACGCTTAGGCGGTGGGCCTCGAAGAACATGGGCTTGTGCAGGTGCTTGCGGGCGGCGGTGACGGCGGGGTTGAAGCGCTCGAGGTGGCCGGGCTGGACGATGCGGTTGTGCTTTGCGGCGAGTTCAAGGATTTGATCGGCGTCGGCGAGTGAGGCTGCGAGGGGTTTTTCGATGAGCAGGTCTAGACCTGCCGCTAAAAGCGGCGCTGCTGCGGAGGCGTGGTGAATGGTTGGGACGCAGATAGAGGCAGCGTCGAGCTTCCCTGCGGCGAGGGCGGCTTCGATGGTTCGGAATGCGTGGACGCCGAATTTCTGCCCCGCTTCCTGGGCGACGTTGGGGTTGCTGTCGACGACGGCGGCAAGCTGTATGGGCTCGCCGCTCTGTTCGAGTTCGCGGTAGACGCGGAGATGGTTGCGACCGAAGGCTCCGGCTCCTATGACGGCGACGCGGAGTGGCTGGGAGGGTGGCACTACTTCTTTTCGACCGGGCTTTCTACTGCGGTACGACAGCGGGCGTAGAGCTCGAGGAGTTGGGTGACGTGCTCATCTGGCTTGCTGGCTGCGGTAACGCCGAAGCCGGTGGAACCTGTGCCCTTGCTGCCTACGTTGGCGTGGGACGCGATGAACTTGAGCAGATCGAGCGCGACGTCCTGGTTGCTGCGCGCTGCGTTGATGGATTCCATGAAGTGGGTCCCTTTCGTTTCTCTTTGGTGATGTTAATGGTCGCGATGGTGTGGGCGCAAATCAGGGCCCGGGATTAGCCCTGGCATCGGCACCGCAGTAAAATCCACCCAACAGAGATGAAGCGACACGTTCTCAGCCGCGTCCTCAGCCCCGTCCTCGGCCATGTCCTCATCCTGGGCCTCGTCGGCGGCGTCCTCATCGCCATCCTCCGCTGGTCCGAGTACCAGTTCCTCATCATCGAGCACTCCCTCGAAATCTATGGCGCCATCGTCGCCATCATCTTCGTCGTCTTCGGCATCTGGCTCGGCATCAAGCTCACGAAACCTCGCGAGAAGATCGTCCTCCGCGAAGTCCTTATCCCCACCGCGCCAGCCTCGCTAGCCGCGCCGGCCACCTTCACCCTCAACCAGGCCCAACTCGAGATCCTCGGCATCACTCCCCGCGAGCTTGAAATCCTCAGCCTCATAGCTCAGGGCCTCAGCAACCGCGAGATCGCCGACCGCCTCTTCGTCAGCGAGAACACCGTCAAAACCCACTGTAGCCGAGCCTTCGACAAGCTGGGCGCCCGCCGCCGCACGCAGGCCGTCCAGCTTGGCAAACAACTAGGCCTGCTTCCCTAGATCAGTTTCACTGTGAGGTGCGCGCCGAAGCTTCAGGTGCTTTGGCCGTTTTTCGGTAGTGGGTTGCGCACTGAATTACTCGCTCCTATAAGGGGCGACCAATTAATGCGGTTGACCAACGACCACAACATTTTCGCACTGACCGATGGGCGTGATGTGCGTCTTCCAACCTCCATCGGTATCAAAATATTGCTGCGTCGCGAAAGCACAGCCGGCGACACCCGGGTCCACGGACACCGACGAGAAGTCGCCGAACCTGCATTTGCTACCGCACAGGGTAACGACGCCTCCGGTGGCGTCGACGGTGCCCGGGCCGGCGATCTGTACCAGCGGCTGACTGGCATCCCCTTCGGCGAACACGTTTGTAGTCGCCTTGCCGGCAGGGGTATCGGTAAACGCCCAGTTGAGAAACACCTTCTCTCCGTTTGGAACGAACCCCACCGCGATAGAAGGATTGAAATCGTCGCTGCTGCCGCTGTGGAACGCGAATGTCGTCTCCACGGTGTTTTTGCTGGGTTCTACCTTTCCGTATCGCACAGTGGGAAAGCCATCAACGTCAGCGTCATGGGCGAACCAAATGAAGGTGCCGTCGAAGTAGGGGAAGCTGGTGATGTTGCCGTCCGAGGGATCGATTGTGGCGCTGGTGCCGGGCTGATTGACCCTCCGCGATGGTTTCGAGAATGAATCGCTGATGGTGGTCTTCGACAAGCTTGCGCCGGAGCCGCCGCTATTCGTCAGCCGGTACAGCTTGTATCCGGTTCCGGGTACGGCGGCCAGGAAGAAGCTGACTGGGCTAGC
>Ga0209624_10004101_pt1 | contig 10114 bp, 9 predicted proteins | sample JacPinW_OM2H0_O1_FD_188565 | JGI IMG/M metagenome (GOLD analysis project Ga0209624, IMG submission 188565) | Forest soil microbial communities from Algoma, Ontario, Canada - Jack Pine, Ontario site 1_JW_OM2H0_O1 (SPAdes) (version 2) | ecosystem: Environmental > Terrestrial > Soil > Boreal... | reverse complement strand
CCTGCACTGTTGCTTGCTCGGTGTTTACCGCGACTGTGCTTCCCTGAACTTCAATCACTTGACTTTCTTGCCCGATGATAAGCTTTGGACTCACCGTTGCCGTGTTTCCTACCTGTACGGTGACCGACTGCTCAGTGGTCTTGAACCCCTTTGCCTCCACCCGAACCACATAATCCGCGGGTTGAATGGGTCCCGTCGAGTATGATCCCGCAGACGAGGCAGTGAGATGAATCGTCGCTGCCGTCCCTTTATTCGTAATCGTCACCTTGGCCCCGCCGACGACCGCACCGGTCTGATCGGTCACGATACCCTCGATACTACCCGTAGCGATGGTGGACTGGGCAAACACAAGCGTCGCGGTCAAAACAGTCAGGGTTATACACACGACAACTCGCGTCGCAAATTGGCGGGAGGAACTTAGCTTCAACATCGTAAACCTTCCTTTCGGAATTGTGATCATCAGGAATTGTTCGCCAAACCGCTTCAGGAATCTGAAGCCGAACCAGAAAGCTTAAGAACTATCGATCAAGGGTTCGGCGGGATGCAGGTCCGATCTTCCCGCCAAGAAATCAAATGTTTAATTTCGTTCGACAATCTGTCTTGTACTACTGGAGCAATTTTCCAGCCAGCAGCATCCAAAATAGGACCATTGCTTCATCTCTATATTTTTCATATATTTACAAGAGAGAGCGCAATCAAGACCGGAGGCATGATGTCTCTAACAGCAGCTCAAAATCCTGAAAACTGTATATTCAATCTGTAAAAGGAAATCTGGGTTTGTTTATTCTGTCGTTAACAACAACGATAAATCGTTATGTTGTGATTTGACCGGCACAAACCGCAAGCCCTGACGAACTGGGCGGGGGAGGGCTCAGAAGTCCGATTTGAAGGTGTAGTAGCCTGCCCGGTGGCGCACGCGGTAGTTCTGGGAGTCCGGTGGGCCAGAAACGTTCACCTGAATGCGCCGAAACTGAGAATTCGAGGTGCGTTGGGAGGCATAGTAGGCCAGCAGGTACTGAGTTCGAAGTTCGTCGCTGATTTGCCGGAAGGCGTCATCCAGTTGCGACATTGAGGTGGCATAGTAGTATCTTCCCCCCGTATCTTCAGAAATCTGGATCAGAGCATGCTCGCCTCCGGTTTCTCGTCCGGCGCTGTTCTCGATGGGAACCACGATGATGCTGTAGACGGTGCCTTCGGCCTCCTCAGCGGCGCGAACCGCTTCTTTATAATCGACCTTGCTGACCGTGTCGCCGCCGTCGGTAATCAGCACCAGGACCTTTCTTCCCGGTCGCCGGTCGAGCGAACGCGAGGCTAAATAGACGGCGTCAAACAACGCCGTGGCCGCGCCGAGCCGGATGTGGTCAATTCCGTCGTCAATCCGCTTCAGGTCGGACGTGTAGGAGGTGGACTGCAGGACCGTCTCATTAAATCCAAACACTGACAACGCATCCACCGGGCGCAGAATCGCCCGCGCAAAGCGCTTGGCGGAAGCCTGCTCGAGCGGCAGATCGTGCCGCGTACTCAGGCTGGTGTCAATCGCCAGCGCGATCGAAAGCGGCACCGCGGACTCCTTATCGAACACGGAGATCGTCTGGTCACGGCCATCTTCCTGCACCGTAAAGTCTTCTTTCTTCAATCCCGCCACCGGACCTCCGTGAGCATCGGTTACCGTGACGTAAACGTTGACCAGCTTTACATCGACTTTCAGCGTCGGCGGGGCTTCCTTTGAGCGGTTGCTGGGGGGTGGTTGCTGGGCTTGGGACGCGGCGCAGGCTAGCCACACTAGAAGCAGTGTTGCGGGTTTTCTCATTCGCGATTTTTCATTCGATGCGGGAATTTTATTTTCGCGATCGGTGTTCCGAAGGTCGGACCGCGCACCTCTGCCGCCTGGCAATCACTTAGATGCGTTGTTCGCTGCCGGGCTGCCCGGGTCGAGGGAGTTCGCGCGGGGAATTTCCGCGGGAAATGGCTCTCCATCGGCCCAAACCGCGCCATCCTCAAAATGCTCCTTCTTCCAGATGGGAATGGTCCGCTTGAGCGTATCAATCAACCAGCGGCAGGCATCGAAGGCAGCGGCCCGGTGGGCCGAGGCAACCACGATCACCACGCTGGTCTCGCCGATACCCAGCCGGCCCAGACGGTGCACCACTGCCACTTCGCGAATCGGAAATTGCTTCAGCGCCTGCTCCGCCAAGCCTTCCATATTTTGCAGCGCCATTTCCTCGTAGGCTTCGTAGTCCAGGTAGATGGTCTTCCGGCCGCGGGTTTGATTGCGGACCACTCCTTCGAACACTACGGCCGCCCCGTCCTCGCTGCGCCTCATCTTTGCCACGATCTGCGGCGTATCGATCGGCTCGCGGACAATCGAGGCGCGGCGTGCACCCAGGTCGGCGGAGCCACCGCTCACCGGCGGTAGCAAGGCGACCTCATCGTTCGAGTGCAACGCAGTCTCGGCTCCCGCATACTGCTGATTCACCGCCACGGCCAAAGAAGGCAGCGCCTCTTTCAACCTGGGAATCTGTTTCGCGCACCGCTCCAGGACATCGCCAACGGTGGCATTTTCGTGCATATCCAGCGCGTCGCTGGACGTCCCTGCCAGGTCTTTCAAAATACCGAAAAAAAGAATGCGAACCCGCATAGCAATACGAACGATGTTGACAGTTTAGCCCGAGCCGCCCGTCCGAGTTGAAACGATTTCAAGGCTTGGGGCGTCCTTCGACGGAAGCGGCGGGCAGCATTCGTTTCTTAACCGATTCCAGAACCCAGGTTTATGGACTTTTCTGCGGGATCTGAAACACCCAAACCCAAACGCCGATAGACAGGGTGTCGGAAAGATCGTTTATGGTGGAATCGACGGCGAACTGCTTGTTTCTGATTTCGGTTGACCGGATTAGGATCGAAACCGGCATCCTGCGCGCACAGGATTTCTCCGGCATTGAGATCCATGGCTGGGGTCACCCAGGGCTTCCTGTCCAGCTTGCAAAATAATGACCTGACGATGCGATCGAGCGCGGGCAGTGGGCGGACGGAGCCCTCTTCCTCCCGCATCCGCTTGCATGAAAAAATTGCCAGCCCCTTCGGACTGGCATCTGGACTTGGTGCCTTCGATTACGCTCGCGCGAAGGCTTTATCGTGAACCGCTTCGGGCGGGGTAGTCAGCAGCTTGGCAGCCGCAGACTCCGCCACCTCCGGCAGCGAGACACGCAATGCCTCTTCAATCGTCTTCACATAATGAACCTTGAGATTCTCCAATTGCTCCTTGGTGAGATCCTCGTCAACGTTCATCTTATTGTCCGCTGGCAGTATCACGTCCGTGACTCCGGCGCGCTTGGCGGCCAGCACTTTTTCTTTAATGCCTCCGACCGGCAACACGTTGCCGCTGAGGGTTATCTCGCCCGTCATCGCCAGCAGCGGACGAATACGATGCCCGGTCAGCAGCGACACAAGAGTGGTCGCCATGGTCACGCCCGCCGATGGACCATCCTTCGGAATCGCTCCGGCCGGTACGTGCATGTGAATATCGTGATCGGCGAAAAAGTTTTCCGCAATGCCCAATGGCGCAGCGTTCGAACGCACCCAGGTCAGAGCCGCCTGCATGGATTCCTGCATCACCTGGCCAATCTGCCCGGTCATGGTGAATCCACCTTTGCCCTTCATCGCGTTGGCTTCGACGAACAGTATGTCCCCGCCCGATGGAGTCCAGGCCAAGCCTACAGCTACTCCCGGTCGTTCCGTGCGCTCCTCGATCTCGCCCTCGGTGCGAATCTTGATTCCACCGAGAAATTCCTGGATGATTTCCTGGGTCACCACCAGCTTTTCGGTCTTGCCTTCGGCCAGCCGCCGCGTTTGCTTGCGACAGATGGTTCCGATGGTGCGCTCCAGACTGCGCACTCCAGCTTCACGCGTGTAGTGGCGAATGATGTAGCGCAGTGCCGCCTCGGGAAATTCGATCTGCTCCGCCGTGATTCCGTTCTCTTCCACTTGCCGCGGAACCAGGTAACGGAACGCGATGTGCAGCTTCTCTTCCTCGCTATAGCCCTGCAGTTCGATGATCTCCATACGATCGCGCAGCGGCTCGGCAATCGGGTCGAGCATGTTCGCGGTCGTGATAAAGAGCACCTTCGACAAATCAAACGTGACGTCGAGATAGTTGTCGCGGAAGGTTGAATTCTGCTCGGGATCAAGCGCTTCGAGCAACGCCGAGGCGGGATCGCCGCGAAAATCTCGCCCGACCTTATCGATCTCGTCGAGCATGAACACTGGATCCTTCGTCTCCGCGCGGCGAATGCCCTGGATGATTTGTCCCGGCAACGCTCCGATGTAAGTACGACGATGCCCGCGGATTTCCGCCTCATCGTGCACTCCACCGAGCGACAGCCGCACAAACTTTCGCCCCAACGCCCGAGCGATCGACTTGCCCAGCGAAGTCTTACCCACGCCGGGAGGTCCCACGAAGCACAGGATTGGACCCTTCATGTTCGGCTTCAAACGCCGCACGGAAAGATAGTCGAGGATGCGATCCTTAACTTTCTCCAGGTCATAGTGGTCCGTGTCCAGAATTTCTTTCGCCTTCGGGATCTCGATTTCCTGACCGGAAGTCTTGGCCCAAGGCAACACAGCCAACCACTCGACGTAATTGCGCGTGAGCGAATAGTCGGCCGCCATGGGAGACATGCGCGAGAGGCGCCCCAATTCTTTGAGCGCTTCCTTCTTTACTTCTTCCGGCATGCCCGCGTCGTCGATTTTCTTTTTCAAGTCTTCAACGTCGCGCTGCCCTTCATCCTGCTCACCCAATTCCTTTTGGATGGCCTTCATCTGCTCGCGCAGGTAATACTCGCGCTGCGTTTGCTGCACGCGATCCTGCACTTCGCTCTGGATCTTGTTGCGCAGTTGCTGCACTTCCAGTTCTTTCGCGAGATGCTGGTTGATTTTCTCGAGCCGTATGCGGATGTCGAGCGTCTCTAGCGTGTCCTGTTTGTCGGGCGTGGATAGCGACGGCAACGATGACGCGATGAAATCCACCAAACGGCCTGGTTCGTCAATGTTGAGGGCAACCGTGGACAGTTCGTCAGACAGCGTCGGCGAACCGGCGACGATCTGCTGGAACAGCGTCAGCACGTTGCGCTGCAGCGCTTCAATTTCGGAACTATCAGGCGACGGGGCTTCAGGAATGGTTGATACCCGGGCGCGCATGAACGGCGTCAATTGGGTGAACTCGCCCAAACGTACCCGTTCCAGCCCTTCGGCGAACACAAACAGGCTCTGGTTGGGCATCTTGACAACTTTATGTACGACTGCGGAAGTGCCGACCGTATATAGGTCGCTGGGTTGAGGGTTGTCGACGCGCGCCTCGCGCTGCGCCACAACGACGATGGTCTTATCCTCCCCGAGCGAATTAATAAGCTGGACGGAACTATCGCGCCCTACCGTTAAAGGCAGGACGGCGTGCGGAAAAAGAACGGTATCCCGCACTGGAAGCACGGGCAAGGCCCGTACGTCATTTATTTCCCGATGCTTAGCAATCGGCTCGGAAAGCGGTTGTTGGCTCATTGGCTCTCCTTGAGTGTAACTCACTCAAGCTTAGATGTGAATCCTCCGCAAAGGTTTCATCCCATCTAGCTTGTGCTCGAGGCTTTTCGATTCTATCGGCATTCCAAGTTGCGCGACATGATGCCCAAGGTACCGAGGCTAGTGCGGCTGATACCGCCTTCAGGTTTCACATTGTGTTTCTTGGAAATAAGCACGGTTGACCGCTGCCCGCACCGATAACTCCTTCCGGCGGTGCCCCGACGCGGATTCCGCTACTGCCGCCCATTTGGTTGATCTGTTCCGAGTTGGTTGCGGGATCAAATTGATCCGCAAATCCAACCGCTTTGATGTTTGCCGGCAGAGCCATGTCGGAACCGTTCTTCAAGATCATCTTGTCGAACGCAATTTTCAAAATGGAGGCAGAATCCCCCAGGTGAGGCACAACCTCGACCACTTGTACTGGTCTCCCACTTTGGCTTTCTTGGCATCAATCAGCTTCTCCAGCTCTGCGCGAATCCAGGTTCCCAGAGTAAAGTGCATTTCGATCCCAGGAGGCTGAGGCGCAACCGCGGCGGGAGCCGTTTCCGGGGATTGTGGCGGAGCCACGCTCCGGCTGAAAGAAACTCCCGTAAGCCAAGCTCCGGCAACAACACAACAGAGTATCTTTTTCATGAGAGGACACCTCACGATTGCGGAGTATAGCAAAGATCCTCGACCAGGGAGCGCCCCGACATTCGCCGCTCGAGCAGCTCTGAAGCGAAGAAAGGTTGTGCGTTAAGCCGCCGGATAAACGCCCAACACCTTGACGAACTCCGCGATTTCGCCGAGATGCCTGAGCGCGTTCCGGGCAGGTTCATCGTCGCCATGAAGAAAGTCAACGTAGAAGACGTATTCCCAGGGGCGCCCACGCATGGGGCGCGACTCGATCTTGCTCAGGCTGATATCGCGCAGGGCAAACACGCTCAGCGACTTGAACAGCGCTCCCGGCTCGTTCTTCACCTTGTATGCCAGAGAGGTTTTGTTCGCTCCACGGGGAATCAGGCGCTGGTAGCGGCTGGCAGAGGCAACGCTGCCCTTTCGCTTGGAGCCCGGTCCGCTCGCTTTCGCTTTACGAATCAGGAGGAAGCGGGTGAAGTTTCGTTTGTCGTCCTCGACTCCAGCCTGCAGAATCCTGCCTGAATATTCGCGCGCGGCGTGGCGTCCGGCGATGCCCGCCGCGTCAGGAAGTTTCTCCGCGACAACGTGCTTTACGCTTCCCGCCGTGTCGTAGAACGGAACCGGCTCGATCCTGGGGTGATGACGGAAGAAATCACGGCACTGATCGAGTGCTATCGGATGCGAGAACACGCGCCGCACCGCCCCGAGCTTTACGCCCGGGGCGGCGATCAGGTTGTGCACAATGCGTAGCAGAAATTCCGCCTGAATGAATACCGCTCGGGCGACCAGCAGATCCGCATGCTCGGCCACGGTTCCAGCCAGCGAGTTTTCGATGGGAATCACGGCAGCGGAAACCGACGCCTTCTCCACCCGGTCGAACACCTCGGCGGAATGGGCGCAGGGGAGGACGACACAGCCCGGCAACATGCGTTCAGCTGCTTCGTGGCTGAAGGAACCGAGTTCGCCCTGAATCGCGACTTTTTTAGCGGCAACTTTCATCACAGGCAAGGTAGCTGGAGAACTGGACAGGACGCAAATCCCTTCGGGCCGAGCTAGTCGTGTCTCCGGCGCTAGAGAAGATTCTTTTCCAGCACCAACGCGTCCATCCCGTTCGAATAGTAACGCGGGAACGTTCTGCTCACGCGAAAGCCATGGCGCTTGTAAAAAGCTAGCGCGGAAGCGTTATCGACGGCCGTTTCCAGTTCCAGCACGCGACAGCCGGTAACGATCAGACGGTCTTCCGCAGCTCGCAGCAGCAGCGACCCCACCCCGAAGCGGCGGGCGGCGCCGATCACGTCAATCGTGATGATGTGACCGCGGGCCCGGCTGCCGGCTTCGGCAACCAGGAACCCGACAATGGCGGAATCAGGTGTCGGAGAGGCAGAAGGCTTCTCGTTTGTTGGAGCACCCGGACCCGTGAAAGTTGAACCCGCCACCCCGGCTCCATCGACACTTGCCGCCACCACCGTAAAGGCTGCCCGGCGGCGCATATACAGCCTGAGTTCAGCCCGGGAATAGGAAATTCCGGGAGGGAAGCAGGTTTGGTCGATCCTCCAGAGGGTCTCAAAGTCGGAGGGCTGGAAATCACGAATCGTAAAGGGCACGCCGCCATTGTAACGGCCATGGGGAAACTCATTCCGCCGCCTTATGAATGCATTCGGCACCAGGTTTTCCACAGATATGCGCTGCAGATTGCCGTGAGCCCGGCAAATGGGGACGATTGCCCCCTTGCTTCACCCGCAACCTCGGACGTACCATGAGCATCAGAGGAAAGCGTTGTGGGACGCCTTCTGCTGATTGACGTGGCCGCTTCGGTCGCCGTTTTGGGGCTCTGGTACCTCGTGTTTTCCCATTACAATCGAAAAAAAGGGGCTGCGGTTTTGCGCTGGGTCCAGAGCGCGTGCGTCGGCAAGGGACGCATCCTCGAGTCGAGCTGGACGGGCACTTCGCGCCTGCAGGCGCGTCTTCATTTCCCCTCCCGCTGGTTTGAAAACGCCTGCGTAACGGTGAAGTTTCGGCCGCGCGCTCTTCCCATTCAGTGGCTCATAAGCTGCTGGCATAAGCAAAAAGAAACTTTGACCTTTGAGGCCGATCTGGACGGCTCCCCGAGTTTCCGTCTGGAAGTAGTCCGGCATCGCTGGTGCGCCCATAACCGTGGAATTTCTTCTCGCAAGCGCGACGATCGCGAGTGGGATGTCTACGAACCCGGCGCCGTGATTCTGACCACCCGGACGCACTGGAAGCAGGATCCCTCAGCGGAGTTGAATGCCCTGATGTCGGCGCGCCGACAGGAGTTTCTCGAAGTGCATTTCCGTCCGGAGTCTCCACAATTTTCGGCAGTGGTGCATCTGGAATCCCTGGCGGATCCGAATGCCGCCACCGAGTTTGTGAGCGCGCTGCGCGAGATTGCTGCCGGAGCTTCGACGCCCCGCCAGTAGGCACACCCGCTCCCGCCTGAATTCCCTTCCCTCTCCCCAGACCCTATGCTATCGTTCCGGCCCATGAGTGACGCCCGCTTCGACAATTCGACACCCGGCTCCTCTCCAATACAGTTCGGCACGGCCGAATATGTCGGCTCACCCGGAGCCGATCACTGCCAGTTCTGCCAGCAGCCGATCACCGGTACTTATTACCGGGTGCATAGCGCCATAGCCTGTCGAGGCTGCGCCGAGAAGGCGCAGAGTGAGCTGCCGCAATACAGCCATGCCGATTATGTACGGGGGCTCCTCTACGGCGTGGGCGCGGCGATTGCCGGACTGATTCTTTACGCCGCGTTTGAAATTGCCACCAGTCTCATCATTGGCTATGTCTCGCTGGCAGTGGGCTGGATGGTTGGCAAGGCGATGATGAAAGGATCGAACGGCCAAGGTGGGCGCCGTTACCAGATCAGCGCCGGGTTGCTCACCTACGCGGCCGTATCCTTGGCAGCGATTCCCGTCTGGATTCACTACTCGGGCGAGCATAAGCCAGCCCAACACGCGGCGCTGCAACAGCAGTTGGCCGAGGAACAGCGAGAACTGGAGAAAGAGACTGGACGGCCTCAAACAACGGCGCCCGCCAAACCCGCCCCGAACGTCGGCAAGACGTTCGTGACCTTGGCAGTTCTGGGACTGGCTTCGCCGTTTTTGGAACTGGCCGACCCTCTGCATGGAGCGATCGGACTGTTCATCCTATTCATCGGAATCCGCATCGCCTGGCAAATCACCGGACAGAAGCTGCCTGCGATCGATGGACCCTTTCGATCCTCACCGGGTCCGCCAGCTGGAGTTAGCGCCGGTTGACGCGCATAATATCTAGAGCTGTGTCCTCGATCACTCCCGAATTGATTCGAAACTGCAGGCGCTGTGCTCGCGAGCTCGCGCCCGGGGCACTCGTCTGCGAGCAATGCCACGCGCTCGTCCACTCCGAACAACTGGATCATCTGGCGGCGGAGGCGAAGGCGCTTGAGGCTAAGGGAGACTTGCGGCAGGCACGCGACCGCTGGCTGGCCGGACTTCATCTCTTACCGCGAGCCTCCAAGCAGTACGACTGGGTCAAGGAACACGCGCGAGCGCTTGAGGTTGCAGCCGATGAAGCCCACATTCCAGAGCCCACGGATAACCAGTGGGCCAAGCGACTCGGGCCAGTGGGTCCGATCGCAATCCTGTTGGCCAAAGGCAAGACCGTTCTGTTGGCGCTCTTCAAGCTGAAGTTCCTGCTCAGCTTCGCGGCTTTCATCGGACTCTATTGGGCGATGTGGGGCATGAAATTCGGCATCGGCTTCGCTGTGCTGATTCTGCTTCACGAGATGGGCCACTTCATCGACATTAAACGTCGCGGCTTGCCGGCGGAGATGCCAGTCTTTCTGCCCGGTCTGGGAGCCTACGTGCGATGGCAGGCCTTAGGTGTTCCTTTGGAGACTCGATCTGCGATCAGCCTGGCCGGGCCG
>Ga0209624_10004100_pt1 | contig 10115 bp, 8 predicted proteins | sample JacPinW_OM2H0_O1_FD_188565 | JGI IMG/M metagenome (GOLD analysis project Ga0209624, IMG submission 188565) | Forest soil microbial communities from Algoma, Ontario, Canada - Jack Pine, Ontario site 1_JW_OM2H0_O1 (SPAdes) (version 2) | ecosystem: Environmental > Terrestrial > Soil > Boreal... | reverse complement strand
GATCCGACTCAACCGAAGAACTGTGGCGGCGGCGGAATAGCGCACAACATCTTTCTTGTCTCACGCCTGGAAGAAAAGAAGCCCTGCGCCAACGCGGACTGCCGCCGCACAGAATTGGGCGGCGACCGGACCCGCGCCCCGGCCAAGCGCTTGCGAAAGTCAAATAGGGTTTCGCTGGAAGCTCTGCGGGAGTCGCGAAAACGGTTTCACGGGAGCGAAATGGCACTCTTCTACTGCAAGGGTCAAGCGAGGGTCTTCTTCACGAACTGGAAGCCATACCGCTGCCAAGGAGCGCCGAAGGATTCCTTGCACACCACCCGAGCTTGTCCAAGATAAATGTTCGCCTCGGCTGCTCAGAATAACCTCGACAATCGAACCCTTGACCAGCGAAGACATGCAGTTGCACATAAACCCTTCAGCGCTCACTTTTTCGGTAGTAATGATTTCCTCGAATGCTTTCCCACTAGGTTCAGTGCCCCGCAATCTCAGGCCAAGTCGCATGCGGACACGGACGTGAGCGCCCTGCTCCGACCGCTTGCTCTGCAGTTCCATGGCGAGCCCGCCGCTGAGTTCATCGAGTTTGAGTCCAGGTGACCCCGTTACCGTTACTGGTGGCGCGGGAAGCGATCAATCAAGCGGAGGCCCAGTGCGACAAGGACAAGGAAATCGCACTAGCATTACTGGACACGGCGCGGTACGAATTGGAAAGGGCAATGGCACTCGGATATTCTGCTCAGGAACCCGAATACAAAACGATGAGGGACGAAATTTCGAATATTCAGAAGCAGCTCAAGAAAAATGAAGATACTTCGTCGTTCTTCTCGAAACTGCGGGACAGACTGTCAGCGTTCATGGCCCGTTTGTCGAAAGGCAAGCAATCACGCCACGACAAGTCTCAGCCCAAACAATCACAGCCCGAGGAACGAGCTGCCTGACGAGGTGAGTCCGAAAACGCCTTAGTTCGTTTCCGTTGATTTCGAGACTGGGGCCGCGCCAAGCACCCTTTCGACGGTCTCAATCAAAGCGGCTGAATCGTGTTCAAGGAGCCTTTCGGACTTTTCCAAATAAGCCGCCGCGCCGCTATTCAATAGATCCTTTTCGTTTCCATCGGAAGATGTTGCGAGGACAACAATTGGAATCTGCTCTGTCTTGGGGTCCCTCCGCAAAGTCTTAAGAACCTCCTCACCTGAAATCGTCGGAAGGATCATGTCCAGCAACACCAAATCCGGTCGTGCCTCGCGAGCCTGGCGTAGACCTTCCTCTCCGTCCTTTGCCGCGCAAGTGCAGTATCCGGCTGCGCCCAGCACCCTCTCGATAGCAACCCTCATAAAGTTGCTGTCTTCGATGAGAAGGATTCTACGATTCTTATTGAGTAGGGTTCGGACCGTGCGAGCGAGCGCATCCAGCCTGAACGGCTTTTGCAGGAATTTTGCTCCGATGGCTGTTACGTCTGTGTCGAGCTGTCGATCCGTGTATCCCGACACCAGGACGACAGCTATCCTTGGCCGCAATTCGCGAGCAGACTTTGCCAAGTCTTGACCTCCCATGCCGGGCATCACCACATCCGTGATTAGCACCTGAATGGGGCCCTTATAGTTCGCACAAACGTTCAAAGCTTCCTTAGCATTCGGAACATCGAGTACCTTGTAACCCCTAGACTCCAAGTAGACGCGGGTTACCTCGCGAAGGGCTACTTCGTCTTCGGCCAGAAGGATCGTCTCAGTCCCACCCGCTGTTGCTTCGACGACTGGCAAACTTGTTTGGGCAGGAACATCGAGGCGAGGCAGATAGATCTTGAAGGTGCTGCCTTTGCCCAGTTCGCAGTATACCCAAATGAATCCGTGACTCTGTTTCACGATCCCGTAGACGGTAGCCAATCCCAGTCCAGTGCCTTTCCCTTCCTCCTTTGTGCTGAAGAACAGCTCGAAAATGTGGAGCTGGGTTTCGACATCCATTCCATCCCCTGTATCGCTGACCGCCAACATCACGTAACGTCCTGGCGGAACGCTAACCTCACGAGTCTGATGGCAGACGGTATCGAGTGTCACGTTCGCAGTCTCGACTAAAAGTCGCCCGCCTTTTGGCATTGCATCTCTGGCGTTCACGGCCAAGTTCATGATGACTTGCTCAATTTGTGCATGATCAGCACGAACTGTGCCCAACTCCTCATCGAGGTTCATCACCACGTCGATGTCCTCTCCCAACAGGCGAGGCAACATCTTGGCAAGGTCTTTTACGACAAAGTTGAGATCGAGAATTGTCGCTTCGAGCACTTGTTTTCGGCCAAAAGCGAGCAACTGGCGGGTTATAGCTGCCGCCTTTGAACTAGCACCTCGAATCTGGCCAGCGTACTGTGATACCTTGGTGGTGTCTGCAATGCTCTCATCCATTAGTTGGGCATAGCCGCTGATCACCATCAGTAGATTGTTGAAATCATGAGCTACGCCACCCGCAAGGCGTCCCACCGCTTCCATTTTTTGGCCATGTTCAAACTGCTTGTGGAGGGATTTTTGTTCGGTAATATCCTCGACAAATACTTCGAAGCCACTGGCAAGCTCATCATCGTCCGGGAGCTGCCGGCCGGAGAGTCGCACTGTAATAGCCTTTCCGTCCTTGCGCTTCCACCAAGATTCGTAACTCAAAGTCCCAGTTTCGAACTCTTGACTACGAACTCGCAGCTGCTCAGTCGGATCCAAATAAACGTCTGTGCGTGTATTGAGAGCTAGGACCTCATTCGGCCATTGGTAACCAAGCATTGCCGCGAAGGCCTGGTTTGCCAACGTGATCCGTCCATTCTGATCAACGCGATATATGCCATATGGCGCCCTTTCAATGATTGAGCGATACCGCAATTCCGAACGCCTCAACTGTTCCTCTGCTTTCTTCCCCTCCGTGATGTCGAAGAAGGTCACGACGCTGCCTACAACTTGATCATTGTTGTAAACGGGATAAGACCAGTATTCAGCGGGGAAGCTTGTGCCGTCTGCACGCCAAAGAACCTCGTTTGTCACATGGGAGCCTTTTCCGTTTCGAAGAGCCTGATAGATCTTGCAGTCTTCGACAAGGTAAGGGCGACCATCTAGCTGGGTGTGGTGCGCCACCGCATGCATGTTCTTCCCCAACAGCTCTGAGACTTGCGTGTAGCCTAACAATCGACAACATGCAGCATTGCACAGGGTACAGACTCCGTGTACATCAATCCCATAGATCCCCTCAGCCGTAGAATCGAGCAGTAGTTGCAGCTGCTCCTTGCCCTGCCGAACCTCCATCTCTGCGCGTCGTCGGGCTGTAACATCGTGCGCCAAGACCAACTCCGCATTCACTGCGCGAAAGGTGATGGGTTGCGAACTGATTTCAACATCAATAACGGTTCCATCTTTCTTCCGGTGTCTCCACAGCTCTCGATCAGATGGTCCGTTGTGCCGCGGATTCTTCACAGCAGCCAGGAATCGCTCTTGGCCTTCCTCGGGCCGAATGTCCATCACAGTCATCGAAAGGAATTCTTCCAAAGAGTATCCGTAATGCCGGAGGGCAGCATCGTTAACCATGAGGAAACAGAGTGTTTCTTGATCAAAGACCCACATTGGATGCGGATTAGCATTAAATAAGAGTCGATATTGTTGTTCTGACCGTTGGAGCTCTTTCTCTGCCTGATCACGCTCCAATCGAAGCTTCTCTTCTTCCAAAGCTCTGCGAACAGCGACCGCTAGACGTTCCAGGCCTCCTTTAAGCACATAGTCATTGACCCCCGACTTTATGCACTCGATGGCGAGTTCATCGCCCAGTGTTCCCGTGACCAAAACGAAGGGAGTGCGAATCCGGGACGCTCTCAACCAGTTGAAAGCATCAAGTCCATTCCAGTCAGGAAGTCGATAGTCGGAGAGGATCACGTCGTAGGTGTTTGTCTGGGCGTGTGCCATAAACTCGCGCGAGGTCCGAGCCAGGTCGACCGTCACGTGAAATCCGACGTTCCTTAGCTGCCGGATGCAAAGCTCAGCATCGTCCGGGTTGTCTTCCAACAAAAGGATCTTGATTGTTTCCGTTTGCGCTGAGGTCGGTGCAGCCATACTCGAAGGTCTAGTTACAACACCTCCTTGGGGAAAGTGGGGTGGGCTGTGTGCCAAGAGCGATGTCCGAAAATCTTGGAGACAATAGGCGAACAGCTTCGAGCAGAACTCGGGATGGTTGGAGAATTCTTGACTTCACGGCAAAGTTATGGAAGTACCCAGCGGGCTGCTCGCTCCTGGTGCCTGCACCCGAACGATGTCTCCCGGAGCGGCGAACTCGGACAACCTAGGGGGCCGACCGACGAGAATCCGCCGGCGCCGGGAAACCCTACACGCAGAAGCAAAACGGCGGCCCGCCCCGACTCACAGCGACTGATTGCGACACCTCCTCAAAACAGGCGATTACTCGTGCGCAACACACGCAATGCATACATGGCATCGTCGATTACAGACTCTTCTTCAATGTGCTCTCCCGGCGCGTGAAGCAATGCGTCAGCTAGTAGATGTGGAGCCTTACGCAATCCGCTGGATGGAGCGCGAAGCCACTTCTGAAAACGCGATTGGGGGAAGGCTGCTTGTGCGGCAGCTTGCTCCGCGATGACCTCCAACTCATCTCGAAGGTACGACGAACTTACGCCTAGATCAATTAAGCGTTGGTGTGTGTCTTGTAACAGAAAGGATTTTAGAATAATGCTCCGGTTTACAATCTCCCCGCTTTCGCTCTTTTGCCACGCCCCGTGCAACATCTTGCTGCCAACAAGTCTATGAGTCTTGCCTCGCCCGAAGTTCTGCGATTTGTTTGAGCATGCACGGGACTTTGGGGATCATGATGTCGGCTCTCTGAAGAAGCAACTCGTTGGCCTGATCGGGTGAGTGCCTCAAAAAGGGAGAAGTCCAGGGCTGAACGGGGCCCTGGACTTCTCTTGGAACACCACCCTTGTGAGTGGTGGGCCGTTTAGTTGACGCTCAAAGTAGCTGAGGCCGCGACCGCATTGCTGCCGTCGCTGGTCTGCAATGCACCCGCCGGCAGGTTGTTTATGTAAGTACCCTTCGACTTTACGATCACGTAGAACTTCACGATGCACGATCCTTTAGCGGGGATCGAGCCTCCCGTTAACGTTACGGTCGAGCCCCCGGCGTCGGCAGAAACCGTGCCGCCGCAGGTGGTGCTGCCGCTGTAGCCAGAGATCAGCATGCCCGTGGGCAACGTGTCGATGAGCGCTGCGGTGAGATTCGCCGCCGTGCTGTTGGGGTTAGTTAAGGTGATGGTCACCACCGATTTCGCACCGGCCTTGATGGAAGTCGGAGCAAACTTCTTGCTGAGACTCACACTCGATGTTCCACCGCCCGTGACGGTCAAAGTAGCGACCGCAGCGCCTGCGTTGGTGCCCAGGGTGGTCTGTAACGCTCCTGCGGGCAGCGTGTTGACGTAAGTGCCAGACAGTGCGGCAGTCACGTAGAACTTCACGATGCACGATCCTTTAGCGGGGATCGAGCCTCCCGTTAACGTTACGGTTGAGCCTCCGGCGTCGGCAGAAACCGTGCCGCCGCAGGTGGTGCTGCCGCTGTAACCGGAAATCACTACGCCAGCAGGCAAGGTATCGATCAGCGGAGCGGTGAGAACCGCGATCGTGCTGTTGGGATTGGTTAAGGTAATGGTCGCCACCGATTTCGCACCCGCTTTGATGGAAATTGGAGCGAAGATCTTGGTGAGAGTGACGGCAGTGTTTCCGCTCGTGATGGTCAAAGTAGCGACCGCCGCCGCAGCGTTATTGCCAGTGCTGGTCTGCAATGCACCCGCAGCCAGCGTGTTTACGAAGCTGCCGGCCGTTGCTCCGGTGACTGATAGCGTCACCGTACAAGAGCCATTGGCCGGAATAGCACCGCCCGTTAACGTCGCAGTGGAACTGCCCGCCAAGGCGGTGACCACGCCTCCGCACGTATTGCTAGCACCGCTGCCGGATACCAAGACGCCGCTGGGCAACGAGTCAACCAGTGGTGCGGTTAACGTTGAGATGACGCTCGTGGGATTGGTGAGGGTAATGGTCAGAGTTGACACTCCGCCTGATGCGATTGAGGCCGGGCTAAATGACTTGCTGAGTCCGGGGGGGGGTTGCTTTCCAGCGGCAACCGTCAAGATCGCGACGGCAGCTCCAGCGCTGTTACCGTTGCTGGTCTGTAACCCACCAGCGGGCACAGTGTTTGTGAAAGCGCCGGCATTTGCCGCAGTCACTAGTACTGTCACGGTGCAGGAGCCGTCGGCGGGGATCGCGCCTCCGGTTAAGGTTACGGTCGAACTGCCCGCGTTAGCTGTGACTGCCCCACCGCAGGTGGTGGTGCCGCCACTCGAGACCAACACACCGGTGGGCAAGGTGTCGACCAGAGGAGCCGTAAGCATAGCGGCCGTGGAGCCGGAGTTATTCAGGGTGAGGGTCAGGGTCGAAGTTCCGCCCGTTAGGATGGACGCAGGGCTGAAGGCTTTACCCAGCGTGATCGATGGAGGCGTAACTGTTAAGGTGGCGATGGCTGGTGACGCATTATTCCCATTGCTGGTTTGCAACGCGCCAGCGGCAATCGAATTGATGTAGTTACCCCCGGTCGCCGCAGTCACGTTCACCGTCTCCGTACAGGAGCCGTTGGCCGGAATGGAGCCGCCCGTTAAGGTCACGGTGGAACTTCCCGTTGTGGCGGCAATCGTGCCGCCGCAGGTATCGGACGCGGTGTTATCCGCCACCAACATGCCACTCGGTAATGTATCGACGAATGGCGTGGTCAAGGTAGCGGCCGTGTCGCTCGTATTGGACAGAGTAATGGTTAGCGCAGAAACGCCGCCGGCATTGATCAGCGCCGGGTTAAAGGCTTTGCTTATGGTAGGAGTAGGAGCCGGCGCCGTAACGGTCAGAGTTGCGACGGCTGGACTTGAATTGCTGCCGTTGCTCGTTTCCAGGGCACCCACGCCGATTGAGTTGGTGTAGGTTCCGCCATCTGCCGCCGTCACGTCTACTGTTACGGTGCAGGAACCATTGGCCGGAATTGCACCACCCGTCAAGGTTGCCGAACCGCTTCCTGTTAGGGCCGTAACTGTGCCACCGCAAGTGTTGCTCGCATTGCCCGAGACAACAACCCCTGTAGGCAAAGTGTCGATCAGCGGAGCAGTCAGGGTTGCAGCCGCAGCGTTGGCATTGCTTAGAGTAATGGTGAGGGTGGACACTCCGCCCGCTGCAATCGTTGCCGGAGTGAATGCTTTCACTACCGTCGGACGCACGGTCGGGACTGCGCAGGACGCGATGGAGACCGTGTTGGAATCCATTGTCACGGCCCCGGTCTGTGCGAGCGCACGACCTGACATCGTGGAGTTAGTATCGAGGCTAATGCTGGTCAGGGCGAGAATGTTTCCGACAAACGCAGTGCCTGTACCCAAGGTCGCAGAGCTTCCCACCTGCCAATAGTCATTGCATTGTCCGGCGCCGTTGATCAGTACCACAGAAGAATTGCTTGCCGTGATCAGTGTGCTGGCTACCTTGAACACCCAGATTGCATTGGGGGCACCGCCGGCGTCGAGAGTGAGAGTTCCCGTTAACTGGACCGTAGTCAAGAAACAGTAGACTCCGGGCACGAGTGTCAGTCCACCGATATCTGTGGGAGAGCCGAAGGTAGTGTTACACGCCTGGCTGGTCAGATTGAGGTAGGCGGCTATAGCGTCAGTCTGCGCCTGAAGTGCGGTCGCGTCACCGGCATGGATCGTGCCGCCGGATACGGTTCCAGGAGGAAATCCAGTCACCGCCGAACCCGGACTCACTCCAAGGTCACCGAATACGAGGGTCGGTCCTGTATTGGTCACCGTCGACCCCCCCAGCACGGCGAAACTCTGCACGGTGCCAAGTGGAGGCGCAACTTGAGCCGAAGCTGCGTGGAATGGAAGCGCAAGAAGCGCACTTAGTACGATGATGGAGGCGAGTCTAGCCACCAGGGCCTTATCGATCCTGCATTGATCCGTCACACTACTCATAATGTTTTATTCTCCTGATTTTGAGTTACCTCACCATTACCCGGCCCGCGTTATCTTCACTTGCAACTGCTGTCTTAGCTCTGCAATAACCCGACTCTCTGGTTACAACCTTCGACAGCATAGCTGTCGGCGCACTACCTATCTGTGCAATACTGCTCAGTGCATTTGCGTATTTGATATCGAATGCCTTGCTAGACGTCCGGACGAGGTTACAGTTGGATATATTGTAGGTGTTACCTACGATGCGACTCGTTTCGTAACGGTCAATTGCATCCAACGCGGATAACATCACACGAATATAAACCAAATGATTATTGAACATCTTACTACCTCGCATTGACTAGTATTGCGGTAATCACATACTCGTATGTCTGTAAACTAAATAACTATTGGCGTGCGTCTTTAGTGACAGTTAATATCGCCACATCTATCAAATGACACCTATTGACTGTGGGACTCAGCGCTTTAGACGTTGACCTGCCTGTGATGGAACCGCAAGTCGAACAAAACGACGAGCCTGAGTTAGGACGGGTGCTTAACCTTATGACGGAGGCATGTTACTAACTGCCAACACGCGACGGTGGGATGCAGAATATTATTCTGTATGACAGCCAAGCATACTTAGTTGGCTTATCTCTATTGTGCTATGCTATTCTCTCGGCCGGTGAGCGGAGGATGAGGCTAAGGATTGATTAGAGGAGCCCGTCCTTAGATCAATGTTGTCGGGTTGGCCTTTCTCTCCGCTCACGCCCTGTGACGAATCGATGGTGATTCCCAGGTTGGTAGCACCGATGTTCGCTGCTCTTGCGCAGGCGGGATTGTCATTCCGCACGGGGATAAAAATGATCGTACATCACAGCGCGGTTCGTCCAGGAGGCGCCCAGTGTTGAAGGAGCCGAAACGAATCATTTACTACTACGACGATGACCAACATGACCGCGAAGTAGAAGAAGACTTCGGTGGCGACATACGAATTCCTCCGCAAGGCGCAATCATTGATCGCAGAGCTAGGCGATGGCGGGTAGCGGCTGTCAACAAAGAACAGGAATGTCGAACCGGCGCGATCCCCGATTACGTGATTGTTCTAAGATCACTCCTGGCTTAGAGAGCTTGAAGCGGCAACCAAAATTAGGAACTAAACCGGAAGCTTCCCCATTTCTAAGCTGCCGGTTCAGCGAACTGCATTCGTCATGCCGAAAGTAGTGTAATTGGGCCGATCCTAACGCGCCCTGCATCGTTCCAAGAGGCGGCGCACGTGCTCATTCTCAGGGTGGGTGGAGTTTCAGGGTGCTTCCGAATCATGATGGTCTCACGTTCGCCAAATGTTCCGTAGCTCCGAGGGTGGCTTTTGCCGTCTGAATTCGGGTGTTTCGAAGGGCGTCGGCAGCAAATTTCATGAAGTAGTCGTTATACATGTCAATGGAGTGTAGGATGTCAGACTTCCTGTTTGGGCTTGTCAAGGTTGGCAGCCATAGTGCGTAATTGGTGATGATTGTTTTGGAGGTGTTCTCCTCCGCCTCTTAATCCTACTGTTGCTTACCGCTAGTTCGCGCTGGGCTGAGCATTGCTGGCCATCCTGGCTCGTCCCAGCTTGTTAAACCGGCTGTTGACTTCCACTACTGCAAAGGACGGAGGCGGAGTAGCAACAAAGAACGGGCGATAGAAGGATAGAAGCGACTGACACAGCCGCGGCGTCGCACTGGTCGGAGTAAACCGACTATTGCGACCTCTTCCAGCAAAGTCTTGGAGCGAGAAATGCAGACATGAGATCGCTGACAATACGGGCAGTCTGCTAGCCAAATTCGCACGGCCTTAGTCCAACGGCGGACCTTAACCTTCAGTGCGAAACTAGCATTGGGTATCTGGTTCATCAATTAGGCGCTGGGTGATACGGCCTAAACACAATTAATCCTCAAATGGAGCTATGGTTTATTAGGCTTTGGCGGTGGAACCGTCAAGTCTCTCGACCATCTTCACCAGATCGGCCAGGGACTGCGCTTGCATCTTTTCCATGGCCCGGCTGCGGTGAACCTTAACTGTGTTCTCGGCGATTCCAATCTCATCTGCTATCTGTTTGTTAAGCATCCCGGAGACAACTT
>Ga0209624_10004099_pt1 | contig 10116 bp, 7 predicted proteins | sample JacPinW_OM2H0_O1_FD_188565 | JGI IMG/M metagenome (GOLD analysis project Ga0209624, IMG submission 188565) | Forest soil microbial communities from Algoma, Ontario, Canada - Jack Pine, Ontario site 1_JW_OM2H0_O1 (SPAdes) (version 2) | ecosystem: Environmental > Terrestrial > Soil > Boreal... | reverse complement strand
CCCAAAGGCAACTACTTTGGCGTCCTGGCGACAACCGGTCCTGGGCCCATCAACTTCGTCGACGTTCATCCTCATGTAGAAGCATCGGCTCCGCACAATCTCTCGTTGTCATTGGATTGGATCTTCCAATGGAGACAGAGCCTGGAGGACGGCGTCTATGCTGTACCCGGATTTCTAATCAGAGCTGCGGAGGGCAGCCGCGCCCGATTTGTTGGAAATAGACCCGGCACCGAGATCCGCTGGCAGGCGACTCGTCATCTCTGGTTCCAGGGCGACTATGGAATCTTCTACGCGGGCAGCTTTTTGAAACAGACGCAGCCAGGGCGTAATTTGAACTACTGGGCGCTTTGGGCTGGTTACAAGTTCTGAAATGGAAAAGTGATCGATTCGCTCAGAAGATGGCGGACACGTCTTGTATCGCTCTTTTTCGGCGGCCTCAAAACCAGAGGCCGCCAGATTCATTCAATCTACCTGGATCTCCATTCTTCAGAGAGAGCGGCAGGGCTACATTGAATCGCGCACCGCCATCCGGGCCATTCTCCGCCCAGATCCGTCCGCCATGGGCTTCGACAATCGAGCGTGAAACGGCCAACCCGATACCCATGCCTTTCTCTTTTGTCGTCATAAAGGTGTCAAAAATGTGTTCCGGATCGTCAACTCCCGGGCCGTTATCGATCACTTGGATTAACATCCCATTTGAGCCTGTCGATGTCCTGAGTATGACCAGCGGGGCCACATCCAGTGGCTCCAACGCTTCAATTGCATTCACGATTAGGTTGATGAACACTTGCTGGAGCTGAATCTGGTCGACAAGAACCATCGGGAGAGGCTCTCCGAAGTGGCACTCGATGAGGACCTCACGCTTTTTGGGATCCTCCTGTACAATTCGGATCACTTCATGAAGCAGGTGTGGAATGTGGACTTTCTTTTTGACGAAGGACTCCTGCTTAAAGAGTGCTCGAACGTGTTGCATCGCCTCGTCGGCCGCATGGGCATCTCGTACGATCCGTTCAATCGACGAGTTCACTTCCGCTATATTTGGCCGTGCGGCAATCGACCATCTTCTCGCCGCCTGTGCGTTTGAAAGTATCGACATCAGAGGTTGGCTCAGTTGGTGCGCGATCGAGGCCGCAAGCTCAGCGACGGTTGCCAACCGCGATGCCTTCGCAAGCTTGATACGCGTATCGCGAAGATGGTCCTCTGCCCGTTTTCGCTCATCGATGTCAATCGAAAGCCCGTACCACTGGATAATACCGCCATCAGAATCGCGTAAGGGCTCGCCGGCAGCGTGAAACCAGCGATATTCCCCATCACTGCGTCGCAAGCGGTGTGTTGCACAGTACGACCCTCCAGTCTGGATCGCCCGGGAAAATGCCTTCGCAGTTTCGTCAAAATCATCGGGATGAATAATTCTCTTCCAACCCAGTTTGAGGAAATCTTCGAGAGAAAGACCGGTATACTCCCGGAGTCTTTGACTAGTGTAAGTCACTTCTCCGGTGGCTGATGCTGACCAAAGCATCGAGGGAATGGTTTCGATGATACCGGCGAGTTCTTTCTCTTGCGTTTGAAGAGCGCATTCGGTCTGCTTCAACTCATCGATATTCGTATTGGTCGCGTACCACTTGATAATGTTTCCTTCATCATTACGGAGGGGGAGACACCGATTTAGGAACCACTGATAGCTTCCATCTGCGCGCCGGAAGCGTACTTCGTGTTCGACGGGCGTTCCGGCGGCCAACGCGGTCCGCCAGTTGCCTAACACTCGATCAGAATCTTCTGGATGTATTGCGCTTTCCCACCCCCAACCCATCCCCTGTTCCTTGGAGAGCCCCGTGTAGTTCAGCCAACTTTGGCTTATAAAATCGACCGATCCATCAGGCAGTGCCGTCCCTACATAGGCGGGGATCGCGTCAACCAGTGTCCGAAGCTCCCTTTCGTGGTGCCGGATCTTCTCTTCCGCCATCTTGCGCTCGGTGATGTCGCTCACCGCCCCGATGAATTCGCGATTGCCGGATTCATCCTGTAACGCGTGAGCTATTGCGTGGACGTGCTTGACCCGTCCGTCAGCCAGCTGCAAGCGATACTCATGTTCGAACTCGTTTCCAGACTGGGATACGCTATCGAGAAACTGTTGAAAGAACGCACGATCTTGAGGGTGAACACGCTGCGTCAACCTATCCAAGGTGGGCTTCTCGGCGCGATCGTATTCGAAGATGCTGTAGGTTTCGTCTGACCAAACAATCTCTCCGTTGCTCGTCTTCCATCCGAAGCTACCGGTGCGACTGAGCCTTTCCGCTTCTGCCAAGTAGGCTTCGCGTCGCCTGAGTTCTTTTTTCAAAACTTCATGATCCGTAACATCAATTCCAATTCCGATTCTTCTTGAAGCGACATTGTCGGAAACCGCGTTGCCCACGCATCGAACGTAGCGGATTTTTTCGCCTGCACGCACTATGCGCTTGGTGACATCAAATCCAGAGTTGTCCGAGAGCAATCGCTTCATCATTGAAGCCATGAATTCGCGATCTTCAGGATGCACGAGCGCCAAGTATTGCTCAGAGGTTGGCGGTCCATTAAGTGGGTCAAGACCGTGTATTTTAAAAAGCTCTTGGGACCAGTGTTCGAATCCGGTTGCAGGGTCAAATACCCAGCTCCCGAGATTCCCGAGACGTTGCGCTTCGGCTAAATAGAACTCGCTCCTCTGCGATTCCCTCCCGGCCTCTAAAAGTTCTTCCTCTGCCAATTTCCGGTCATCAACGTCGATCCTCGAACCATTCGATTTGATCATTTGTCCGTCTCTCCCGAATCTCGGCACTTCTCGGCCAAAGGGGAATTCGATCGTCTGTGCTGCCATGAGTTCGACCTCTCTGGCGTTCGGGGGCTCTGCAGCTTCCGCATCTCCTGCCGCAGCGGCAGTTCCCCTTGATGACGATCGAAAATAACCTGGCTAGCTACAGTAGAGCGACTTCAGGCTAACTGGACGAGTTGTAACCGGAATCTATGGCCAGCCTCAGGAGCTTACCCAGCGCGTACGTCCTTGGCCGGTTGAACGATCTATTTTTCGCTCGGCCTTTACGCCGAACGGTCGTTGGTCGCATTTTCCGGGGACGACGATGGGAAGTCCTTCAGAAAATGCTGAAAAAGAGTGAAAAACTGTGAAGCCTCATCATGAAGAACTTCGCGATTTAGCGCTAAGCAGTCTTATGCTTGACATTATGTACGGTTTCGGAGAGTTTACGCTGGACCCTCGGCGGCGCATTCTGGTACGCGGTGATTCATCTATCTCTCTCACCCCAAAGGCTTTCGACGTCCTTTTCTTTCTCGTGCAGAATCCCAACCGTTTGGTTTCCAAGGAGGAATTGCTTCGAGCAGTTTGGGGTGACACATTTGTGGAAGATGGGAATCTGACGCAATACATCTCGCATTTGCGCAAGGCGCTGGGGGACAATTCAGAAGACGCCCGATTGATCGTAACGATCGCTCGCAAGGGTTACCAGTTTGCAGGAGAAGTTGTTTTTTCCGAAACAGCCCCAGCTACACCAGGCGAAGGCCGGCCTATTGAGACCGAAAGATCGCGGACGGATGCGGCTCCCACTCCCAATATTCCAACAATAGAAGCAGTTCCAAGCAAGTCGAAATCCTGGCGAAAGGGTGTAATCGCCGCTTCGTCGATCTTCCTGTTGGCGATGGCGGGCTCCGTGTCTTGGCGGCACTACCGGTTGACGACATTGCCCGAACCGGGAAGGGTCATGCTCGCGGTTCTTCCGTTTCAGAATTTGACGGGCGATCCCAGTAAGGAATATTTGGCAGACGGTCTGACCGAGGAAACAATTTCACAGTTGGGCCGGCTCAACCCGGAAAAACTGGGCGTAATCGCGCGAACGTCCGTCATGGGATACAAACACACAGACGAACGCCTGGACCAGATCGGACGCGATCTTTCAGTACAGTATGTGCTCGAAAACAGCCTTCGAGAAAGCGGAGACCACATACGCCTTACCGCTCAGTTGATTCAGGTGAAGGACCAAACTCACTTGTGGTCACAGGATTACGACTATCCGGTAAACGACATACTCAATGTCGAAGACAACGTAGCCAGGGCGGTCGCGCATGAAATCCGCCTGCGTTTAACTTCGCAACAACAGCAAGGGTTGACTCAGTCGCATCCTGTTAACCCGGAAGCCTTTGATGCCTACATGCAGGGGTTTTACTTCTTTGAGCGGAATACCACCCAAGATGCGGTTCTGGCAGAAAAGTATTACGAACGAGCAACTCAACTCGATCCCTCCTATGCTTCGGCCTGGGTCGGGTTGTCCCGGGTCCGCAACTGGCAGGTCAACATAGACCTCATTCCCGCAGAGGAGGGTCACCGGCTTGCGCGTGAAGAGGTGGAGCGAGCGTTAGCCCTGAACCCGCACCTGGCAGAGGCACACGCCCAAATGGGACGGATCAAGCAACAGGCCGACTTCGATTGGGCAGGTGCAAGTGCTTCCTTTGGGCGGGCAGTTGTTCTCGAACCTGAAAACCCTGAGTTTGCAAGGATGGCGGCCTACTCGGCTGCCGATCTCGGCCATTTGGATGAAGCTCTTCAATTGGATCGCCGAGCCCTTGACTTGGATCCGCTCAATGCAGCCGGTTGGGATGCTCTTGCAGAAACCAAATTTTACATGGGGAATCTAGACGAAGCCGCAATGGATGGCAAGAAGGCGCTTGAATTGAGCCCTGATGTCTGGCCCGGCGCCATCCTGTTAAGCCGAATCTATATCATGCAAGGGCGCCCTCAGGATGCTCTGGCAGAAATCGAGCTCGTACGGTTTGACGCCCGACGTGTGTGGCTGCATGCGATTGCCTACCACATGCTTGGTCGAGAAAAAGAGTCGGACGCGGCATTGAGTGAGTTAATTGCAAAATACCAAGAACCGACGTATGTCGCTGAGGTTTACGCTTGCCGGAATCAGTCCGACAAAGCGTTCGAATGGATGGACCGAGCTTATGCTCAACGCGACAGCGGTCTGATCACTACGAAGGTGAACCCCTTTCTCAAAAGCTTGCACAGTGACCCGCGATTTGCCGCGCTCTTGAAGAAGTTGAACTTGCCAATCTGACACCCGTAACTGAAGATGCGGCTCGACTGCAGGATTCTGCACACTTCGCTTAAAGACGGGTACCTTGGGCAGGCAGCCCACCAGGAGGCGGCCAAAACATCGAAGGAAGGGAATTAGGCTGACTCTGCTCCCCGATGGCAATCGGCTTTTTAGATCTTCTCTCGATTGAATCCTCCAAAATTTCGGGCTATATTATCGGGTAATTTTGCCCATGTAGGTACAACTCTTTTGGATTCAATACATATGGCTACCTCGGGTTGCCAAATGAGCGCTCGGCATTGGCTAGGCACGAGCCGGGCTGAAAAGCCGGACAGCATCCTATGGACTGTGCCTGTAAGACGAATCTCGGCTGGCAGTTTTAATGTCACTGCAATGTTGGATGGGTGGTTCTTTTGGACCATTCCTCGGCAAACCAGTTGCCCTACGCTTGAAACTGGCCCAGTCAGGTGCTTACCATGCAAAGGCTTCCGATTCACTACACCGCCGGTCTGGTGATCGTTTCCGTCTTACTCTCAATCGGTGCATCGTTCGCAGCATTGTCGTTGTCGGACCGAGTGCGGGCGGCCACAGCTGTTGGTCCTCGCCGTTTCTGGCTGACGAGCGGCTCGGTTACGATGGGTGTCGGAATCTGGTCGATGCATTATCTCGGGATGCTGGCCCTGGCGCTGCCGGTGCCCATCTATTACTTCTGGCCGACCGTGCTGCTCTCACTCGTGCTTGCGATCGCGGCCTCCAGCGTTGCTCTGAGCGTTGTGAGCGGTGAGAGGCTCACGGTGCGGCGACTGCTCGGCGGTGGGTTAATGATGGGCGCGGGCATAGGGGCCATGCACTACACCGGCATGGCGGCGATGCGCTCGGCTGCCATGGAGCACTATAACCCTTGGATCGTGACTCTCTCCATTATTACGGCTGCCGGGTTCTCCTGGTTGGCGTTATGGATCGCGTTTGTCTCGCGTAGAAACGAGGAAAACCAAACCAGAATGCGGATGGTAGCCAGCGTCGTCATGGGCCTGGGAATCGCTGCGATGCACTATATCGCCATGGTAGGAGTTCGCTTCACCTTGAGCACAATGCGATTCTCGATGGCGGAAACGGTGCAAGTGGATCGTCTGGGCGAGTCTGTCATCGCAGTCGTTACCGGATTGGTCCTCCTGGCGGCGCTTGGTACCGCAACTTTGGACAAGTGGAGGTTTCAAGATCTACAGAGGGCTCACAAAGAATTGATGCAGGCACAAGGCGCTTTACTTGCAAGCCAGGAGGAGCTTCGCGAAGTCAATGCCATGCTCAATGAGCTCTCGGTCCGCGACGGGCTGACCGGGCTCTACAACCGGCGTCATTTCGACGCCGCGCTCGACACTGAATTGCGCCGGGCGGCGCGGAATCTGAAACCGATTTCGTTATTGATGATTGATGTGGACTGTTTCAAGTCCCTCAACGACGGCTATGGGCACCAGCGTGGAGATGACTGCCTGCGAAAAGTGGCACACGTGCTGGCTGAGCATCCGCGTCGAGGGTATGACGTTGTGGCCCGATATGGGGGAGAGGAGTTTGTGTTGCTGCTGCCAGAGGCTGACTCCTACGTCGCAGTGGCCGCCGCGGAGTCCATTCGCCATGCAGTGGAGGCGTTGAAGATCGAGAACCATGGCTCAACGGTAGGTAATGTGGTGACTGTGAGCATCGGTGTCTGTTGTGATCATCCGCACGTCTACGCCGAGTCGGGGCGATTCGTTCGCGAGGCAGATGCGGCGCTCTACGCTGCAAAGCGCCTCGGAAGAAACCGGGTTGAGGTCGCAACTGAGCTTCCGGTGTCGGCTTAGCTATCGGTTGGTGGACTCACCGCCCGCCAGCCCTTTTCAAGTGCGCTGACCGCATTTCGGCCGGCGCCTCACGCGGAAATATGAGCAGAGGGCGACTGTCTTCAAACGAGGCGAGCTTACTCTGCCAATAGACGCGGCAGGTTAGCCGGCGGCGCGTTCTGGTCGTCGGGGCCGGCCAGGTCAGCCGCGAAATACACGATTGACCTATCTCCTACACCGGCTTACATAGTTCTGGCCGATTTTGCGAACGTTCCCAATATCCTTGCCCAACCTTCCAGACCGCCAGATCTTCCGTTGGATACGGGCGCAGCAAGTATCGGTTAACTGCACGTTGCCGGCCGAGCAGGGATCTAGGCAGTGCGCGAGCGGGCTTGATTTGTCAAGATGGTCCCGACGAGTAAGGTTAGGAAACCTGTTCCGAATAGGAGAAACGTATTTGACTCGGGAACGATTCCACCATAAAACTTTAGATCCACTGAGTCTCCGGGTTGAAGAGAATAATCCAGATTGAGTTCCAGATCTCCCGGCCCAGCGTTATCAGTGCGACCCAATTCTAGTCCACTGCCAGGATAGCTCGAAGAACCGGCGGGAAACTGGAATCCGGCTTCGGCTGAAAAAGGCGAACAGGGTGAACCCGGCTCAGTGCAGGTAAGCAACAATGAAACGTTCACGAAGTCTGTACCATCTGAAACCTCGGGAAAGGTAGTGCTGAACCCCCAAACGCTTCGACCTTTACCTGTTGCTGAACTCCATATTCACTTCCGGAGGGACCTACAAAAATCGGGAAATTGAAGTTGTTTTGGGCAAGAAGCGCCGTGCCGCTCACTGCATTTGGACCGGGATCGGATAGAGTGATGTTCCCGAAGATTATATCGCCGTACCCACCTTCTTGTTGGACGGTGCCACTCGCCATTGCTCCACCTGAAATGGCGCAGCTTCCGTACTCGGACGTATCTGTTGTCACCATGCCACAGAAATTGACCATGGTACCGGCATTCGCTTGCGCCGAATCGATCAAAAAGATGAACACGAGGATCGGTAACAGGATGCCAGACCAGCCGGAGAATACAACCCTGTCCGCTGACGGGAAATCGCTTGGTTCGCGTTTCATTCTTGACACACCTTCCTTTCGGACTGGCTCACTATCTGTCGTCTGTGACCGCCTGCGGTTCGGCAAGTGCGGCATTGGGAAATCATCAAGGTGATGAGGGTAGCACGGTGGATTTCTGAAAACAACTAAAAATCTGCAGACAAGTTTCGGCTCTTGTTCGTCTCTATTGTTCAGCATTCCTAACCACGACTAAGCCGATCGCAATGCCACATGTAATCGTTGAGTTACATCAAGTTCCGCACGCTTGACGGCGGAGAGAAGCCACCCTCTTTTCGACCTCCGATATCGGACTGAACAAGGCGACGACCCTGATCAATCGGATCAACCTGTTCTGGGTACGCGATGGCGGGCAGAGCCCGGGCAATTCAATGAATGGACTCTGGACCGGATCAACGACACAGCTCTCGATTTACTGATCGGCTGTGTGGACACGCGGGCAGCACGAAGCTTCATCGCAAGAGCATCGACCATGACGAGGAACCGGACAGGGAAAGGGCCTGGTCTCGGTAACAACGCCATCGGTCAGACTGTTCTCGGGCAGCCACGGAATGCCCGCAACCGGTGGAAAGCTGACCGGCTGCGGACCGTGAATGAGTTGGATCCAGAGGTTGTCGAAGGCGAGTCCGGTGAAGATCCTTTTCTAAGGTGTTTAGCCGTCGAGGAGCTTAATCGCCAGAAGCCGCTCATCCATCAGACTCTGCGATCAGCCAGACTCCGTTGCTGGTGAGAATGTTTCATTATGGAAAACTTGCGCATCACGGTGCCTCTTCAACGCGCAGGCCGGGCAGATGGTTCGATTGCCCGTCGGTCCGCAGAGTCGACGAAGCTAGGGAGGCGACAACGGTTGGCTGGCTCACAGGGCACGAGCGTTCGCATTTCACTTATGAGGGAGCGAATCAGTCACGACCCAGGCTCCCCCGATCAGGGCCAGATTCAGAGCGCTCTCGGTCCAGTTCCAATGGCTGGAGGGGTCCGCCAGGAGCATGGGCCCATTCGCCAGCAAGCCGAAGGACGCAACCATGGCGGTCAGCAGAATCGCGGCAAGCCGGGCCTTTACGCCAGTCAGAGTCGCAAGGCCGGCCGCGATGAAGCAGACGCCGGTTACGTAACCCCAGAACACTTGCCCGGGCGGCAACCACTTTGGGACCAGGGGGGCGGTCAGGTTCATATAAACAAAATGCGCTCCGCCCCATATCAGCGCGCAGACCCCGAATGCCAGTTGACCCAGGCGCGAAAGGCGCGCGGCCAGGGCCGCATTGATCTGTAAATTGATTTGTGCAGCGGTCGCATAGACGATCAGCCCGCTCGCGGCGATCGCCAGCTGCATGGCGAGGCCTTCGTAGGTACCGTAGACAGCGTAATTGGTGAGCAGCAGACGGCCGTTCATCAGCAGGAGGACAAAGACGGCGTAGTAACCGGTAAGCGCTGCCGCACCCCAGCTCGCCGTTCGACGCCATTCGATCGCCGCGGCAGTAATGACCATGAATGCACCCGCGACATAGGCCAGGACGGTGCGGGCGGGAAAGTTGGCGGCTACTGTCTGACCTGGGAGAAAGTCGCCAAACGCCAGGCAGGCCAGCCCCAGCGTCATCATACCAACGCCGTAGACACGCTGGCCGAAGGCCATCGTCGATTTTTTCACGGTCATGACACTTCTACTTTCGCCTTCGATGGCGCGCCCAGAATTGCGGAAGCAGAGCGCACCCCGGATGTATTTTCCAAGACACCAGATGGGAACATCGGTGCTCCAGTGTCTTTCGACAAAGTGCGGTGGGCCATACCCACTTTGGTCGTTTGAGCCCGACCAGTCTGCGTTCTCGCAAATCACGGGGAGAAGAATCGCTTGATGAGGATCCGGACATTTCAACCTTTAGAGAAGTCGATGGCCGCGATCCCGAACAGGAAACGATCCTGGCCGAGTCAGTGGGACTTGCCTTGTTGGTCGTCCTCGACAGATTGGCGCCTGCGGAGCGGCTTGCCTTCGTCCTCCACGACATCTTCGCCGTGCCGTTCGACGACATCGCCCCCATCCTGGAGCGCTCTGCGGTCGCGACCCGGCAGCTGGCCAGCCGGGCCCGCCGCCGGG
>Ga0209624_10004098_pt1 | contig 10116 bp, 9 predicted proteins | sample JacPinW_OM2H0_O1_FD_188565 | JGI IMG/M metagenome (GOLD analysis project Ga0209624, IMG submission 188565) | Forest soil microbial communities from Algoma, Ontario, Canada - Jack Pine, Ontario site 1_JW_OM2H0_O1 (SPAdes) (version 2) | ecosystem: Environmental > Terrestrial > Soil > Boreal... | reverse complement strand
CGGGGTTTGGCGCCGCGGAGTCACGAGAGTGAGCCAATTTCGGAGGAATATCTGGCAAATTTGCAGTTACGCTCGGCTAGCCGAGCGTGCAAGCATTGCCGTGTAGTTGTCAGCTGCTCACACGATCGGGTTTGAGATTGCAGCGCCAGTTCAATTCAGAACTCTAGAGCCCCGATGAAAGTCCGATCCTCAAGCCGGACGTAAGTCTGCCTCGGGCAAACAAGATATTGTGACCCGTAATGAATGCCAGAGGGCGACTGTATGTTCGATTTGTCGACACTACTGGAAAAGATTCCGGACGAATACAAGCCTATGGCAGCTCTGGGCATCGGTTCTTTGATGCTGGTGGGTCTGGCACTATTTCACGGCGCCGGTTTGCACATCATTTCGATCCAGCAAAAGCGCAGACAGCGGCAATTGCGTTTGGGACGCCCCAGACTTGCAGCGGGTGCGCTTTTGTTTGGTTGGTCTGTTTTCTTGATGCTCGCTTTGCATGTCGTCGAGATCATGATGTGGGCATTTGTCATTATTCACACGGGTTTTGTTAAGCATGCATATGATGCGATCTACTACTGTGCCAACGCTTACACGACCCTGGGAATGGGGAGTCTTGACATCGACAGAAATTGGCGAAACATCAGCCCCATCATTGCGATCTCTGGCTTGTTTACCTTCGCCTGGACCACCAGCGCGCTGGTGGACGTAGTGGCCTCGAACGGTCGACTCCTCGAACAGCTGGAGGATGAGCGCGAACGTGAAATGGAGATGCGCTTTACCTTACGAAAAGAAGAATGGGATGCCAGGAAAACGGAAACAAACCTTGAACGGTTGGATCGAGAGAAGACCAAGGCGCAGTATTCGGGAGCCTCATTCTTCCAGCGACTCAAAATCTGGAAGGGTGAACGTAGTAGAGAAGAGGATTTCCGCAGTGCCGAGCGTGCCGAGGTAGTGGAGCTTCGCCGGAAAGAGCGCCAGGACGAAGAAGAGTTGGGATCGGGCGCGGCGCCGACAGACCCGCAGGACAAAGGTAAACAGTAGGAGGAATCGCTCGAATTGATTTCGGATTCTGTGCTCTTGCTGGTGGCCTGATAGAGTTTTTGAGTGAGTGCGAGGCGTCGAGGCTAAATCGAATAGGACGGTACAGACAGTGGGCGGGGTGTGGATCGATGTTCAGGCTCGGGCGATCAGGTGGATGGATGCGCGACGGGCAGGCGGTGTAAGGGCGGAGCACCTGGTGACGGGCGAACGGGGAGAGTTGGAGGCGCTGTTTTACCTGCGGAGGATGGGCTACACGGTGGTGGCGCGGCGATGGAAGAGTTCGCGGTTGAGGGGCGATGTGGATTTGATTGGGTGGGATGGGGCGCGGCTGTGCTTTGTTGAGGTGAAGACGCGCGGAAGGCGGGATGCGGGTCCGGCAGAACTGGCGGTGGATGAAGAGAAACAGGTCATGCTCAGGCGGATGGCACGGGCTTATCTGAAGGGTTTTCCGGTGAAGTTGCGCGCGGAGGTGCCGGTGCGATTCGATGTGGTGTCGGTATACTTGCTGCCAACCGGGGTGGAGTGCGAGCTGTATCGGGAGGCGTTTGGATGGTGAAGTACGCGACGGAAGCGGATGCGGTTTCGCTCGGGCCGGCGGAGATGAGCGTGCGGCTGGAAAAGATGTTTCGCGGGGCGATGCCGTGGTTGCTGACAATCTCTGAGGCGGAGGCGAGCGTGCCGGAGCGCGAAGGGAAGTGGAGCGCGAAACAGGTGATTGGACACCTGACGGATTCGGCGGTGAACAACCTGAGAAGGATTGTGCTGCTGGAGATTGAGCCGGGGCAGAAGCTGTCGGGATATGCGCAGATGGAGTGGGTGAGCCTGCAGCACTATGGGGAGCGCGAGTGGTCGCAGGTGCTGGGGTTGTGGTTTGCGCTGAATGAACATGTGGCGTGGACGATTGCTCATGTAGACACGGCTCGGCTGGCGAATGAGGGTGTGGTTGAGGGAGAGAGGGTCACGCTGGGGTTTTTGATTGCGGATTATGTGGCGCACATGGAGCATCATTTTCGGGCGATGCGGTTGTGGTTGGGAATTGAGGCTGGGTCGCGCGGTTAGCAACCGAAGAGGTTGGGGCTGGTGTCTAATGAATCTGGTGTGGCGAGGATAGAGAACAATGACGCTGATGAATGCTCCGGAGTATGACAGCCGCCGTGACAACCGGATCCGGAATTTGTGGATAGGCGCGGGATTGCTGGTAGTGGTGTTGATCGTGACGGCGTTTGCCGGGTTTGCCATGGGCCATGGGTGGTTCTATACGAATCTGCCGGCGGAGCATAAGGTGGACCACTTCTTCAAGGCTCTGGAGGCGAAGGACTACAACACGGCGTATGCAATCTGGATGAACGATCCGGAGTGGCTGCAGCATCCGCAGAAGTACGACTACTCGTTGCAGCGGTTCACGGAAGACTGGACAACTTATAGCCCGGTGAATGGGCCGATCACCTCGCATGAAGTCGATATCTCGAAGACAGATGGCAAAGGTGCGTTTGGGACCGGCATTATCGTCGCGGTGCGGGTGAACGGCGATCACAAAATTTTTATGTGGTATGAGAAGAAAGACGGGACGCTAACTTATCCGGCACCACATATTTTGCAGTATTGAGTAGCTGGGATAGTGGTGACCAGATAAATTATCGAGACCGTCGGCCGTTCCGTCGGTAGAATTCGACAATGCCTTCGCGACAGATCAAGGCGGAGCTAAAGTCTTCTCCGCTGCTTCATTCGACGCTTCCGGTTGTGTGCCTGGTCACGGCGGATGATGAGTTCCTCAATACCCTCGTACCTGAACTGATTCCGTGGTTTCAGGTGGTCGTGCGGGATGATTATGTCGATCTTGCGCGATGGACCCGTGAAGAGAATGTCGTGGCGGTTCTGCTTGATATCGATACTGAGGGTGAAGATCAGCATGGCGGTCTGAAGGTTTTGCGGGAGTTGCGTGAGCTGAACGAAAGGTTTGCGCTTATTTCGCTGAGCCGGTCGCGAACGCGGCTGGTGGAGAAGGAGGCGCTCGCGGCGGGAGCGGATGCACATTTCCGCAGCCCGGTTGATCTTTCTGAGCTTCGGGTAACTCTTGCGGAGACTCTACGGCGCCGAACAGAAGAGGTGGCGCGCGAGCAGATGTTGCGCCAGGCGCTTGAGACGAGTCGCTTTCAGGACTTCGTGGGTGCAAGCGGGCCAATGAGGTTTGTCTACGATGCGATCCAGCAGGTTGCTGACAGCAATATTAACGTCCTGATCCGGGGCGAGAGCGGGACGGGTAAGGAGCTGGCGGCGCGGGCGATTGTTGCGCTGAGCCGGAGAGCGAATAAGCCCTACATTCGGCTAAATTGCGCCGCGCTGCCGGAGAATTTGATTGAGTCGGAGTTATTCGGGAGTGAGCGCGGGGCTTTTACCGGGGCTACGGAGGCGAGGCCGGGTCAGATTGAGCTGGCCGACGGAGGCACGCTTTTTCTGGATGAGATTGCGACGCTTACTCTGCCGCTGCAGACCAAGCTTCTGCGGGTGCTGGAGGATCACCAGGTGCAGCGGCTTGGCGGACGGACATTGCGGAAGATTGATTTCCGGCTGATATGCGCGACGAACGAGCCGTTGGAGGAGATGGCTCGCACGGGGCGGTTCCGCGAGGATCTCTATTACCGGATTCATGTGGTGCCGATTCATCTGCCTCCGCTGCGCGAGCGGGCGGGGGACATTCCGCTGCTTTGTGAGTACTTTCTGCAGATGCATTGTGTCGCGAACGGTCTGCCGGTGAAGCGACTAGCTGCGGACGCTCTGTCGGTGTTTGAAGAACACTCCTGGCCGGGGAATGTTCGCGAGTTGGAAAACCTTATCCAGCGGCTGGTGATCACGGTTCGGGGAGAGGAGATTCGCGCGCAGAACCTGCCGCCTCGGTTGGTGGCCAGCAGCGTTGCCGCGCAGGAGGCGGTGTTGCTGCCGCAGGAAGGGACGGACTTTGACGCGGAGATTCAGCGCGTCGAGAAGGCGCTGCTGATGGCTGCGCTTCGCCGGACGGAGGGGAGCAAAGCGGCGGCTGCGCGGCTGCTGCGGCTGGATGGTCAACGGATCAAATATCTTTGCCGGAAGTATTCGTTGTGAGGTTGTATGGGTTATTTTTTCACCCATGATGGCTTATTTTTTCACCTATTTTGGATGTAGCCGGGATATTGGCGCAAAATGTGGTTTCGGAGAGAGCTTAGAAATCAATGATTTGCGGGAGCGCCAGGATTTGTTATTCTTTGGCACACCAAATGCATTAGGTAGGGATGTAGAACGGAATTCAAAAAATCAGAAGTTCCAGGGAGAGTCACAATGGCAATCACGAAGAAATCGCTCATCGGCAAAACCTCCATAAACAATTCTGCGAAGAATAAGACTGCCCCTGCCGCGGCGACTGGCCCTGTGACGCCGGGCAAGATGGTTCCTGCGATGCGGCTGGCGAAGGCAAGTTTGGAGACAACAAAGATGTCCGGTTTGAAGACCGGACGGGCGTATTTCTAAAGACTGCCTGAGTTCTGGATTCGCGTGGGTATGTTCGCGTTCCTAATTCAAATCGAATTCTGAAAGTCTAAATTCAAAATCAAGGGAGAGGCACAATGGCAATCGCGAAGAAATCGATCGTCGGCAAAGCATCTGCAAAGAATTCCTCCAAGAAGAAGACTGCGACGGCGAAGGCGGCCGGTCCGGTTACGCCGGGCAAGATGGTCCCTGCGATGCGGCTTGGGAAAGCAAATTTGCAAACCTCGAAGACCGGTATGCAAACCGGAATGAGGGTTTTGGTCTAATACTGCCGGCTTCTCTTGGTTAGCAAAGACGGCTACCGCTCATGCGATAGCCGTTTTTGATTACCAGACGTGAGCGCGGACCAGATTGAGGGTGATGGTGACGAACCTTCCGAAGAGGCTGCGGCGGGCGCCGAAGATTCTTGCTGTGCCGGCGGTTCCTAAGGGCAGGTTGTCGGCGGGCGGCAGTTCCATTCGCGTGGAATAAAAAGTGGGTAATTCGATGCCCTTGTAGTCCTGCCTGGCTACGAGGCCTGGAGGTAGATTGACTGCTTCGCCTTCGAGAGGCGGGAGCGTCATGCGAATTGGAGCAAAGTGGCCGGGGGGGATCAGGGCTACTTCCGCGTCTGTGGGAATGCGGTCGAGTGCGGATACCGGAACGAAGATACGAACAAGGGGTGGGCCGGACTCGGCGAGGCGCATCAGGCTCTGACCGGAGGCGGCATCCTGATCGAGGAGTGCGCCGGGGTTTTCGGTGAGGATGGTTCCGTTGATGGGTGCGGTGAGGATGAGTGAGTTTTGGGCTTCGTCGGCGAGGCGGCCGGAGTGGATGGCCGCGGTTTGTCTTGCGGCTCCGATGCCGATGCTGGCACCGCCTAGTTCTGCCGAGAAAGTTTGGAATTTTGCGCTGCTGGTTTGGCTGTCGGAGGCAGAGCGCATGGAGGCGGCGGAGGGACTGCTCATGGCGAGGAGTGGCTGGCCTGCTGCGACGTGATCCCCTTCTTTTACGAAGATGGCGGTGACGCGCCCGGTGAGGGCTGCGTGGAGGGTGGCGGAGTGGGATGGTTCGACGAGGAATACTGCGTCTTCGCGATCGCGCCAGAGGGGCAGGAAGAAGAGGGCAAGAATTGCTGCTGCTGCTGCGACGTGCACGGGCCGCCAACGGCGTTCGGCCACGCTACTTTTCCATGTGCGCGTGGCAAGATCTCGCAGGGAACGGAGTCGAGAACGGAACAGGACGAAGGCGAGTACGCCGGCGGGGATGAGAGCGAATTCGGCGAGCCAGTGCGACGCGATGTTGTACGTGAGACGGATGACGACGAAGAGCAGCAGATAACTGTAGGCGCCGGAGACGAGAGCGTAGAGGACAAAGAGCGGAATTCGTTTTTTGTGAATGACGGGCGTTTCGATGGGCAATCGCAGGATGCGGCTTTGACACCATGCGGAGACAAAGGCGGTGGAGCGCTCCTTGAGGTCGGGGATGCCGATGAATTCGGTGAAGAAATAATAGCCGTCGAGTTTGATGAGCGGGTTGAGATTCATGACGATCACCGCGACTCCGGTGATGAGGATGATTTTGTAGGTGAAGTCATGAATCCAGGGACCGGGCTGGGTGTTGGTCCAGACGATCATCGCGATGCCGCAGACTACCATTTCAACCCAGATGCCGGCGATGATTGTGGCCAGACGCTGGATCTTGGTGGCGGAGATCCAGGTTTCGGTTACGTCGACATAGAAGGCGGGAGTGAGATAGAGGAACATGAGACCCATGCTGTGGACCTCTCCGCCGTAATGTTTGCAGGTTAGTCCGTGGGCCGACTCGTGAATGAAGCCCAGGGCGAGAAGGAGCACCCAGAATTCAACGATGTCGAGCACGGTTTTGTGGGTGAAGGTGTAATAGAGCTTGATGTCGGGGCCGAGGAATTTCCATTTGGCGATGAAGACGGCAGCTTCGAACAGGAAGAGCAGAACGGCGGCGATGACGCTCCAACGGCTATAGATGAATCGTCCGGTACGGCGGTCGAGCCATGTGAGATAGCGGTCCGGATCCCAGGCAGAGAACGTAATGTGCGCGATGTTGATTTTGGATTTTCGTTGAGCTCGGCGGCCGCGCTGGGCCATAAGTTTTTCGCTGAGGGCGAGGTTCTTCTCCTGTGGTGTTCGGTACCAGAAGTCATTCTCATCCATGTTTTCGGCGAAGAACCGGACGTCTTCGGGCGCGACGTAGGTTCCGGTTTCCGCGGTGTAGAGAGCGGAGATTTCATCGAATGAGCGGACTCCGTCGAAGAGCTGAGCGAGCTTCCATTGAGCGGGCTGGAAGCGAAAATAATTTGCTCTGCCGCGCTGCAGGACGCCAAAGACGGGTTCGCCATCGAGGATGTCTTCGCGGACGATGAGATCGGGATCGAGGCGCGGGCAGGCGTTGCGCGCGAAACGCGCTTTGGGGATCTCGGGTAACGCGGCGTCGAGGGCTTCGCTGAGATTCATGGCGCGAGCCGGACCTGCATGGACATGCCGGGTTTGAGGAGTGGTGAGGCGTGGTTGACGAGGCCTATGACCTGGACGCTGCCGCTGGCCGGATCAACGACGGGACTGACACGGAGGATTCGCGCGGGCTGGCGCAGGTTGGGGTAGTCGGCGGTGGTGAGTTCGAGGGGAGCGCCAGCGCGAAAGACCCCCATCGCAGACTCGGGGACGGTGAAGAGAATGTGCAATGGAGCCACGGCAGTGATCCAGAAGAGGACGTCTCCCTTTTTGACCTCTTGTGCGGAGCGGACGGAGCTGCGGCCTACTACTCCCGCGAAGGGAGCGACGATACGGGACTGTTCGAGTTGGAGTTTGGCCAACTCGAGATCGGCCTGGGCTGCGGCTTCTTCGGCGCGGTAACGTGCTACCTCGGCGATGGTCTCATCGAGTTTGTATTTGACGTGCTCCCAGTCTTCTTCGCTGCGGATTTTTTCTGAGCGCATGATGTCGGCGCGGCGCAGATCGGATTCACCGCTTTTTTGTTCGGCTTCCCACTCGGCGACCTGCGCGTGGAGGGAGGCTACGCGGGCCTTCTGCGAGTCACAGGCTGCGAGTAGCGTACGGTCGTCCAGCAGAGTAAGCAGTTGACCCTTGTGGACGTGGTCACCGATTTCGACGGCGATTTGTGCGATGCGGCCGTCGCGCTCGGCGGCGACGTCAGCCTGCTGCTCGGCGACGAGGGGGCCGGTTGTGGTGAAGTGTCTGGCGTCGGCGGTATCAATGGGAGAGATGGGGGGAGAGACGGGCGCAGGCGTATGGATAGCGGCGGGCGCCGGTGTTGTGGGGGCGGAGACTCCGGCGGCCTGGGCCTGAGGCTGGGAGTCGCACCCAGTGCCAAGGAGGATCAGGGTTGCAACAGCGGAGAGCCCGATCGAGCTACGGTGTGCGCGATTCATGTATTTCACCAGCCAATCCAATACCACAGAGTTTGCCAGATCCAGAGGGCCGGGCGCCGGAAGAGAACGTAGCCGGCGGGCCGGAAACCAATGAAGATTTTTGCGCGACCGGTCATGCCGGAGCGAAGAATGCCATCTGCGTTGGGCAGAGGGACGCGGGCTGCGAAGGTCTCGTCGCCGTCGGCATGCTGCGCTTCAGGGCTAATGATAGCGATGGAACTGTGCCATGAGCGTTGCGGATAGCTGTCGAGTTTGATCGCAGCCGATTGACCTGAGAGCACTAGCGCGGCATCGCGCTGGGGAACGGCGATGTTCACGACTGCGGAGGAGAGATCGAGGACCTGGGCGAACGGGGCGCCCGCGTCGAGATGGCCTCCGGCGGCGTTTTGTAGGGCGGGTGTGATGACGATGCCGGTGATAGGAGATCGCAGCTGCGCACTTTCAAGACGGGCGCGGGCGCGGGCGACCTCGGAGCGAAGATACTCGGTTTGAGAGCGGTCGGCTCCGGCCTGCGGAGCGCCGTGTGCGAGGTCGGCCTGCATGACCAACATGGCTTCCTGATATCTGGCTTCTGATGACGCGAGGTCCGTTCGCCACTGCCAGTCATTCATGGCTCCGAGGGCCTCGCCGGAAGCGACTCGCTGGCCTTCGTGAGCGAAGACCTGGGTTACGTTGCCGTCAACCGGAGCGGCGATGGTAACGATATGCTGCGGAGCGACAATTGCGTCTCCTGAGATGCGCATCGGCAGAGGACAAAAGGCAAGGAAGAATGCGGTGGCAATGATTCCGCCGATCAGGCCGAGTCGCCGGCTGCGGTTGGTGCGCAGGAGGGCCCGCTTTCGCTGGACGAGTGGTTCGAGAAGGCTGATGAGCGGGACTTCGCGGTAGAGCAGAGCATTGCGGATCGCGACCGTGGCCTGTCCAGCAAGAATTTTGATCATCTCGGTGTGGGGGAGATCAAGAAAATCAGGGTCGCTGCTTTCGTAGAGCAGAAGGCCGACGCGACCCTGGTCATCGACCAGCGGCAGTGAATAGAGGGCGCGGTAGCCGGTCGCTTCGAAGTGGCTTACGACCTCTGGCGGAAGTTCCTCTTGTGTGTCGTCGGCTGATTGACTGCGTTGCCTGAGGTGTTGCGCGTCGTCGTAAGACGAAAGCCAGCGAATAAGTTCGTGGAGTTGTTCGACGCGGGCGTCGCCGAACGGCAGACTCGACATTCCTGACACAGCTTTGAGCTGGAGGCGGCCGCGATTGTCAAGGGCTATTGCGCAGAGTTCGAAGGGGAGAACGTTCTGTGGACTGTTTACGATGATTTGCAGCAGGCGGTCGAGACGCAGAGTCGAGGTGATCTCCGAACTGACGCGAACGAGCGCTTCGAGGATCTCCAGCTTGCGCTCAGCAAACATCAGGCTTGCATTTTTGAGGGCGCTGCTTACGGTTTCTGCGATCGTCGACATGAAGAAGAGGTCGTCCTCGTCGAAAGGGCCGCCGTCTTTGTTGATTGCTTCGAGGACGCCGACTTCGGATTCATCCTGAAGGAGAGGCACGAGCAAGGCGCCTGTGATGAGCGAATTGCTGTCGCGTGGATTGTTTTGATCGGCGTGGGAGTTGCGCTGGTGCAGCCGCTGGTCCTCGGAGTCTGCGATGAGGAGCGGCTCGCCTTCCTCTGCCATGTCTGCCACGTATCCCTCGCCTGGCTGCTGCATCATGCCCGAGTGGACTGTGGGATCGTAGCCGCGGCTGGAGACGAGGCGAAGGGTTCCTCCATCGAAGAGCCAGAGATGGACTGCCTGGCAGGCGATCATCGCCCCAACCTTGACAGGGATGAGAGCGATCACAGCATCGAGATCAAGGGTGGCGTTGAGAGATTTCTCGAGGTCGTAGAGCTGCGTCATCCGATGGACGGAGTCGAGGAGATTTTGACGCTGCTGCTCAAAATCTTCAGCGGACAACAGAGCGGGTGACGCCAACTCGAGAAGCGGAGAGAGCTTCTCGATGTTTTGAGGTCGAAGCTCGGACGAGAAGGTGAGGATCTCGATGGCCCCGATGATCTGGTTCTTACCGAGCAGGGGGAGATAAGCGATGGAGACGATGGAGCGGCTGACATTGAGGTGCGCGTAGTCCTCGCGCCGAATGTCGGAGGCCGGATAGATATG
>Ga0209624_10004097_pt1 | contig 10117 bp, 9 predicted proteins | sample JacPinW_OM2H0_O1_FD_188565 | JGI IMG/M metagenome (GOLD analysis project Ga0209624, IMG submission 188565) | Forest soil microbial communities from Algoma, Ontario, Canada - Jack Pine, Ontario site 1_JW_OM2H0_O1 (SPAdes) (version 2) | ecosystem: Environmental > Terrestrial > Soil > Boreal... | reverse complement strand
GCCGTAGCCGCCAAACGCGCGGGCCATTGCGGCATAGTCTCCAGAAATGTCAGTCGAGCGGTATCGTTCGGTCGATACGGGCATGATCGGCAATTCCATCGCCATGCTGAAATTGTTGAGCAGCACTGAAAGAATGGGAATGCGCTCGCGCACGGCGGTTTCAAAATCCATGCCGGTGAATCCGATCGCGGCATCGCCCCAGACATTGATACAGAGCTTTTCCGGGCGCGCGACCTTCGCGCCCATGGCGAGACCCAGGCCATATCCGAGCTGCGTTGTCTTGCCCCAGCCGAGATAGCTCAGTGGTTCTGTGGTGACCCAGAACGGCGCGAGCTGATCGCGCGGGCTGCCCGCATCGTGCGTGATGATCGTGTTCGCAACGTCAACGGTGTGCTGCAAATCCCACAGCACCCGGTACGGTGATAGCGGCGTTTCCCCTGACGTTAGTTTCGGCAACCATTCCTCGAGCCAGGCCTTGCGCACGGCAGCGATTTCATCGGTCACCGGAGACACTCGCGGCTTCTGGATCAATCGCGCGACCTCGGCCGAGAGCCCCTCGAGAGTCAACTGCGCGTCTCCGATCAGTCCGATTTCGCAGCGAACGTCCTTGTTCAGATGGTTCGGATCAAGCGTGGCATGGATGAACTTCTTTCCCGCAGGCATGGCAATGCCAAACGCAGTTTCCGTGAAGCTGCAACCCGCGCCAAGAATCCAATCCGCCTTCTCAAGAAAATGAGGAACAGCTCTCGGAAATGCGAGGCCTCCCGATCCCAGCGCCAACGGATGGTCCTCGGGAAACGCGCTTTTGCCCTGCAGGCTGGTGGCGACGGGCGCGGCCAGCAATTCGGCGAGCCGCTTAAGCGGCGCCCAGGCGCGAGCGTAGTGAATTCCCTGCCCCGCGTAGATCACCGGATGTTTCGCCTCAACCAGAGCGGCTGCGGCCCGGCGCACATCGGCGCTATCCGGACCATAGCGCCCGAAGCTGACAGGCTCATACACCAGAGGTCCGGGAATTTCTTCGGAGAAAATATCAACCGGGATCTCGACCAGCGCGGGTCCGCCGCGTCCATTTCGCAGACGGGAAAAGGCGCGCCTGAAGATGTTCGCAACCTCGCCCGGTGATGTAACCGGCTCGGCCGATTTCGTGATCGATCGCATGCTCGCGACGGAATTGAAATTCGGATCGATCTGTGCGAGCCGCCGTGCATAACCCATCGGCAACACGAGGATGGGAACCGATTCGCTGTAGGCCTGCGCAACGCCGCCGAAGGCATTTTCCGAGCCAGGGCCGTGTTGCATCGCAAAGACGCCGATCTTTCGAGCGCTCGTGACCCGTGACAGGGCGTCTGCCATGTGCAGCCCGACACGCTCCTGACGGACGATTATCGGACGTATGCCGGCGCACGCGGCCGCTTCCAGTACGTGGTTCACCGGATAACCGAAAATGATCTCCACGCCCTCGCGCTTCAGAATCTCGGCGATCGCTTCGCCAACCTTCATCAATAGCTCCCGGAGAAACTATATACTCGATTCGCGTGGCGCGTATAATCCCGTCGCACGCCCAGCGGCCGATGAAACGGCCGACAAATGTGTGAGGATACCCGGTAGAATGGCCGCGGCGAAAGGCATTTCATGGCCTTTCCGCTTGCACGTGTGCGCCTTTGATTTTCGGCGCAGGGATTTCAGGCGATGAATCGACAGGAACGCAGAGTTTCTTCTCCGCGCGTCGTCAACATCGGCGATCTGCGCCGGTTGGCCGAACGCCGGCTGCCGCGCGCCGTTTTCGACTATGTGGACGGCGGAGCCCAGGGCGAAATCACTCTGCGGGAAAACATACGCGCTTTCGAGGAGGTGACGTTTCGCCCGCGCAATGCTGTGGCCGTGAGCGGTTGCGACCTTCGCACCAAATTGCTCGGCTCCGAGCTCTCGATGCCTGTGCTGCTCGCGCCGGTCGGATTTAGCCGAATGATATTCCCGCAAGGCGAGATCACCGCCGCCCGCGCCGCCGGAAAGGCAGAGATCGGGTTCACTCTGACCACAATATCGGGTTGCACCCTTGAAAAGGTCGCCGAAGCGACTCGGGGTCCCCGCTGGTATCAGCTCTATCTGGTGGGAGGGCGCGCGTGCGCCGAGGCGGCGCTGGAGCGAGCCAAGAAGGCAGGGTTCACGGTTCTGGCAATGACCATTGATACCGGAACGTTCGGCATGCGCGAACGGGACGTTCGCAATGGCGCAGGGGTGCTTCTGGGTAGCAACCCTTTTGCGAAGATACAGTTTCTGCCACAGCTGCTCGCACATCCCGGATGGCTCGCCGGATTTATGCGAGACGGAGGCATGCTCGAGCTCCCCAACGTGATTGTGCCCGGGCGGGGCCCGATGCCGTTGGCTGAAACGCAGGCGAGCCTGGCTCGCTCGGTGGTTACCTGGGACGACTTGAAATGGCTCCGCAAGGCATGGCCCGGACCGATTGTGGTCAAGGGCGTGTTGATCGGCGATGACGCCAGGCGCGCGCTCGACGAAGGCGCTGCAGGCGTGGTTGTGTCAAATCACGGCGGCCGGCAGCTCGATGGCGTTTCGGCCTCCCTGCGCGCATTGCCGGAAATCGTGAAGGCTGTCGGCGGCCGTGCAGACGTCCTGATGGACGGCGGCATCCGGCGGGGCAGCGACATTGTGAAAGCGATCTGCCTGGGGGCCCGAGCCGTTTTGATTGGCCGAGCGTACGCCTACGGACTCGGCGCGGCGGGCGAAGCCGGGGTCGCACGGGCGCTCGAGATCCTGCGGACAGACCTGGTTAGCACAATGGCATTGCTCGGTTGTGAATCGATCGCAGGGCTGAACAGATCGTATGTCGATATTCCCGCGGGTTGGGCAACGCTGCCCGCAGAATCGCGCGCCTCGGCGTAAGCAGTGCGCCTCGTGCGGACCTCTCAATCGGAAGGGCCAAAAAGCGGACGCGGCTCGACCATTTTGCCGGGGTTCATGCGGTTGTCCGGATCAAATGCCTGCTTGATCGCTCGCATGGCATCGAGTCCTCCGCCGTGCTCTTCGCGGAGGTATTGCATTCTGCCGGTGCCGATTCCATGCTCGCCGGTGCACGTGCCGCCCATCTCGAGCGCGCGCCGGATGATCTTTTCCTCGACCCTGCGCGCCTCGGCAAGCTCGGCGGGATTTTCCGGATCCAGGATGAAGGACATGTGAAAATTGCCGTCTCCGACATGGCCCACGACCGGAGCCGGAAACGGAGCGCTGGCCACGTCCTTCTTTGATTCCACAATGCAGTCCGCCAGGCGAGAAATCGGAACGCAGATGTCGGTGGTGAACATTTTCCCACCGCGCCGGATGGCCACGTTGGCGAAGTAGGCCTCGTGTCGCATTTTCCAGAGTGTTTCGCGTTCCTCCGGTGAGGTAAAGGATCGAAACCCGCGCCCCCGGTGCTCTTCGGCGATTTTCCGGACGGTCTCGGCCTGATCGTTGACGTTGCGGTCGCTATCGCCGTGAAATTCGAAGAACAGGGTCGGCGCCACGGGAAACGTTGTCTTGGAATACCGGTTGCACGCGTCGACCTGAGCCTCGTCCATCAGCTCCATGCGAGCCACGCCCACGCCGAGCTGGATGGTTTCAATCGCTGTCTCGACTGCGTCGCGGATATTTTCAAACGTACAGCTCGCCGCGGCCACCGATTCGGGCAAGGGATGAAGGCGCAGGGTTACTTCCACGATCACGCCGAGCGTGCCTTCCGCACCGACGAAAAGATGCGTGAGATCATAGCCGGCCGCCGACTTGCGCGCGCGAGAACCGGTCTTGATGATCCTGCCGTCGGCCAGGACCACGGTCAGTCCCATGACATTCTCGCGCATCGTGCCGTAGCGCACGGCCGTCGTACCGGAAGCTCGCGTGGACGTCATGCCGCCGATCGTGGCGTCGGCGCCCGGATCGATGAAGAAGGTAAATCCCGTATTCGCCAGTGCCTTCACAAACTGTTTTCGGGGAATCCCGGCTTGGACTGTGGCCTGCAGATCCTCGGGGTCGATGCGGACGACCTTATTCATTTCGCGCATGTCGATGGTGATGCCGCCATGAATCGCGTTTACCTGCGCTTCCATGGACGTGCCGGCGCCGAACGGGATCACCGGGACCTGATGCCTTGCGCTGATCTTCATGATCTCGCTGACTTCAGCGGTTGAAGCCGGAAAGCAAACAGCGTCGGGCAGGCCGGCCGGATGGTAGGACTCCCCATGGCTGTGGTGTTCGCGAACCACCTCGGCGGTCGTGACGCGCTGGTCCAGAAGGGATTTCAAATCGCGAATGGCGGCTTGCATCCGCTCATGATCGGGTCGAGCCAAATCTGCGCTTGCCATAATGGCGCCTTTCTTCGCTACGGGTGAATCGTCACGTCGTAGTGCAGGACCGCGCCGTTGCTATCGAGCACGGGATCGATGCGCAACACTTGAAATGTGCGATCCTTCAAATCTTCCACAGTGCGGCCCAGAATATCGTGCGTCTCGCGCTCCAGCTCGGGCGTCGGCCTGGTCGCGCGCTTGGGGGGCGAGAGCGCAGCGGCGTCAAGCCGGTAGATGCGCGTCTGGCTCGCCGAATCCTCGGAAACCAACTGAACGCTCGCGGTCTCCCCTACACCGGATTGCGGGCGGTCATGAAACCAGCCCCTCGGCGTCGCCAGCACGAAAATGACGATGGCCACAACCAGCACGTCGTAGGGCCAGCTCCCGCGGTCGTAGGACCAGAAAATCGTGCGGACGACGGCTCGCCAGAAGGATCGCATTTCAGGCGTGGGCGCCGTTTACGACCAGACCGTCGCGCATATGCAGCACGCGGTCCCCGTATGTCGCCGCTTCGGGATTGTGCGTGATCATGACGATGGTCTGGCCGAGATCCTTGTTGAGCTGCCGCAGCAGCGCCAGCACGGATTCGGAGCTTTTTGAATCAAGATTTCCCGTCGGCTCGTCGGCCAGGACAATCTTCGGTTCGCTGATAATCGCGCGCGCCAGGGCCACGCGCTGCTGTTCGCCGCCGGATAGTTCCGACGGCTTGTGGCGCAACCGTTCGGTCAGTCCGAGAAGGCCGGCAACAGCTTCGAAACGGTGCGGGTCGAATCCGTTTCCATGGATGTGCTGCGCAAGTGCAATGTTGTGATAGGCATCCAGAGTCGGCAGCAGGTTAAACCGCTGAAACACGAAACCGACCTTGTGGCGGCGCAGCAGGGTTCGCGCGGCATCGCTCATTTCGGTGAGGTCATTGCCATCAAGCAGCACGCGTCCGCGAGTGGCCTGCGCGAGTCCTCCAATCACGTGCAGGAGGGTGGATTTGCCGCAGCCGGAAGGCCCCATGATCGAGACGAATTCGCCGGGAAGAATGGAAATGCTGACCCCGCGCAGCGCCGGGACCTCGACCCGACCCGCGCGGTACATTTTCCATAGGTTTTCAGTCTTTAGTATCGGCTCCAACGCCTGCTCCCCCGCGAGCGATCATGCCTATCAGGATGCGATTAGTCTAGCCGCGATATGCGTTTCTGCATAGTACGGCCCACCGCTGGCGTTCATCTTGGCGGATTAATCGTAGGCGAGTGCTTCGACGGGATCCTTGCGGCTGGCAATCCATGCGGGATAGGAAGCGCCTAGCAAGCCCCCGGCGATGGCGATGGCGCCGGAGTACAAAATCCATCTGGTCGTGATGTGAATGGGCAGCGAAGGGAAAAGAAACGAAATAATGACTGTCTTCATGAGATAGCTCAGGCCGACTCCGAAGGCAAACCCTCCCAGGCACAGGAGCACCGTCTCGCTCATGACGATTTTGATGATGTAGGTTTTCGACGCGCCCAGCGACTTCAGGACTCCGATTTCCCGGGTGCGCTCAATGATGGTCGTATACATTGACAGGAAAGTGACCAGAAAACCGATGGCCACGGCGATCGCGATCATCACGTTGATGAAATCAGCAAGGTAGGGCACCGTCGAGGACGTGTACATCTGGATGAAATCCTTCATCGGGCGAATGGTGTAAGGCGGCAGCAGCTGCTTGATTTCGTCCATCGCTGCGGCGGTATGGTCGGAGCGATCGCACTTCACGAAGAAGATCGACGCCTTGTCGCGCACACCGGACATTTCCTCAAGCGTGGACATCAGGACAAACAGCCGCGCGCCCTTGCCGTGTTCAACGATGCCCGCGACATGAAAGTCGTGTCCGAAAATGTGCAGCGGCTGGCCTACGCGCACCTTTTTCGCCTTGGCGTACACGTCGTCCACCAGGATGTCGTCCGGTGCCTGGAAGTCGTGCCCGGAGTAAAACACAAACCCCTGGGAGACGGCCCGAAAACTGGAAGGGTCGATCCCAAAGACAAGTTCAAACGCGTTCACCGAATTAAATTGTACGAGCACGGGCGCAACGGCCTGCACGTATTCAAGCTGCTGCAACTTGTCGCCGATCGCAATCGGCATGGGCGCGCCGCTGAAGGCGATGAACACCGAAGCCGACGGAGGCTGCACCATGATGTCGGCGCCCACGCCCTCGGTTCGTGTGGCCGAATCGATCAGCATGCCGCTGGTCAGCCCGACGACGATGATGACCAGCGTAACCTCGACGGCTACGGCAATTACGGTGATTGCTGTGCGGACGGGCCGGTGCAGGGCGTTCTGCAGGATCATGTGCGCAATCAATTCTTCGGCTCCGCGGGTTTCATCGGTTCAGGTTCCTCGCCAACTGTGACCAATTCCGCTCCGGGCGGCTGGCGCAGCAAAAAGCGATCAGCCGATATCGTCTCATTGAACGCCGCTTTGGTGATACCAATCTGTAGTTTGTAATCGTTGCCCGGGCGTGCCAGAGCAATCTGCCGCGGATATCGCACGGCTCCAAACGTGTCCCATCCGCTATAGCGAATATCCGAGGCGAGCTTGCCGCCGGAGGCGTAGTCCTGCCGGCGAGCGACGCTCAGATCGGCGCGATCGAACCAGACTTTCATCGCGATCTCCCAGTCTGCGTCCGCCGCGTTGGGGCCGGATTTGTCCGGGAGCCGAATGACCGTCAGTACGTAGTACTGCGATCCGGCATCGCTTGCTTCCTCCAGCAGCACCGGCGAGTGCGGCCCAATCCCGTCCCAGAAGATCGCACCGGTCAGGTGCTGCGGCCGGAGATTTTCGATCGGCTTCGCAGACGGGCGCTCCAGGTTCGCCGGCCCGGTCAGAAACTTGTTCTGCGAGGGAATGAAGATCCGGAAAGTGTCCCCGTCACTTTCCATGTCGAAGATGTTTGTACCCACGACCGGCGCCTGGCCGATTACGCGAATGGTCGAAGGCTTCTGCGCGAGAATGAATCCCTTCACCTCGTGATATTGCTTGATCACTCCGGTGTAGGCCGAACCCGCCGTGAGCGTCATCGTCACCGTCGCGTTCAGCGAAGTGACCGCATCGGCCTGTTGATCGTAGCGCGTGATGAGGTCGGACTTGGTCGCGGTCTGCAGCTGGGCGGGAGGGCCGGAGGGTTTGACAACCTTCGTGTGGCTCACCGCGCATCCTGCCACGAGCCACGCTACGAAAACCGCCGAAGCGACCGGGAGAAATCTCCGGAGCTGCTGTTTGGGTCGAGTTGCGTGCACCGACCAAGGAATTTAGCAGCCGGTCTGCGGGGTGTCAACGAATCGGCTGGCGACCTGTGAAGTGACCGGCGACACCCATATCGTTGCGGCCTATCCCCCCTGAAGTGAATGAGTTGCGCGGCCCCCTCAGGTACGTCCTCAGAATCAAGCACGGCCGGGTGATTTCCTGGGGGCGGCCGAGCCTATTGAACGGTCGTTCGCGGTGCGGTGGGCAGCGGTGATGCGTGGTGTGCGGCGAGCAGCCAGCGGCCCTCGCGGCGAACGAATATGTTTGTGGCCTGCACGATCGCTTCGTCGAAGCCATCGGAAAATGCCGTCGTCACCCGGGCCGTACAGGCAACCCAGCCGACGTCGCCTTCCACGCGCACCCACAGACCGCTCAGCGCAACGCGGACGCGCTTGGTATTCTTGAAAATCCGCGCCCACCGCTCGCGCACTTCGTCCCAACCGAGGAGCAGTTCCCAGCCGGGCTGCACGCATTCCACGCGGTCGTCGTGAGCCCAGACGGCCTCCATTTCGGCCAGGTTCAGCGATTCAAATGCGGCATAGAAACGCTGGTTCGCGGCGCGAACGGCTTCTTCTTCCGGTGTCGGTTTTTCGCGCACGACGGATGTGGACATTGGGGAGAAGAAATCACGACCTCGCAATCGCAACGCGATCGGTTCGCGGTCCGGTTCGCAATCTTCTGGCCGCATTATATCTGACGCCGCAAAAACTGCGGGGCTTTTTGCCGCAGGCGCTAGGGCTGGGGGTCCCCCGACGACGCGGGCAGCACCGTGTCCTCCAGAGTTGCGACTTCCCCGTGCCTGTCGGCAGCATGAACCTTGCCGGAAGAATCCAGAAGAAATGATCGCCTGCCGGTCTTGCCGTAGCTTTCCGGCATGGCCGCGAGCTCGAAGGATTCTTCACTTTGCTGCTCGGCCGGAACGATCCGGTAGCGGAAGCGGTAGCCACCGGCGCTGCCGGACGCAAGGTGTTCGTTTACGAGCGATGCAAGTTCAGGCGAGACTTCATCCTTGGGCGCGGGCCCCAGCTGTACGAGTGATTCCGGCAGTTTGCCCCACGCGTTGCGGTAGGTGTGTATGGCGTCGGCGACCCCGCGCAGATTCTCGATCGCGGTGTCTTCGCGCGCACTCAGGTCTGATTCAACCCACTGCCTGGAAAGCTGGGAGATATCAAGAAGCACCAGCCCGAGCGAGAGAAGCTTCCATCCTCCTCCTTCACGAACCAAGCCGAATTCCGTCCGCTGGGAATTGACGGCGTCGACGGGAACAAACGCCAGGTTTTCCTCGATGCGCACATCGCCAAAGCGAAATTCCGCGGTGCCCGCAGGCGAGACACACCGCAGCACCGTATGGTTCTTGGCGTCGGCGGAAATCAGAATCTTGCCGGGCTCATCGGAGAGCGAAAACCGTTCAAGAAACGCAGTTCGCCGGTCCGCTGGAAGCTCTCGAAAGGCCGCTGCATTCCCCGCGGTGAGATAGTTTGCAAACTGCGCCTCGCTTGCGCGGCACGCGGCCGTGATCGCAGCGGACAGCACGGCGGCAGGCTCGGTCTCGTGGCCCTCCTGCGCGGACGAGCCGGCCGCACCGGCGAGCAAGCAAAGCGCAAAAATGGCAGCCGGGAGAGCGCGAGAAGCGTTCATTGCGTATCGGATTTCGTCCGCGCCAGTATGGTTGCCAGATTCTGGGTGAATTTTGATCGGGCCATCACGCTGGGGCATCCCGCAGCGCGGGCCCGCTCGGCCAGATCAACCTGGACATGCGAAAGGAAGGCGATGAGCGGAATCTTGCCGCCGCTCGCCTGCAGCCGCTCGAGGGCTTCAAAAGGGCCAGTGCGGGCATTTAAGTCCACGACGATGAGCCTGGGTTGGGCTCTCGCAATTTCGGCGTCGAGAGCGTCAGGTGTGCTGCAGGTGCGAACTTCCACGCCAACCTGCTTTGCCGTCTCGAGCAGCTTTGCCTGGAAAAACAGATCATCGACCAGCGCAACAACCTGCGCCATTTAAGAGGTTCGGACGGCCGAATAACGCCCGTTGTCGAGAGCTTCCTGAGAGACCCACATGCCGTGGAAGGTCATGCGCACGCGATGCGGAAGCTTGATGATCGCGACCGGCCCAGCCTCGACATTCTGCGCCTCCAGGATGACGAGATCGCTGCGGTTTTCAGCCATCCGATTCACAAGTGCGAGCAGATAGCCGTCGCCATCAGGAGAATTGGACTTGCGCGGAGCGAACACCGGCTCCTGGACGCCCGAATCGGGGCCGGGATTCCACGAAGTCCCGTTCCCGGTCCGGTGGTCAAAGTGGCCGACCGAGCTGAGCCCCGGCGCCCCGGCGGTGGTGCGTCGCGGATCGTGGCAGATGACGTAGCCGTTGCGGTATTTTCCGTTCCCGTAGTAACGATCGTCGGCCCGCGGCATTTCGCAGAGCCAGTCGTAGAGAACCTCGGTCTTGTAGGACTCGGTGTTGCCCGCAAGATCGAAGGTCAAACGCGTGAGGTGCGGCGCGCC
>Ga0209624_10004096_pt1 | contig 10118 bp, 8 predicted proteins | sample JacPinW_OM2H0_O1_FD_188565 | JGI IMG/M metagenome (GOLD analysis project Ga0209624, IMG submission 188565) | Forest soil microbial communities from Algoma, Ontario, Canada - Jack Pine, Ontario site 1_JW_OM2H0_O1 (SPAdes) (version 2) | ecosystem: Environmental > Terrestrial > Soil > Boreal... | reverse complement strand
CGCGCGCACCACGGGCGTACTCGATCAAATGGGCCTCAACGTCGTGGATGCGCGGCTGATCACCAGCGCCAACGGGTTCAGCCTGGAAACTTACGAGGTACTCGAGGACAACGGCGCCGTGATCGCGGATACGGCTCGCGTCCGGGAAATCGAACGGGGCTTGTGGAACGCCTTGAAGCAGGTCGAAGACGCACCGCCCGCCGTGACGCGGCGCGCACCGCGGCAGGTTCGCATGTTCTGGACGCCCACCCAGGTAAACTTCAGCGTCGACAACCGCAACGAACGGACGATTTTGGAATTGATCGCCGCCGACCGCCCAGGCCTGCTGTCCGAGGTCGGCAAGGTATTTCGAGCCGAGCGCGTCGCCATCAACGGCGCCAAGATCATGACGGTGGGCGAACGCGCGGAAGACGTTTTCTATATCACCGGTGCGGACGGGGGTCTGCTGCCTGAAGAGGTGTGCCGGCGCGTGCAGGAGTCCCTCATGCTGGCGCTGGACCGGCGCGACGCAGCCCGATCTTGAGTTCTCAGGAGCTGCGAGCGCTTATCGACAACGCTTACGAAGCGCGGGCGCAGCTCACGCCGCGTACGACGCCGAGGGAGCTGCGCACGGCGGTCGAGAGTGTGATTGAATTGTTGAACGACGGCGCGCTGCGCGTGGCACAGCCCGACGGCGGCCGGTGGCACGTCAACGAATGGCTCAAGAAGGCCGTGCTGTTGTCGTTTCGCATCAACGACAATGAAGCCATGCCGGCCGGGGCTTTGAACTTCTATGACAAAGTCCCGCTGAAGTACAGCGGCTGGGATGCAGATCGCTTCGCCGCTGCCGGCGTGCGCGTGGTGCCCCCGGCAACGGTGCGACGCGGTGCCTTCGTCGCCTCGAATGTCGTGTTGATGCCGAGCTACGTCAATGTCGGTGCGTATGTGGACTCCGGTACCATGGTGGATACCTGGGCAACGGTGGGTTCCTGTGCGCAGATCGGCAAGAACGTGCACTTGTCCGGCGGCGTCGGCATCGGCGGCGTGCTGGAACCGCTGCAAGCGAGCCCCACCATCATAGAGGACAACTGCTTCATCGGCGCGCGCTCTGAAATCGTCGAAGGCGTCGTCGTCGAATCCGGCGCCGTCATTTCCATGGGCGTATTCATAGGTGCCAGCACGCGCATATACGATCGCGAACGAGATGAAATCCTCTACGGCCGCGTGCCTTCGGGAGCCGTGGTCGTGCCCGGCACGCTGCCTGCCGCGAACGGCAAGTACGGGCTCGCCTGTGCCGTGATCGTCAAGCGTGTGGATGCCCAGACTCGCGCCAAGACCTCGCTCAACGATTTGTTGCGCAACACCGATTAAGGATAAGATTTGTCGCGTAGGGAGTACGAGGGGCCAACAATGAACGATGATAAAGCGCCTTCACCATCACGGCGGCAACTGTTCAAGAGCCTCACCTTAGTCCCGATTGCCGCCATCGGCGTTGCCGGTGCCGGTTGCGCCCGAGAATCCGATAAGCCTGCGGGCGGCTTAAGCGCCGCGCCCGGCGAATATCAACCGACTTTTTTCAACGCCGCCGAGTGGGCATTCGTTTTAGCGGCCTGCGATCGATTGATTCCCGCCGACAATATCGGTCCAAGCGCGGGCCAAGCCGGCGTTCCGGAGTTCATCGACCGTCATATGCAGACGCCTTATGCCAGCGGCGACATTTGGTATATGCAGGGCCCGTTCGTCGAAGCGGCACCGCAATTCGGTTACCAGGGCCGCCTGCCGGTGCGAGATATCTTGCGGGTGGGCATCAAAGGTATCGATGCGCACTGCCAAAAACAATTCAGCGGCAGATCGTTCGCGCAGCTCGAGCACGCCGACCAGGAGACGCTGTTAAAGGCGGCCGAGGCAGGCAAGCTGGAGCTGGACAATATTTCCGCCAAAGAATTTTTCACACAGCTGCTCAACGAAACGCGCATGGGGTACTTCTGCGACCCAAGGCACGGCGGCAACAAGAACATGTCGGCATGGAAAATGATCGGCTATCCCGGCATGCGCGCCGACTACACCGATTGGGTCGAAGTTCGCAACCAGCCCTACCCGCTGCCGCCGGTCGACCTGGCCGGCAAGCGCGGCTGATCCCATGGCCATCGTCAAACCAAAGGTGGATGCCGTCATCGTCGGGATGGGATGGACCGGCGCGATCATGGCGAAGGAGCTGACCGATGCGGGCTTAAGCGTGGTCGCACTGGAGCGAGGTCCGGATCGCGACACGCAGCCCGATTTCGCCTACCCCCGGGTCGTCGATGAACTGGAGGGCTCGATTCACCGCAAGTTCTTGCAGAGCTTGTCGAAGGAGACCATCACCGCGCGCCACACCGCGAAAGACAACGCGGTGCCCTATCGGCAAATGGGTTCCTTCAAGCCGGGCACCGGCGTCGGCGGTGCGGGCACGCACTGGTCGGGCTGCCACTTTCGGGCGCTGCGTGAGGACTTCAATTTACGCAGCAACCTAAAACAGCGCTATGGCGCGAAATTCATCCCCGAGGGCATGACCATCGCGGATTTTCCGGTCTCCTATGAGGACCTGGAGCCGCACTTCGATCACTTCGAGTATGTCTGCGGCACCTCCGGCAAGGCCGGCGTGCTGAACGGCGCCAAGATTCCCGGGGGCAATCCCTTCGAGGGTTCGCGCTCGCGCGAATTTCCGCTGCCGCCGAACCGCAATTATCTGGGAGCGGAATTGTTCTACAAGGCTGCGCGCGAAATGGGCTACAGCGCCTACCCGATCCCCGCCTCCAATGCCTCGGCTCCGTATGTGAATCCCTATGGCTGCCAAATGGGGCCCTGCAACTTCTGCGGCTTTTGCAGCGACTATGGATGCCTCAACTATTCCAAGGCCTCGCCCAACGTGAGCATTCTCCCCGTGCTGCGGTTGCGCAAGGAGTTCGAGCTGCGCGCCCATGCGCAAGTGCTCAAGGTCAATCTCGACAATGCGCGCACCCGCGCAACCGGCGTGACGTATCTCGACGCCACCGGCCGCGAAACGGAACAGCCGGCGGATCTGGTGGTGCTGTGCGCATTTTCTTTATTCAATGTGCATCTGATGCTGCTGTCGGGCATCGGCAAACCTTACGACCCGGTCGCGGACGTAGGCGCCGTGGGCCGAAACTATTCGTACCAAAACTTGAACCGCGTCACCCTGTTCTTCGACGACAGCGTTCAAGCCAACGGCTTCATCGGCATCGGCGGCGGCGGCGCCACCTTCGACGATCTCAACGGCAACCAGCTGGACAGCGCGAAGGCGGGCTTTGTCGGCGGCGGCGTGATCTGGGCGAGACAGCCTGGCTCGGGGCCGATCCGCGGTATTACGACCGCGCCGGGCGTGCCGAACTGGGGCAGCGCTTGGAAGCAAGGCGTGAAGGATGCGTTCCGGCATTCGTTTTACTACGAGGTTCAGGGCGCTTGCATGTCGTACCGGTCCAACTACCTGGATCTAGACCCGACTTACCGCGACGCTTTCGGCCGGCCACTGCTGCGCTTGACCTTCGACTGGAACGACAACGAGATCCGCGCCTCGCAATTCTTGGTCGACAAAGCGCTGCAGATGTGCAAGGTGCTCAATCCAAAGGCGCTTTCCGGTGACGCGAAGAAAGCGGGCGAGCACTACAACATCACGCGCTACCAGAGCACGCACACCTGCGGCGGTGCCATCATGGGCACGGATCCGAAGACCTCCGCGCTGAATCGATATCTGCAATCCTGGGATGTGCCCAATGTTTTTGCGCCGGGCGCGAATGCGTTTCCGCAGAACAACGGCTACAATCCAACGGGCATGGTGGGGGCACTGACGTACTGGGCAGCGAAGGCCATTCGCGAGCAGTACATCAAGAGCCCGGGCGCGCTGGTCCACACCTGAGGCAGCCATGAAAAACCCTGCGCGCCTCCTGCTGACTCTTTTGGCCATCGCGGTGATCGTCTTTGTCGGCGCGCTTACCTTTGCGCTTGTGCCTACGCACACGCGGCCGATTGCCTCAAGCCAACCACCTCACTCCGATGCGGCTTCGATCGAGCGCGGCCGCTACCTCGCCGTTGCCGCCGACTGCACTGCCTGCCACACCGCACCGGGCGGCAAGCCGTTTGCCGGTGGACTCGCCCTCGATTCGCCGCTGGGCGCGATCTACAGCACCAATGTCACGCCGGACAAGGATTCCGGGATCGGCAAATTCACGTTGGATGATTTCGACCGCGCGGTGCGCCATGGGATCGACGATGAGGGCGTGACGCTGTATCCGGCCATGCCCTACCCCTCGTACGCCCGCATGAGCGATGAGGATATCGCAGCGCTTTACGACTACTTCATGCACGCCGTAGCGCCGGTGCCGGGCAGTGAGCACGCCAACGGCATTCCATGGCCCCTGTCCATCCGCTGGCCGCTGGCAATCTGGCGCAAGCTGTTCGCGCCGTCTCCCGATGCAGCTCCATTCAACGCGTCGCGCTACAACGATCCGGTGGTTGCGCGAGGTGCGTATCTGGTGGAAGGACCCGGGCATTGCGGCACTTGCCACACGCCGCGCGCCGTCACGCTGCAGGAGAAAGCGCTGGATGATTCGTCGAATTCCTATCTCGCCGGCGGCCAGCGGGTCGGCGGTTGGACCGCGGTCAATCTACGAGGTAATCCCGCCGACGGCCTCGGCGATTGGTCCAAGGAGGATATCGTCGAAACTCTGCGCACCGCCCGTAACTCGCAGCAGGCGGTGGTCGGCGCGCCGATGAATGATGTCGTCGTCCACAGCACTCAATACTTGAGCGATGCCGACCTTCAAGCGATTGCGGCGTACTTGAAAACACTGACACCCTCGCCCGGCAATCGGTCCACGTTCGTCGCGAATCCGGCAACGGCGGCCGCGCTGGCTGCCGGCCACGAAGCCAATCGCGGGGCTGAACTCTACGTCGATAACTGCGCCGCCTGCCACCGCACTGATGGCGAGGGAAGCCCGAAGGCGCTGCCAAAGGTAGCGGGCAATTCTTCGGTGTTAGCGGAAGACCCGAGTTCCTTGATCAGTCTGGTGTTGGGCGGCAGCTCACTGCCGGGAACCGCGGCTGCACCCTCGCCCCTCGGCATGCCGGGCTTCGGCTGGCGGCTCACCAATGAAGAAGTTGCCCAACTGTTGACCTTTATTCGCAGCAGCTGGGGAAATCGTGCGCCGAGCGTCTCCGCCGGCGAGGTCGCGCGCGTTCGCGGTGCTCTGGATGCACAGTAAACCCAACCGCTATTGGCCCTAGGAACTATATGCACCGTTTCAGCACCGCGATTTTCTTGAGCGCCTTGTCCTGCACGGCACTAGGCCAACAGGCAGCCGGCAACGATCAAGCCGAAAAGCCGTGGATCAAGCAGAGCAACGACTACACCAACATGCTGCTCGGCGTGCAGCTCGAGCACAGCCCCGAACAGGGCTCCCAGCAAGGCGTTGCGAAATTCGACGACCGCATCTCCGATCCTTCGCGCGCAGACGAAGTGGTTGAGCGGCGGGAGTTCGAAGCCGCGCTGACCAAGATCAAGGCAGCGCGCGCTTCTGTCACGGACAAGAATGTCCAAGAAGACATCGACATTCTGCAAAAGAATTTCAACCTGCAATTTCGTATCGAGGACTTCGAGCTTGCGCGCGAGGTGCCCTTCCACAATGCCAGTGCGCAAGTTTTTCGGGGTCTGCGCGGACTGCTCGATGATCAGGTGCCCGAGCAACGGCGCACGGCTGCGTTGGTGAGACTGCGCAAGTACGCCGGCGTCGAACCAGGCTACAAGCCGTTCACCGAGCGATTGAAAGAACGCGAAATCGAGCAGATCGCCAAGCGCGGCGTAATCTTTCCATCGAAGGAGGAGGTCGAGACCGAACTGGGCCGCAATTCGAACTATGTCGAGGGCATCGCGACCTTGTTCAAGAAGTACAACCTGACCGGTTGGGAACCTGCGTACGAGAAGTTGAAGGTTCAGTTAGCCGACTACGACACCTGGGTCAAGGCCAACATTCTGCCCAAGGCGCGCACTGATTTCCGTCTGCCGCCTGAGAAATATGTGCTGGCATTCGAAGGATACGGCATCGATATCCCTCCGGCGCAGATCGCCAAGATGGCGCACGCCGCTTTTGTACAGTACCAAGCCGAGATGGCGCCGCTGGCGGCGCGCATAGCGAAGGCCAATGGTTATCCATCGAGCGACTATCGCGCCGTCATTGCCGAACTGAAGAAAAAGCAAATCACGGGCGAGGCGATTCTGCCCTTCTTTGAAAATCGATTGCACGAGATCGAAAAAATCATCGTGGCGAAGAATCTGGTCACATTGCCCGGCCGTCCGGCGATCATTCGGCTGGCGACCCCCGCCGAGACCGCGCAGCAGCCTGCGCCGCATATGACGCCGCCGCCGTTCCTGCACAACACCGGACAGCGCGGCCAATTCGTGCTGCCGCTGAATATTCCTTCGGCAACGGGCGGTGCGGAAGATAAGTACGACGACTTCACCTTCGATGCGGTGGCGTGGACGCTGACCGCACACGAGGCACGACCGGGGCACGAATTACAGTTCGATTCCATGGTGGAGCACGGCGTCAGCCTCGCGCGGGCGCTGTATGCCTTCAATTCCACCAACGCCGAAGGCTGGGGGTTGTACGCCGAGTACATGATGCAGCCGTACGAACCGGTGGAAGGCCAGCTGCTGACGTTGCAACTGCGCTTACTGCGTGCCGCCCGAGCGTTCTTGGATCCGGAACTGCAAAGCGGTGCAGTGACGCAAGCCCAGGCGTACTCGGTGCTGGAGAAGGATGTCATGCTGAGCCACGCATTTGCCAAAGAAGAGGTCGAGCGCTTCACTTTCCGCAGTCCCGGGCAGGCGAACAGCTACTTCTACGGCTATACGCGACTGCTGTCTTTGCGTCAGGAGACCGAGGCCGCCTTGGGCAAGAAATTCGACCAGAAGAAGTTTCACGACTTCATATTGGGCCAGGGCCTGCTGCCGCCGGACCTGATGCGCAGCGCCGTGCTCGAGGAGTTCATACCGTCGCAGCGTTAGGCACCGTGAATTTGAGCGGTTTCGGATGGCCTGAGGGATAGGAAGCTTCAGGGCAACGTAGAAGAACAGTTGCCCTGAAGCTTCCTATCCCGCAGACCTATCACGCCGGGCCGCTCAACTTCACGGTGCACGAATACGTGCACCGAATGGCTATCCTCGGTCGTGTGGCATCATTTGCACTCACCGGCCCTAAAATCGGACGTCGTCCAACACCCACCGGTAGCATCGACATCGTGATGTTGATCGGTTAGTATTCGTCGGGAAGGGTAAGCAGCCTCGAGGCAACTGCGCCTTTTTCGTTGCCTCGAGGCTGCTTACTCTTCCGTACTAACCGAATCGGCCCGTAATATAGTCTTCGGTAAGTTTCTGCTGGGGGTTGGTGAAAACCCGGTCGGTCGGCCCCACTTCGACCAAATCACCCAGGTGAAAATAGGCCGTGCGCTGCGACACGCGCGCGGCCTGTTGCATATTGTGCGTCACGATGGCGATTGCGTAGTTTTCGCGCAGCTCATCGATCAGGTCTTCGATTTTGGCGCTGGCTATCGGGTCCAACGCCGAAGTCGGTTCATCCATGAGGATGACCTCCGGATTCACGGCGATGGTGCGTGCGACGCAAAGACGTTGCTGCTGGCCGCCCGATAGGCTGGTACCGGGATTCGACAATCGGTCCTTGACCTCTTCCCACAGCCCCGCGCGCGCCAAACTGGTCTGAACCAGTTCATCCATGTCGGCGCGATTCTTCGTCAAACCGTGGATTCGTGGTCCATAGGCGACATTGGCGTAAATCGAATGCGGAAAAGGCGTGGGCTTCTGAAATACGATGCCGACTCGCGCGCGCAATTGCGCCACGTCCTGCTTTTTATCGTAGATATTTTGTCCGTCAAGCGTGATCGTGCCCTCGACGCGCGCGCTGGGAATGGTGTCGTTCATGCGATTAAGACAACGCAGGAACGTGGACTTTCCGCAACCCGAAGGCCCGATCAGGGCCAGCACTTGATTGCGCCCAATATCAATGCTGACATTTCGAATGGCGCACTTATCGCCGTAAGTGACGCAGACGTTGCGCGCGGTCATGACGGGGTCGGATAATTTATCGTGTACTTCCGGCTGGATCATCGCCGTCGATCTTGCAAGGCTATTGCTGATGTTGCTGTCGTTCATGCCGGTTAGCCGAAACGACCCGTGATGTAGTCATCAGTCTTGCGATTCTTCGGCGAGGTGAATATCTCGCTCGACGGGCCAATTTCGACCAGCTCGCCCATGAACATGAATCCGGTGACATTGGACACCCGGGCCGCTTGCTGCAAATTGTGCGTGACCACGACGATACAGTACTTCTCGCGCAGCGCCTGCAAAGTCTCCTCGACGCGCAGAGTCGAAATCGGATCCAGCGCAGCGGTGGGTTCATCGAGAAGCAGAACCTCGGGTTGCACCGCCACGGCGCGTGCAATGCACAGCCGCTGCTGCTGCCCTCCCGAAAGACTGCGGCCATCGGCGCCCAGCTTGTCCTTGACCTCGTCCCAAATGGCGGCATCGCGCAAGGCGGATTCGACGCGCACTTTGAGGTCGGCGCCGCGAACACCCCCGGCCAGGCGCAAGCCAAATGCCACGTTCTCGAACACTGACATGGGGAACGGGGTGGGCTTCTGAAACACCATGCCGACCCGATAGCGAAGCTCCGCGACATCGACCGAGGGCCTTAAGATATCGCTTCCGCCGATCAAAACCTCGCCTTCGGCCCGCTGCTTTGGGTACAGCGCGTACATCCTGTTCATCACCCGCAACAACGTCGATTTGCCACAGCCTGAGGGGCCGATGAAAGCGGATATCGAGCGGTCAGCCAGAGTCATGTTGATGTTGTGCAGCGATTGCGCGGCGCCGTAATAGAAATTCAGCGAGCGAACTTCGATTTTCGGTGGCCCCAAATCCAGCGCCGGCTCCGCTGCCACAGGATGCGGCACGCGTATTTTCAAATGCTTCGGCGGTTTGGTCGACGGGATCATCGTCCAGGGCCCCGTTCTGCCTGCAGCAAAGCCAGCAACACGCGGGCGGAAATGCTCAACACCAGGATGGTCACAGTGATGATCAACGCTCCCGCCCACGCCAAGTCCTGCCAGTCCTTGTAGGGGCTCAATGCAAACTGAAAAATCACGACCGGTAAATTTGCCATGGGAGCGTTCAAGTTAGTGCTCCAAAATTGATTGTTGAGCGCGGTGAACAGCAGCGGTGCCGTTTCGCCGCTGATGCGCGCAATGGCAAGCAGCAGCCCGGTAACGATGCCGCTGCGCGCCGCCGGATACAGCACGCTCAATGTCGTACGCCAAGGATAGGCCCCCAGCGCCGCCGAGGAGTCCTTCATGCCGATGGGCACCAGATTCAGCATGTCTTCGGTGGTTCTCAAGGTGACGGGGATTGCCAGCACGGCGAGCGCCAGCGCGCCGGCGATGGCGGAAAAATGGCCCATGCGGACCACCACAATCTCATAAATGAATAAACCGATGATGATCGAAGGCGCGCTCAACAGGACATCGTTGATGAAACGGATGGCCGTGCTCAAGCGAGAATTTCTGCCGTATTCCGCAAGATAAGTCCCCGCGAGCACGCCGATCGGAGAGCCGATCAAGATCCCCAGCAGCGTCATCACGCCGCTGCCGTAGATCGCATTGAGCAATCCCCCTTGACTGCCGGGCGGCGGGGTCATCTGGGTAAATATCCGCCCGGACAAACCCGCCACACCGTGTGATATCAGAGTCCAGAGGATGGCGGCCAAACAGGCCAGACCGGTCAGGGTGGCGATCAGAGACAGCGACAGGAATGTGCTGTTTTTGATCTTGCGCAGCAGGCGCCGATTCATACGACGGCACCCGAGCGGCGCTCGAGCCGGCGCAGCATGGCCTGCGCCAACGCGATCACGGTAAAGGTGATGAGAAACAGCAACAGCCCGAGCGCAATGAGCGAAGAGGTGTACAGATCCCCCACCGCTTCGGTGAACTCATTGGCAATCGCCGAAGAGATCGTCGTGCCCGGGGCCAGCAAGGAAGAACTGATGCGATGCGCATTGCCGGCTACGGCATCG
>Ga0209624_10004095_pt1 | contig 10119 bp, 6 predicted proteins | sample JacPinW_OM2H0_O1_FD_188565 | JGI IMG/M metagenome (GOLD analysis project Ga0209624, IMG submission 188565) | Forest soil microbial communities from Algoma, Ontario, Canada - Jack Pine, Ontario site 1_JW_OM2H0_O1 (SPAdes) (version 2) | ecosystem: Environmental > Terrestrial > Soil > Boreal... | reverse complement strand
GCTGCGTTCATTCGCTGTCAGTCTCACTCTGGTTCTGGCTTCGGCCTCTGTATTCGGCCGGTCCGCGAAGGCCTTGCAGATTTACGCTATCGATGTCGAGGGCGGACAAGCCACGCTGGTCGTGAGCCCTGCGGGCCAATCGCTGTTGATCGACACTGGCTGGCCTGGTTTTAATGGCCGTGACGCAGATCGCATCGTCGCCGCCGCCCATGCTGCCGGCCTCAAGCGGATCGACTATGTTTTGATCACCCATCACCATCGCGACCACGTCGGCGGTGTTCCGCAACTTGTGGAACGCATCAAGGTAGGCACATTCGTCGATCACGGTCCCAATCTCGAAAACTCTGATGTGACCCGTGAAGACTACGCCGCTTATCAAAAAGCAATCGCCGGACATCCGCACATTGTGGGCAAGCCTGGTATGGGCCTGCCGCTGAAAGGTCTCGAGGTGCAAATGTTATCGAGTGCTGGAGAACTTATTCAGACTCCGCTTCCTGGAGCCGGGACCGCGAATCCTTATTGCGCTTCGGAACCAGCCGCTGAGGACGATCCCACCGAGAACGCGCGTTCTCTGGGGCTAATGATCCGGTATGGTAATTTTCGTTTTCTCGATCTCGGCGATCTGACGAAGAAGAAAGAGGCAGGGCTCGTCTGTCCCAACAATCTGATCGGCACCGCGGATTTATTTTTGGTATCGCATCACGGCGCGGATCTTTCCAACTCCAAAGCGCTCGTCTGGGCGGTGCATCCCAGAGTAGCGATCTTCGACAACGGCCCGCATAAAGGCGGAAGCCGCGAAGCCTGGCAGACCGTTCACGATTCTCCAGGCATCGAAGATGTGTGGCAGGTCCACTACGCAATGGATTCCGACAAGGATCACAACGTTGCGGCGGACCGGATCGCTAATCCATCCGAGAATTGCGAAGGGAAGTACCTCAAGGTTGAAGCCTCGCCCGATGGAACTTTTACTGTCATCAACTCGCGCACCGGATTGAAACAAACCTACGAAAAGAAGTAAGCCGCGGAACTGGCGATTCAATGGTCGTAATCGTGATGGGAGTTGTGGGTGCGGGAAAGACGACGGTCGGCACGTTGCTTGCGAAACAGTTGCACTTCGAATTTGCCGATGCGGATGACTTCCATCCGCAAGCCAACATCGAAAAAATCAGCCGAGGTATAGCTCTGAGCGATGACGATCGCAAGCCTTGGTTAGAGCGATTGCGGTCCAGAATTCTTGCTTGGGAAGCAGACCATACGGACGCTGTTTTGGCTTGTTCCGCGCTCAAGCGCTCCTACCGCGAAGAACTGAACGTCGGACCCGATGTACATTTCGTTTATCTGAAGGGCAGACCGGATTTGATCGCGCAACGCCTCCACGCGCGGCATGGTCACTTCGCCGGAGCCAGTATTCTCGCCAGCCAAATCTCTGATCTCGAGGAACCGGACGACGCGGTCACGGTCGACATTGATCAAACACCCTCCGCGATCGTGGCTCAAATTCGGCAAAAGCTCGGACTGGCGTAGAATCCTCGCGGACTTGTTATTTTCGAACCTGTTCTACGCATCCGTTCTCCCAAAGTGACTTCGAACACAATCGCCGACCGAAACGCCGCTGACCTAAACATTGAGACAGCCGTCGTTTCACGCCTGATGTGGCGGTTGCTGCCGTTTCTTTTTCTTCTCTACATTGTCGCGTATCTGGACCGCATCAACGTTAGCTTTGCCGTTTTGCAGATGCGGTCGCAGTTGCACCTGAGCGACAAAGCCTACGGCGGCGCTGCGGGAATGTTCTTTGCCGGCTACCTGCTCTTTCAGATTCCCAGCAATTTCGTGCTGGAAAAAGTCGGAGTGCGCCGCTGGATTGCCATTTTGATGATCGCCTGGGGCCTGGTCTCGTGCCTGATGATTTTTATTCGCGGCCCCCAAAGCTTTTACGCTTTTCGGTTTTTGCTGGGCGCGGCCGAAGCGGGATTCTTCCCCGGCATTATTCTCTACCTCAAGCGCTGGTTTCCCGCTGGCGCGCGGGCTCGCGCGGTCGCATGGTTCATGGCGGCGAATCCGTTGGCTGGAGTAGTTGGCAGTCCGATCTCCGGAGCGTTGCTGGGATTACACGCCATGGGGCTGGCGGGCTGGCAGTGGTTGTTTGTGATGGAAGGCCTGCCGGCAATGCTGCTGGGAGTGGCAGTCTTGTGGATTCTGCAAGAGTGGCCGCGAGAGGCGACCTGGCTGACCGATGTGCAGCGTAACTGGCTCCTGCGTGAACTCGAGCGGCAACAAGTTCAAGATCAGATCGCCGGAGAATCTTTCAAGAAGCCGGCAAGAATGCTCTGGGGAGTTCTTACCAGCGGCAGCGTTTGGCTGCTATCGCTTACCTACTTTGGCGTCTCCACGTGCATGTACGGAGTAACGCTCTGGCTTCCCAGCACAATCCGAAGTCTTTCGGGAATGAGCGATGTAGCGATCGGAGCTGTGGCCACAATTCCTTATGTCCTCACCGCCATCGCCATGGTGCTGGCCGGCCGCCATTCGGATCGTGCGGGAGAAAGGCGCTGGCATACGGCGACCGCTGCGTTCGTGGCCGCGGCGGCTCTGGGACTCGCGGCCAGCGGCAAATCCGCTTTGGTGGTAGTGGGAGGAATGAGCCTGGGCATGATGGGCGCAGAAGCGATGGTCGGTCCGTTCTGGGCGATGGCGACCGCAAAGATGAAAGGATCATCGGCCGCGGTATCGATCGCGGTGATCAACTCGCTGGCCAATCTCGGCGGATATTTCGGGCCGTGGATTCTGGGCCTGGTGCGATCCGCGAATGGCGGTTTCGCAGGAGGACTACTGGCGATCGCCAGCGTCATGGTCCTGAGCGGAGTCGCTGCGCTGAGCGTGAAGAACTCCTCAGGGCAGTCCGTTCATATCTGAGACCAAGTTGGTCCAACCCCGAGTACGTGTGCTTGTCAGCGTTTCGTCCTTACCGTTCGGCCTTTCTTGACCGTTTCATTTCTGTTCAGGTTCGACAGCGCACGCGGTCCGCTTCCTTGTCGCAGACGCTGCAAGTGCGCGGTCCAGGCCGCGGTCCGCGCCTGAATGTAGTCGGTCAGCGCCGCACTCGAGGATAAGTCCGGCGGAACATGCTTGTCGTAACTCCCCTGCTCGTTGCGCAACGGCAAATCCGCGACCTTCGCGGCGTGAATCAGATCGATGTGCGAAGGCTGCGACTGATTGGGATAAACAATGTTGGAGACGGGTATTTGAATACCCTGCAACGGATCGTCGGTGCGTGCCTTAGCGAGGGTAAGAACATCGCCGAGATCCGGCGCCGCTTTGTCGCGCGCGGTAAGCGGATCGATGTTCCAAAGCAGCTCAATCGTTTTCAGCACCGACGTATGGTCGATGGTCCCGCGTTTTGCGCGGAAAACCGTTCCCGCGGCGATTAAAGGCGATATGAGCAAAGCGGGGATACGAACGCCAAAGCGGGTGAAATCGAAGTTATACTCGCCCACCGTGCCGTCTCCAGGCGGCGTTGCGCCCCAGGGCGGCGCGACATGATCGTAGTTTCCCCCATGTTCGTCATAGGTGATCAGGAGTAAGGTGTCGTTCCAGCCTTTGCCGTTACGCACCGCGTAATACGTATCGTGGATCAATTTTTCGCCCAGCGATACGTCGTAGTTTGGATGCTGGCTGTTTCCGTTCGAGCCCCAACTCGGCTCCAGAAAGCTATAGGCGGGTAGCGTTCCAGCGGCGGCCCTCGTCTGAAAGTCACGGAAGTGGCCAAAGTGACTCTCGTCCGCATCCTGTGTGTCGGGAAAGTCCAACCGGGTCATGGGATCGCGATTGTAGCCGTAGATCGCCCAATCGACGTTGTTCTTGGAGAGGCTGCCAAAAACACTCGGGCACGTAAATGTCTTGACGTTGTCCCTGAGATGGCCCTGCGAAGTCGCCGCGGAGGCGAACGCCCGGTTTGGCAAAGTCATTGTCGGAACAGATGCGAACCACTGGTCGCAAACCGCGAAACCCCGGGCCAGGGCGGACATAACCGGCAACATTTCCGGGCTGTACATCCCCATGATTTCAGATGGGTCTGTGCCGGGCAGCGTGTCTTTGTATTTCTTGGCTTGATCGGATGCGATAGCGGCTTTGAAATTGATGACGAAGCCGCTATTCGTCGGAATCGCGCCCTGTACCGGATCGTCCGTAGAGAACAATTGGTAGTTGGTGTTATAGAAGCCTTCGCCGGGATCCGCCCCCGGCATGAGATAAGGGTGAGGGGCAGTATTGTCAATTTTGTAAACTTGAAGCGCCCTGCCAGTATCGTCGAGATTCGATTCGTTGCCGGTCAATCCTTCGTAGGGCTGGTTGTTTGGACTCTTATTCCCTGTGCTTTCGTAAAGAAAGCCCAGCATCTGATCGAAAGACCTGTTTTCCAGCATTAGCTGGACGATGTGCTTTACGGACGAGAGTTGATTGGCCATGGATGGCCTCACGGCGAAAGAGTTTGTTGCAGGTCAGCGCCGAGTCTAATAGCCCGGCTTGCTTTTGAAAACGACAATTTTTCGGCTGTTACGGAATCCGAACAATGCTGTGCCATGGTTAGACTGAGGCTATTTCTTCTGGTGAACTCTCTGAAAGACGGCTTATCCGAAATCGTCGAATAGCGGCCCGATGTTTCGTTCCCCTCACGCAATTGTTTACAATAGGAGTTTCGTCTGCCCCCGTGGCGGGATTCTGCCGCCACGCCGGTGACTTGTATTTTGGACCAGGCTAATCACAACTCGAGTGCGCCTCCTTGCGTTTACTGGCGAGTGGAAGGCAGTCTTCTCGACCTGACCGTGGTCGCGCCGGTAGCCTTCTTTACCTGGAACGCGCAGACCTTTTCTGAGCGGTTCCGGCGGCGCGGGCTGATTTTCCTGATGGCGGCGCTGCGTCCGTTTCTTTATTCCACCAACCGAAAATTTGCCACACGGGTTGTGCATGCCGCGCTGCGAGGTGTTTCCCGTGATCGCCTGGACCTGCTCGGCGAGGAATATTTCCAATACAAGCTGAAGCCGAAGCTGAAAGAGCGGGGTGTTTCCAAGGTGCAGGAGTTGGTGCGCGCGGGCGCGGATGTGGTTTTGGTGAGCCAGGGATTGGATCACGTAATGCGCCCGCTGGCTCAGCACCTCGGCGTGAAACGGTTGGTGGTGAACCGCCTGGAGTTCCGCAACGGCATTGCGACAGGAAGACTCCTGGCTCCGATCATTCGTCCGCGGGGCGCTTTCGCGCGGATTCGGGAGGAGAGTCCTGACGGACGGCGCGCCCCGAAAACCTTGGCGCGGCAGTTGGATATTTCATTGGAAACATTGCGGGCGGCAGCCATTTCGGCGGAGCGTCAAGGATCTTTGCCCGAGCGCCCGGTCGTCCATTTCGAAGGCCGGCGGCAAGAGCCCAATTTTTCCGTTCGTCATGCTTTTGCAAAGAAGCATGCGATGCTGATTGGCGTCACCGGATTCATCGGCAAGGTCTGGCTGGCCAATACGCTCCTGGAACTTCCGGACGTGGAGCGAATCTACCTTCTGATTCGGCGGCAGAAATCAAATCCTGCCGCACGCCGCTTCGAGAAAATGGTGGAGGATTCTCCGGTCTTCGATCCACTCTTTGAAAAGTATGGGGATCGTTTCTCGGATTTCCTGCGTGACAAGGTCGAAGTCGTCGAGGGCGACGTCACACAATTGGGGCTGGGGCTGAACTCCGACGTATCCCGCAGATTGCAAAAAAATCTCGATGTGATCATCAACAGTTCGGGGCTGACCGACTTTAATCCGGACTTGCGCGACGCCTTGGCGACGAATACCGATGCCGCAGTGAACATCCTGGAGTTTGTGCGCAGTTCCGATCACGCAGGGCTCGTGCATCTTTCGACCTGCTACGTGGCGGGCGAACACGATGGCCGCGTCGGCGAGACGCTGATTCCGAATTACACCCCGCGGCACGTACCGGGCTTCGATGCCGAGCAGGAGGCCGCTGCGCTTAAGGATCTGATCAGGCAAGGCGAATTGCAGGCCGAGGGCGAGGCGGTTACCGCGGGTTTGCGCATGCAATCGCTCGCCAAGGAGCATGCCTCGAAACATCTACAAGGCGCGGCGCTGGATAATCAGATCCGCAAGAATCGCATCCGCTGGCTGAAGACCTACCTCACGGAGGAGGGAACAAGGCGCGCGAAAGAACTGGGTTGGCCCAATACTTATACGCTCACAAAAAGCCTTGCGGAGTCGCTGATCGTCAAGTATGGCGTGGGCCTTCCGGTTGCAGTTGTGCGTCCGGCGATCGTCGAAACTTCAGTGTCCAAGCCTTTTTTAGGCTGGAACGAGGGCATCAACACCTCGGCGTCGCTTTCTTATCTGCTGGGAACGTATTTTCGCCAGTTGCCCACGAATGAGAGCAAGCGTCTCGATATTATTCCCGTGGATGCGGTTTGCAATGGCATGACTTTGATAGCAGCCGCAGTCATGGAGCGCCGGCACGATTCGCTCTATCAGCTTGCCACTTCGGTCACTAATCCGTGCGATATGGGACGGTCCATCGAGTTGACTTCCTTGGCCCATCGCAAACACTACCGTGCCCAGGAAGGGTTGGAATCCTGGCTGCGGCTTCGTTTCGATGCCATTCCGGTTTCCAAGACTCGATACAACCGGATGTCGGCGCCCGCGCAGAAAGCAATCGTAAAATCCATCCAGCGGATAATGTCTCCGTTGCCCTTAAAGAAGACTCCATTGGCGAAAACAGAACGCAATCTGGAGCGCCTGGAGAAACTGATTGAGTTGTTCGAGCCTTTTATTCTGTTGAATGAACACGATTTCGCCGCCGACAACATTGAGAAGCTTTCCCATGCACTTTGCCCCGAGGAGCGCGCTCTGTTTGCCTACGACACGCGCTCCCTCGACTGGTGGGAGTATTGGATCAACATTCACATTCCCGCGTTAAGGCGTTGGACTTATCCGCTAATCGAAGGCCGCCCGCTGGAAGCGCGCGCCCCGCGCAGTCTGCAGCTTCCAACTACAAGCGATGAAACCCTGAGGACTGGAACGAACGGAGCAACGTGGCGATATTCATAACCGGGGGAACGGGATACATAGGCGCGCATGTTGCCGCGAATCTGCTCGAAGGTCATGACGCGGCCTTGAACGTGTTGGTGCGCGCCAAAGACCAGCAGGAAGCGCAGCTGCGCCTGTGGCAGGGTCTTCAATTGCATCTGGGATTTCCGCGTTTTTTCGAATATCTGCAAACGCGAATCAGGGTTTTCCGCGGTGATCTGACGCTTCCCGGTTTTGGCCTGGGGCGCGATGAATATGACCGGCTGGTACACACTACGGATTCGGTCATTCACTGCGCCGCTTCGCTAAATAGAAAGTCCGAAAAAAGCTGCCTGAATGTGAATTTGCGCGGCACTCTCGAAGTGCTCACGCTGGCGCGGCATATCGAGCACTATCACGGACTGCGGCGCTTCAGCCAGGTCAGCACCGTGGCCGTAGCCGGACGGCGCAGCCACGAAGTGGTGACCGAAGACCGGTCGATCGAGTGGGACCGTTCCGACTACGATCCCTACGCGCGCACCAAGAAGTTTTGCGAGCACATGATGCGCGTATTGCTTCCGGATACTCCGAGCACGATCTTTCGTCCGAGTATCGTTCTGGGCGACAGCCGTCATCCCGAGACGACGCAATTCGACATGGTGAAGGCGTTTGTTTTCCTCGCCGGGCTTCCCGTGCTTCCATTTCGTCCGACGGACAAAATAGACATCGTTAATGTGGATTTTGTCGCCGATGCCATTGCTAGCATTCATCAAAAAGACCAGCCTCAGCATGACGTCTATCACCTGTCCTCGGGCGTGGAATCACAGACTTTTCGCGAATTGACCAGCGCATTGTCGGCGGCGCAAAACAAACGCGGTCCTCTGTTTTTGCCCTTTCTGGAGGGCCCATTCGCCAGCGCGGTGAACTTCGCCTCGAATCGCAAGGGAGCCGCCGCTAAGAGCGCGTCTTTGATGAAAGTGTTCATGCCTTATTTGGTTTGGAACACAGTCTTCGACAACACGCGCGTTACATCCGAACTGGGACGCAAACCGGTTCCGTTTTCGCGATACAGTTATCCGTTGCTCAAGTTCAGCCGCGAGCATGAGTTTCAATACCCATACCAGCCCTGGCCTGCGGCCGTCGGAGGTTCCGCTGCATGATGGATTTCATTCTTGAAGCCTGGGTCAGCGGTTCCATTGAGAAAGCTAAGGCGCGCTGGATTCTGGGTGCGGGAAACTCGTGGCAGCCCGGGGAAAAGCTGAAGCTCCTGTTCGCCGGTTATAACGGCACGCGCAATATGGGTTCGGACGTGCGAGTCGAAGAGATGCTGCGGCAGATCCGGCACATCCTGGGTGGCGAGCATGTCGATTTCAGCGTGATGAGCCAGAATTTCGATTTCTCGAAGGGGTATTTCGCCGGTACCCAGCAGGTTCATCTGCCGGATATTTTTCCGCCGTTCCTCTCGGACGAAGTCCCCAAACACCACGGTGTCGTTGCCTGCGAAGGCTCCATGTTCAAGAGCAAGTTCGCGAACGCTCTTACAACGATGATGATAGGTTCGTTGGGAATTGCGGCCGCGCAGAACAAGCTTTCGGTTGGTTATGGAGCCGAGGCTGGTCACATGGACCCATTGGTCGCGAAAATGTGCGGGCGCTATTGCCGGGAGTCGCTGGTAATTACCCGCAATGAGGAATCGCGGACAGTGTTGCGCGACTTGGGCGTGCCAACAGAATTGGGCACCGACACGGCGTGGACCTTCGAACCGCGAAACGCCGAGTATGGACAAGGCGTTCTGCGGCAGCTTGGCTGGGACGGCCACACTCCGGTATTAGTCGTTTGCCCGATCAATCCGTTTGAGTGGCCGGTAAAAGCCTCGGTGGCAAAGTATGCGATTCGCAGCCTGACCGGCGCGTACAAAGATAGCCACTACCGGACGGTCTATTTTCACAACTCCGGGCCTGCGGCCGAGAAAAAATATCAGCACTACCTTACGTCGATTGCGAACGCAGTCGATGCATTCCGCAAACGCAGAAATGTCTTTGTGATTTTGGCGGCGACCGAACGCCTCGACGCGCGTCCGGCAAGGAAAATTTCAGAGAAGCTGGGCGGAATTCCCGTGCTCAGCTCCGATGAATACAACATGTATGAATTAGTCGGCATTTTGCGCTGTTGCCACATGATGGCGTCTTCGCGCTATCACGGTATCGTGACCTCAATGCCGGCGCTCGTGCCTTCGGCGGGCATCACCATGGATGAGCGGATCCGCAATTTGATGCGGGAACGTGGACACGAAGATTTGCTGATGAATGTCGATGACCCGGACCTGGAGGCGAAGTTGCTCGCGGCGTTGGAGAAGCTGGCGGCGGAAGGCGAGCGCATTGCGGATGGTATTGCGCGGACGGTGGTAAAAAATCTGCGACTCATGGCGCGCATGGGAGTGCTGTTCGAAGAAGAAGTACAGCGGCGCTATCCGGAGTTTCCGACGCGTACCGGAGAGTGGAGTTGGGAAGACTATCTGCCCCCGATGAATGCCGGCTTGCGGCAACTGGTTAGCGCTTACTCTTAACACTAGCTCGCGTTCAGTGCGATCATGTCCTTTATTCAAGATATATTCACGCAACTCGAGGCTGCCGCCGACCTCGCTGTGCTTGAGGAGATTCACGAGAGCGGCAATACCACGGTAAGTGGCGGCGAGTTGTTGGAATTAGTGACGAAGGCGCGGACATTCCTGTCGGCGCAAGGCCTCAAAAAGCGCGAACGTTGCGGATTGTTGGCGCCGAACAGCATCCGCTGGGTGGCTTTGGATCTCGCGGCCATGGCGGAAGGCTTGATCGTTGTTCCGCTCTATTCTCGGCAGGCTCCATCGGAGCTGATCGCGATGATGAAGGATTGCACGCCATCCCTGGTGTGCTGCGGCGATGCCGCTGTGCGTGACAGCATTGTGCAAAACTGGGCTGAGGCGCCGAAGTTCGTATTGCTGGAGGATATATTTTCCGCGCCCGCCGCAGGCGAAAGACGAACCGTGTCGACGCAAGACAGCGATCCCGTCACAATCATTTATACCTCCGGAACGACCGGA
>Ga0209624_10004092_pt1 | contig 10122 bp, 6 predicted proteins | sample JacPinW_OM2H0_O1_FD_188565 | JGI IMG/M metagenome (GOLD analysis project Ga0209624, IMG submission 188565) | Forest soil microbial communities from Algoma, Ontario, Canada - Jack Pine, Ontario site 1_JW_OM2H0_O1 (SPAdes) (version 2) | ecosystem: Environmental > Terrestrial > Soil > Boreal... | reverse complement strand
GTAGGAATCGTTAAGTGCCTCTTTATGAGTGAACTGGCGGAGAGGGAGGGATTCGAACCCTCGGTACAGGTGTTAGCCCGTACAACGGTTTAGCAAACCGCCGCATTCGGCCACTCTGCCACCTCTCCGGCCTTTATTTACAACCAGCTACCAATCCTGTCTATCCCGCGGCAACCCGCATTTAGTAGGATGTTGGTTCGAGGGCCAACATCATGGGACGCTACCAAGCAAGAAGGATACCTGCGGAAAAGACTTGGTACCTAGCATGTCTCGTACTATATCACTGAGAAGGGGCAGCGCAAACTGAAGTCTCACCGGCTCTGCGACGATCAGCAGAAGAAATCCCACGTCAAACAACTCCGCGATGAGTACATGCGCGACCACGCTAATTAACATTGGAGCCGCGAACACAGGGGCAACCAGTGCTGAGTATCGAGCCGGATGGGATGCGACATTTTCCGCGCCGAAGTCGATCTCTTTGACTGCTCTCGCGGGCGGGGATGAGCGCGTGCGAGAAGCGCACCGCGAGTGTCCGGGTTGCAATGAGCGAACTAGAGCGGTACACCCAGGCACGAATCGGCAATGTGCGTGCGCCTGAGACGACGGGCAAGTTCGTTGCGGCGAGAATCGCAGGACGGGATAAGCGCAGAGACATGGCGCTCGTACGCGGTCGCAGTCTTTTCTAGCGCCATGCTTTTCTTTTCAGTAAACGCGGTTCCGCAGGATTCCGCACAGGATTTCTCGTCTTTCGGCCGCCGCAGTCCTTCCTTCGCGAAGCAAGCGCGCTGATTCCGCGAATCGAGAAGGACCGGCGATCCAGTGCCTGCTAATATTGCCGGACAGCAGGCCCGCATCGGCGATCTTGAGGGCGCGCTGGTTACAGTGCAGCGTGCCGGAAGCCCCTCAGCCCAGGTCTCCGCTACGGGAAGCATTGCCTACACTGGAGCTATTCCGTCAGCCGCAATAGTCCGCATACTCGAAAAGCGTCGCGTTCAGTGAGACCGAGGCATCACGCGACTTCGGCTCTCAGAGGCAATTGGCGATACCCCTCAAAATCCCGCGGGCGTATCAAAATGATTACGTACGAGCACAGGCGACACGCAGATGATCTCGCCGTCCATCTCGACATGAACGGAGGACACCTGTCCGGACATTGAAGGTGGCAAGCGCGAGGCGGGAAGTCTAGACTGGCTGCGGCCAACAGATCGTAAATGAGGTTGACAACCGCGGTGGCAGCGGGCCGGTTGCCTTCGTGGGCTAACTGAGACGCGATGCTTGCGTAGAGGCCCGCGGGCATGCCCTCGGCAAATCGCGCTTCGCCTGTTGGATGAGGCGCGCCAGTTCCAGAGCGTGCTAGAAATCGTGATGTTCGGCGAGCCATCCCGCAACGGAAATGTAATCGTTCGCCTTCGCCGGATCTTCACCCTTTGAGGAGTTCTGAATCACTTCAAGAGCCAGCGGCAGGTCGCCCTGCGACGCACTAACTCCGGCCGCAGCACGTTGCCCCGTTATGGCGTAGCGCAGGAACGTCGACATGGTCTTCCAACCGCAGATTTTGCATGATGCGCGCCACCCCTATCCCGGCGTCCAGCATTCGTTGCGCTTTGGCGGAGGAATTTCGCAATCTTCGCTGCCCCCAGCGAGGGGGCAGAGTCTAAATCCGCTCGCGACACGCTGTTGAAGCTCTATGCAGAAGTTGGTCGGCGATTCGCTTGAGGTCGGAGATCTCCGCCAATGTCGCGGTGCCCACATAATCATTCACCAGTTTTTCACAGTTCTGGCGGACTTCATCATAAGCCGACGGATCTCGTCCGCGAACTGCCAGCAATTCCTTCAGCCAACGCTTGCCATAGCTGGCGTGGAGGGTTTCGTCGGCCCAATCGAAATCCATGTCATGTTCACTCATCCTGTCGCCATAGGAATGAAACAGACGGGTGCGCTCCGGTTTGTGCCGGATATTCTTGGTTTCGAAAAAGAAGAGCGTTCCAAGCAGGTTGGTAGGAACGTCACTTGCGTTCCCGCTTGTAGCACTCTCATAAATGTAAGTACCCAGGGGAATCTCAGCCAGATCGAACCCCCATCCCATCAGCCGCTCGTAACCCATGCGGCAATGCCTCGACTCGTCATAGGTCCACCGCGCGGAGTTGTGGATCCATTCCCACGGAAGCACGTCAGCAAAAGCGCTTAGGATTACACCGCCCGCCTCGATCGCCCAAACCTCGTTTACATGGCTGATGGCGGAACGCAACTGCAATTGCATTCCCGTGCCATAAGCGTAAGACGGATCGACAATGTCAGGCCAATAGAACCGGCATGGCCAAAACCGCTGATCTCGCGCAGGATGTACAGGAATGGAATACGCTTTGGCTCCCGGCAAGGGATGGATGGCCAACGTAGAACCCGAGGGTCCAACCCCTACTCCCCCCGTTGCAGAAAGCCGCTGTGCCACTTCATCAGCCCATGCGACCGCATCGGTTTCAGAATTCTGCGATAGAGCCGATCGAATCCACAGTTCGAAGGCGCTGATCTGCTCCGTCTTCTCGGCAAGCGCTAAAGACAGAAATCGGTGCGTGGGACCGTCCGCGATCAGATCGGAGGCGTCCAGATACGATCGATACGCGTCACGCAAAGCCGGCAATAAAACCTTTCCGACGCTTAGCAGGAAGGCCGGCACAGAAGGCGAATCCTTGACTGCGTTAAAGAGATAGATCAGAGCATGATCAGTGCCTTCTTCCTCCAGCAGGCGACTGGGAAAACGAAGTTCGAAAACACGTTGGCGCAAAGCATGTGCATTTTCCGCGCTTTGCCAAATATAGCGAGCCAGGCTGCTCTTGATTTCCAAGGAGGCAATTTCTGGAATCCACGCGGCCTCGCTTACCAAAAGGGAGCGCTCGCAGAAAAAAAAGCGCTTGAGTAGCTGGGCTGTGTCGAATCGCATCCAGCGTGACCGCGGCTGTGCTGTGAATAGGAACTCGGATGCGTGCGACATGTTTTCCCTATACAGATCAATCCGCCCTGCGACTCGAATCGATCCAGTATCAATTCTAAGGCCGAGCGTCCCGTGGTGCACGTGCACTACTGAAACGAATTACTGACGGCCAAGGTCACGATGGCGAGCATTAAGATAGCGAGGCCCTGATTCAAGAGTCTGCGCGCTTTTCGTGACGATCCTTTCCATTCTCCTCTCCACAACCCCCAAACGTTGCCCACCGCGATGGAAAGAGAAATAAAGAGCGGCCAGCCCACCACAATACCCAAACGGCCGAGTCTCGCGGCCCCTGCGCCATAGAAATAGAAGCTGCCAATCCACATCGCTGCCATGAGCGCAGTCAGTCCCAGATTCCGGGGCGTAGCTCCTCTAAAATACCGGCCCAAGGTCTTTCGGCTAATCATTAAATACAGGCAATACGTCAAATTCACAATACATCCGAAGGCAAAAAGCAGCGCCCAGACAGTATTTGCCGAAGACGATGACGAAATCCCCAGTTTCGCTGCGGTGCTGATTATATTTCCGGCATAAGCCACACCAACATTGGGCAGGCACGAAAACATGCCAGCGAGAATTGCTATGACCAGCCCGCTCTTGAAAGAACTTGAATCGATTTCTGAATCTTTGTCGCCGGAAAGAGTTTTGAGTGAGCCTCCGATCGAACACACGACAATGCCGAAGATCACGAGGGCCGTTCCCAGCAATACCAATGCTTTTGGGGCGAACGGAATTGGCGGAGAGAAAACCAGCAAGGGAATCATTGCGCCAAGACCGGCAATCAACCCCATAATGATCGGATACCCCAGAGCCATCCCGAGTTTCTCCATTCCCAGACCAAACAGGACTGCGCCTACGCCCCAACCCATCCCAAACAAGGCCAGCACGGCAAGATCATGTGCGGGTGAAGCCACATACACCAAGAAGATATTTGGAACCAGCAGAAGAACGATGATCCAGTTCAGAAAAAACATGCCCAGCACAGAGAAGGTGGCCCAGGTGTGCTCCCACGACCACTCTTTCACCATCGCCATGGGAAAAACGAAGGTTCCTTGCAGAAGGGCTGCCAGGAGCACCAGCAGAAAGCCAAGAAATAGCTGCATATTTATCTTCCCAATTCCCTATGACTTCCTACCGCAGCCACTTCGGCGCAGGTTGATTTTGCTGCCGATAAAACTGCGAGACTTCCTCGCGCCGTGGCAGTGAAGGAATTACGCCTTCACGGGTGACCGCAAGGCCTCCGGTCACCACCGCAAAACGTGCAGCGTCTTCCAGGGTCGCACCCGATGCCAAAGCTACTGCTAATCCGGCATTGAAGGCATCTCCTGCGCCGGTCGTATCGCTAGCGGAAACTCGAATCGCCGGAATGTGCACCGCTGAGGTTGCCGTCATGAGCAGTGCTCCCTGTTCCCCCAATGTCATCACGATATTTTTTACCCCGCTCTGAATGAGTTCCCGGGCCACAGTCTCGGGCCGAATAGAGACGTCCGGCCTTCGTCCCATCAGAACCTTGGCTTCGCTTAGATTCGGCGTGAGAATGTCGATCAGGCACAACACTGATTGCGGCAGAGCCCGAACCGGGGCCGGGTTCAGAATCGTCACCGCGCCCTTTTCGCGGCCCCGTGCCATTGCCGCCCCAGCCGCCGCTACTGGAATTTCAAGCTGCGTAAGCACTGCTTCAAAAGTCAACGGATCCAGACATTTTGAGACTTCTTCCGCCATCAACAAATTGTTCGCGCCGGGATCAACAGTGATGCAGTTGTTCCCCTCGGCATCCACAATGATGAAGCCCACGCCGGTGGCTTCATCACGAACCTGGATCACGGAGGCCACGTCGATGCCTTCGTCACGATAGAGGCCCAATGCCATGTCCCCGAAATGATCTTGTCCGATTTTGGTGACGAAGTTTAGCTTAGCTCCGAGCCGCGCGCATCCTACAGCCTGGTTGGACCCTTTTCCTCCAAAGTCGACCCGGTATCCTTTTCCCAAGAGGGTTTCGCCGGGGTTGGGTAGGCGGTCGACTCTCATCGTCAGACCTGTGGCGTAACTTCCGACAACGGCAATTCGGGGCGCTGTCAACGTTAGAACTCCATCATGCAAGATGTAATACTGAAACTGGCGTTCTCTCGGAGGCGGTGGCCGGAATTCGCATCGTGCCGGTGTTCGCTTACCGAAAGCTGCTTCTTTAGCCCGACAAACGTCCAATCAAACAGATCGAAGAAACGCGAGGATGCGATGGTTTCACCACCGGCATATTTCCCAACCATGGACGAAACGCGGCGATCTCGGAAACCCACATATTCTCTGACCGGACGATCAATCAGTTCCAAGTCGGTTTCAATCCGATTTTCAGTTTCATTTTGCCCTATGGTAATGCCTCTTGCGAATCCGCGAAGCTGGGCATTCAGGGAGTAAATTTGGCATCCGCCTGCGACAGCTACGCCGAAGTGCCCTCAACTTTAAATCAGTCCACGAAATTTTGTATGAGTGGCGGATTGACCCCAACTACGGTCCTGATTTCATCAACACGGACTTCGCACTGATCGAACACTTTATATTGCCCTACAGAGAGGGGGTCTTGATTTCCGGGCGGAATTCTTCACGTTTTAACCATCTGCAGTTCGGAGCGCCAACTCCGATCTTGATACCACCCACGAGCGCGTCCCTCCACTTTCGGGGTGGTCAACACGACGGTAAACAATCCGCGTGTGATGCAGTTCGCTCTAAAGTTGAACTTTTGAGCGATTTATAAGGGGAACCTGTGCGAAGATTCTTTCTTAGGATCTCGCTTCCGTTTCCTCTTCATATTAAGGTCACAAAAAGCGAGGCGCGAGACAGTCGAGACTGAATATGCCTGGCAAAGGTTTCTGATTCTAATGAGGAATTCAAAAATACCGCTCATCATTTTTTCCCTGTTGATTGTGAACAGCTTCGTGATGGCGCAAGCACGCCGGAAGGTCATCATCAACCAGGATTGTTCGGGACCGGGCGGCAGCAATATGCAAACGCTATTGACCCTGATTCAAGCTCCGGACGTCGAAGTCCTTGGGATTACCGTGGTCAGCGGTAACCAGTGGCGTGACGAAGAGGTAGCTCATACTCTTCGTCTCCTAGAGCTCATTGGCCGCACTGATATTCCGGTGGTGCCCGGAGCCGTGTTTCCTCTGGTGCATCGCCGCAGGGAAGCCCAGTTGTGGCAGGCGGCGTACGGAAAGGTTGCATTCGCCGGCGCCTGGGATGATCGCTGGTGGCACGAGCATGACCTGATTCCCAAACTCCTCGAAGGCGAGCCCACGACAAAGCCGGCCAATGAGGACGCGGCTCACTTCCTGATTCGCATGGTGCACAAGTATCCGAGTGAGGTGACCATATATGAGGGTGGTCCCATGACGAATCTTGCGCTGGCCAATGCAATCGATTCCCATTTTGCCGAACTGGCTGCAGGCTTGGTTTTTATGGGCGGCAGCTTGAATCCCCAGACCAATGATCCGGAGTTCAAAAGCGACCCACGACATGAATTCAATTTCTGGTTCGATGCTGAGGCAGCGAAGAGCGTGTTAGCGGCTCCGTGGAGGAAGATCGTCGGCACACCGGTCGATATTTCAGTCAAAACTAAAATTACCGACGCCATGGTGGCAGAGATCGGCAAGAGCGATAGTCCAGCCGCGCAATACGTGGTGAAGTATTTTATGAAGGACCAGGGCGGTTTCTATATGTGGGACGAACTGGCCGCTGCTGCCTGGATTGATCCCACGCTGATCACCAGAAAAGAAAATCTCTACATGAGTGTGAATATCGACCATGGTGCGGGCTACGGAGATACGCTGACGTGGACGGATAAAGACAAGCCAGCGCTGGGAGAGCGGATGGTCGAAATCCAGATGGATTTGGATCTTGCGAGGTTCAACAAGATGTTTGTTGACTTGATGAAGGCGCCCACCCAACAAGCGCATTAAGCTCGGTGGTGCAAGCGGCGATCATGAATCCTAATCATGGGAAGACCGTCATCAGCCTTCTATCCTTCGTGGCTTCAACATGGAAGCTATCCCCGAAGGAGGGGGAAACAAGCCGGTGACGTGGGTTTCGCAGGAAGATGCGCGGGCCTACTGAAAAGCCACTGAGACCGACATCAGCTTTTCTGTTGAGATGTTAGATCGGCCGTTCTAAATGCCTTGGACAACATTGGCTTCTGAGAAATCACAGCTCGGGGCCGAACACCAGGAATCGTCGCGAGGGCCCGCATCCATGTCGCTGCTGGTCAATCGCGCCTCCATGAAAGGCATGTTGGTTTTCGACTATACCAGCCATTTCCCCGAAGCTTGGCGTATGTAGCGCTTCAATTCGAGTTAAAAGCGTCTGTCAAGGACATTATTTTCAGCGCACCTTTGATCTGCTCCAGCGTTGCAGAAGACTTCAGATGTAACGTGACTGGCTCAGCCGGAAGCAGATCGAAGTAATTGTCCGAGCTTTGAACGTCGAGATCCGCGAAAGATAGATAAACGCTGCGGGCTAGCTTTGGAGATTGAATCGTAACCGTGTAATCCTCTCCGGTTTTGTCCAGCGCTGTTTCGATCTTGGGCGAGACTGGCAAATCCAGATCGTGTGTCACGTTAAAGAAGATCAAGTTTCGCGATACTCTTTTCCCAGCGACTTCCAGGTCGAATACAAGGAAGCTTCGATGCAAGTCGGCTTTTTCCGCTAACGAGGCTTTCTCGACCGTGAAATAGATTGTATTCGATTGTGCGGGCACCTGAACGTCCTTGGTTTCGTCAAGCAGAGAATTCCCCGAATAATCCAGCAGGCGCATGTGGATCGTGCCGGAAAGCGGCTGCAGTTTGTCCGATACCACGTATACGTCCACCTTATCGTCATGCAAAAAAGGTGAGATCAGCACGTCATCGTAAAAGCGGCGCGCATAATACTGTAGGGCTTTCCAGCGGCCGTAGTAATCGATGCTCGCCCACGAAGCCACCGGCCAGCAATCATTCAGCTGCCAGTAGAGCGAGCCCATGGTGCGCGGCCGCTGTCTGCGCAAATGCTCGGCGCCGATCTTGATGATCTCCGCCTGCTGCACCTGGCTCAGATACACGAACGAAGCGAAATCCTTGGGCTCGCGGTATTCGCGCAGCATGTAAGTAAGGATGCGCTCGTTTCCACCTTTATTCTTCTGGTGCGCCTGCATGACGGTCGACCGAATGTCGAAGTCTTCAGGCTTGTTCGCGAAGGCGTGGATCGTGCGTATCTCGGGAAATGACTGAAATCCGTACTCCGACATGAAGCGCGGAAATTGTTTGGTGTAATCTTGTGCCGGCGCCTGCTGATGCCACACCGCCCAGTAATGCATGTCGCCGTTGTGCTGATTGTCAGGGATCTCTTCGAAATTGGCGCTGGGAGAACTGGGCGTGTAAGGAACAGGATCGGCGTACTGCATGACCGTGCTCCGCAGGATGTCGGAAAACAGGATCACGTAATCTTGCCACACGCGGTCGCGCGCTACGGGAGAGATCGACTCTTTGAATTCCTGGCGGTCGCCCCAGTGGTACCAGCCGGTTTCAACTTCATTATTACCGCACCAGATCACGATGCTGGGATGATCGCGCAGGCGCTTGATTTGATCGATAGCTTCTTGCCGGACGTTTTCCTGAAAAGCAACATCGCCGGGAACCATGTCGCCGCCGAACATAAACTCCTGCCAAACCATAATGCCGAGCTCGTCGCAGATATCGTAGAAATCATCGGATTCGTAGTAACCGCCGCCCCACTCACGCACCATGTTCATGTGTGCGTCCCGTGCGTCTGCGAGAATATTGCGATGAATTTCCGGAGTCACGCGGTTCGGAAAACTGTCGAACGGAATCACGTCCGCGCCTTTTCCGAATACTGAAATACCGTTCACGACGAACTCGAAACTCTTGCCCCATTGATCGGGAACGCGGCGCAGTTCCACTGAACGCAATCCCGTCTTGGTTTCCGCATGAGCTGCCGCTTCCTTGCCGATGCGGATCGCAGCAGAAAACTTGTAGCGGTTCTGCGCGCCATATCCCACCGGATACCAGAGCTTCGGCGAAACCATGCGCAAGGGAAACGAAACATGATTGATGCCGGCATTGAGTTGCAGCGTCTGGGTGCCGTCGGAATTTTGCGGTCCAGATAGCTCATCGTGGGCCAAGGTGAGAGTTGCAGTTGCGGGCTTGCTCGCGTCGATATCGAGCTCCGCCGTAACGTTGGCTAAGTCCGCAGTGATGCTGTGCTGGTGGATATGGAAGTTGTCGATGCGCAGCGCGTCCCAGGCTTCAAGCCGCACCGGCTGCCAAATACCTTCCGTCATAAAGCGCGGTCCCCAGTCCCATCCATAGTTATAAGGGGCTTTGCGCGTGTACGGAGCGGTGGCAATGTCCTCTTCGTTTCCGTAATTGTGAGTCGAGATCGAGGGCAAAATGAATGGCTGCGACTTGGCGTAGGGGATCATCTTCTCAACGGGCGAATGAAATACGATCCGAAGCGTGTTCGGCCCAGACTTCAAGATCGTTTTTGCTGGGATACGCCAGCGCCGGAACATATTGTCGGCTTGAAGAATTGACTGGTCATTCAGGTAGACGTCAGCAAATGTATCCAACCCTTCGAACAGCAGTTCGACGTGTTCACGGCTGAGAGTGCTTGCATCAACCTGGAATGTAGTTTGATATTCCCAGTCCGCCAGGCCAATCCACTGCAGACGGAATTCATTGTCGCGATCGAACGGATCGGAAATGAGCTTGCTATTCAGTAGGTCGGTTTGAACTACTCCTGGAACCTGCGCTGGATGCCATTGCTTCACGTCGGCTCGATCAGTATTGGCAACGGCCCGGAACTGCCATCCGGAATCGATAGTTCGCGAAGAAGGCTCGGCTGCATGCAGTGGTACCACGGTCATACAAAATAGGAGCAGGCAGCAGAGAGAACAGAAAAAAGTGACAGACAGATGGCGAAGCCAGCACGACAGTTTCATATTAGAGCGCTCCTGTCTCAAGTGATCGATTGTCTCAGCGTTTTCCTCGGCTTTGGCTTCCAAAAGGCGCGCTTTCTGCTCGGCAAGCTGCTCGTCCGCCATCTGCCCGACGGCATCGCCACCGGCCGCATCGTCGAGACCGAAGCCT
>Ga0209624_10004090_pt1 | contig 10123 bp, 7 predicted proteins | sample JacPinW_OM2H0_O1_FD_188565 | JGI IMG/M metagenome (GOLD analysis project Ga0209624, IMG submission 188565) | Forest soil microbial communities from Algoma, Ontario, Canada - Jack Pine, Ontario site 1_JW_OM2H0_O1 (SPAdes) (version 2) | ecosystem: Environmental > Terrestrial > Soil > Boreal... | reverse complement strand
GCCGAGAAGCTCACCGAGCCTGCTTTGGCTCATACCGAGCATCGTCCGCCGCATTCGCAATCGCGCGCCGACATAGACGTCGACGATGTTGGACACTTTGGACATCATTTCAAGCTCATGCCCCCTAGCCGCCACAAGCGCTGACCCGCCTGCGCGGGGAATCACTGACCTAAGGGAAATGAGATACCCGACACTCGGATAGCGCGCAAGGGAGCAATTTTGCAATCGCCGGTCTTCGTTTACGCCCGGCGCTTGCCAGCCACCGCCGCCGCCAGAAAGGCCAATCCGATCAGCATTGCGCCGCCCGATCCGAGACGGGACTGCCAGGTCGGCGCGAGCGCCTCGGGCAGTTCGGCGTCCAGGACCCCCTCCGCGCCGAGCGGCGCGACTGCGATTTCACGGCCGAGGCCGTCAAGCACCGCCGAAATTCCGGAATTGGCGTCCCGCACCAGCGGCAGCCCAAGCTCGATCGCGCGCAACCGGGCTTGCGCGAAATGCTGATAGGGCCCGGGCGTCAGACCGAACCAGGCGTCGTCGGTGACGTTCAGGAGCCAGCCCGGCCGCTCGGCGCCGGACACGAGGTCCCCGAACTCGATGGGAAAGATCGCCTCGTAGCAGATGAGGGGCATGGCGTCCGGCAGGCCCGGAACATGGAGAATGCGGCGGCCCGAGCCGGGTTCGAACCCTCCGGGAATATCGACCAACTGGTTGACATGCGCCCGCTCCAGCAGGCTCGCGAACGGCATATATTCTCCGAACGGCACCAGATGCTGCTTGTCGTAGCGCTGCGCCAACAACCCGCCCCGGCCGACGATCTCAATCGAATTGAAGTAGCGCGGCGGGCTTCCGTCCTCGCGCCGCGCCGCGCCGGTGATCAGCGTCGCGCCGGGCCCAAGAAAGTCGACGATGTCAGACAAAGCCTGCGGGTCGCGTGACAAAATGAACGGAAACGCCGACTCGGGCCAGATCAGGTGGGTGACGTCTCGAACCCCGGATCGATCGGGCGAGGTCGCGCGCTCCGACAAGTCGAAGTAGCGGCGCAGGATCGCCTGCTTGTTCTGCGGGGAGAACGAAGCGTCGTCCTGGCCCACGTTTGGCTGGATCAGGCGCAGTTTGACGCCGGGCAGCGTGGCGCTGGCCGGCGCCATCAGCCGGAACTCGCCGAAGGCGGCGATCAGCGCAAGCGCGAGCGCGGCGACCACCGTCGGCCTGAGATTGAGCCGGTTCTCGCTCACCCGCCACAGCGTCGCGGGGGTGGCGAAGATCGCGACCGTCAGGAAGGTGAGCCCGTGCAAGCCGACCAGCGAAGCGGTCTGGGCGAGCGCGAGATTGACGCCGAGCGCCATGCCGAGGTCGTTCCACGGAAAGCCGGTGAACAGAAGGCCGCGCGCCCATTCGGCCATTCCGAGCCCGAAGGCGAGGGCGAAAATGCGTGCTGGTCCAGGCGACCACAGGAGGCGCGCGAGGGCGAATCCGGCGCCCGGAAACACGGCGAGCGCCGCCGGCAGCGCCACGACCGCAAGCGGCAGCGCCCAGGCGAATTTGTCGGCCTCGACCAGAAGCGCCGAGCCGACCCACCAGAGGGAGCTGAGAAAATAGCCGAAGCCCATCCACCAGCCGGCGCCGAATGCGGCGCGTAGCGAAGCGACCAGCGGTCGCCCGGACCCGCGGTCCTGCGCCCCGTCGACCAGCCAGACGGCGATGGTCAAGGGAACGGCGATCAGCGGAAACAGAGACAAGGGCGGCAGAGCCAACGCCCCAACCGCACCCGACGCAAAGGCGATAGCCCGCCTGCGCCAGCCCCAGGAGAGAATGATTCCCTCGATAAGCGAGGGCAGGCCATTGGCGCGAGGCAGAATCGCGGAATCAGCAAGGCTCAAAGAATCGCCTCTCCTCATCGGTCGAATCGCCATCGCCGACCATAGCCCGAACGTGGCTCGCGTTCGAATCGTCGCCGAATCGGCGAACCTCGACCCGCGCGCGATATTGAGGCGCGAGCCTTGAGCGTGGCCGCCCAACAAGCGCCGGCCAGCCCTCGGCGCCGGCTCGGCCCCCCGGACCAACCAGACAAGTAAGCGCAAATAGGCGCAACTAAGCGCAAATAAACGAAAATAAAAATGCTTTCTTTTACTTACGTTTATTTTTTCGAATCGAGACTCTTCAATGGGTTACGAGGGACTCAAGTAAAAAAATCCGGAGCCGGCTTGAGCGTCTGCGTGAGAGGCCTCGGGCGCACTCGCCTCGCCTATGAGTTCGGGCGAACCCGCAGGCTCCGCTCCCTCTCCGTCGGCTTCGCCGGGCTCGTCGTCGGGAATCTCGCCGATCTTCTTCAAGTGCTCCTGCACCGCGGTCGCGATGACCTCGTCGACGCCGAGGTTGGCTGCGATGCGATTGATCTTGTCCAAGAGCTTCTTGCGCGCTTCGTCGTCATAGGCCTGGTTTGCGCTGGCGACCGTCTGATAGCGGTCGAGGCGGTCGAGCACTTTAAGATAGGGCGTAATGGCGGTCACGTCGCCGGCGGCGACCGCTTCGGCGGCGAGCTGCATCACGGACGCGAGACGCTCCAGTTGGAGCTTCGCGTGGTCCGCGCCGCTGTCGACCGCGCGTTGCTGCAGCTCCGCGGAGACAATCTGCCGGATGCGCGTGATGGTCACGCCTTCCTCGTTGGCGATTTCCTCATAGGTAAAGCCCTCGCGCAGCCGGGCGAAAACCCGCCGCCGGCGGAACATAATGCCATGGGCCCCCAACCGGCGGCGCCGAGCGGGCGCCTTGTCTTCAATCATGCAACTTCTCCTTCCGCGAACGCACCGCCGCCGAATATCGAAAAACGATACAGAATAGCATGAGTTCTGGGAAGTCGTAAAGAAAATGTTGCAAAAAAAACGAGGGGCGATCCGCGGCTAGCCCCAGAGTCAAACCAGAAGTTGGCCGTCAGGGAGGCGCCGCGGTGGCCCGTAAGCCGGATCGTTCAGACCAATCTGTTGGATCTGTTTCAGAGAGACGTTCGTCGCAATTGAAACGGCTGGAATCGACGTAGACCAGGACATACGTCAGCGACCCGCCAATCGCCCAATCTGATCCCACCGAACCGCGGGGCGCCGATGCAGGGCCGCGCGAAGCGCGGCTTGGACGGCAGACTAACCTAAGCGTCTGATGGCTTAACTCAATCCCGAACCAGTTTCAGCGTCTTCCTGTCGCGGGTGAAGAAAAGGTCCCAGAGCGCGTTGCTTCCGACTACTTCCGCCACTTCCTGGAAGGCGAAGAAGGGGATCAGCGCGACGAAGAAGATCGCCGCATAGGTCACAAGGCCAAGCCAGGTGCCGCCGCCGAAATCGCTGATGGCGGTAGCCAGCGGCAGGCCCTTGGACCAGGCCCGGATCGCTTCCTCGGCGATATGGAACAGGATCAGGACAATGGTGAAAAGGAGCGACTTTCCGAGGACCACCCAGATCAGGGCCTGATCCTTCAGGTTTCGACCAAGATTGAGCGCCTGTGCGATCAGCACCACCTTGCCAAAGATGAGCGCGTTGACGATAGCGAAGCCCTGGTTCCAGGGGCTGATTCCGTTCTCCTGAAGCAGCATTCTCTTGTAGGTAGCAAAGAGAACGAATAGCACCCAGAGATAAAGGGTGATGACCGCATATTTCTTGAGTTCGTCGAGCGCGCGCGCCCGCAGGCTTTCCTTTTTGGTGCCGGCGCTGGCGCCTGAGGCCGTCTTCGCTCCGTTCTGCATCGTGCTTCCTCCGCGCTCGCGCCGCGACGGGCGACACCCGCCGATCAAGGCCCAAGCCTCGACAGCGCCGTCAAGGGCCACCCTGTTGGGCACCAACCGTTCTCGATCGTCGCGAAAAGGCGAATCTACGGAAAGACGGTCCTCCAATCGTTCTTCATATCGACAATAGCCCGGAGGCGGCGGTCGTCCGCTTAGGATCCGAAACCGCTCCTTTTACTCGCCGATCTAAGCGGGTACCGAGTGCCAGATTCGAACCACTAGGACAAATGAGGCGTGCGCCCGTTCGAGCGCACACCTCCATCCTTAGCCAATTGGACCTCGCAGATCGAGCGTCCAGCCGTCAGTAGACGCGGACGCGGCGCACGCCATAGGCTGGCCTCACGACCGCCGCGCGGGGCACGCCAACAACGCCAACGGGACGGCGCACGACCGCCGCGCCACGAGCTGAGGCGCATCCAGCATGATATGCGCCAGCTGCGCAGACAACAGCATTGGCTTCTGAAACCTGAACAGCGAGCAGGCCGAGGACCAGCAAGATGGAAGTGATGATTTTCATAGTTTTCCTCCACGAGTTTTATTTTTGAACATCTACACCGCGACCCGCGTGAGTGGGCCATGGCCTCCTTTGTGTTTAAGTTATCTCGAATGAACGGCGTCTGAACACATTGCGAGGGCCGAGTTCGTGCCCTCTCGATAACCACTGGCACGCGGAGATCCGGCATGGCCCCGTGAGTCGACCCGTTCTCAACGTCCTCGCGGAATGGTTGCTTTTCGCCTTGCCGCCGTCCCACCGCAATCAAACGACGCGCCGCGGCGGCCTGGCCAAGCGGCGGCTGTGCGCCGCAAATCCGACCATAGCGAAGCCGATGAGCGCCATTGCCCAGGTTGATGGTTCGGGAACGGACGTAAGGATCGTTTCCGTAACGGTCGCTGAGCCGGCGAGATTGTCCTGGAAGCCTGTTTCCTCAATCTGAAAAGGTCTTATTTTGCGAGCGAGCGTTCAGGCAATTGAGACTTCGGCCATCTGGGGTTATCGTTGCGTGATTGTTTCCGCCGCTCGTTCTTCGCGGTCCACCGCCCGATCGGCGGCGTCCCGGAACCCTGAATCTAGGGATGTACGGCTTCGCCTCAGCTTTGCGGCGCGCGGCGTAGTCGTTTCGGTCGGCAGGAGGCCGCCCAATGAGCACGCCGGTTTGCGTGATCAGCGAGCACGACTTCGTCGCGAGCATCGCGGATGCGCTCCAATATATCGCCGTCTACCACCCACCGAGCTTTGTGCGCGCCCTCGCCGAAAGCTATAGGGCCGAAGAGAGCCCGGCGGCGCGCGACGCCATTGCGCAGATCCTCATCAACTCGAAAATGGCCGCCTACGGCCGCCGCCCGATCTGCCAGGACACCGGCGCCGTCAATGTGTTCGTAAAGATCGGAATGGGCGCGCGCATCGACAGCGCGCGTCCGGTCGGCGAACTTGTCAACGACGCGGTGCGGCTGGCTTACACCAATCCGAACAACCCCCTCCGCGCCTCGATCCTCCGCGATCCGCTATTTGACCGCACCAATACGCGCGACAACACACCCGCGGTGGTTCACTTCGACATGATCGCGGGGGATCGCGTTACCGTGACGGTCGCGGCAAAGGGCGGCGGCTCAGAGAACAAGGCGAAGTTCGCCAATCTCGATCCGGCCGCCTCGGTCGCGGACTGGGTGGTGCAGACGACCGAGACGCTCGGCGCCGGTTGGTGTCCGCCGGGCCTTCTCGGGATAGGCGTCGGCGGCTCAGCCGAAAAGGCAATGTGCATGGCCAAAGAGGCGCTGCTTGAGCCGATCGACATGTCGGAACTCCTGCGGCGCGGGCCATCGTCGAAGCTGGAGGAAATGCGCATCGAGATTTACGATCGGGTCAACGCGCTTGGCGTCGGCGCGCAGGGCCTCGGCGGGCTGACGACGGTAGTGGACATTAAGATTCGGTCTTTTCCCTGCCACGCGGCTTCGAAGCCAGTGGGCCTCATCCCGCAATGCGCGGCCGACCGCCACGTCACCTTCAGCCTGGACGGCTCCGGCCCCGCGCAATTGACGCCGCCCGACCTCTCCCTCTGGCCCGACCTTTCGATGGGCGATCAGGCGAAGGCGGCTCGGCGCGTCAATCTCGACGCGTTGACGCGCGCTGACGTCGCGACATGGCGGGCGGGAGAGACGCTGCTTCTTTCGGGACGAATGCTGACCGGGCGCGATGCGGCGCACCAGCGGCTCGTTTCCATGATCGAGGCAGGCGAGCCGCTGCCGGTCGATCTCAGGGATCGCGCAATCTACTACGTCGGTCCCGTGGGCGCCGCGCCGGGCGAAGTGGTCGGGCCGGCCGGCCCGACCACTTCGACACGCATGGACCGTTTCACAGATGCGGTGCTCTCCGCGACGGGCCTGCTTGTCATGATCGGCAAGGCCGAGCGCGGTCCGGCGGCGATCGACGCGATCCGGCGCCACGGCGCCGCTTATCTCATCGCCGTCGGCGGCGCCGCCTATCTCGTCTCGAAGGCGATCAAGTCCGCCCGCGTTCTCGCCTTCGCGGATCTCGGGATGGAGGCGATTCACGAATTCGTGGTGGAAGACATGCCGGTCACAGTCGCAGTGGATGCAAGCGGCGAATCGATCCACCATACCGGTCCCTCGCGATGGCGGCGTCCGGCGATCACGCGATCGGCGCACCGGATGGTCGAAGAGGCGTCGCCGCGTTGAATGACGCCCGTTGTTTCGAAGGCGGCCGCCTTTAGACCACCGCGCCGGACCTTCTGCCTCGAACAACCGCTACACAATTCCGCGATCTGGCGATCCCAACGCAAGGCGCGGTTGGATATCTCAGTTCAATTGCTCTACGAGCGTTCGGCAACAGCGCGCCCAGGAGGAAGCGAACGTGGAAGCGAGCATGGCGGCCGACAAGGAGAGCTTAATCCTCAATCGGGTTGCGTATCGCTTCATTCCGTTCTTGATCCTCTGCTATTTCGTCAACTACCTCGACCGCGTGAACGTCGGGTTCGCCAAGCTGACCATGGACGCGGACCTCGGCCTCTCGGACACGGCTTTCGGATTCGGCGCGGGGATTTTCTTCCTCGCCTACTTTCTGTTCGAAGTGCCCTCGAACGTCATTATGGACCGGGTCGGCGCGCGGATCTGGATCGCGCGAATTATGCTTTCATGGGGCATCGTATCAGGGGCCATGGCTTTCATTCCGCGGATCGCCTCGTGGACGGGGTTCAGCCCCGAGCACACGTTCTACGGTCTCCGCTTCCTTCTTGGCGTTGCCGAAGCAGGATTTTTCCCCGGCATCATCTTCTTCTTGACGCTTTGGTTTCCTGCCGCCTACCGCGGCCGGATCGTCAGCTATTTCATGGCGGCGATTCCGCTCTCGTCCGCGATCGGCTCGCCCGTTTCTGCCGCGCTCCTCGGCCTGCACGGCTGGCGCGGGTTTACAGGCTGGCAATGGCTCTTTATCTTCGAGGCGCTGCCGTCGATCCTTCTCGCTTTCGTCGTCTATTTCTATCTGACAGATCGCCCGGCCGATGCGACATGGCTTCCGGCTGATCAGCGCGACTGGCTGCAGCGCCGTCTCGCCGCGGAGGATGCGCGGCGCACCCATGTGTCTCCCCAAAATATCCTTGCAAGCGTCTACGACTATCGGGTGCTCGCGCTGGCGCTGGTCTACTTCGGCAACGTGGCGTGCCTCTATGGCGTCAGCTTCTGGCTGCCGTCGATTGTGAAGGGCTTCGGCGTCTCGATTGCCGCGACCGGCTGGATCAGCGCCATTCCCTACATCGCTGGCTTCCTGGCCATGATTTGGTGGGGCCTTCGCTCCGACGAGCAGGGGGAGCGCACTTATCACTTGGCGGTCGCCCTGCTCCTTGCTGCCGGCGGGATCGGCGCCTCCGCGTTCCTCGCCGATCCTGCCGCAAAGATGATTGCGCTGACGATCGGCTCCGTTGGAGTCTATTCGGCGCTGCCGCTTCTGTGGACCCTGCCAACCGCCTTTCTCGCCGGCGCGGCAGTCGCGCCGGGTATCGCCGCGATCAATGCGATCGGCAATCTCGCAGGTTATTTTGGCCCCTTCATCATGGGCTGGGTCAAGGATCTCACCGGCGATTTCCGCTGGGGACTCGTCACGATTGCGCTGTGCGCGGTTGTCGCGCTCGTCATCACGCTTTTACTCGGTCATGACGCCGACCTCGAGAAGGCGCCTGAACTGGCGGAGTAGCGGAGAGGCTCCGTATAAAGCGCCAGAAACGCGCGCGGACGCCAAAAATTATCGCGGTCGCGGTAACAAAACTTGTATGATCACCGTATCTGGCGGAGCGTGCCCCCGGCCGTTGCTGTGTAATCGTCATCGTAACTTTGCCTGATTGTGGCGACATTAGATTGGCCACCCCGTCCGATTGACGTCGCCTGCGTTTGCGAAGCTCGCCCCACCCGACGCCCGAATTGGCGGCGCGGAACAGCCAGGACCCCTTCATGCATGGAGGATGATCGTGTCTCAACCGGAACAATATGACGTCTTGATCCTCGGCAGCGGAGGCGGGGGCAAGCTCACCGCCTGGCATATGGCGAGCTCGGGACGACGGACCGCCGTCGTCGAGCGCAAATGGATCGGCGGCTCCTGCCCCAACATCGCATGCCTACCCAGCAAGAATGAAATTCACAGCGCCGAGGCCGCGCATTTCGCGCGCAACGGCGCTGAGTTCGGCGTGATGACCGGCCCGGTCAAGGTCGACATGGCGAAGGTTGTTCGGCGCAAGCGCGACATGGTGCAGGGGCTCGTCGACGCTCATTTGAAGAACTACAGGGAGAGCGGCGCCGAGTTGATCATGGGGACCGGGCGCTTTGTCGGGCCAAAAACGCTCGAGGTGAGCCTGAACGACGGTCGGAAGCGCACGCTGACAGGCGCCCAAGTGTTCTTGAATGTGGGAACACACGCAGCCATTCCGAATGTTCCAGGCCTCGAGGCCGCGAGACCGATGACTCACATCGAGGCGCTTGAGCTCGACATTTTGCCGGCGCATCTGATCGTGATCGGCGGCGGCTATGCCGGCCTCGAACTGGCGCAAGCCTATCGTCGTTTCGGCAGCGAGGTGACAGTCATCGAAGTCGGCGCCCAGCTGATGGGCCGGGAGGACGCCGACGCCTCGCAGGAAATTCGAAGGATCCTCGCCGAGGAAGGCCTTCATATCCACGTTCCCGCCGAGCTCCTCAAGGTGAGCGGCCTTGCGGGTGACGAGGTCAGCATTGCGCTGCGCACGAGCGACGGCGAACAAACCATCAAGGGCAGCCACATCCTCGTCGCGGCTGGACGCATTCCGAACACTGCCGGCATTGGCCTCGACAAGGCCGGCGTCGAGCTCACCGACCGCGGCTTTGTTCGCGTCAACGAGCGCCTGGAGACGACCGCGCCGGAGGTGTGGGCTCTGGGCGAATGCGCCGGCAGCCCGATGTTCACCCACATCTCTGAAGACGACTTTCGCATCGTTCGCGACAATCTGGCAGGGGGAAAGCGGAGCACGCGTGACCGGCTCATTCCCTACTGCATGTTCACCGATCCGCCGCTCGCGCATGTCGGATTGAACGAGCGCGAAGCGGAACGTCAGGGCGTCAAGACGCGCGTCGCCCGGCTGCCCATGAAAGCGGTGCTCAGGGCGCAGGCGACAGGCCAGACCGAAGGCTTCATGAAGGCTCTTATCGGAGAGAATGACGACCGCATTCTCGGCTTCACCATGATCGGCGCTGAGGCCGGCGAAGTGTTGGCCGTCGTGCAGACGGCAATGATGGCGGACCTGCCATACACGCGGCTCCGAGACGCCGACTTCACGCATCCGACCTTTTCCGAGGGGCTGAACTTCCTGTTCTCGGCGACTCCGGCCCGGGCCGGAGAATGAAGCGTCAGCGCTTGATCCTGAGCCGGTCGCGATGGGCGGCTTGTTTGGCCCGATTGCCGCACATCGCCATGCTGCACCACCGTCTGCCCCGCCTCCGGCTATGGTCGGCGAAGATCAGAGTGCAGCTATATCCCTCGCACGCCCGGATGCTGGCGAAGTCCTCTTCACACACGCACCGCGCCAACGCTTCGCCGATCGGGAGCAGTAGAGATTCGGGCGATCGCCAGCGCCGCGTCGTTTGCAGCTCGAGGCGAGCGCCGCCGCTGTCCCGATGCACCTCGATCCGGCTGAACGTTTCGTCGCGCTCGAGAAGCGCGTTCAGGGGCCCGAGTTCACGCATCGCCTGCGCCGTAAGCGGCCGGCCCATGTGCTTGCGCACGAAGCCCCTGAACCACTCGCGTAAGACACGCGCTTGGTCGGCCACCTTGTCCAGTTCACCGGGCGCCGCCTGCTCGGCCAAAGCATCTAGCGCGTG
>Ga0209624_10004088_pt1 | contig 10128 bp, 5 predicted proteins | sample JacPinW_OM2H0_O1_FD_188565 | JGI IMG/M metagenome (GOLD analysis project Ga0209624, IMG submission 188565) | Forest soil microbial communities from Algoma, Ontario, Canada - Jack Pine, Ontario site 1_JW_OM2H0_O1 (SPAdes) (version 2) | ecosystem: Environmental > Terrestrial > Soil > Boreal... | reverse complement strand
TTTCTCCTTGACAGTTCCTGTCCTCTTCTCTAACCTTGCGGGATTATAGCAAGGTTGTGGCTGGGTACAAGCTGTCGCTTTCAAACAAAAGACACATTCTCCCGAAAATGTCTGGAGGCTCGATGCTCTCACTGCGACCCCGCTGGTGCGTAGTCTGTGCTGTCGCTTTTGGCCTGGCGATTCCATCCATGGTGTTGGCGCAAGGGACTAGTGGCCGCATCCTCGGTCGCATAGCCGATCCCACCGGCGCCGTGCTCAGCCGGGTCAAAATCGTCGCGAGCAACGAGGCGACCGGAGTAAACCGCGGGGCCGAGAGCAACGACAGCGGAGACTACGTCTTCCCCGATCTGCCGGTTGGCACCTACACTCTCAGCTTCGAACTCAGAGGATTCAAGAAGGATCTTCGCCGCAGCATTACGCTCGATGTCAATCAGGTCATCACCCTGAACATGACCATGCAGGTGGGTCAGAACCAGGAAGTGGTCGATGTAACCTCAGAGGCTCCGTTGGTCGATACGACCAGCACCCAGTTGGGTGCGGTGATGGACAACCGACAGGTTGCCAACTTGCCGCTCAATTCACGCGACACCTATCAGCTTTTGCAATTGCAGCCGGGAGTGATGTCCACTGTAGGTTCGAGCAACACCGTCGTTTACGGCAGCGACAGCCCGGGTGCGGTCTCGGTGAACGGGGGCCGGGGTCGGGCTAACAATTTCAGCGTCAACGGCGGCGATGCCAACGATTTGTTTGTCAATCTTCCCACCGTGCAGCCGAGCCCCGACAGCATCCAGGAGTTTCGGGTGCTGACGAATACCTTCGATGCCGAATACGGCCGCAATTCCGGCTCCGTAGTGAACGTTGTGACCAAGTCGGGCACGAATCAGGTTCACGGCAATCTTTACGAATTCTTTCGCAATAAAGTGCTCAACGCGAATGACTTCTGTCTTACCGCAGCGGAAGGTCTGCCGTGCGAAAAGCCCCAGTTCAACCAAAATCAGTTTGGCGGGACGCTGGGCGGCCCCATCATCAAGAACAGCACATTTTTCTTCGTCAGTTACGAAGGCCGACGCGTTCGACAAGGCATTCTCTCCCCGGCCGTAACCGTGCCGAGTTCCCAGGAAACTCCGTCTCCCACTAATACCGTGAACGGGCAAATCGTTTCGGATTTCTCGGATGTGAATCAGGCCGGCTCATTTGCAGGGACCTTGACCAACTCGTCCATACTGACGAACCGTCCCGGATGTCAAGCGGCGACAAGCGCAATTGGTGGGGGGACGATTGCAGATGGGGCCTCCTATGCGTCCATCTTCCCGAACAGTCAGATTCCGCTGGCTTGCATGGACCCTAGCGCCGTGGATCTTCTTCAGTTTGTTCCCACCCCACCCAACGACGGTTCGTTGATCACGACCACACCGGTGAAGAGCGTGCGCGGAGACCAGTTCACGATGAAGGTCGACCACCGTTTGACCGATAAGCAAAATCTGAGCATCTACTACTATTTTAATGATGACACTACGGTCAACCCTTTCGCCGATTTTGAGCTGACCGGCGCCGATGTCCCTGGATTTGGGAGCATCCTGGCGGAAAGGATTCAGCAATGGAACATTACGCATACCTGGACAATTACCAACAGCACCGTGAATGAGTTTCGTTTCAATTACAACCGTGAAGGCCAGGAGACATTTCAACACCCGGTAAATACCGAGCTGGTGCAAAACTCCTGCCCGCCGCCCCCTTCCTGGCTGACCGCTCCCGTGCCTTGTTTTTATGGCGACGGTTCGGCCGATCCCCTTGGCAGCCAATTCGGTATACATCCTTTTTTGGGCGCACATCGCGAAGGTTTGCCCTTTATTTCCATTTCGGGAGGATTCGCCCTCGGCAATAATTCGGAAGGCGAGCTTCCTCAGGTGGGAAACTCGTTCCAGTGGTCCGATAACCTGACAAAGGTTAAAGGCACGCATACTCTCAAGTTTGGTGTGGACCTTCGGCGTCAGCAGTTTAACCAGTTTTATTACTACAACGTAGACGGGACATTCTCTTATTATGGCGGCGGGCCGAACGACGTCGGTGCGAACACTCTGTATCCCAACTTCTTGTTGGGCCTTCCCGACCAATTCGGACAAGGTTCGGCTCAAGTCGAACGGGTGCGCAACACGGGCTTCTATCTGTTCGCACAGGACAGCTGGAAGATCAAGCCGAATCTGACTCTCAACTACGGCCTACGTTGGGAACTGGACACTCCCTTGGCCGATATCGCTCAACACGTCCAGACTTACCGCCCCGGACAAAATTCCACGGTCTATCCCTGCGGAGGACCGAACACCGACTGCACCTCGCAAGACGCGGTCGGATTGGTCGTACCGGGCGATCCCGGAGTTCCTCCGGGCATGACATCAACCTATTACAAGGCCTTTGCTCCCCGCATCGGGCTAGCCTGGAGTCCCGGCAAGTCAGGCAAGACCAGCTTTCGCGCAGGTTGGGGACTTTTCTATAACCCCATAGAGCAGTTGGTGCTAGCTCAATTCGGCGCTGAGCCTCCCTTTGGGGGAAGTACCTTCGTCTATGAAACGCAGTTTAACCTGCCTTTTCTCGGTCAGGACGGGGCTACCACTTATCTAAATCCATTTAACGGAGTCCTGAATGCCAAACGCGGGACTCAGCAGGATTGGGCGATATTTGAGCCTATCGATCTGTTCGGCGACTTCCAGCCTCATCTGCGCAGTCAGTATTCGGCCCAATACAACTTCACGATCCAGCGGGAATTAACCAGAGACATGAAGCTGGAAATCGGCTACGTGGGAACGCAAGGGCATCGCTTGTTGGCGACGCATGATATCAACTACTCCAACCCGCAGACTTGTCTCGATGTCAATAGCCTCGATGGCGCCGGCACTTGCGCCCAGTTTGGAGAGGACGCGCCGTTTACCGTGACCGTGCCTTCCGGTTTCAACTTCCACATGCCCAATGGTTCCACGGTTATGGGGGCCGGGCAAACCTTGAATTTTGTAGGCTTGCGCCCATACTCGTCGCCGCAGTGCGATCCCACCACCGGCAACGGCTGTCCGGCCGATGGAGTCCCTGTGTTCAGCAGCATCTTTGCTCAGGACACGATCGCCAGCTCGTCCTATAACTCGCTGCAAGCTTCGCTGGATAAACGTTTTGCTCACGGGCTTCAATTTTCCGCGGCTTACACCTTCAGCAAGTCGCTCGACGAAGCCTCCAGTTTCGAGGGGATCTTGAATCCGCTGCCAGGAGCCCACAACCGCTCGCTCTCACTCTTCGACGCCCGCAATCGCTTCGTCGTCAGTTATTACTGGGATTTACCGGCTCGTAAGTACAGCGGACTCGCCGGGAAGGTGCTCGACGGCTGGGCCTTCTCAGGCATCACGACCTACCAAACTGGATTCCCCATCCGCATCACCTCATCGGCCGACAACGAACTGATGAATAGTTTTGATTTCGAACTCCCCGGCGAGCCCGATCAGTTGGCTCCCTTCACCCACCAGAGTCCACAGAAAAACAGCAACTATTACTTTAATCCACAGCTTTTCACTGAAAATACGACAGACCCGGCGTGTGGCGGAAACCCATATTCAGGATGCTACGATCCAAGCCTGCTGGGCCGCGTAGGCTCCGCTCCGCGCACCATCTGCTGCGGACCTGGAATCAGCGATACCGACCTGGTCGTCATCAAGAATATTCCCCTGACCGAACAGACTCACTTCGAATTTCGAGCGGAAGTGTTCAATGTTTTCAACCATACGCAGTTCTACAACCCGGACGGCAACAGCACCGACGGCTCGCAATTTGGGCAGGTAACACAGGTCAAAGATCCGCGTCTGATGCAGTTCGCGATGAAGTTCTACTTCTAGCAAAGAGAGTAAAGTAGTAGGAAGAGCTCAATCCCCGGACGGCTCAAGCTGCCCGGTACTCTAATGGCCCGCCTGGCGTAGAAGCAGCTGGCCTGAGTTTTCCCGGAGTAATTTGATGTATCCCGATCTGCAGAAAGAACTCGCCACTTTCGAGCGGCGCACGTCCAAATCCGCCGAAGCCCACAAGAAAAATCTCAAACGCATCCCTCTCGGGGTCGCCAGCAACTATCGCGCCTACGATCCCTGGCCGATCTTCGTGAAAGAGGCTAGCGGCAGCAAGTTCCGCGACCTCGATGGCAACGAATACATTGACCACAACCTAACTTTCGGCGCGCTCATGGCAGGACACTGCCATCCTGCGGTGATGAAGGCCGTCGAAAAGCGCCTCTCGACCGGAACCATGTATGGCATGCCTCATGACATGGAATGGGAACTCGCGGAGGAAATCTGCAATCGATTCCCAGTGGAGATGTGCCGCTTCGGCAACAGCGGCACCGAAGCCACCATGCATGCCATTCGGCTCGCGCGCGCCGCTACCGGGCGCGACAAGATCGTCAAATTCGAAGGCGCCTACCACGGTCTGCATGACAGCGCTCTGGTGAGCGTGAAGCCGCACGCTCCCGACCATGGTGATATCCATAATCCAACGGCGGTTCCCGGCGGTCTGGGCGTGCCCAAATCGGCCGTCGCCGACGTTCTCATCGCCACTTTCAACGATCTCGCCACGGTCGAGCGCCGTTTCAAAGAAAATCCCGGCGAGATTGCCGCGATCATCCTCGAGCCAATCCTCATGAACGTCGGCCTCTGTATGCCGCAACCCGGTTTCCTGAAAGGCTTGCGCGAAATTGCCACCAAGAACGGCGCGCTGTTGATCTTCGACGAAGTCAAAACCGGCGCGAAACTCGGCTGGGGCGGCGCCAGCGAATACTTCGGCGTCATGCCGGACATGATCTGCCTGGCGAAATCAATTGGCGGAGGTTTCCCGCTCGCCGCTTTTGGCGCCCACCGTTCCGTGATGGACCTTATCAGCCAGCACAAGGTCTTTCACGGCGGCACCTATAACACCAACCCAGTTTCCATGGCCGCGGGCTTGGCGACCTTCCGCGAAGTCCTAACCCGCGAAAACTACGCCAAGGTCGATAAGCTGGGCAAAAAGCTGGCCGAGGGTTATCGCGCCGCCATCGCGAAAATCGGATTACAAGCCTATATCGCGCAAGCCGGAGCCAACGGCGCGTTAATGTTCTATCCAAAGGAAATTCGCAACTATCGCGACTGGGAAGCGATCGACGTGGACCTCTGGCGCCATTACTGGTTTGGTATGGTTAACCGCGGCGTGATGGCTCAGCCCTATTGGTGGGATGAGCAGTGGACGATCTCCGTCCAGCACACCGAAGCCGACATCGACAAACACCTGGCGGCGTTCAACGACATCGCCGCTTCCCTAGCGAAGGCGCAGCAGGAGCGCGCAGAACCAGCCGCAGTCGCGCACTGAGAATGTCCGTGTGGGGCGGACACTCCTGTCCGCCTCCGCATGCACCGCCGCGACTCGCGTAGAGACGACCGCGCGGTCCGCCGAAGCGAGGCGACCAGTAGAACAATCTTGTCCACCACCGCCCAACCCGCCGCTCAGCCCCACCTGATCCGTGCCCTAGGCCGCCGCGATCTGGTTCTGCTGTTCGTGGTCGCGGTTTTCAATCTCAACGTCGTCCCCTCGATCGCCGCCAACGGTGGCGTTACCATCTGGCTCTGGATTATCTCACTCGTTCTTTTCTTCTTCCCCCAAGGGATCGCGGTCATCGAACTCGCGCATCGATATCCTGGCGAAGGCGGCGTGTATCTCTGGGCCAAAGAAGTATTCGGCGACTTTCACGGATTCCTCTCCGGCTGGTGCTACTGGACCAACAACATGCTCTACGTGCCGACCGTGATGCTGTATTTCGTCGGTGTGTCGGTTTATGCCATGGGTTCCGGGCACGCCGGCTTGGCCGACAACAAGAATTTTGCGATGGCGGCATCCGTGGCGCTGCTTGCAGCTCTTACGGTTCTCAATATCGCTGGGCTCGGAGTCGGCAAGTGGCTGAACAATCTCGGAGCGATCGGCACGTTCATGGCCGCCGCGGTTCTCATCGGACTTGGGGCAACGGTGTGGTCGCGATTTGGGACGACAGTTACGGCGGCGGACTTTCGTATCCCGCGTGACCCCTGGTTCGTTCTCAATTCATTCGGCGTGATCTGCTTTGGGCTCGTCGGACTTGAGCTGGCTTCCGTGATGGGCGACGAGATTCAGGATCCGCGAAAATCTTTGCCGGGTGCCGTTGCCTGGGGTGGAGCAGTTTCCGGTGTGCTCTACATCGGAGCGACTTTGACCCTGCTGCTTGCCGTGGGCAAGAACGACATCAGCGTATTGCAGGGAATCGTGCAGGCCGTCAGCCACATGGCCGGTAAAGTTGGTGTGGTTTGGATCGTTACGCCCTTTGCGGCGGTGTTGAGCCTTTCAATCGCAGGCATCGGATCGGCCTGGATGGGTGGGTCGGCGCGAATTCCTTTCGTCGCCGGTCTTGACTCCTACATGCCATCCTGGCTCGGCAAGGTTCATCCCAAATATGCCACACCCTACGCGGCCTTGATTGTGCAGGCGGTGGTTTCGCTGGTTTTGATCGTCATCAATTTCTACGCTTCAGGAGGAGTACAGGAAACCTTCCAGACGATGCTGTCGCTTGCGGTCGTATTGCAACTGGTTCCGTTTCTTTACGTCTTTGCCGCGCTCCTGAGATTTGCCTTCCGGGACGATCTCGGCGATGGACGTTACGGCCGTGGGATTTTGGTGTTTGCCGGGGCCTCAGGATTTCTGACTACGCTTCTAGGAATTGTGCTGGCGTTCTTTCCCGCGAAGCAGATTACCTCGGTGTGGAAGTATGAAGCGAAGATGTTCGGATTTACCGTGTTCTTTTTGGCACTGGCCGCATTTTTCTTTTTCGTTTACGGACGCCGAAGAATGTCGCGAGAAATCGGTAAGGGCACGGCCATGGTCGTGCCCCTGTAAGAGAAAGCCAATTGGGCTTTAAAGCCCTCGGGTGGCAGGAGGTTTACACAACATGCCTAGCGGAGTCCAAACCGAAGTTCGCACCTACCAGATGTTCATTAACGGCGAATGGTCGGCCAGCAAGTCCGCGAAGACCTTCCCGGTCTACGATCCCTCGACCGAGGAAGCAATCGCTCAGGTTCCCGACGCCTCTGCCGAGGACGTCAACCGCGCCGTGGCCGCGGCCAAGACTGCCTTCGAAGAAGGCCCGTGGGCAACCACCACCGCGCAGGAGCGAGGCCGAGTCCTGTTCCGCCTTGCCGAAAAAGTTCGTGCCCATCTGCCCGAGCTCGCCGAACTCGAATGCCGCAACACCGGTAAGCCTATCGTCGAAGCCGAGTACGATCTTAATGACGTCGCCACCTGTTTCGAATACTACGGCGGCCTCGCGACGAAAGTCGTCGGCTACGTCAATCCCGTTCCCGACAACGCCATGAGCCTCACGCTCAAAGAGCCGGTCGGCGTCGCCGGACAAATTATCCCGTGGAATTATCCATTGCTGATGGCGGCATGGAAGCTGGCGCCGGCACTGGCTGCGGGCTGTACCTGCGTGCTGAAACCAGCGGAGCAGACGCCGCTCACCGCTCTCGAACTGGCGAAGCATTTCAGCGATTGCGGTCTACCTCCGGGTGTCGTCAACATCGTTACCGGCTTTGGAGAGTCCTGCGGCAGTCCGCTGGTCAAGCATCCCGATGTGAACAAGATCGCGTTCACCGGCAGCGCGGCCGTTGGCAAGATGATCGTCAAACAGGCTGCCGACACCGTGAAGCGCGTCACCCTCGAACTTGGTGGGAAATCTCCCAACATATTTTTTGCCGATGCCGATTTCGAAGCCGCCATCGACGGCGCCCTCTTCGGCGTGTTCATCAATCAAGGGGAAGTTTGCTCGGCGGGCAGCCGCATTCTGGTGCAAAAATCGATTTATAAGAAGTTCGTGGATGCCATGGCCGAGAAAGCGAAGAAAATCAAGCTTGGTCCTCCGCTGGAGCGTGAAACCAAGATGGGGCCGCTGGTCAGCAAGGAGCAATACGACCGCGTGAACTCCTACGTCGAAATCGGCAAGAAAGAAGCCAAACTCGCATCCGGTGGGGGACGCCCGGAGAAATTTGCCAAGGGCTACTATATCCAGCCCACTATTTTCTATGACGTAACGAACAGCGCTCGCATCGCCCGCGAAGAGATTTTCGGCCCCGTCGCCGCGGTAATTCCGTTCGAAGATGAAAAAGACGCGCTCAACATTGCCAACGATTCTCCCTACGGATTGGCTGCTGCTGTCTGGACGCGCGACATTTTTAAAGCCATGCGCTCCGTGAAAGCTCTGCGTGCCGGAATTGTTTGGGTGAACCACATGCAGCCCACGTATGTCGAAGCCCCGTGGGGGGGATACAAACAATCCGGTTTCGGCCGCGAACTCGGTCCCTGGGGCATCGAAGAATATCTCGAGACCAAACAGGTTTACATCAACTTGAACGAGTCGCCAATTGGTTGGTACTAGCCGTTGCGGTCCGGGTCCCAAAACCGAACGCCCGAAGCCGTTCACTGAGAGCTGAGAACCGAGAACTGGAATTCAAGATGCCGACCATTCAACTTCGCACCGCAATTCCCGGACCAAAATCCCGCGCCCTCTCCGAGCGCCGCACCAAAGCCGTGCCCCGCGGCCTTTCCCACGGCACGCCGATTTACGTTGCAAAGGCCGAAGACGCCTGGCTCGAAGACGTTGACGGCAACCGCTATCTCGATTTCGCGGGTGGCATCGGGTGCCTTAACGTCGGTCATCGTCAGAAAGCTGTCATCGAAGCCGTCAAGGATCAACTCGACCACTTTCTGCACACCTGTGTCCAGGTTACGCCCTACGAGAGTTACGTCCACCTCGCCGAGCGCATGAACGAAGTCACGCCGGGAAAATTTGCAAAGAAAACAATCTTCGTGAACAGCGGCGCAGAGGCCGTCGAGAATGCAGTCAAGATCGCTCGTGCCTACACCAAGCGCCCCGGCATCATCGCCTTCGAAGACGCTTTCCACGGCCGCACCATGATGACGCTCGCCCTCACCAGCAAGACCCATCCTTATAAAGCCGGATTCGCCCCTTTTCCAAGCGAGGTCTATCGCGTCCCTTTCGCCTATTGCTATCGCTGTTCGTACAACTTGAAATATCCGTCCTGTGATCTCTACTGCGCGCGTCATCTAGAAGACACGTTCAAACGTGTCGTGGCCAACGAAGAAGTTGCGGCCGTGATTGCCGAGCCGGTTCTCGGAGAAGGCGGCTTTGTCGCGCCTCCGCCGGATTATTTCCAAGTCTTGATCGATCTCTGCCACAAGCACGGCATCCTCTTTATCGCCGACGAAGTCCAGTCCGGCTTCGGACGCACCGGCGCGCTCTTCGCCAGCGAACGTTACGGCATCGAGCCCGATCTCATCGTCACCGCAAAATCACTCGGTGGCGGCTTGCCGCTGGCCGCAGTGACTGGTCGCGCCGAAATCATGGATGCGCCTGGTCCGGGTGGTCTGGGCGGAACATTCGGCGGGAACCCGCTTTCCTGCGCAGCCGCGCTGGCCGTCCTCGATCTATTCGAATGCGAGAATTTGCTCGAGCGCGCCAACGAACTCGGCGACCGCTTCCAGACCCGCGCCCGCCAGTGGCAGTGCCGCTGGCCCATCATCGGCGACGTGCGCGGCCTCGGCGGGATGCAGGCCATCGAACTCGTGCAGTCGCAGGAAAGCAAAGCTCCGGCAACGGACGAGACAAAGAAGATTACTCAATATTGCTACGAGCACGGCTTGATCACGATCACTGCGGGCACACACTCCAACGTAATCCGCATCCTGGTCCCGCTGATTGCCACCGACGCCGAGCTCGACGAAGGCCTGGCGGTGCTCGAGTCCGCTCTGGCCGCAGTGTGCGATAAGAAGGGCGCAATGGCGCAGCTGGTCTAGAACGTAGGTATGCTCTGTCATGCTGAGCAACCGCAGTCGAGGGTTCCTATAAAGCGGTATCATTAATGGTCTGAGGGAATTCTCGCGTTGCAGGTGTGATTTCCCGCGCAAGACATTCTTCGCGATAGCAGAGGTTCATTATGCCCGTAGCAGCGCCGCCCATCACCAAGCTGACGAACTACATCAACGGCCAATGGACCGAATCCCATGCCTTCGAATGGCGCGATGTCGTGAATCCAG
>Ga0209624_10004087_pt1 | contig 10130 bp, 6 predicted proteins | sample JacPinW_OM2H0_O1_FD_188565 | JGI IMG/M metagenome (GOLD analysis project Ga0209624, IMG submission 188565) | Forest soil microbial communities from Algoma, Ontario, Canada - Jack Pine, Ontario site 1_JW_OM2H0_O1 (SPAdes) (version 2) | ecosystem: Environmental > Terrestrial > Soil > Boreal... | reverse complement strand
CTTTCCGAAACTACTGTGAATGCGCGCGCGCTTTTCTTCGCGCTGGGAATTGCGCAAATCGCTGGGATTCTGGCGGGGCTGTGGCCGTCGCTCGGGTCGAGTCGCGTGCAACTGATCGCAGCATTGCGCTCGGAAAGTCCGACAGGTACGGGACGGTTGTCGCAACGCGGGCGGCGTTTGCTGACCGTCGCAGAGATTGCGCTGGCGTTGATACTTGCGATTTGCGCGGGCGTGGCGATACGCAGTTTGCACGACACGTTGAAAGTAGATTTGAACTTCCAGGCAGAACAAGTGCTGACGATGCGCGTGTCTCCAAGTTTACCGAAAAAGGCAACGCGCGCCGACGGCGCTGCGCTTCGCCATAAGATTCTGGAGGAGATGCAGGGACTGCCGGGGCTGGTTGCCGCTGCCGAGGTTCAGACACCGCCGTTCAGCCGTCAAAGTGGTGGCGGATTGTACCTCGATATTGACGGCAAACCTGGGGCTGCGTTCGCCGAAATAGAATTTGTGGACGGAGATTATTTCGCGGCCTATGGACTACCCTTGTTGGCCGGCCGGGCGCTAACACAAACGGACACCGAGAAAACAGAACCGGTTGTGGTGATCAATGAGACGCTGGCGAAACTGTACGGTGGTCCGGCAAACGCTATCGGCAAGCAATTGCACGTGGAAGGTCCGCGCGAGACTTGGAAAATCGCCGGGGTGGTTCCCGAAGCCCGCGTCTCCGGGGCAATGACTGTGCCGACCGGGCAGGTCTTTTTTCCATTTGACCAAATTCCCCAGCGACGGCCAGTCGCCGATCTGACGATTCTGGTGCGCGTAACTGGCAACCCTGCCGGGCTTGAGAAGGAAATTCGGAAACGGCTGGCGCTCGTAGTGAGCGACTCTCCGGTATTTCAGGTGCGGACGCTTGACGCAGTGGTGCTGGATTCTGTGGCAACGCCGAGATTCAACAGCAAAGCGCTGGCGGCATTTGCGGGCGTCGCGATACTGCTGGCGCTGGTGGGAATTTACGGAGTAGTTGCTTTTTCCGTGACGCAGCGCACTCATGAGATTGGCGTGCGCATGGCGCTTGGTGCATCGCCCGCGCAGATCTTGCGGCTGGTGATCGGCGAAGGCATGAAGCTTGGCGTCATGGGAATTGCCGTTGGACTGGGGATTATTCTGACACTGCAGAAACTTATCTTGAGTTTAATTTTTGGCGTGAAAGTTTTTGATGCGACTACGCTGGTGATTGCGTCAGCGGTGCTGCTGGGCGCGACCTTGCTAGCCTGCGCGGTGCCTGCGCGGCGGGCTAGCCGGGTACATCCGACGGTGGCGCTGCGATATGAGTGAGGGTTGATCCGTTCACGGGTCCAGGTTATTTTTGAGAAAACGAGCTGGCTTTTTCTTGCCGGCAGAATCAATTGTGAATTAAGATTTCGCGCACGCGAAATTTTCGAGATCGGATCTCCATGAAATTCAGAAGATTAGTGTTCTTCACAGCGGCCATTTTTCTGTCCTTCGCTGGCGGGCTTTCGGCGCAGACAACACCGGGGGCGGAGTATCTGATTCCATTTCCGGCCTACAACATTATCGGCAATGTTTATTTCGTCGGGACGCAAAGCCTGGGAGACTTTCTGATTGTGACGCCTGAGGGAAATATCCTGATTAATTCCGGCCTTCAGGAAAATGTGCCGCTGATTCAGCAAAGCGTGGAGAAACTGGGATTTAGTTTTAAGGACATCAAGATATTGCTGCTCAGCCAGGCGCATAACGATCATGACGCCGGCAATGCCAGGGTGAAGGAATTGACTGGCGCAAAATATATGGTGATGGACACGGATGTGCCGGTGGTGGAATCGGGCGGCAAAGCGGATTTTTATTACAACGATTCGACGGATCTTCCCGCGGATGAAAAAGCGTTGATCCATTATCCGGCGGCGAGAGTGGATCGCGTGCTGCACGACGGAGATACGGTGGAACTTGGAGGAACAGTGTTAACGGCGCATCTGACTCCGGGGCACACGAAAGGATGCACGACGTGGACGATGCGCGTGCAAGACGGCGGCAAGACTTACGATGTGGTGATCGTCGGCGGCGTGAGCGCGAATACAGGCTACGAATTTTTCAACAACGTGAAGTATCCGAAGATGGCGGCGGATTTCGAGAAAACATTTCGCGTGTTGAAGTCACTTCCCTGCGATGTGTTCCTTGGCGCGCACGGAGGTTATTACGATATGGAAGCGAAGTATGCGCGGATGAAGGACGGCGGAGCGAATCCATTTATTGATCCGGACGGATATAAGAATTTTGTGGCGGAGCACGAAAAAATTTTCCTGGCGGAGTTGGCGCGGCAGACGGCGGCAGCGAAGTAGTAAGGGCGTTTTGATTTTCGGGCGCGGCGGCGTATTATTGGTGCGGAAACAGTTGTCCGTACGACAACATCACGCTGGATGGGCGCTGGGGCAAGCAATCTTCCGAAGGCAGCATCTATCTGGGAAATATCCGGGCGGTCAGATTTGAAGCCGGGCTGCGCTTGGACGCATCAGATGTACCGCTGGCACGAGATCGAAAGTCACGCAAAATAAAAAGGAGAATCAGGAATGAATATTTTCCGCACGACTAAGGGTCGAGTTATTTTGTCCGTCGCGCTGGGACTGGCCATGCTGGTGATGGTGATGCCCGCGCTGCACGCCGCTCTTGCTGATGACGCCGCACCGATGCCCGCAGTTGGACAGCAGGCGCCGGATTTCAAATTGAATTCGCAAGAAGGTACGCCCGTCAGCCTGCACGATTACAAAGGCAAGTGGGTGATTCTCTATTTTTATCCGAAGGACATGACGCAGGGCTGCACGATTGAAGCACACGGTTTTCAACGCGATTTGGCGCAGTATGATGCGAAGGGCGCGGTGATTTTGGGCGTGAGCGTGGATTCGGTGGATTCGCACAAAGAATTCTGCGCGAAGGATAGTTTGACGTTCAAATTGCTCTCCGATACGAGCCATGAAGTGGTGACGAAGTATGGTTCGATCGGCGGCGGAAAAATGCCGGACGGCACGCCGGTGGTATACGCGCAACGAAATACGTTCCTGATTAATCCGCAGGGCGTGATCGTGAAGGTTTACACCAAGGTGAATCCGACTCCGCACAGCGAACAGGTGCTGGCGGATTTGACGGCGGCGCAGACGAAGTAACTCGAAGTAAGAATATTTTTGGATTGGGAACTGCCCTATTGGCCCGAAGTTTCGGGCTGGTAGGGCAGTTTTTTATTTGGGGAGGAGACATTTCCTTGTGGAGAAAGAGCGGCCCACCCGAAGGTGGCCCCTACAAAAACGTAGAGCTTGCGTGGTGCGAAGGTCGGGAATATGATTCCGCGCAGTTAATCGAAGTGGGTAGTATGTGATTCCGTAATCTGAAACTCTGCGCTTTATTTCTCCCGGACAGCCGAAGCGAAAGAGGCGATTTGGTGGCGGGGACTCAGCAATCGTGGCCCGGCGATGGGCGCGTTGGCGACTACCAGATTTTGGAAGTCGTGGGCGCGGGCGGAATGGGTGTGGTGTACAAGGCGCGCGATCTGAAACTGGAGCGCGTTGTTGCGCTGAAATTTCTTCCACAAGAGCCGGTTGTCACTGAAAAAGAAAAGGAACGTTTCCGAAAAGAAGCGAAAGCTGCATCAGGGCTTGACCACATCAACATCGGAGTAATCCACGGGCTGGAACAAACGCCGGACGGGCGATTATTTATCGTGATGGCGTTTTATGAAGGCTCGACCGTCGCGCAGAAAATCCACGAAGGGCCTGTGCCAATATTTGAAGCGGTGGAAATTGCTTCGCAGATGGCTGCCGGACTTGCCGAAGCGCACGCACACAACATTGTGCATCGCGACATTAAACCTTCCAACCTTATTCTGACGATCCATGGTGTGCTGAAGGTGGTGGACTTCGGTCTGGCGTTAGTGCTGAGCGCGGAAACTTTTTCGCAAAGCGTTGGGATTGCGGGAACGGTGGCGTACATGTCACCGGAGCAGGCGCGGGGCGCGGAGGTGGATCACCGAACGGATATTTGGAGCGCCGGAGTTGTATTGGCGGAAATGTTGACGGGCAAACATCCGTTCCAGCGCAATTCCCTGCCGTCGGTGATGGCGGCGATCGTGCAGGATCCGCCGGCGCAACTGGAAGGCGTGCCTCCACAATTGCAGCGCGTCGTGTTGCGCGCGCTGGCGAAAGATGCGGACAAGCGATATCAGAGTTGCAAGGATATGCTCGCGGATTTGCATGCGGTGAAATCGGAAGGAGACGCGACGACACTCGGCGTCGGTTCGCGCGAGCTTGCGAAATACGCGAAGGACGCCGCGGGAGAAGTGCGTCGAGATTCGGCGCCGCAGGTTCTACGCCGCTGGTGGATTGCGACGCCGCTGGCGATTTTGTTGCTTGCCGTCGTGGCGATGGCAATTCCTTCGTTGAGAGAGCGGATAACATTCGCGCTTTTCGGAATGAGTGAAGAGCATCTGGTAATTCTGCCGTTTGAAAATGTTGGGAACGATCCGGCGAACGAAACTTTGAACGATGGGCTGATGGATAGCATGACGGCGAGACTTTCCAATCTGGAAGAGAGCCAATCGTCATTGTGGGTGGTGCCGGCGAATTTTGTGCGGCAGAAAAATGTGAATGATCCAGCTGCGGCGCGTCGGACATTTAAGGCGACGCTGGCACTGCAAGGCAGCGTGACGCGAACTCCGCAAGATGTGCGGATGAGATTCAGCCTGGTCGACACGCGGAGCCTTGCGAAATTGGATACGGAAAATTTGGTGGACAAGAATGGCGATCTTTCGGCGCTGGAGAATCGTGCGATCACGAAAATCGCGTCGCTGATGCATGTTTCGGCGGCGAATTTGAACTCGACGCACCGGCCGGCGCCGTCCGCATACGAAAATTATCTGAAGGCGCTGAGTTACGTGGAGCGATACGACAAACCGGGGAATTTAGATTTAGCGATTGGCGAACTGGAAAACGCGGTGACGACTGATCCGGAATTCGCATTGGGTTTTGCGGAAGAATGCGAAGCGTACCGCTTGAAATTTGCGCTGGATCGAAATACGCAGTGGCTCGATTCGGCCTCCGCGAAATGCAAACGCGCGTTGGACATCGATAACAGGCTGCCGATGGTTTATGTGACGCTGGGAAAATTGCATTCGAGCGAGGGGAAGGACGATCTTGCGTTGCAGGAATTTCAGCAGGCGTTGGCGCTGAATCACCACGATGCCAATGCGCTGGCCGGAATGGCCGCGGCGTACGAACGCATGGGAAGGCTGGCCGAAGCGGAAAAAACTTTTCAAACTTCGGCGAACATGAGGCCGGATTATTGGGACGGCTACAACAGTCTGGGCTCATTCTATTTGCGGCAGCGGAGATTCCCCGAAGCGGTGGCGCAATTCGATCGCGTGATCGAGCTGACGCCGGACAACGCGGCCGGATGGTCCAATCGCGGCGCGTCATATTCAAATATGAAAGAGTATGGAAAAGCGGAGCGGGATCTGAAGCGGTCGATCGAGATTGCGCCAAGCTATGCAGCGTATGTGAATCTTGGCGCGCTGTATTCGGCGCAAAAAGATTACGCGGATTACGCGGCGATGACGGAGAAAGCGCTGCAAATGAACGATAAAGATTTCCGTGTGTGGGCGAATTTAGCGGCGGCTGACAGAATGTTGGGCGAACCGGATAAAGCGAAAGCGGCGTCAACGGAAAAACTGAAGAGATTGGAATTGGCGGTGCTGGCGCAGCCGAAAGATCCGGCGATTCAGGCGTCGCTCGGGATTTCTTACGCGGAACAGAAACAGAAAGAAAAAGCTGTGCCGCATATTGAGGCGGCCGTTGCGCTGGCTCCGACAAATCCGCAAGTTTTGTTGAACGCCGGCGAAGCGTACGAGGATTTAGGCGATCGGCGGCACGCGCTGGAATACGTTCAGAAAAGTTTGAAGAATGGTTACACGGTGGACCGGGTGAAAAATAATCCGGCGTTTAACAATCTTGTTCAGGATCCAAAATTCAGCGCCCAGGCCAAGTAGCTAAAACTAACTGGAGGAATGTTAAATGGCAAAAAAGCAAGCAGCGGCACCACCCAAGATTGTGCCCATTACGATTGATGAGCAGGGCAACGGGCCGGCTAATCCTACGAAGGCGATTTTTGGAGATTTTATCAGGTTCGATAATATAGGTGACACTGACAGAGCCATTTTGTACGCTCTTGATGGATCCAATGCCACGCAGTTCGATCCGCTGTGCGTGATAGTTCCATCGTACTCGTCGGTCACCGTTCTCGCCACGACGGCAAACAATCCTGCGCCCAATTCGACGGCGACGGTCTATTTCAAGATCCGGACAAAAGTGAGAGGCGGGGCGGCGGTGAGAGCGCCCGACGATACTTACCAGGTCATCGTCGGTTCATCACGAAAAAGTAAGCTTCGGAAATGAAGCAGCAATGCACTGACATTCAGTCCCCGGGCCAAGTAAATCCAATTCACGAAAGGAAAAATAAAATGACACAGACAGGAATAGCGCCAACACGCAAAAACATAACTGTGACGATCCGCGAGAACGTACCTAGTGAGCACGCGGTCAAGGCCAATCCGGGAAACACAATCACCTTCATCAATATGGATAGGACGGAAAAGCTTCTGAGGTTCGCGGTGAATGAAAACGGCGTCGAATTTCATCCGATCGGATTGATGCTGCCGCCGGGGCCTGAGGCTGCCGCCACGATTATCGCGGTTGACCCGGAGAATGGCTCCGAGACGTCAACCGCTTATTACACCGTCAGCACGGTCGATAAGAACGGCAAGATTTCGGCCGATCCTGATGACGACACCTATCAAGTGATTGTCGGATCAAGCGTATTCAACCAAAGCTGAAACGCTGTCTTAGAAAATTTTAATCGGGAAGCGACGCTTCCGAGGTGACGCGGAAAGTTATTTTCGCACCGGGAGGAGGAGTTTGTCCGACGCCGGCGATTGGCTGGCCGCCGCCAATCCACAATTCGACCGTGCCGGGCGAGATGTGACGTTTGCCGGCTTCATCGACGACGCTGATTTCGCGATTGTGAAGTGGAATCGTGACGGTGTGCTGTTCGCCTGCCGCCAGATGGACGTGCGTGAATCCGGCGAGCGCGCGAATTGGCGCACCGGTTACGTCGGGATGCGTGATGTAGAGTTCGACGATTTCGTCGCCATCTTTGGCGCCGGAATTTTTCACATCCACAGAAACTTTCACGTCATCGGTTGCGGAGATTTGATCGCGATCGACGCGCGCGTTTGCGTAAGTGAAATTTGTGTAGCTGAGTCCGAAGCCGAACGGATAAAGCGGCACGCCGAAAAAATATCGGTAGGTGCGGCCGGCCATGGAATATTCCTCGAACGGAGGAAGCTGCGCGACGCCGGTGTAAACGGTGACGGGCAGACGGCCGGACGGATTGTAGTCACCAGCCAAAATATTCGCGAGAGCGGTGCCGCCTTCTTCGCCGGGATACCACGCTTCGAGAACCGCAGCGGCATTTTTTTGCGCCCAATTTACAGCGAGCGCGCTGCCGCTGGTCAGCACAACAATCAGTGGCTTCCCTGTTGCGGCCACGGCTTGCAACATTTCCAATTGCGGGCGCGGCAATTCCATATCCACGCGATCGCCGCCGAAAAATCCGGGCGCGCTGGTGCTCATTTCTTCGCCTTCAAGTTGCGGCGTGATACCTACGACTGCGATTACGACATCGGCTTTTTTCGCGGCGGAAACTGCGTCGGACGCCATGTCCGGCGACGACCACAGCAAACGCGCGATTGGATTTCGCGCGGCGTGGTAATACTCCATAACAATTTTATAGGCGTGCGCGCGCTGCAAATGCACGGAGGTCGTGCGAGTGCGCTCAGCGTGCGGATTCCAATCGTCGAGAATTCTTTTGCGATCGAGATACATTCGGAAACCGTCCGCCGCGGCGCCGCCCAGCAAATAATCTCCATCAACTGGCGCGACGAGTTCGCCCGTCCAACGAACTGAATACAGTTGGCCGGTTAATCCCGGAGCAGGAGTAACTCCGCGCCAATCGAAATTTACTTGCGCATCGATGCGCGTTGTCGCGGGTTCACCTTGCAAATTCGGATTGTTGAAATATTCTGCTTTCAGGCCGGGCTGCGAATTTGCGCCGCCGGTTCGCAGCGCGCCCGGTGGAATCGGAATGGAATTTGTTTCTGTCAGCGGACTTCCCGCCGCGTAAATTACATTCGCATTTGCGAATCGCTTACGGATTCCTTCGAGTGGCGTGGTGGAGCTGGAAGGAGTGCCATTGTAATTTCCGAGCAGAATGGCAGGCAGATTCGCCGTTGGGCCGATGACCGCAATTGTTTTCACGGTCGATGCGAGAGGCAAAGTATTGTGATCATTTTTCAGAAGCACGATGGATTCACGCGCGGTTTGCAAAGCGAGTGCACGATTCGCGGCGGTGTCATTATCCGCGAGCGAGAGTTTTGACCACGGCACCATTTCCGGAGGATCGAACATTCCTAGTCTGAAGCGCGCCTCGAAGAGACGCTTTACGGAACGATCCACGTCGGCCACGCTAAGCAGACGATCGCGAACGGCGTCGCCAACTTCGCGATATTCAGAACCGCAACTGAGATCGTCACCGGCTTTCACTGCCAGCGCGGTGGCTTGCTGAAGCGTTTGCGTGTATCCGTGCCCCTGATAAATATCGTCCACGGCGCCGCAATCGGAAACCACGTAGCCCTTAAATCCCCAGGAATTTCGCAGCGTGTCCATCAGAAACGGACTGGCGCAGGCCGGCGTGCCGAGAACGGAATTGTAGGCGCACATCACGCTATCGGCTTTGCCTTCCATAATTGTTGCGCGAAAGGCGGGAGAATATGTGTCGGCGAAGTCGTGCGGCGAAACGGGCACGTCAAAATGATGGCGCAAAACTTCTGGGCCACTGTGAACGGCATAATGTTTCGGCGTGGAAATAGCTTTTAAGTAGCGCGCGTCGTCACCTTGCAATCCCGTGACGAACGCGACGCCAATTCGCGCGGTGAGAAATGGATCCTCGCCATAAGTTTCCTGTCCGCGGCCCCAGCGTGGATCGCGAAAAATATTAATATTGGGCGACCAGAAAGTGAGTCCGAAATAGCGCGCAGTATTCCCATGGGCGATTGCATCAATATATTTGGCGCGGGCTTCGGTGGAGATCACGTCGGCAACGCGATGGATGAGGTCGGTGTCCCAGGTAGCGGCAAGTCCGATGGCCTGCGGAAAGACAGTGGCGTTTCCGGCGCGCGCAACTCCGTGCAGCGCTTCATTCCACCAGTTGTACGCGGGAATTCCCAGGCGCGGAATTGCAACGGCGGCGTCCTGCATTTGCGAAGCTTTTTCGTCGAGCGTCAGACGCGAAACAAGATCGTTGACGCGCTGATCGAGTGGCAAACTCGGATCGAGATATGGCGGCTTCGGTGCAGGCGCAGGAGTCTGCGCAAGCGCCGGAATAAAAACCAAAAATGCAAAAATTGCCGATTGCGCGACGGCGCGACGCATCGAGATGCGGTTGGCGCGTTTGAATTGCTTCATGGCGCGAGATTATGCACCAGAAATGAAGCAGCGGCGAGAATCAATTGCGAAAAAACCCGCGCCCGGATTTTATTCCGGGCGCGGGTTTCACATCGTGAAAAATTAATTTCGGTGCAAGTGGTTAGGAAATAGTGCCGTCGGCTGGTTCCGGCGTGCCCGAACCAGTTCCCTGCGGCGGACGAGGTCCGCGTCCACCTCGACCCGGACCACCATTCGGTCCACCGGGGCCGCCCATTCCGGGGCGCCGCTGTTGCATCAGCGTTTTCAGTTTTGCTTGCTGATCCGGAGTGAGCGCGGTCTTCATGTCCAGCTGATGATGCACACGAGTTTGTTCCTCGCCAAGTTGCGCCACGCTGATGTCGGCAAGTTTCTTATCGATCGCGGCGCGGTCGGGCTTGTCAGCGGACATCAACTGATTCAATTCCATGTGCGCCACCTGAAGTTTGGCGCGATTCATCACGCTGGCCTTCTCGAAATCCACATTCTGCTGACGGATTTTCGCGGCCTGATCGGCGGTGATGCCGAGCTTCTCGCGCATGTCTGGATTATTCA
>Ga0209624_10004086_pt1 | contig 10131 bp, 8 predicted proteins | sample JacPinW_OM2H0_O1_FD_188565 | JGI IMG/M metagenome (GOLD analysis project Ga0209624, IMG submission 188565) | Forest soil microbial communities from Algoma, Ontario, Canada - Jack Pine, Ontario site 1_JW_OM2H0_O1 (SPAdes) (version 2) | ecosystem: Environmental > Terrestrial > Soil > Boreal... | reverse complement strand
GCCACACAGACGCGATCCGCGTGCCATGAGATGGGTGTGTTCTTGCTGCAGAAAAACGAAGAATAAAATCTCTTGAAAAGGTCGACGTCGTTAGAGATAACGCACTTACCGGAAATTGACCCAGTACCAAGACAGGGGCCGGGTTGGTTTTCGCCTCTCCTGAACTGCGACCCTAGAAGTGGGCGGCTAGGAGTAGCGGAGCCAGCGCAACATTTCTACCAGGCTGGGGCGCTTGCCGTACATCAGGATGCCTACGCGGTAGATTTTTGCGGAGGCGTAGATGGTGGCAATGGTGGTGATTAATAGCAGGAATAGGGAGAGAGCGATCTGCCAGGCCGGGGGCGTTTGCAGCGAGATGCGCAGAGCCATCAGCACGGGCGCGAAAAACGGAATTTCGGAGAGGACCACCGACGCGGTGGAGGTGGGATCGTTGAGCACCATGCTGTAGATGACCATGCAAAAAACCAGCGGGGCCATGGCGATCCATTGCAATTGTTGGGCGTCCTGCTCGTTGGAGCACGCGGCTCCAATCGCGGCGAACATGGAGGAGTACAGAAAATATCCGCCGATGAAGAAGGTTCCGGCGTAGAGCACGAGCGAAATAGGGATATGAACTCCGGACAACGCCGATCCCTGGCCCATTCCTAGCGCTGCTAGCGTGCCATAGGAAAAAAGAAGCGCGGTGGAAATCATCCAGATGGCGAATTGGGTGAACGCGGCCAAGGCCACGCCGAGTATTTTTCCGGCGAGAAGTTCGAACGGGCGCACGGCGGAGATCAGGACTTCCATTGTGCGAGTGGTTTTTTCTTCCAGGACAGAACGCATGGTGATGATGCCGTACATGAGCAGCGCGGTATAAAGCAGTATCACCAATGCGATGGCGATGCCGATGCTTTGCCCTTTTTCCTCGGCTTCGCCGGTTTCACTGACCTTCATTAGTTTGAGGTCGGCGCCGTGAAGAAGTGTTTTGATGTCGTCGAGGTGGACGCCGCGATCGCTGAGGCGTCGTGAAATCACGGCTTGATCGACGGCGCCGGAAAGCGGGCCGATCAGGCTGAAATTGTCGGGATTGCGCATGTGCAGTTCGAACGATTGTTTGGGATCGCGGGGAATCCAAAGATACGCGTCGATCTTTTCGGAATTGATGCGCGCGCGCAAGTCCTGCTGAACGGCGTCGGGCGACGCGGGCTGGACAATCGTTTCGACGATGGTGAATTCGGGCTTGCCGTTTTCGAGTTTGGCGTCCAGGCCTTGGGTAATGGGCTGCGCGAGCGTTCCGGAATCGTCCACGATTACCAGGCGCATGCTGTGGGTGGGCTTGTGGTTTACGAGATAAATGATTAACAAACAGAAAGCCAAGCCGATGAGCGGGACCAGGATCGTTCCAATGATGAAGCCTTTTGTTTTGATGCGAGTTAGATATTCGCGCTTGACGATAAGTCGAAGTTTACGCACGGGTGGTCCTATCGATAAAGATTTCGTTCAGCGATGGTTCGAGAAGTTCGAATCGAATGATGCCGGCGTCCGCTTGCAGAGCGGCTTTCAGGATTTCTTGCGGGTCGGCGCCGGGTTTTAGCTTGATTTCGACGCCGTTTCCCAGGCGAGTCATACTTGTGATTGCGGGGTGCCTCAAGAAAGCGTCGTTGCCGGTGAATTCGATGTGCAGGGTGTTCTTGCCGTAAGACTGCTTGATCGCGCGAAGTTCGCCGTCCAGAACGTTCCGGCCTTTGTTGATCAGGCAAATCGAATCGCACATGCGCTCGACCTGTTCCATACGGTGAGTGGAGAGGACGATGGTGGAACCGTTCTTACGCATCTCGAGCATGATTTCCTCGACGGTGGCGGCATTTACGGGATCGAGGCCGGAGAAGGGCTCGTCGAGAATTACGAGCGGCGGCTTGTGAATCACCGCCGTAATGAACTGAACCTTTTGCTGCATACCTTTGGAAAGATCGACCAGTTTTTTCTCGGACCAATCAGCGAGGCCGAGTTTTGCGAGCCATTCCCGGGCGCGGCGGTCTGCTTCGGTCTCCGTGAGGCCGTGAAGTGCGGCGAGGAAAACGATGATCTCGCGAACTTTCATGCGCGGATACAGGCCGCGCTCTTCGGGAAGGTAACCGATGATGTCGCGCGTGCTGTCACTGACGGGCTGGCCGAGGACGTGTATGGAGCCTTCGTCGGGGACGAGGATATTCATGATCATGCGTATGGTGGTGGTTTTGCCGGCGCCGTTGGGACCGAGCAAACCCAGGATGGCGCCTTGGCGAACGTGGAGATTGATGCCTCCAACGGCGGTCACAGAGTCGTAGGATTTGGTAACGTTTTCTAAAGTGATGGCGTCCATGTGTGTTGGCGGTCTCTGGTGATACGCAGGGAGCGGGCGAGATATTACATAAAGTTCGCGGCGGCTGGGGCATTTATTTTAAGGCCCAGTGAATCATGTGGTTGGAGAGTCGCGGGGTAAGGCCACGGTGCGACAGCGAAAGTGTTAGCGTGGAATGCTGGAAGAGTAATAGAATGCCCGCCATGGAAATCGAGCCGTTTCGAGTGGTTACACAGCCCGGCACGCGCGATGGACTGCACGTGCTGACGCTCAGGGGCGCGCTGACTTCGACTTCGTCTCCAGCATTTACTGAAGCTGTAATCGGAGTGGCGGCTCCACGGCTGATCGTTGACCTGACGGGCGTGCCGATGGTTGATTCCGTGGCGATTGGGGCGCTGGTTCGCGCGTTCGTTTCGTGCCACAAGTCGGGGCGCAAACTCGCGCTGGTGGGGATGAATCATCGAGTTCAGAACGTGCTGCACATTACGGGAATTGCACCTCTCTTCGATTCTTATGAAACCGTGACGCAAGCGGAACAGGCGCTGGGCTAACTTCGCGGCTCGCCGAACTTAACAAACTTCCAGTGAATTTTCGAGCCCCAGAAGGCCTTTGAAACTTACGTTTCAGCGATATTCCAAATTGGAATTTTTACGGCAACTGTCTCATTTCGCACAGACGTTCAGATGGTTGATAGGCAGGATGTTGAGGCAAACATTCGATGGAGTCTGAGGGAGAACAATGAGAATATCGGCGATTTTGGTACTGGTTATGGCGTGTCTCGCGGCTACGTTTGGACCAGCAATGGCGCGGAGCCACTGGGCGCAACAGGGCCCTACCTATCACGTGACGATGGTCCCAGCGACGATCGTCACAATTAATTATCAGCATCGCAGCGGGTCCACAACCATCGGATTCCAGGGGTCGCCGCTGTTACCGTTCGCGAAAGGTCGCGCCAAGGTGAATGGAAAAGTGGGGCGCATCCAAATCAATGCGGAGTTCAGCAAGCTGGAGCCCGCGCAGAAGTTTGGCCCTGAATACCTGACATATGTGCTTTGGGCGATTACTCCGGAAGGCAAATCGAATAACCTGGGCGAAATTCTGCTGAGCGGCGATAAAACCAAGATAGATGTGACGACTTCGCTGCAGACGTTTGGCCTGATTGTCACAGCAGAGCCGTATTTCGCAGTTGGTCAGCCGAGCAACGTAGTAGTGCTGCAAAACGTGGTGCTGCCCGAAACGGTTGGAACTATCGAACAAGCGCCGGCGAGCTATCAATTGCTGGACAAAGGCGCGTACAGCTATCAGGCGTCGGGTTCCGCGCTGTCACGGTCGGATTCCAAGGTTCCCTTGGAGCTATTCGAGGCGCAAAACGCGGTGCAGATCGCAATAAACTCGGGAGCCCAGAAATATGCGGCAGATGCGTTGAACAAAGCCCAAAACTCGCTGAGTCAAGCGCAAAACCTGATGGCGAAAAATGGAAACAACAAGCTGATCGTGCAAGCTTCGCGCGACGCAGTGCAGAACGCAGCCGACGCGCGACATATAGCATTGCAAAAGCAGGACGATGAACGCGAAGCGCAGCAACGTGCGGACGCTGCGAAGCGCGAGGCTGATGCAAATGCGCAGGCGCAGGCCGCGGCCGCAAGTGAGGCGCAGGAAGCCGCGGCACGTCAGCAAGCGGAAATGCAAAGGCTACAGGCGGAGCGCGACGCGGCGCAAGCTGCGGCGGCTAGCGCGCGAGCGGACGCCGATCGTCTGGTGGCCCAGCAGCAGGCAGAGCAAGAACGTTTGAAGGCGCAGCAAGCACAGGACGCAGCAGCTCAATCCGAACGCGAAAAGCAGCAACTGCGCGCGCAATTGCTGCTGCAGTTCAATCGCATTCTGCCGACTACGGACACACCTCGCGGGCTGAAAGTGAACATGGCAGACGTTCTGTTTGCGTTTGGGAAATACGATCTGAAGCCGAGTGCGCGCGAGGCGTTGGCTAAGCTTTCGGGCATCGTGCTCGGGCATCCCGGCTTGAAACTTTCGGTGGAAGGTTACACCGATAGCATCGGCAGCGACGAAGTGAACCAGACGCTTTCAGAAAAGCGGGCAGGGACCGTTCGCGATTATCTGGTGCAGCAGGGCGTGGATCCCGCGTCGATCAATGCAACGGGCTTCGGGAAATCTAATCCGGTGGCTAGCAATGATACGAATGAAGGGCGCCAGCAGAATCGCCGAGTGGAAATCATCATCTCGGGCGAGGTGATTGGCACTCAGATCGGCGGCGGCGCGGGTGCACAGCCGCAACAGTAACGAACCACCGCGTTCTGCTTGGGTAAGACACGGACGCGGATTTTCGTAACCGGCATGCAGGCACCCCTCGGCGCTTGCATGCCGGCCACGCCAGGATTTACAACGAACGCAAATAGTTCAACAGATCCTGCTGGTCCTGTGGTGAAAGTTGGTTGAAGAGGCTGATCACTTGATTGGCTTCGGAGCCGCGGCCTTGGTGGTCTTCAATTGCTCGAAGCAGTCCACCGTTTGCCGGAGTAGCGCGGCCGTCGTGAAGGAAGAAAATCCGCTGGCCGAGCCCCCACAAAGGCGCGGTACGAAACTCATCGCCCGCAGCCGCACCTTGAGAAATGTTGTCGGCAAGTCCCGATCCCATGTGATGCACCAATAAATCTGAAAATAACTGCGCGGCCTGATTGCTTAGTCCCGGCGAGAAAACAGACGTTCCAGTCAGCATGGACGGAGTGTGGCAGGTGTCGCAATGGACCCGGCCAAATTGGGCTTGGCCGTTTTGAATCGATTGCGGCGGCGGATTGCCCGGAATTCCCTGCGCCGACTGGGGCGGTGGCGCGAGAAAGCGCATGAAGTGCGCAAACTCGACGACGTCGCTGGCAATGGCATATCCGGAAGAATTGAAGTTCGTGGAATCTTCTGGAGTGGCATTGTAAAGGCATGTCGAGGGGGCGTTGTTGCGCTCGTTGGGAAAAAGCTCGTTGGTGACGCCCATTTCGACGTTGTAGGCCTCACCAGCAAAAATATCGAGCGATTTGTTCTGCGCCTTCCAGCCAAAGCGCGTGATGGTGCCGTCATTTCCGCTGGTGTTGGGATGGCCCGAGATGCCCAGCACCTGCTTGAGCTGCTGATTGGCGCTCATGTTGGCAAGGATGGTGGAGTCCGGAATGCTTTCGATCAGCCCCGCGCCAAAGACGGGAGTGGGGATGCGGAAAATTATGTTGTTGAGCTGCTGCATCTGCTCGAAATTCGGCTGCGGCATCGTGCAGGTGAGCGCGTCCTGACGCCCACCGATGGTAAAGACATCGTGAACGCCGCCATCCGGCGTTTGCGTCACGTATCCGCGTGGGCTCACAACAAATGGGAAGCGTGCCTCGCGAACTGGGCCGTCGGATGTGATGAAATAAGGAATAGAGTTTGTCCCACCGTAGTCAGTGGCGACCGCCATTTGCGGATTGGGGCCTACGAACGGATATTGAGCCTGACTTGGGCTGCTTCCTCCGACTGCGGGCTGGGCATGACAGCTTGCGCAACTGTTCGAGTTAAAGCCCGGGCCTAGACCTACGCCGGGCTCATTAGGGGCTCCTCCGCTCACCGAATCGACTTGACCGAAGCGCGCCATACCGTCCTGGAAGAATTGAAGTTCCTGCGAGCTAAGCGTAGTGAGGGGCTGGCCGGTAGTGCTGCTGGAGGCGCGAACGCCAGGATCCTGCACAGAACCCTGCCCTCCTCCATTGGCTCCGGGGCCTGATTGATTTCGATCACCTCTTTGAGCTCGAACGTAAACGGCGGCAGTTGACAACAAAATCATACAAACGGATGCGGAAAGCAAAAGCCTGATACTTTTCATTGGTCCCTCCCCCAACTACAGAATTGAACAGGCACACGTGTGCCGTAAGTCTTGGAGCGATTTCAATTCGCGAGTTAACCTGGCGGGGAAAGTTAACCGTGCAAAACTGTCACGGTGCAATCGGCGATGGTCTGTCGATAATTTACAACTTCACTGCGAATATTGCGGTGAACCATACGTCCGACTCGAAATGCAATCAAGGTGGTTGAGGTACAGATTAGGTACAGTGTCGAGAGGGCGAAAGAAATCACGGATTAGGACAGCATGTTTGGGCGAACAGACGGCGGGGCGAAAATTTGGCAGGAATACGAGATCGGAATTAGGCGCATGCAACTCGCACTTAACAGGTCATAACGAGAATTATCGAGTCTGCTAACGAAGAGTACCCCTAAACGAAGATCCATTACGTTCGCTTCCCTACCGATCCCTTCGGCGAGGCAGGACATACCGGCAAAACGGACTTAACACAAGCGGTTGCAGTGTGTTAGAGCGTCACCTTCGGTACACAATCATTTCACCCTCCGTGCATTGCCAACCGGGCTGAAGAGCGCGAAAGTGGGCTCGTTCGAGGATCAGCCCAGCTCCGAGAACGCTCGATGACGATTTCAATTATCGAGCGGGGTCAAAAGGAGAAAACAGATGCAAGTGTTGGCAGGTTTAGGCGCATTGGTTCCTTGGGCATTCAGGGCTCGCTCGATAGCTACCGCAGGGCTAGCCGTGGGGATTGCGATTGACGTGCCGTTCGAGTTTGTTATGGGCACCTTCAGCCTTTCCGCTGGGACTTACCGCTTCGAAGCGTTGAGTAGCCCAACTCCTGGGGTATGCGTGTTGGTGGCGCGCGCGGAAACCGGCAAAGCGTACAAGTTGGCGGTAAGCACACCTTCGATTCGTTCGCATGGAGGTTCGCGGTTCAAGCTCGTTTTCCACCGACGCAACGAGCGGCATTTTCTGCACGAAGTCTGGCTCGGCGGAAGATGCATGAGTCTCGAGTTGTACCGCTCACTTGAAGACTTCGATACGGACGACAACGGCCCGGAAACAGAAGTGATTTTGTTGCTGGAGCCCGACGATAACGGGTATTCGGTTTATGTGATCGAGGATTTTAGCTGTACCGCGTGAAACGATGTCCCTGGCAGACACATGGGGCGTGATCCCCTATCCTGGCCGGCCCACTGATTGGCCCAGCTCCAGTCAGTGGCCGGAAGTCTGGCTTCACCCATGGCGGAATGTTAGAATCGCCGTTTCCCGAAGTCTGCCTGGAGACATGGCGAAGCCATCTACAATCTACCGGTTCGCCGATTTTGAAGTGGACGTGCGTGCCCGCCAGATTCGCAAGCACGGAACAAAACTAAAATTGCATGGGCAGCCGTTTCAAATGCTGCTGATGTTGCTGGAGCCTGCAGGCGAAGTGGTGAGCCGCGAGCAGATGCAGGAAAAACTCTGGCCTGCGGACACTTTCGTGGATTTCGAGCACAGCCTGAACACCGCAATCAAAAGACTTCGCCAGGCGCTCAACGATTCGGCGACGGAACCGCGTTTTATCGAGACGCTGCCGCGAGTGGGCTACCGGTTTATTGCACCAGTAACGGCCAGCGAAGAAAGTTACGGCGATACTCCGCCGATTCTTCTGCAGACTCCCTCCCCCGTAAGCGGCATCCCAGGAACCGCGCCCCTGACGTCGTCCCCCCGACGAACGTTTCCGTGGTTCCTGGGCCTTGCCATCGCCGCCGTAGCGGTTGTGGGATTGGCGATTGGGTTCAACGTGGGGAAGACGCGGGATCGCCTATCGGGAATTTTTCGTTCGTCGAAGAATGATGCAGCGCTTTCGGCGCCAGCTAAAAAGACGCGACGCTCCGTGGCGGTCCTGCCGCTACAGAATCTTTCGGCCGATGCCAGCCAGACTTATTTTGCGGACGGAATGACGGACGAATTGACCACCGACCTGGCGCAATTTGCGGACCTGCGAGTAATCTCGCGAACTTCGGCTTCGCATTACCGCGACGGCAGCAAAACCGCGCCGCAAATCGGCAAAGAGCTTGGCGTGGATGCACTGGTGGAAGGCTCCGTGGAACGAGTGGGAGACCGCGTGCGGATTCGCGCACAATTGATCGACTGCGCCACGGACCGGCACTTGTGGGCCCGAAGTTACGACCGCGATATGCGCGACGTTTTGTCGATGCAGACGGAAGCCGCGAGAGAGATAGCCGAGCAGGTGCGCGGATCGGTAAGCCCGCCGCAGCTCACTTCGCAGCCGGCAAATGCGGCGCCGGTGAATCCGGATGCGTACGAAGCTTATTTGAAAGGGCGATATTTCTGGAACAAGCGGACGCCGGACGGTCTGAACAAAAGTATCGGGTATTTCGGAGAAGCCATTGCGAAAGATCCGTCGTTTGCCGCGGCTTATGCGGGTTTGGCGGATGCATATTCGCTGTTGGGATCGGATGTATTGCCGGCTGACGTGGCTAATTCCAAGGCGCGCGCGAACGCTTCTAAGGCTATTGAGTTGGATCCCAATATTGCGGAGGGCCACGCCGCGCTGGCCCTGGTGGAGTTTTACTACGATTGGAACTGGAAGGAATCCGAGCAGGAATTTCGTCGCGCGATCGAGCTGAATCCGAATTACGCAACAGCTCACCAGTGGTACGGCTACTTCCTGACGGCGATGCTGCGTTTTCCTGAAGCAGTGGAACAAGCCGAAGCGGCACAGCAGATCGATCCTTTGTCGTTGTCGATTAATACGACGCTGGCTTCACGGTACCGGCATGCCGGCAGGATGGATGACGCGATACGGCTCGACCAGCGCACGGTGGAGATGGACCCCAACTTCGTGCCTGCTCATTTCTCGCTGGGCGCGGTGTACGAAGATCAAGCATCGTGGCAGCAAGCACTCGACGAGTACAAGAAGGTAATCGAACTTTCGCCGGACGATCCGACGGCGCTGGCGGCTATCGGATATGTATACGGGCGAGCCGGACAAAAAGCGGAGGCTCATAAGATCATCAGCCAGCTTACGGAAATATCGAAGAAGCACTACGTTCCTTCGTTCGAATTTGCCGCGATTTTTGCCGGGCTAGAGGATGCCAACAACGCGTTTCTGTGGCTGGAGAAAGCGTATCAAAAACGCGAAAGCCAAATGCCGTTCGTACAATCCGATGAGCGGTTTAATTCCCTGCATTCAGATCCGCGCTACCAAAGCCTCGTCCGCCGACTCGGCCTTCCGTCTTAACTTCGCATGAGCAAGTGAGCGCCCCGCTGCTAGACAGGTAGCGGGGCAGTTTCCCGTTATCCGACTCACCAGAAATTAGGCGGGTTCGTCTAACCAAGTTTCAGGTCGCTTACGACCTCAGTTGCGATTCAGCACTGAGGTTTCAGCGAAGACGGAATGAAAAGGACATCTCGATGAAACGCCGAATCCCGTTCGTATGCCTCCTGGTCATCTTGGATCTAACTCTTATTTGTAGTTTTTCTTATTCGCGATGCTCGCTGCGGCGGATGCGGGAAGCGACACTGAAACTGGATTTGTTCATGATACGGCTGGCTGTTGCCAATTACACGTATGTTCAGGACCGAGGCCCCCGGTCCATTCAGGACCTTGTGGATGCACATTACCTGATACAAATTCCCGTTGACCCGTTTACGCGGAAAAAGGATTGGATGCCGGACATTAACAACGCCGGTTTTCGTGCTGATCAAGCAATACCTGAAATCACGAGCGTGCATTCAGCTTCGAATGGGGTCGGCCGTAACGGCATTGCGTACAACATGTGGTGACTAGCCTCCCGGAAACTGAGCCATTACCGCTAGACAAGGCCGTTGGCGGAATTGTGACGGGCTTGTTACAATGGAAACTGGCCGGAGCGCTATTTCTTCGGCGGTTTGAATCGGGGCCGTTATCCCGCAGGCGGAAAAACCAACCGTATGGCAGCTAGCACTCTCTACGAAAAAATCT
>Ga0209624_10004084_pt1 | contig 10133 bp, 10 predicted proteins | sample JacPinW_OM2H0_O1_FD_188565 | JGI IMG/M metagenome (GOLD analysis project Ga0209624, IMG submission 188565) | Forest soil microbial communities from Algoma, Ontario, Canada - Jack Pine, Ontario site 1_JW_OM2H0_O1 (SPAdes) (version 2) | ecosystem: Environmental > Terrestrial > Soil > Boreal... | reverse complement strand
CCGCCTCTCCGCGTGGGGACGCGGACTCTACCAGGATACGAATAGTTGGGACTCAGATGCATTAGGCCTATTTGCTCTGGACACAGACAGTCGCTGTCGGATGGTGTTGACATTCCATGCCCGAGCCGCTCTCCGATGCCACGCGCCTGCTCGGCAGCCGCGTGCGCGAGCGGCGCGAAGGCCTCGGGCTCAGTCAGGAGGCGCTGGCCGACCGGTGCGCCATCCATTGGACGTTCCTCGGGCAGGTCGAGCGCGGCCGGCGCAACCTCAGCCTGCACAACCTGCTGAAGATCGCCGGGGGCCTGGGAGTCGACCCGTCCGAGCTCGTGCACGGGCTGAAGGCGCCCGGCTCGTCCTGAGCGAGCCCTCGAAGTCCTCGTCGCCCGTGGCGAGGAACCCGTCGACACGAACGTGCGCGGCGCCGACGTTGTTGACGAGCACGTCGATCCGGCCATGGAGCTCGATTGCGTGCTCGATCAGGCGGCCCGGACCGTCCGGGTCGGCAAGGTCGACGGCCAGCGGCGCGACGGCTTCGATCCCCTGCAGCGAATCGATCGTGCGCGCGCTCGCGATGACCTTCGCTCCCTCCCCCGCCAGCTCGTGCACGACGGCGAGCCCGATGCCCTTGCTCGCCCCCGTGACGACCGCGACCTTGTCCGTGAGTTCTAGATCCACGAGCGCAACGCTACTCGGCGAGTCTGCCGTAGGTATCCGGGCGTCGCGTCTGCAAGAACGGGAACAGCTCGAGCCAGTCCTCGCGCTGGTCGAGGTCGAGCTCGGCGACGAGCACGGCCGGCTCCTCGCGCGGCGCCCGCACCAGCTTTCGCCCGTACGGGTCGCAGATGAACGATGAGCCGTAGAAGCGCAGCGGCGGCTCCTCGCCGATCCGGTTGACGGCAACCATGAAGACGCCGTTGGCGATCGCGTTGCCGAGGATCACCTGCTCCCACAGCGGTTGCGTGTCGAACTCGGGGTGATCGGGCTCGGAGCCGATCGCGGTCGGGTACACGAGCACGTCGACGCCCTCCAGGCTGTAGGCGCGCGCGACCTCGGGGAACCACTGATCCCAGCACGTCGGCAGGCCGAGGTGAGCCTGATCGAGCGCGAGCAGCGGGTAGGGCCGCTCACCCTCGCCCGGCCCCGGGCGGAAGTAGCGGTCCTCGTGGTAGCCGGCCGTCAGCGGGATGTGCAGCTTGCGCGTGCGCGCCACGAGCTCGCCGCTGGGCGCGACGACGATCGCCGTGTTGAAGCCGAGGCCGTCCTCGCCGTCGGCACGCTCGTACAACGAGGCGTGCACGTGCGCCCCCGTCTCGGCTGCCATCCGCGCCGCGAACTGGAAGGTCGGACCACCGGGCAGGTCCTCGGGCTCGGCCCCGGCCGCCTTCGGACCGCCGGGGTCGGTGGCGAAGTAGCGGCTGAGCGTGAGCTCCTGCAGGCACACGAGTCGCGCACCGTGCTCGGCCGCACGGCGGATGCCTTCGGCGAGAGCGTGCTGGTGCTCCTCGGGATCGGCGTGCCAGCGCTCCTGCACGGCGCCGATGCGAAACGGCGCGCGTCTGGGCGGGCGCTTGCGCGCGGGCGAGGAATGCGGGCCCAACGACACGATCAACTGAGTCTGCTCTGTCACCTCAGTGAATGTACGGTGGTATCGAGATGAGCGCCACGATCGACTCGACACCGCGCGCCGACGGCTACCGCATGCCGGGTGAGTTCGAGCCGCACTCCGGCTGCTGGCTGGCCTGGCCCGAGCGCCCCGACAACTGGCGCCTCGGCGCGAAGCCCGCACAGGAGGCCTACGCGGCCGTAGCCGAGGCGATCAACGTCTCCGAGCCGGTCACGGTAGCCGTCTCGGACGCCCAGTTCGAGCATTGCCGGTCACTGCTATCCCCCTCGATCCGTGTCGTCGAGATCTCGACCGACGACGCCTGGATCCGCGACATGGGGCCGACGTTCGTGGTCGACGACAGCGGCGGCCGGCGTGGCGTGGATTGGCACTTCAACGCCTGGGGAGGCCTTCAAGGAGGGCTCTACTTCCCGTGGGACCGCGACGAGCGCGTCGCCGCCAAGGTGCTCGAGATCGAAGGAGCCGGGCGATACCGGGCGCCGATCGTGCTCGAGGGCGGCTCGATCCACGTCGACGGCGACGGCACGGTGCTGAGCACGGAGCAGTGCCTGCTGAACCCGAACCGCAACCCCGAGCTCTCGCGCGAGCAGATCGAGCAGGCGCTGTTCGACCACCTCGGCGCGAGCAAGGTGATCTGGCTCGGCCAGGGCGTCTACAGCGACGAGACCGACGGCCACGTCGACAACCTCGCGTGCTTCGCCCGCCCGGGCGTCGTGCTGCTGACGTGGACGGACGACGAGTCAGACCCGCAATACGCGATCTCGCGCGACGCACACGAGCGCCTACTGGCGGCGAGCGACGCGCGCGGGCGCGGGCTCGAGGTGATCCACCTGCCCTCTCCCGGACCTTTCACGATCTCAGCGACGGAGGCGGGCGGCGTGGACGCGGTCGAGGGCAGCCTGCCGCGCAGGACCGGCGACCGCCTGGCCGCCTCCTACGCGAACTTCTACATCGCCAACTCGCGGATCGTCCTGCCGCTGCTCGACGAGCGCTACGACGAGCAGGCCGCGTCGATCCTGCGCGGGGTGTTCCCCGAACGTGAGGTCGTTGGGGTCCCCGCGCGCGAGATCCTGCTCGGCGGCGGCAACATCCACTGCATCACCCAACAGGTGCCGAGTGTCTCGGGTGGTTCGTAGATCGCGCGACCCCGATCGCCTCGGCGCGACGCTCATTCCACCGTGAGCGTCGCTTTCATCCCCTTCTGCTCGTGCGTCGGCAACGAGCAGAGCAGTGTGTAGGTACCCGGCTGCATTTCAAGCGTCAGGTCGCCGATGCCTTTGGACGGGGTGTCGGCGAACGACCCGGCCGGCGGTCCTTCGGGCGGCGCGATCTGCAGGTTGTGTTCGTCCTGGCCGTTGTTGACGAACTGGAAGACGACCTTTCCCGCCGGCACGGTCGTGCGCGAGAGCGTGAAGGCGTACTCGACGGCGCTCACCTGCACGTGGGGCACAGACGGCGGTTCGCTCGCTTCACCCGGTTCGCCCGGTTCGCCGCCACCCGGCGCGGGCGGCGCGCCTTCACTCGCCGGCGCGGACGCGGCCGGCGCCGATGGGGCCGGCAGCGCAGCGACCAGGCCCCCGGGCTGAACGACCGGCCCGTACGGCGCGGCCAGAGTCGGCGCCGGGGCGACGAGCGCCTTCGGCGCGCCATGGCGCGCCGCCGAGCAGCGGCGATGGCGGCGCTTGTGCCGGCGGGCATGCCGCGCGCACTTTCCATGGTGAGTGGCATGTGAGGTCTGCGTCGTGTCGTGCGCAGGCGCAGTGGCGCCCAGCGCGACTGGAGCCATCGCCGCCGACACGAGCACGATCGCCAGCGAGACCACGCGCGCCACCAGCCGTGCCTCCGCTCGCAGGGCTCTCTCGGATGCACGCATCATGCGATCAGCTGCGGCACGTTGCCGTAGGCGCTCGATCCAGGCTCACCGGTGCCGGCGCCGGGGATCACGAGCCCGGCTTCGGTCTGGAACCACTGCGCGAGCAGCCCGGCATACATCGCGCGGAAGTCGGAGGTGTTGAGCACGTTTTCGTTCGGGTCCAGTTTCGAGAGGCCAGGGAATTCGCCGACCATCTCGCCCTTCACGCGCGAGCCGATCAGGAAGGCGACACCGGCCGCTCCGTGATCGGTGCCGGAGCCGTTTTCGCGCGGGCGACGGCCGAACTCGGACCACAGCTGGATCAGCACGCGGTCGTCGAGGCCGCGTGCTTCGAGGTCGCGCTGGAAGGCGAGCACCGATTCGACGGTCTCGCCGAGGTTGGCGCTGAGCGTGTCGACCTCGTCGGAGTGCGTGTCGTAGGAGCCGACGGCGCTGAGCGAGACGCATTTGATCGGCAGCGCTTCGTCGTCGAGCATCGCCGCGAGCGCGGCGAGGCGCTTGGGGAATTCGCCGCCGCCCGTCGGGTAGGTGACGGGCGAGGTGAAGCCCGGTTTGCCTTCGTTTTCGCCGAACGGAGCGATCTGGTTGCGGATGATGCTCGTGTTCAGCGAGGCCGTGCGCGCCTGTGCGAACGCCGGCGAGGGCGATGAGAGAGCGCCGAGCGCGCCGAATGCGTCGAGCGTCGGCGAGGTGAGCGGATCGCCGAGGCCGTACGCCCAGAAGTCGTAATCCGAGGGCGAGGAGACGGCGGCGACGGGCACCCTCGTCGTGGCCAGGGCCGGCGCGAGCGAGTAGTCGAGCGAGAGGCCCTGCAGCGGGTTGCCGGGATCGCCGGCGACGTCGAGGTAGCGGCCCATCCAGCCCGAGCGCGTCTGCGCATTGAGCTCGCCGACCTCCCAGTAGTGGCGACTCGTGAAGTGGCTCTCGTCGGGCGGGTCGTAACCGATCGCGGGGAACACGGTGACCTTGCCCTCGCCGTGCAGCTGCGCGAGACCGCCGGCCTGCGGGTGCCACATCAGCGCTTCGTCCTCTGAGAACTCGACGCCTTCGCCTTCCTGGCGCCCGAGCGAGGGGCGCAGTTCGTGGTACTTGGCTTCGCGTACGGGCGCGAGCACCGACAGCGCGTCCCAGCCGCCTTCCATGAAGATCGAGACGAGCACCGGCTGGTTGGGCGGCGCGGCGGCGGCGGCCTGCAGGATGCCCTCCTCGAACTGATGCGGCGCGAGCGCGGCGGCGCCGTAGACCGACAGCACGGCCCCGGCGGAGCGCAAGAGGAAGGAGCGGCGATCCATGCCGCTGCCCGCCGGAATCGGCTGGCCGGGCTCGACCGAGGGCAGCCCGCGCCCGGCCTGCGCTACACCGCGGCGCAACAACTGCGCGCGCGTGAAGTCGTTGCAGGAGCAGCTTCGGGCCATGCTCAGCTCACCTGCATGTCGGGCGAGGTCGCGATCAGCATGCGCAGCGCGTTCTGGCGCATCGCCTTGTACGGGCTCTTCTGCCATTTGGCCGTGATCAGGCCCTGCAGGCAGGACCCGGCGAAGGAGGAGATCGACGCTTGGGACTCGCTGGAGAGTCCCGGGTTGGCCCAGTAGCCAAGCGCGCTGGCGAGCGCTTCGGCGGGTTCCTCGCCTTCGCTGTACTTAGCTTCGCCGGCCGAAGGCCACGGGTTCGGATAGGTCTTCGCGGTGACGTAGCTCGCCAGTTCCCAGCGTGCCTTCGCCGTCGAGGTGTCGAGCCAGCGCGTGAAGTCCCAGCCGGAGACGTTCGGCGGGTAGAACAGCTGCTGCCCGGCGCCCGAGCACAGCCAGGCCCACGCAGTCGTGTCGATCGGGCGGGCGATCGCGCGCAGCAGGCCGGCGTTGTAGACGACCGGCGGCGTCACGAGCTCCGGTCCGTCGAGGAAGTCCGGGTGCTGCAGGATCGCCTCGACGACCGGCCGGATCTCATAGCCCGAGCCGACGTAGAGGCCTTGCAGCGAGGCGAGCGTCGCTTCGGAGGGCGGCGTCGGTACGAAGTAGCCCCACAGCTTGCCGACGAAGAACGAGGGGTGCAGCGGGTGGGCGACGCACAGGCGCACGGCGTCTTCCCAGCTCCATTTCCCGGTCTGCCCGAACACGGTCTTGCTGCCGTTGTCGTGACGCGAGGCGAGGAAGCGGAAGTTCTGCAAACCCACGCTTTCGACCCAGTCGGCCGTCCAGCCGCTCAGCGCACGTGCCATTTCACGCACATCGTCCTCGCTGTATGCGCCGCGATCGGCGCCGAGCGAGAACAGCTCCATCATCTCGCGCGCGTAGTTCTCGTTCGGGTCCCACTTGTCGTTGTAGATCCCGTCGAGGAACACGAGCATCGCCGGGTTCGTCGTGACCGCCGTGAACAGGTCGTGGAAGTTGCCGAGCGCCTTTTCGCGGAACAGGGCGTTCTGGTCGAGCATCCGCTGCTGGTCGTTGACCTTCTCGTTGGAGTTGGCGAACCAGTCGTGCCAGATGAAGGTCATCCGCTCGATCAGCGGCTGGTCGGAGCGGACCATGCGATCGAGCCACCAGCAGTGGTCGTGGCCCCAGGAGTCGGCCGGCGCGAGCGCATTGCCGTCGTCGTCGGTCGGTGCCGGTCCGTGCAGCGCGGCCGCTCCGCTCGGTCGGGTCAGGCCCTGCACGACGGCTTCGATCGGCTGCCCGGCGAGCGCCTCTGCCTGACCGGGCGCCGGCCCGAACCCGGCGCGCCACAGCAGGCGCCGGGCCTGGGCGAGCGTGATCGGTGCGCTGAGCGCCGGAGCGGGAACGTTGGAGGGTGCCGGCGGATTGGCCGGAATCGCCGGCGCTAGCGGGGCGCCGGGCAAGCCGGCCGCGACCGGCGTGAGCACGGGCGCTTTGACGATCGGGTGTGCCGGCTTGCGGTGCTTGTGATGGCGGCGATGCTTGCGGTGGTGCTTACCGGGCTTGTGCTTGCCCGCCTTGTGCGTGAGCTTGCCCGACTTGCTGCTCGGCGCATGCGCCGCCGCTTTCGGCGATGCCGAATTGCCCCCACGTGTTTGTGCGACGCCCCCCACATGCTCGACATTGGCAGAGCAGGCCGCTCAGTCGACGTCGCGCGTGCGATGTTCGACATTTGTACGAAACCGCTGACCGGGCGGATCGCACGTGGCGACGCTCAGCCGCCGGCTACGCCTGCGCCGCAGTCGGGCAGGGCACCGCGGAGTCGATCTGCGGGCAGCCTCCACGATTGCTCGCGATGCTCGGCGAACAGAGTCAAGATCGCGCCCGCGAGGCGGTGCGGGCAGAGTCCGCGTAGCGCCGCCTGAGGAACCTCGGACGCGGTGTGGCTCGTGCCCACGAGCGTGGTCTCGCCATGCGCGCTGATTCCCGTCCACCAGCCCTCCGGCGATTGGCAGACATAGCCGCGCAGGCCCGCTCGTCGCGCGAGCTCGCTGCCCACGCCTGCGATCACGACGGGGTGCGCGCGACGGCTCTCGAGCGCGTCGTCGATCAGCAATGCGCGCGGATCCTCCTGCTCGGGTATCAGTCCGAGTACGTTCGTGAGGACCATCGCCAAGCGCTCCGCTTGGACCTCGCAATGCTCTCGCCGGCAGCCGAACAAGATCCGAGCGGCTCCGTCCAACCGGCCGAGCACGGTGACAGCATCGCAGCGTTCATACGCAGCGGCGATCGACAGAAGCGCACTGTCGACCTCCAGTACGGGCGAGCCGAGTAGTTGACCGGCCAGCCATAGCGAGGCGTCTCTGCTCGCCGCCCTGGACTCGGCACCGGGGAGTGCGCTCATCGTCGCGGTCGGGCTGTTGTCTGATTCAAGAAGGCCTGCTCGGAACTCGCTGGTCGGACAAGTCATTAGGGTACCCTAATTAGGTCTCCCTAAGCATCCCCTGTCAAATGCCCCGGCGCGCCTGACGCGTCCCACGGGAAGCGGCGGTAGAGTCGGTGGCGACAGCCGATCCATTCGGGACACAGAGGGGCAGGCCGGCTCGCGGGTAGCGGGCAAGCGACAGCCAGATGCCACAGCCACGCCAGAGCACCGATCGCGAGTTGCTGCTCGGCGGGATCATCGATGTGGCCAATCACATGGGCTATGCCGGGGTGAGCGTGCAGTCGGTCAGCTCGCGCGCAGGTCTCTCGCGGTCGATCTTCCACGAGCATTTCGCGAGCAGCGAGCAGTGCTTCAAAGCGGCGATCGAGGATGTGCAACTGCAGATGGAGGCGCTTGTCGCCGAGAGCATCGCGGTGCGACCGGCATGTGAGGCCGCCTTCGCGGCTGTCGAAGCGCTCGTGTCGTTTGCAAGTACCGAACCCGCAAGGGCGCGTTTCGCGATGAGCGAAGCGCTCGCCGGTGGCGCTCAGGGACGCGAGGCACGCGATGCGGGCATTGCGACGATCGCCGGGTCGATCGAGCAGGCGCTCGCGAGTGCCGAGCAGGACAGCATCGCTCCCGACGTCGCGCATCGCGTGCTGATCGGCGGCGTCTACCGGCTGATCGCGCCGCGGCTACGCCGCGGCGAGCCGGCGATCTCACGACTGACCGACGAGCTCGAACGTTGGCTGGGGACCTACCGCCGCCCCCTGCGCAACCACCGCTGGCGAGCGCTGGCGCCGACCGCGCGCCTGGCGCCGTCCCCGTACGTACCGGAGGAGCCGATCCAGCGGATGGACAACGTGCACGCGCCGGGGCGCCCACGCTTCACCGAGGAGGAGGTGGCCGAGAACAATCGCCTGCGGATCCTCTACGCGGCGGCGAGGATGGCCGAGCAGAAGGGCTACATCGCGACGAGCGTCGCCGACATCACCCGGCTGGCAGGCGTCGAGGAGGACGTCTTCGCGAGCCTGTTCGCCGACAAGCAGGAGGCCTTCCTGACGGTGCACGAACTGGGCTACGCGCAGGTGATGGACCTGACCTCGACGGCGTTCTTCTCGGGCGAGACGTGGCCGGTGCGCAGCTGGGAAGGAGGCCGAGCGCTGACCCAGCTGATCGAGGACAACCCGCTCGTCGCCCACGTCGGCTTCGTCGAGGCCTATGCCGTCGGCCCGACGGCGATCCAGCGCGTCGAGGACAGCGCTCTCGCCTTCACCTTCTTCCTGCAGGAAGGCCTCGTGTATCGCAAGCAGCGAAATCCACCTTCGGGACTGGCGATGGAGGTGATCGTGACGAGCATCTTCGAGATCATCTACCTGCAGGCGCGCGATCTCGGCAAGCCGGAGGTCTCGGCGATGCTGCCGCACATCGCCCACCTGTGGCTGACGCCGTTCCTCGGCGTGCGCGAGAGCGACGAGTTCATCGACGGACAGCTCGCGGGCGAGGCGCCGGCCGAGCGCTCGAAGACAGCGCAGGGCGAGCGCTGAGGCATCCCCGGCCCATGGCGCCGGCTGGTGATCGGCGCGTCACATGCCGCTACGGCATCGCGGCGATCGCCGCCAGCAGCCCGTCCCCGGGCGTCCCGATGCCGGTCATCGAGTCGAAGCCGGTGCTCGTATCGAGCGCGACTTTCTGCTGCGTGCACTTGTTGGCGCGCTTGCAGAACACCTCGCGACCCTGGAAGTCGAGCACGCGCACCGAGGTGAGCACGCCTTCGCCTGTATCGGCCCCGTCGACGTAGTCGTTGCGCACGTTGGCCTGCGGGCCGGCGGGCACGACGTCGTAGAAGGTGCCGGCATAGGCGCTCGGCGAGGACTCGAGGCGATAGAGCAGCGGGTTGACGAAGCCGAGCGCCGTCCCGGCGGCCTGGTCGGCGTCGGCCATCACGCCGGCGAGGAGCGGAGAGGACAGGCTCGTGCCGCCGATCCGGTACTGGTCGTAGTAGGTACCGTCAGGAAACGCCTGCGTCTCGCCGACGAGCATCCCGGTCGTCGGGTCGGCGTCCATCGAGATGTCGGGCTCGACGCGGTTGGCGACGCCGGTCGTCTTTTTGTTCGCGTTGGCCAGCGCTTTCGGCACGACGCCTTCCTGGTAGTAGGGCTCGGGATAGGAGTAGCTCGTGCCGCCGCCACCGCCGTACTGTTCGGGGATGGACAGGCACAGCAGGCCCACCTGACCGGCCTTGGTCCACACGTCCCGGTCAACATGACCCTGCGCGTTCCACTGCTGCTGGTATGGCGCCAGCTCCTTCTCGCAGAACGAGCGGGCCAGCTCACGCAGCGGGGTCAGGTCTTCGTTCATCCACGCGGACGGGTCGGTGACCACAGTTGTCTCCCTTCGGTCACAAGTCGAGCACCACCTGCACGGGCGCCTCCAAACGGGGCGCGTCGGCTGGGGTGAGTGCCTGTGCCAGGGCGGCGACGGTCGGGTAGCGGAACAGGTCGGCCACCGTCATGGCCGGGTAGTGGTGGCGCAGTTCGCCGAACAGTTGCAGCACTTTCAACGAGTTGCCGCCTGCTTCCAGGAAGCGCTCGTCGCGGTCGACCTCGGCCCGTCCCAGCACTTTGCACCAGGCCGCTGCGATGGTGCGTTCGGTGGCGCTGTGCACCCGTGACGGCAGCAGCGGGCCTGGGGCCGTGGACATGGCCCGCAGCGCGAGCAGGTCGGCCTTGCCGTTGGGGGTGATCGGGATGGTCGCGACGAGATGGATGCGGCTGGGGATGAGCGCGGGCGCGACCACGCTGTTCAGGCGCCGGGTGATGTCTGCGGGACTCACCG
>Ga0209624_10004083_pt1 | contig 10137 bp, 9 predicted proteins | sample JacPinW_OM2H0_O1_FD_188565 | JGI IMG/M metagenome (GOLD analysis project Ga0209624, IMG submission 188565) | Forest soil microbial communities from Algoma, Ontario, Canada - Jack Pine, Ontario site 1_JW_OM2H0_O1 (SPAdes) (version 2) | ecosystem: Environmental > Terrestrial > Soil > Boreal... | reverse complement strand
GCAAATGGGAGAGCCGGATGTGGCGGAAGGGCACCGTGAACTCAGCCGTGCCACAATCATGAAGCTGGCGAATTCCTTGTCGCTTGACGAGCCCCTGCGAAAGACTTTTCTATCCGCACCGGTAGTCCAGGAAATCCTCCGCAGCGGTGCTTTCACGTTCTCCTCCAGCCCTACGTAAAAGTCATCTCCAGAGAGAGTGGGTAATGGTCCGAAGCGGCAACCGAACTGTGGATCTGGAGGCTTGCAGCTTTAACAGATCCGCGCGTGAGGATCCAGTCAATGACCTGGCCACGATCGAACAGTGATCGCCGGGGCGTCGTTCGCACATGCTGGTCTGAGAAAGCCCTGTGAAAACTCGCCTGTCTGATGAGGTCGGCGGCAAAACCCAGGGAAGCGTCGAAGTTGAGGTCGCCGGCCACAATAATGGGTGTGCCGGATTTATAGTGATCAGCATCCTCGAAGCACTCCTCCAGTTGGGAACAGCGCAGATGGTCGTTCCCGCGGCTCTCAAGGTGCAGGTTGTAAGCCACCAGCGCCCGGCCGGCAACGGTTACGTTGCTCACCAAAGCCATGCGTCCGCCAACCCTCTCTTGAAACGGCGGAATTTTGGGAAGGAACCAGCGCGGGCGCCAGAAGCTCGATTGCCGGCGAAATCGAAGTATGCGGGACTGTGATAACGGCCAGGGAGAGAGCGTGGCCTGCCCGTGGTAAGCGGGTGTTGTCCGCGGACCCTGACTCAGCTCCTGGAACTCACGGCCAAAGATGTAGTTCATCTCTAGCTTCTGCGATATTTCTCGCGCAATACTAAGGTGGCGTGTTCGCCGGGCATTGAGATCAACCTCCTGCAGCAGTATCAGGTCGGCTTTGGTGCTGGAAAGGAACTCGATGATGCCGCTCAATTGCAAACCACGATTAATGTTCCAATCAACCACCCGAATCGAGGTGCGCGGGCCAGGCACTGGACCGCGTGGCGCAAAATTGCCAACTTCGATTTCTTGGTCGTTGCTCACACTCATCTCGTAGTGTTTCGAGTCGAAGGAAGTCAGGCAGAAACCGCGGAGTCTTTCAGCGAGGATCTGCGGGCGACAGCAAAAGTGAGATAGGTGTAAAGGGAGATCAACCAAACCACGTTTGCGCCTATCGCGGACAAGATAAAGGCTACGTTTGTGATGTTTAAGAGAGCAAAGAACAGGAGAGCGTACGGTAGGAAGGAGCGCCGGATGATGAATTCAGTGTATCGACCGAAATATAGGATTGGGTTCGACCGCCGGCTCTCTGCTTGTGCCTGCCAGACTTTCAGGTAGTCCTCAGGACGCCCGGCAGAAAGCCTCTGCCGCCCGAGTCCGGTGACCAAAAAGCTTACAACCGCTCCCACCAGAAGCATCACCGCCAACACAAGATACGTTCTCGACTGTGAGTTCCTAATCAACCCTATGGCCATCCCGGCAAAGATGAACAGATAATAAAGGTAATCGCAAATTGTCTCTAGCCAGCAACCGAAGTCGGATTCGAGAAGCTTCAGCCGCGCCACCTCGCCATCACAACCATCGAGAATGCTCGCCCAGACTGACAGCACCGCACCCGCCAGCGTATTCCAATAGCCGCCGCTTGCAAAAAGGAGCCCAGAGGCAAAGCCAACCACCAGTGTAAACAGACTAATCATATTCGGCGTAATGGGTAGCTTAATGAGTTGCCGGCTGATCGGTATCGATATTCTGCGATTCATGCGCGCAAAGACGCCATCCGTCGGCTTTACCAGCCAGTGATCCAGCTTTCGTTCAGCAGCAATGCGATCTTCGGGAGAGGATGTCTTCTGCCACATTTCACCGGGTACTTGCAAGCATTGGACAGAACGAGTCAAGGTGAGCCAGGCATGCAGCTCCTCGAGGTTGTGGATTCCAGATGGGCAGTGTTTAGCGACGTCACGCGCGGCTTCGGCGGTGAACGCATAAATGCCGGCAAGCTCCTCACCCGTAACCAGCGTCAGCGCGCCGGCATTTCTGTTCCATTCGGTCACCTGTCGAAATAGCGACGGATGAAAGGTTCTGTTTCCCGCGATCAGGATCAGGTCGTCCGCTGCAGAGTCGGCCGCGATCTCTTTCGATAACTGAGACAGTGGCGTGTCTGAGGCCGCCCAAAGCCACCGAACGCACTGGGGAAGACGCCCGGTTTCCTCGAGTTCGCGCTGTAGGCATGGCCCCGAGGAGGGGTCTATGCAGACACTGATTCGCCTTGCACCGGCCTTTTGCACCGAGAGGATGTCACGCAGCAAGATGGGAAGAGACCCGACTCGTGATTCTGCCGGCCGGCCTTGCTGGACGTCTTCGCGACTGTTCGCGAGAATGACCGCTTTGACTGACTGGTTGATAGCTTCGATGTGCTTTCTGTTGTCCGGGGTTTCTGAAACGCTATCTCGCGTCCCGCCGTCGCCGGAGTCGCGCGGCTCATTGGACCTTGATAGCATGACCAGGAAAAGGCCTCCGACCGCGGCCCAGAAGATCGCTCGTGACCGCCTTGCGACTGCTACCGCCAATCCGATTGCTCCATTCATACCGAATAGCCTTGCAATGAGAACGTTTCCCCCCTCATAGGTGCCGATGTTACCCGGGTTGAAGCTGCCAACCGCGTTGACCACCTTGGTCAGAGCTTCAAATATCAGCGCTCCTATAATGCCGATCTTCACGCCCAGCAGCCATAGAATGAGGTAAACCTCGAACACTGCCATACCATGGCACACCAGGTTGAGCGCCACGCTGGACCAGAATGCTCCAGGCATGGACGTATGGAAATCGAAGAGCTGTCTCTCAACGGAATAGATCAGCGGAAGTGCGTTTTTCACCCGGGCTCTAAAGTGTTTCAAGCGGCCGAGGTATTGCGCGGGCCGCGACAAAACGGGCCAGCGTTTTAGCACCGCCAGCGCCAGCAGAAACAGCAAACTGCTGAGCGTGACTGCGAATAGGGCCGCATACAATCGCAATTCGTGACTCAGCGATAGGACGAACAGACCGGCTAGAATTCCAACTCCGCTCACCATCGTTCCGGAACCAATAAACAGGGCGCGGTCAAGGATCACCGACGATATACGAGTGTCGATTGGTATCGCCTCGTCGAAGGCTGAGATTCTCAGACCGTCTCCGAACAGATGGCCCAGGATTCCCACTTGACCGGCAGCTTCGGAAGCCATGCGGACTTGGAGCATGCGGAAAAGGGAAATCTTGCCTGTCCAGCCGGTGAGAGTCATGCGCCATGCCCAGGCTCTCACTAGATGCGAGACTCCGCCCAAAGCTATGATCAGAGCGAGGCCCCATCCCAGCGTCGTCACGTTTGCAACGAGATTGTCAGTTCCAACGCGCCGAACCAAATAAATGAGTAGCCCAACGCCAACAACAACTGTGAGGGTGCGCAGGGCTAACCGCCTTCTTCCGTGGTTAGACACTGACGAAACCCTCCTCGGAGGGTATTTCGTAGAACCGCTGGTCAAAGATACTTTCAGCGTAGGCTAATGCCTGTGGTGTATCCACATCTTGCCAGGCAGCCTGTCCGATGTCGAAGGCGCGTAGCTTGCCATCTCGACCCAGTATCCGCATGCCATCCGACAATGAGCAGTTTTCCTCCTTCTTTGCTGATTCGAGAGTGTCGAACAAGGCCGGGCTGCATAAGAACATACCGGTGTCGAAGGCATCGTACTCGGGAATCGTCTTGCCGATGTCAACGATACGATCGCCCTCGCGGCGGACTTTGGTTGCGTCATCCAGATCAAAGACAAGGTCAAGTTTGGGATCAACGGCAAGGATCACCTCGCCGTTGATCAACGGCTCTTCGAGCAGGGCCCTGGCGGTCCTGGGCTCAAAGATATGGTCGGCCATCAGCAGCAAGAACGGTTCGCGGAGCCAGTCCCGAGCTTTCAGCACGGAGATGCCATTGTCCTTGTGATACTCACGGTTCTCCACAACAGCGACTGAAACATTGCCGGGCCGGCGGGCGGCAAGCCACCGCCGCATCGCGTCAGCACCGTAGCCAACGACGATGATGAACCTCTCAATACCGGCCTCATGAGCGCCGAAAATTACATGCTCGAGCAATGACTTGCCATGGAGGTGCACCAGAGGTTTGGGAGCGCCGCCCGAGCATTCGATGAGTCGCCGGCCGTTACCAGCAGCCAGAATCAGGCATTGCTTGATTGGCGGTGTAGATCGCTTCGGTCGCGGGACAAACGCTTCAAACTCTCTCATGGCAAAATAACTTCCTTCGGTACCGCGTTCGCCGTTTCGGGTGCTCGCGGTGGGTTCGGTGTGTAATCGATGTAGTTGATGGTGAGGCTCGTAGAGCCGAAGATGCGTACGTCAGTGACGCTCTCGGTGGAGGTGGGGTACCAGAATGGGCCGCTCTTCCGATAGGACTGAACAAAATGCACGCTATGAATCCAGAACGAAGGGTTCTTGGCGGGCTCACCCTCGGCCCGTACAAGGGCGTAGTCCGCGGCATCGATCCAGATCCGGCCTTTGAACAGACGCTCCTCGTGGCGCTTGGGGTCAACATCGATTGCGTATGCCGTTCGACCGTCCAGCACTGCAGTGCTGGCCATCCGGAATTCGTAGTTCTCCTGACTCAGTCGCGACTTCATACGCAACTGCGGGGCGGACGCTTCAGCTTCTGATTCGAGCATTTTGTGCAGAACATGCTTGCTCGCCCCCTTCCACCCCTGGAGGTCGACAACCTCAAAATGCTTGGTTCCGTCCGCATCACATTGCACCCGTACAAGCATTTCCGCGTGTTTGTGCATGCGTTGGTTGTCGAGAACATATCTCCTCATTCCGTGGTAGCCGGCGGCCAACATTTGGCGTTGTTGCTCGTGCGTCAGCATCCTGGCAACTACGGTGTCCGCAGCCGGAAGAGGATCGCCATCCGACGCACGTAAAGCGGTGGTCGTAAGGAGCAGAAGGACAGTACCGAAGATGTATTGAGCTCTCATATTCAAAACTGAAATACAAATTTGCCGCGGTATTCTCGCCAGGCGTCGTTGAAGAATTCGCCGAACCGCTGGCTGGCCACGTCGTTCTGCACGTCCCGGGGATTGAAATGATTCAAGACGTTGAATATGCCAAAACCAGCTCGCACTTTCAGGTGTCTCTCCCCCAGGTGAAGCGATATCGGCCGGGACACCTGCAGATCGAGCGACGAAAAGCGCGGAAAATGTTTGCTATTTCGTGGCCCGACGTATTCACGAAATTCGTCTTCTGGCGAATAGCGGAAACCGGTGTGCAAGTCATAGACCGGAAGAAGGGTCAGCTTGAACGGCGCCGCAATGTCGGCCCAAAACAACGAGCGGTTTGGTGCATCAAAGGGTAATCGCCCACGAGCGTCGGGTTGAATCACCGCCTGCGGGTAGTTGCCGAGAAACAGCGAAGGATCATTCAGGTTTCCGTAAGCTCGCGAGTGGACATAGGAACCGTTCAGGGTGAAGCGTGGAAGCTGATACCGGCCGGCTACCTGGAACTCGCGGTAAGAGTCGCTTCCTCCATTGGAGAGCGCCATAACGCCTGATGGTGATCCTGGGGTTGGTGAGATCACGAAATCCCTGGCTGTGTTGCGGTGCTCGTAGCCGACGTGCAAGGTTAAGCTCTCCAGCACTTGTCTCTCCACAGCGACATTCCACGAAGTGCTGCGCGGATTCTGAAGGCCGCCGATAATCTGATTCGCATAGAAAGTCGAGTTGGAAGCCTGGCCGTTCGCGGAAAGAATGGATACAGTCCGATCGGGCATGTGCTCGAAGACCGGAAACATAAGGGGGACACGGTCGTAGAACACCCCTATGCCACCCTTAAGCAATGTCTTATCGTCGTTCGTCAGCTTAAAAAGAAACCCTGCGCGGGGAGCGACATGCGTGGAATGGGTCACGCTATCGTTGTCGAATCGCATGCCCAGGCTGAGCGACAAACGGCGAGACGGAGCCCATTGATCGGACACGAACCAGGCAGTCTCGTTCTGATCGATGCCGAAGGAAGTTGGCGGTGTAAAAGTGATACTTTCAATGGGAGCACCCGAGGCACCGAAGAGCTCGACGGGTAAAAACGTTTCTCGGCCATCGTAGGAGGAGTAGGTATAGTTCGAGCCTGCCTTCCATTGATGTGTGCCCAGGAAATGACGCGGAGCGAACTGATAGATCTCCTGCCACTCGATGCGATAGGTCCGGCGAGCTTGACGGTTGAAGAAACCTCCCTCGGTCGTCTCTACCAGAAGTTGGTAGGGATCATTCGTCGGTGCGGTAATGTCGGCGTTGAAGCGTTTGTAGCTGATCTGCGAGACCAGGGCGCTCTCTTCTCCGGGAAGATAGCGATGTTGTCCATAAAGCTCATACCCTCGCTGGTGGAAATCTGCCGTGGAGGGCTGTGGGGTAAAGGTATTCAACCCCAGGTAATCCAACTTTTGCGGATAGACCGCGGCTGACACGGTCGCGGTCTGCCTGGGACCCAGCGTCAGATCGGCCTGAGTAAAGGAATCGAAACTCTCCAACTTTGTGTCTCGTTGTAGCGGAGGAAGGCTATTCACTGGCGTGCGCACGAAGCGGTACTCAAATGATTGGGTGAACGCGACACGGTCCTTGATGATCGGACCGGTGAATGTCATGCGTGGTGTTGCCGCTCCGATACCGACGATGCTACCGTCGCGGTCTCGCAGGCGCGGAAGCACATTCTGAATCGAGAAATGGTAGCGCTCATAATTGCCTGTCTTGGTCTCCACGGATGAGACCGCGCCGGTGAACCTGCCGTATTGTGGGTCGTAAGGATTCGAGGTTACCTGCACCGAGGAGACAACATCGATCGGTAAGTTGATGGCGGGACCGCCGGTGGCCGGGTCCGTAACATTGGCGCTATTCACGAGCGCGCCGCTCTGGGTGTCGCGAGCGCCCTTCATGTTGATGTGTCCATCGGGGCCGCGCACAACGCCGGGAACGAGAGGAAGCAAAGTTGCGAATCGCTCGTTTACATTGGGTGCATCGCGCAGCGTTTTCTCCGTAATGGTTTCCGTTGGAGCAGGGCTCTTTGTCTCCGCCTCGTTTGCCGTTACCGTCACGGAGCTACTAGCCTTCAGGGGAGTCAATTGGAGCACCACTTGCGCAACCTGATGAGCCGTGACCGTAACAGTTTGTACCGCTTCGAGGCCTGAGAAATTGGCCTCAATGGTATACGTCCCCGGAGGCATTCCGGAGAAGGCATACCTGCCTTTCGCGTTCGTCTCGGTTTCCATTCTGACGGGTCCGCTCGCTACTACCTTTGCTCCGGCTACATACGCCTGGCCATGGGCGCTGGCAACAAGGGCGGTTCCTTCTACCTTCCCAGCCTCGATATCCTCACCAGCGAGAGCGCAGCGGGCGAACCAAAGGACTGCAAGTCCTAGAAGAACGGCCCCTCGTCTCCAACCTGACCTTTTAGGCCAGGGGTAGGCCGGTACAAGACGGTCGAGCGGGTTTGGCTGGCGTATCGTTGACATGTTCGGCGCGGAGCCGCCCTCCAACTGCAAGGCAGGACAAGCATGGAAAGGAAGAGCAATCCATACGCCAAACCGCCATGGGGGCCAATTGCGGGTAAGTTGATTGGTTTCACATTCGCTGGTTGTTTAGATCAGCTGTATTGCCTTGCGGCAGTAACCAAAGATTGGCACGTGCGCAAATGTTGGCGGCGCACCGAATACACAGAGATGTGACGAAGAGTCGATAGCGCAGCGTAGTAATTCAAGCATCCTCACCTCCTCACCGTCACCTGCCAAATGCTTGCCCCCAACCTTTTCCTATACATCCACGCGTTAGCTGCTTCCTTCGATCGTGGCCCTTAAGTATCTCCAGAAGAGGGCGTTGCTTGTGTCTGTCGGTTTGGAAGTGCGAATGCTTGTAGAAGAGAGAGCGAGAGTCCCGTGGTACTGGGGGAGGGCATGGCCGTGCAAGTAGGACACAAGGCAATTTCGAGCGTAAGAGTCAACGCGTGTCTCCTGGCCGCCATGTTCCTCCCGGTGACAGCTTCGGGGGCGGCTGCGACATCGCCACCGAATCAAGAGGGTAGCGACTCGCAGGTACTCGGGCCGCTCCAACCGTTGCGATCCGCCGTCACTGGAAACGTTATTCTCGCCGAATTGGTTGCCCATAACGAGCGTCGGAGCGGCGCACTGCTCGAGTACACGGCCGTCAAGAGACATCAAGTGATCGATTCGAGGGGAGGAATGTACGCCGAGGAAATCGCGCATATAGAGTACTACGCGCCAGACAAGAAGACGTCTGTAGTGACATCAGAGAACGGTTGGGGACCCGTTGGTCATTTTACATTGGATTATTTAATCGCCAGCGAGATCGAAGCAACTGACGAAGGGGACGATGGCGATAGCTCCATAACCCCAGCGAACTACAAGTTGGATCCGCTTGGTGAGCAGCAGGTAGGAGCATCCCACTGTTTTGTCGTACGAGCGATGCCAAAGCGAAAAGGAAAGGATCTATTCCAGGGGAAAATATGGATTGACGCTCAGGATTATGCGATCGTTCGCATCGAAGGCCATCCCGTGAAGAGACCTTCTTTCTGGATCGCAAGCGAAGATTATGTGCGTCAGTACCGGAAGATCGACGGATTCTGGCTTCCACAGCAAGATGAGACACTGGTCCGCGTGAGACTCTACGGTACTAAGCTTTTGACTGTCGACCGCTGGAATTACGCGATAAATCATGCGATCGAGAGCCCGTCCAATGCGTCCACGGCTCACGAACGGCCTTCGGGGATGTCCACCGTGTCCGAGCAGCACGGCTCCAGAGAGCTAATAGCTGATCCAAAGAGTGTTATGTCACCCCGACGGTAGGTTTGCGAATGCAACAGGCGGCGTGAGGCTTGCCCCGAATCCGACACGAAGATCACGGACTACGATCACGCCATTGCGCGAGCAGTTCGTTCTTCTCGTTCACCAGAGTGCCTCACGAGATAACAGGATATTCATCGCAGCGCACCCATACTTCACGGTAAGTAAACTTGGGGAAGTGCCGGCGAGCATCCTCGACGTCCGTCCAATTGGTATCGATCCATTGTTCCTGAACCTGGTACCACTTCTTGTGTTTCCACTGAATGATCAATCTCAATGCCACTTCCAAACTCCTGCTTAAGCGTTCGCCCTTTCACTTCAGACAGATAACTGGCCACCAGAAATTCCACCGTGCAACTCGCCTAGTAGGATTCAGATTGCGAATCCGATGGAAGCACCGTGGCACGCAACGTCACTTTTGCACGCGCCAGCCTTGACTTGACCGCTGGCACAGAAATCCCCAGAGCTTGTGCGATCTCTCGCGTTGAATAGTCTCTTGCTTGCCGGAGCTCGAGTACTTCCTGGAACAACGGCGGCAGACGGAGAATTGCGTCCCTTAGCAATTCTTCTCTCTCTTCTCGAACCAGGCGGCTCTCAGGGTCTTCCGTAAGAGACCGGGCCTCCCAGCGCTCGTAGTAGCTATTGGGATCGTCGGAACCTTCGACCGAGATCTCGAAGCAACCGCGCTTCTTGCGCAAGATCATGAGCGCCGAGTTGATCGCGATCCGTGTGATCCAGGTAGAGAAACGACACTTCTCCTGGAAATCCTTGAGATGAGTGAAAGCCTTCATCAGGGAGTCCTGGAGAGCATCTTCCGCATCCTGCCAATTACGGGTGACTCGATAAGCCGCTTGCAAGAGCCTGTTGTGGTGGCGTTTGCTCAGCTCGACGAAGGCATCGGCATCTCCGGATTTCGCCGTTGAAACGAGCACTTCGTCGCTCATCTCAGATGGACAGTCTTTGATCGCATCACTGCTTTCCGCCGACACAAGTAAACTCATAACAACCTCTTCTGAAGCATCATTGGGAGATGCTTCAATCTGTTGAAATATGACAATCGTTCGTTACGTGGCGCCTTAACTTGAGCTGCAGTTAATTCGGTAGGCTCACATGCTGGGCTGAAACAGTCTTTTCGATCCGCGTCCGCGCTCCCTCTAAAAGTTGATCCACATTTGCCACACTGATTTTGAGAAGCCGCGCAGCATTGATCTGTGAAAACTGCAGCACTTCACGCAAAACAAAGACTGCATGTTCCGGCGCCGGCAAGATGCGGACATCGGTCGTAACCGGGAAGCCGTGCGC
>Ga0209624_10004082_pt1 | contig 10139 bp, 8 predicted proteins | sample JacPinW_OM2H0_O1_FD_188565 | JGI IMG/M metagenome (GOLD analysis project Ga0209624, IMG submission 188565) | Forest soil microbial communities from Algoma, Ontario, Canada - Jack Pine, Ontario site 1_JW_OM2H0_O1 (SPAdes) (version 2) | ecosystem: Environmental > Terrestrial > Soil > Boreal... | reverse complement strand
GAGCGGCTGGGGCAATCTGGAAAATCTGCGGGATCAAAATCAGCACAACACGCTGCGCCGCCTGCGGCTCCAAGAAAAGAAGCGCCGAAGCCGACAGTTTCCATGGCGGGAGCTTCCGATCCGGGCGGACCGCTGAGCGAAGTTTTCGCGGAATTCCGCGCGGAGCTTGAAGAATTGCAGACGGATGAAGATCCGGAAACGCATTACAATTTGGGAATCGCGTACCGCGAAATGGGCTTGCTGGAAGAAGCGATCAGCGAATTTCAAAAGGTTGTGCAGGCGCACGATCGCGGAGTGGAATTCCGTTACACGATGCAGTGCTGCACGCTGCTCGCGCTGGGCTTCATGGAAAAAGGCCAGCCGGAAATTGCGGCGTTCTGGTACGAGCGCGCGCTGCAAACTCCTGACCTGGATCACGAATCAATTCTTGCGCTGCAATATGATTTGGGAATCGCGCAGGATATGGGCGGGCATCCCGATGAAGCGCTGAAAAGTTTTCAGCAGGTTTATGCGATGAATATTGATTACCGGGACGTGGCCGAGCGCATCGGATCGCTGCGCGAACGTTAATTTTCGCTTCCTGCGTTTGATTTAATTACACTTTTCATTGAAACTTAGGCCGAATGATTTCCATTACCCTGAAAATTTTGTTGGCGGAACGCGCGTGAAGAACAGATTCTTACGCGTGATCATCGTGCTCGTGCTGTTCGAGCTGGGAATACTGCTGGTGTTTCTTCCCTGGTCCACGCAATATTGGGACCACAATTTTTTTCTGAGCCGGTATCCCGAGTTGATCCAGATTTTGTTGCATCCCGCGGTGCGCGGATTTATTTCCGGACTTGGAATTTTGGACATCATCGTGGCGATTAATCTGCTTCGCCGCGCGCCGACACCTTCGACGCCTACCGCGGAATAAATTCCCATGAAGCCGCTGCTGTGTTACGTCACCGACCGAAACGCGATGGCGGAGCCTTCTTTATTGGTCGAGCAAATTTCGCGCGCGGTTACGGCGGGGATTGATTGGATACAGATTCGCGAGAAGGATTTGTCTGTGCGGGAATTGTTGGCGGTGGCGCGGGCGGCGGTAAAAATTGCGGCGGCTTCGGCGCGCGCCAACGCTACGCGGATTATTATTAATGACCGGTTGGATGTGGCGTTGGCGGCGGGGGCGGGCGGTGTGCATTTGGGCGAGACGTCGATGGCCGTTGCTGAAGTGAGTGCGTGGCGGCGTGAAGCGATTGCCGAGAATATTGCGTTGAAAGACTTTTTGATTGGAGCATCGTGTCATTCAGTCGATGCTGTGCGGGCGGCGGAACGCGACGGCGCGGACTATGTGATATTCGGACCGGTGTTCGCGACGCCGAGCAAGGAAAAATTTGGTGAGCCGCAGGGAATAAAATTGCTGGCGGAAGCGTCTAAGGCTGTGAGGATACCTGTGCTGGCGATTGGCGGGATCTCCGAAGAGAACGCGCGGGATTGCTTTGCGGCTGGGGCGGCGGGAATTGCGGCGATTCGGATGTTTTCTGAGGCGAGGGATTTGGCGGACGTTGTTGGGCGGCTGCGCGATTGAATTGGGGAAATCTGACGGATTTGTTCGGGTAATTTAATTTGGTTACGAAATGAGGGCCTGATGGTTCGCGGATTTATTTTGTGCATTGTTGTGCTGATCGTGCTGGCGATAGCCGGCGGATGGTTTGTGCTGACGCACATGGACGTGAGCGCGCTCGATCGGCCGGGCCGCATTGAGAATTATTTGGCGATTCGCGCGAAACATGTGATGGTGGCGCGCAAAGCGCAAGAAACTCTGCCGGCGGCAACTGTGAATAACGCGGACAGTATTGAAGATGGGCACACGACGTACGGATCGGCCTGCGCGAGTTGCCACGGCTATGATGGACGGACGCCGACTAAGATGGGAAATTCATTCTATCCAGAGGCGCCTTCGCTTGCGGCTGAGCATGTGCAGCGTTATTCAGACGCGGAACTGTTTGTGGTTATTCGCGGCGGAATCCGATTGAGCGGGATGCCCGGATTTGGAAATTCGCAACCGAATGAACAGATTTGGAATTTGGTGCATTACGTCCGCACGTTGCCAAACGCACCTGTTCACCACTAAACTGCCGTGGCGTGAATTTTACAGAACAAGAGAAGTATTTGAAGCGCAGCCGTTTGTGGGCGGCAGTGTTTGCATTTTTCACGCTGTATATTTCCTTCTTCTTTTGGGCCGCCTTGTTCATCGTCGCGGCGATTGCGATCTCACTTCTCTACACTCCGAACTACCTGCACCTAAATGTGAATTCGACCAAACGGGCGCGCTGGCAAGTTAAGATCCGCTGGAGAATTCTGGTCCTGGGATTAGTGTTTGGACTTCTTTTCACGGCACGTAGCAGCAAAGGAGTGATCATCGTGGTGGCCGCGATCGCGTGGCTTGCCGTTGCGAATTATGTCGCTAAGTCCCTCGTGCCTGCTTCCTATTCTTCGATGTATTTCTGGCTCACAGATTGCGCTTTGTTAGCAGCGCTTTTTTTCGGCGCGCACGTGGCCCTCGGGTTGTTGTTGGTATTCCTCATGGTCGCCGCCCATCTCGCGATCGTCGCCTGTGAAAAACGCGTCATCGCTTGGACTGGTGTTGTCGCAATTTCCGGCTTGCTGTTGGTATTGATCATGGACCGTAGCGAGGGACTTGAATGGGTGACTGTTCCGGTTTACTCGATTCTGTTTCTTATTCCGACGCTGTCGACAGCGGTGCTTGTTGGAATGGCGCAGCGCCAGAACCGGAAGAATATTTCTGCCGCGATAGACGAATTGCAGGACTTCACGGGATATCCATCTGAAAAAATACGCGAATTATGGGCGACGAGCAACGAACAGCTCGCAAAGAATTGGAAAGACGCGCATCTGGATGAGAGCGATCGCGAGAAAATGACGGCGTGGTATCGCGAGAATTCGGAACTCTATATGTTTGCGATTTCCGGATACAACCTGGAATACAAACGGATTCGCGACAGCATAAAAATGTTGAGGTATGGACGCGGCGCGTGTCTGGATTATGGCGCGGGCAATGGCGAGATTATTTTGGAATTGGCGCGGCGCGGACATGCGGCGATTTATTTTGATGTCGATGGAACGTCGATGAGATTTGCCCGTCACCGGGCGGAACGGCGGAAATTGAGCGTTGAATTTTTTCATTCCAAAGATGATCTGGCGGCTTCGGCGAAGCAGCGCGGATTGGATACGATTTTTTCATTTGATGTGCTGGAACATTTGCCGGATTTGCCGGGCGAGCTGAAATTCCTTTCTTCGTTGCTGAATCCCGATGGGCGGATGGCGTTCGATGTGCCGGCGGGATCGACGAAAGCTCATCCGATGCATTTGAATCATCATTTGGAAGTGAATGCGTATATGAAGTCGATTGGGATGGCGGAAGAACACGGACTGCTGCAGCGAATTCCCTTCAGGAAACAGGAAAAGTACGTGTTTCGGAAACCGGCATAACCACGCGAGAACTCCCGGGTTCGGCGAACCCGGGCTACACCTTCAATTTAAATTAGCGCGTTGCATCTTTGGCGAACGCGAAAATCGGCGCGGACGAGGCGCTGTAGTCGGCGTGCTAGACTGACTTGTTTGAAGATTTTAGTGCTGCAATAAAACTACTTCGTATGGCCAAACAACTTTTTGGAACTGATGGAATTCGCGGCGTCCCCGGAAAATTTCCGCTGGATGACGCCACGCTTTTTCGCGCTGGACGCGCGCTGGGGAAATATCTGCGTCCATCAGAGAGTGCTGCGCCTGCGGCGGTGCTGATTGGCATGGACACGCGCGAATCGGGCGCGCACATTGCCGGAGAAATTGCAGCGGGGCTTGCGGCTGCCGGAGTTTCCGCGGCGTCGGCCGGCGTGATTACCACGCCCGGCGTAGCTTGCCTGGTGAAGCAAAAGAAATTTTCGGCGGGCATTGTGATTTCTGCTTCGCACAATCCTTATCACGATAATGGAATAAAACTTTTTGCGGCTTCGGGAATGAAATTTCCGGATGAGATTGAAGAGAAGCTGGAAGCTGAAATTTTGAGCGGCGAAATTCAGCCGGCGGAAGCGCTGTGGCTGAAAGCTGATCCGGCGCTGGACGCGGAATATTTGGAATTCTTGCGCAAACTTGTTTTGCCGGGCAGCAGCATGAAGGGCATGAAAATTGTTTTGGATTGCGCGAATGGCGCGGCGTTTCGATTGGGGCCGGAATTATTTCATTCGCTGGGCGCAAACGTTGTGGCGATTAACGTGACGCCGGATGGAAAAAACATCAATACGGATTGCGGTTCGCTGCATCCGGAAAAATTGCAACAGCGAGTGATTGCGGAAAATGCGGCGCTGGGCGTGGCGTTTGACGGCGACGCCGACCGCGCGCTTTTTGTGAGCGCAACCGGAAAACTTGTGGATGGCGATGGAATTTTGCTGGCGATGGCGCGCTATTTGAAATCCACAGGACAACTGAAGTGCGGGCGGGTGGTGAGCACCACGATGGCGAATCTTGGATTGGAACGCGTGCTAGAAGCGGAAGGTTTACAATTGGCGCGCGCCGATGTGGGCGACCGCTACGTGCTGGAGGAAATGATTCGCGGCGGATGCAATTTGGGCGGCGAACAATCGGGCCACATAATTTTTCTGGATGATGCGACGACCGGCGACGGTCTGCTGACGGCGGTGAAAATTGCGAGTCTGGTGGCGTTGCGCGGGTCGCTGGATGAACTGGTAACGGGACTGAAAGTTTTTCCGCAAACAATTCGGAATGTGAAAGTGCGCAGCAAACCGCCGCTGAGCGAAATTCCAGAAGTGGCTCAGACGCTGGCGGAAGCGAAGCGCGCGCTGGGAAATTCCGGGCGGATCGTGCTGCGCTATTCCGGCACCGAGCCGAAGGCGCGCGTGATGGTGGAAGCCGAGAGCGCCGAGGACGTGGAACGTTGGGCGGCGGCAATTGCGACTGCGATTGAAGCTTCGCTGGGCGTATAAATCCTCGGTAAAATCCGTTTTCAATTTCTAGAAAATCCAACAGACCATATTCCGCCGACGATTTTCTGTGAAAAACGGAATGTGCGGTTGGCGCGGAAGAGGCGTGGGTTACATTGCATGGCGCTAACTCCCGCAGAATCAATCATCTAGGGGACGTGATGGAAATTTGAAAATCTGGCCTAACACTTGCACTAACAAAGGTAACGGTCGAACAATGATTTCCCGGGGGTAGCCCGCGAGGTAGTAGGGGCATCGGGCTTTAAGTGGTGTCACAAAAGGGGATCCCAGGGTGGATCCCCTTTTAGTTTTTGGGCAATAAATTCCCTTCAATTTTCCCGCTCGGTAGGTTCGAGAGTTACAATTCTTATTGAGTATGGATACTAGTCTATTCCGTGAATCGCTAACGAGCGCGATTCGCTACTGGGAAAAGATGCGTCTGGTTTACAACGGCATACTGATTGTCGTGGTCGGCGCGTGCTTCGTGGCGAATTATTCTACGGCCAAAACAGAGTTTACGGTCAAAGCGCAGTATACGGTTCAGATCGTTCTGTTCATGATCCTTCTCGCGGTCCTGGCCAACGTTCTCTATTGCACGGCGTACATAGCTGACGTTCTCGTCCAGATGTCGGGATATCGAGAACGCTGGGTCAGATATCGCTGGGTACTCTTCTCGATCGGAATGACGGCCGCTTCGATTTTGACTTATTTCTTTTCTACGGGCTTCTTCGGTCCGCACAACTCTTAGCTTTACCTCATATCTAGGACTTCGACACACCCGCCAAATAAAACGGGGCACGGAATTTTCCGTGCCCCGTTTTATTTTTCGTTAGGTGATTTGCAGTTTAGCTGCAGCCGCTGGTGCCGCCGCAATTGGCGCACTTGTAGCAACTGCCGTTGGGCGTCATCAACATGCCGCAGTTGCTGCAGGTTGGGGCGCTGGCGGCCATGGTGCGCGCGGTGAAGCTGGCGCGCGAGGATGACTGTGGTGGTTCGTTGTTGTTTACGGCCGGCGAAACTGCAACCGGTTGCGGCGCGGTGGCGGGCATGGAAGGGCCGGCCATCACGTCACCAACTGTTTGATCTTCGGCTTGCAGCTTCAGATAGTCCGTGGAAATAAATTTGCCGCCCATCCAGCGCGCGATGTAGTCGAGGACGGATGAGGCCATACGGATATCCGCGGTGTGCGTGAAGCCGGAAGGCTCGAAGCGTGTGTTCATCAGCTTATCGACGAGAGCGCGCAGCGGCACGCCATACTGCAGGCCGATGCTGAGCGTGAGCGCGAAGCCGTCCATAACGCCGGAAAGCGTGGAACCTTCCTTGGCCATTTTGATGAAAACTTCGCCGGGAGTTCCGTCGTCGTACATTCCGACGGTGATGTAGCCTTCGTGGCCGTTGATCCAGAATTTATGCGTGATGGCTTTGCGCTCGTCCGGCAATTTGCGGCGATGCGCAGACGAAAAAAGTTCCGCCTGCTGCGGCGCCATTACTTGCGTTGCGAGAACCGGCTGTGCTGCGGCGTCAGACTGCGAAGGCTCGTCTTTCTTCGCGCCGGACGCGGAAAGCGGCTGGCTGCCCTTTGAGTTATCGCGATAAATCGCCACGGCCTTCAGTCCTTTTTTCCAGGACTCGATGTAGGCGTTCATAATGTCTTCAACCGTGGATTCTTCGGGCATGTTGATAGTCTTGCTGATGGCGCCCGAAAGGAACGGCTGCGCGGCGGCCATCATGCCGACGTGTCCGCGCCATGCGATGGAACGTCCGCCATTTGCGGGAGCAAGCGAGCAATCGAAAACGGGCAGGTGCTCCGGCTTCAGAGCAGGCGCGCCTTCGATGCTGCCGGTTTTGTCCACGTGAGCGACAATCTTTTCCGCTTCTTCCGGCGAGTAGCCCAATTTCAGAAGCGCTTCGGGCACGGTGTTATTTACGATGGTGATTACGCCGCCGCCGACGAGCTTCTTGAATTTTACGAGCGCAAGATCGGGTTCGATGCCGGTGGTGTCGCAATCCATCATGAAGCCGATGGTGCCCGTTGGCGCGAGCACACTGACTTGCGAATTGCGGTAGCCGAATTTTTCGCCGAGTTCCAGCGCGTCATCCCATGACTTCTGCGCGGCCTGACGAAGTGATGCCTGCACATTTTCTTCTTTGATGGGCAGAAGTGAGTCGCGATGGAGACGAATTACGTCCAGCATCGGCTCGCGATTTTTTTCATATCCGGCAAATGCGCCGAGGCGTTCTGCGATGCGCGCGGATTGCGCGTAGGCTTCGCCGGTCATGAGAGCGGTGATTACGCCGCACATATCGCGGCCGCCGACGGAATCGTAAGGCAACGCTTGTGACATGAGCAGCGCGCCGAGATTCGCATAACCCAATCCGAGCGGACGGAAGTCATGTGAATTCTTTTCAATTTGCGGCGTCGGGTAGCTGGCGTTATCTACCAGAATTTCCTGCGCGGTAATGACGACATCGACGGCGTGGCGGAAACCATCGACATCAAAAACGCCGGTGTTTCCGCTGAATTTCATCAAGTTCAGGGAAGCCAGGTTGCAGGCGGTGTCGTCAAGAAACATATATTCAGAGCAGGGATTGGAGGCGTTGATGCGCGCTGTGTTGCTGCAAGTGTGCCAGCGATTCACAGTGGAATCGTATTGCATTCCGGGATCGCCGCAATGCCACGCGGAATCCGCGGCCAACTTCAGAAGATCGCGCGCTTTATATTGCTGGCAAGGAGCGCCATCGGTAACATTTTTCGTCCAGGTGTCGCGGTCTTCTTCCACCGCGCGCATGAATTCGTCGGTGACGCGCACGGAATGGTTGGCGTTCTGGAAGAAAATGGAAGAGTACGCTTCGCCATCAATCGAGGAATTGTAACCCTGCGAAATGAGCACCTGCGCTTTGCGCTCTTCCTTCATTTTGCTTTCGATGAATTCCACGATGTCCGGATGATCCATGTTGAGGATCACCATTTTCGCGGCGCGGCGAGTTTTTCCGCCGCTCTTGATTACGCCCGCGAAAGCGTCGAAACCCTTCATGAAGCTGACTGGCCCGCTAGCGATGCCGCCGCCGGAAAGAGTTTCGCGGCTGCCGCGCAGAGAGGAAAAATTCGTGCCGGTGCCGGAGCCCCACTTGAAGAGCATGCCTTCCGTTTTGGCGAGGCCCATGATGGAGCCCATATCGTCCTGCACGGAATTGATGAAGCAGGCGGAGCATTGCGGCTTGGCTTGCACGCCAACGTTGAACCACACCGGAGAATTGAAGGCGACTTTTTGTTCGACAAGAAGATGGGTGAGTTCGTCGCGGAAAGCGTCACGCGAAGCGTTTGAGTCAAAATAATTGCCCTTCTCGCCCCAGTTCACGATGGTATCGACGACACGGGCGATGAGCTGGCGCACGGAGCCTTCGCGTTGCGGAGTGTTCGGCTTGCCGTGAAAATATTTGGAGGTGACAATGTTTGTGGCCGTCATGGACCAAGTCTTGGGGACTTCCACATTTTCCTGGCGGAAAATTGTCTGACCTTTTTCGTTTCCGATCAGCGCGGTGCGACGTTCCCATTCCACGGCGTCGAACGGCGAAATTTTTCCGTCTGTAAAATAGCGCTGAAATTCCAGCCCGACTTTTTTGCCGGTTTTGTCAGCCACCTGAGTTGCTGTTTTCAAAGTTTCTTCGTTCAATGCCATTCTCACTTCCGCCATTTTCCGCCTCCGCGCATTTCAGGGTAGTCCCGCGGTAAGCGGTACTCCCTATTATACCCCTCGCACTACAGCTTGGGGCCGCAACATCCGCTTCTCCGGGCGGATGCTACTCGATTTCAGGTTTCCGAAATGCCAACTCGCCCTACAAATGCGAAAACATCTCCCACGCAAAATCCGCGACGCTTGAAACGCCGTCAGAATTGCATTAGACGCCGATCCAAAAAATCGTGCGGGCCGACGCCGGGAGTTTCACCCGTCGTATGTTTCCGTTTTATTCGGGCAGGCGGCACGAACAATAAAGGAGTCGGTGTCGGCGCTCCAAAATTAATTCGCGGTCCCCCTAATCTGGGGGGGCAGTATCAATCTACTCGGAAAACTTGTCAAGAGAGAAGTGCACAAAAATTAGAAAAAATCACAAAATGTTAGGGGTATCAGTCAACGTGTGTCTATTTGTAGTGGTTGTGTTGCAAAATGGCCCCACGCGGAAATTCCTCCCGAAATGACTCTGGTACTAGCACGATCCGATTGCTTGCATCTCGCATTTCTTCGCAAACATCTAATTAACTGAGAGCGAAAGGCTCTCTTCCTATGAGCTTACGATTGAAAAACGGATTGCTGGCGATGACAGTTCTCGCCGCGTTTGCGTCGTTCGCGGCCATTTCAACTAGCGCGCAGATAGCTCCTACGGGCGAGCGCGCGACGAGCATGACAATTCAGGGCGTTCCCAACGCGGGGAGCGTTACGGGCACGCTTTTTCGCGGCGCGCAGCCGACTGGTAACGCGTTTACCGACTTGCAGAAACTTGGAATGAATATTGTGGTGGATTTTCGCGGCGAAGGCGGCGAAGTAAGCGCCGAAAAAAAGTCCGTGGAATCACTGGGTATGAAATTCGTGAGCCTGCCGTGGAACGGCGGAAGCATTCCAACGCGCGACGAGATTCTGACGTTCTTCACGCTGCTGCGCGACAATCCCGACCAGAAGGTTTTCATACACTGTCAGTATGGCGCCGATCGGACCGGAGTGATGATCGCTCTCTATCGCATCGCTGTGGATCATTGGACGCCGGAGCAGGCAATTTCTGAAATGAAAGATTTTCACTATCACAGTTTCACGCTGCCGCATTTGGCGAAATACGTGAAGGCGTTTCCGGCGGAGTTGGCGGCTGACCCGTCAATGGCTAGCGCGGTTCCTGGGGCGCGGCCTTCGGCGCCGGTGGCGAAGGTTGCTGCTAATTAATTTTGAGTTGTGAATTTCCCAGCACAATTTATTTGATTCTGCCAATGCTACTCGGACGCTCATCTGGCACCGGCAGGAGTGCCGATGCTACCTATGACGTCGGCGCTAGATATTTCGCGATGGCGTCGCGCAGTTGTTGAAATGGCATCGGATCGTAGTGCATGCCGTAGACGCGATCGACGTCGAGGTTTTCGCGGGCACTCCTGCC
>Ga0209624_10004080_pt1 | contig 10141 bp, 9 predicted proteins | sample JacPinW_OM2H0_O1_FD_188565 | JGI IMG/M metagenome (GOLD analysis project Ga0209624, IMG submission 188565) | Forest soil microbial communities from Algoma, Ontario, Canada - Jack Pine, Ontario site 1_JW_OM2H0_O1 (SPAdes) (version 2) | ecosystem: Environmental > Terrestrial > Soil > Boreal... | reverse complement strand
GTTCTTCGAGTTCACCAATGTCGTCTGCAGTCCGAAACCAGTTGCCGGGCAGAATCTTCCGGTGCACATCGGCGGGCACAGTAAAGCGGCTGCTCGGCGGGCCGGGCGCCTCGGCGACGGTTTTCAGCCGCTGGGTGTGACCGGTCCCCAGCTGGAGGCAATGCTGGGACTGATGCGCGACGAGGCGGCGGCCGCCGGACGCGATCCGGCCGATATCGAAGTGTCGCTAGGTCATTCGGTTACCAAGATCGACCCCGAACGCGCCGAGCGGTTAGTCGCCCAAGGCGCCGATCGACTGGTGCTGGCCATGCCGCCGACCGCCGATCTCGAGCAGGCCAAGGACGAGCTGTCGGCCTGCGCCCAACGGCTTTCCTTGTCGACATGACGCTCAGCGGGCTCGACCGGGCCGCTCTCACCGACCTCGTACACCGTTACGCCGCAGATGTCGACGACCGCCGATTCGATGCTGTCGCAGATCTTTTCACCGAAGACGCGGAGCTGACACTGCCTGACCCGCCGACGACGTTGGAACCGGTTCGCCAGCACCGTGGTCGTGCGGCCATCAGGAATGCGGCGACTACCGTCGCTGCCACAATCCGCACCCAGCACGCCGTTGTCGGCGAGGTCTATGACGCCGGTCCCCGGCCCGGAACTGCCCGGGGGCGCATCGCCTGCGTTGCGCATCATTGGATCCAGCACGGGGATCAGCTCCGCGACGTGACATGGCACCTGCGATACGACGACGAATATCAGTGCGTCGACACGCAGTGGCGGATTCGCAGCCGGGTTTTGACGATCGACGCCATCGACAACCGGCAGGTGCGGCAGGTGCGACGCGGCTCGTCGGGCTGAGAACCGGTCAGCCGCTAGTCCCCCGGCGGGCGACGTCTTCGAGTAAATCAGCTGCCCTGGTGAGGCTTTCGGCCGGTGTGCTCATTTGCGTCGCGACCATGCGGGCCCGCGCGGCGTATTGCGGAGAGAGGATCCGGTGCAGATCGGCGGTCAGCGAATCCAGGGTGCTGTCCGAAAAGCGCCGGCCGAAGCCGACTTCGAGGTGTTCGGTGGCTGCCGCCCACATCGGCTGATCGAGCCCGTTCCAGAGGATCAACGTCGGAGTTCCAGCGCGTAGGCCGGCTGCGGTGGTACCGGCGCCGCCGTGGTGGACGACGGCGGCGCAGGTCGGGAATACGGCCGCATGGTTCACCTCGCGCACGACCTTGACGTTCTCGACATTCGGGACACCACCAAAGTCCTTCGCGCCCAAGCATATCAAGGCTCGAGCGCCGACCCGCGAACACGCTGCGCCGATCACGGCGATCGTGTCAGCCGGTGCCGCCACCGGCGTGCTGCCGAACCCGAAGTACACCGGCGGCGCTCCAGCAGCTATCCACGACAGCACCTCGTCGTCGGTGTCGGTGGGCAACTGGAGAGTCAGCGCGCCGACGAAGGGCCGCCGACCGTCTTCAGACGCCCATTGGGCCGCCAACGCGGGCACGCAAAGCCTCTCGTACGCCTGGATCTCCAGCGGACGCTCGCCGGCTCGGGGTTCGTCCGGCAAGCCGAGCGCGTGGCGCTGGGAACGGTCAGCGTCTGTCGTGGCCCCGCCCTGGGGAGATCCGGGCTGCAAGATCTGAGATGGGAAGAAGTGCAGCGCCGCCAGCGGAATACGACGGTACTCAGCGACATTGGCGGCCGGCACCTGATCGGTCATACCCGCTACCAGCAGGTCGGCGTCATCTGTCATGGACACCAACGTGGTGTTCTTCTCCGCCACGACCTGAGCAACGTATTCCACGGCTCGCGGGATGGTGCTGACTGGGTTCTGCAGCATCCGGGTGAAGTCCTCGTCGCCGAGCAATTCCCGCCAATCCCGTCCATACGGGACCGAAACAAGACCCGCCGACTCGACGTACGCCCGCATCTCCGGCGGCACCGTTGCAGCCATGCATACATCGTGACCGCGGCGGAGCAATTCCGCGCCGACGGCGATCGCGGGCTCGACGTCGCCCCGGCTGCCGTAGGCCGCCACGACCATCTTCATGGGAGGAAACCTAACTTGCCGTGACGCGTCTCAGCCGGTTTCTGGCAGTGGAATGCCTTCGCTGGTGGAGAATTCGGCGTCGCTCTGTGTCGAGAGTCCGAGCGACACCACCGACCGGGCAAACAACGCGTCGGTCAGATACGCGAGCGTGACCGCCCAGCGGTTCACGCCTCGCGGGATGGCGTACAGGTGGTAGGCGCGGGTGACGACCTTGGCCGGGAAGCCAGACAGCGGGATCTTCAGCGGGTTCGCCACCGCCTGGTGTGGACCCAGGTCGACGACCAGTCCCATGTCGTGGTGTTTGTACTCGTGGCTCTTGCCGTGTCCGAGGCTGGCGGCGACGTTTTTGGCCAGCGTCTTGCCCTGGCGAGTCGCGTGCTGCGCGGTGGGTGGGGTGATCTTGCCCGGCTGGGTCACGTCGGGCACCGCGGCGGCGTCACCGGCGGCGAACACGTCCGGATATCCGGGAACCGCGAGGTCGGTTTGCACCTTCAACCGCCCCTTTTCGGTCGGCAGATCGAGCGTCTTGATGAGCGGTGCGGCGGTCACCCCCGTCACCCATGCGACGGTGTGGGCGCTTACCCGTGACTTGTCGCTGAGGATGACGTGATCCGGGTGAACTTCGTTGAGGGTCAAGCCCAATCGGACGTCCACCCCGCGCTTACGCAAGACCCGCTGCGCCCGAGCTCCTAATTTTTCACCGACCTCCGGCATCACCTGCTCGGCGAGGTCGAGCAGCAGGAATTTCACCGACTCCGGGTCGAAATTCATCTGCTTGGCAGCAGCGTGGGCCAGTGCGCGAAGCTGCAAGACGAGTTCGGTCCCGGAATACGAAGCGCCAACCACGACGATGGTGCGTCGAGCCTTCGCCACCTCGGCGTCCTCTTCCAAGCAGGACAATTCCAATTGCTCCAGAACGTGATCACGGAGATATAGCGCCTCGGCGGTCGACTTCAAACCCCTTGCGTACTTGGCTAATCCGGGGATGTCGAACAGACGGGTCACCGAGCCGGGAGTCAATACCAGTCGGTCCCAGGACAGCTCGCGTGTGCGGTGTTCGAGATCGGTGAATTGCAGCCGGTGGTCCTCCAGGTCGACGCGATCCACCCGGCCACGGATTGCGCGCACGCCCTTGAGGGTCCCCGCCAGCGGGATGGCGACAAACCGCGCGTCGACTACACCTCCGGCCACGTCCGGCAACAGCGGCGTGTAGAGCATGTAGTCGACCGGCGAGATGATCGTGATGTCGACATCGGTTTTGCGCAGTCGGCGTGCCAGCCGCCGCGCGCACTCGAAGCCGGTAAATCCGCTGCCCACAATCACGACCGACGTCACCATGTCCATGTTGCCACCCGCCGGCAACCACAAACCGACTTCTGGGGACGGCCAGCTGCAGAGCAGTTTTCTCGCTGGCAAATCCGGGTAACTCAGCAGAACGCGCCCGGCGCGAGTGTGACCGAAGGAGAGACCCGTGGGAGACGACGCGCACGATCCCATCGACCATCACCGGACGACTCAACCCCTCGCCGGCGAGACGACGAAGAACACCGCGAAGACGCCGGGTTTGGTTTTTGTCGCGATGGCCGCGCTGGCATTTGTGATCTGTCTGGCCAGTTTTGCCGCCCGCCAAGTCAGCGTTGGGGTTGGCGCCGCGATCGTCGCCTTGCTTGCCGCCGGGGCTGCGCTGGCCTGGTTGACCATGGAGGGGCGGCGAGTCCGCCAGGTGGAACGGGAATGGAGCAGAACTCACCACGACGTCGGGTAGCGGCGCCGGCTACTCCAATTCGGCCAAGTTGCAAACCGACTGCCGAACGTCCGACTTGATGATGCGTGCCACCAGGCGTCCCAGCGGCCCGTTGAGCAGACCACCGCCGAGATCGGCGGTCAGCTGAAAGGTGGAACCCGGATGATCGTCGGTGACCTTCATGCCAACTTTGATTTGTATCCCGCCGCGTCCACGGCCGGATAACTCGATCGCTTTCGGCTCGTCGTATTGCGTGACGGTCCAGTGGATGACATTGCGGAATCCCTTGACCTTGATGAGCGACGACACGCAGGTGCCCTTTTCGATCTCGTCTGGGACCTCGCCGCGCCAGCCGCCGAATATCGTCATCCAGTCGCCGAACCGGCTGAGGTCTGACGCCAGCTTCCAGGCGGACTCCGGCGAAAGCTTCGACGATGTCGAGATATCCACTCGTGCCATGCCGTCTCGCTCTCCTGTGATATGAATGCCCCCGTCGTGCTGGCTGTGCATACCCTGGGGTGCCCGCTTGATAAACCGCGGCTTCGCAGATCAGATACCTTTCCAGGTCTGATCGAGTTGCTCGGCGACGTCGATGACTTGTGCCGCTTGGGATTCGGGCGCATCGATTTCGTCGTTGACGTATTGCGCAATGAAGCGCCGGATCTCCCCGTCGACGCCGGCGACGACGCGCAGCAACTCCCCACGAATACTTTTCGACGACACGTGGACCGTGATGTCAGATGGGCGCGGCTTTGCGACGTCGACAATCAGCAGCAGCGGCTCAGCCGCGCGCGCTGTCGCGCTCAGCCCGATATCGCCGTCGACCGTAAAGCGCTGCTTGTCGATTCTTAGGTCGACGAGCAGGTCGATGAGCAGGGGAATGTGAATGTCAAAAGTGATGGTGTCGTCGACGTTGCGGGTGACCTGCGGTTGCTTGATGGTCACGTTGGCGCTGACTTTGGCGATCTTGCCCGGACCTTGAGCCATCGGGGGCATGTCGAAGTTGCTGCCCGCGATTGCGGCGAACGCCGCGCCGACGCGCTCTTCGGTCACGGCCACTTCGAAGAATCGCCGCCCAAATGTCTCGTAGCTCACGTACTCAAGGCCCTGCATAAGTAAATACCGTCTCATGTGGCGTTCCGAGACTGCGGCTGATCCCATCGTGTCGGGGCCAGTCGGCACCCAAGGCGTTAGCCGAATGGCGACGCTGGGTAAACCTGTGCGGATGAAGTTGCAACGAAGCTGGACGCGTGTCGTGCGTCTCGGATCATCTATCCGGCCCTAGCGATCGGTCCGAATGAGGCTCCGCAAGAGTACGGTCGGTGGCCCGGGATTTCGTCGCGTCCGCCGCGGCCGTGGTTTCTCTTACCTAAACAACGACCGAGATCGCGTTGATGACGCTGAGGTGTTGGCGCGCATCGAGGCGCTTGTAATTCCACCGGCATGGAAAGACGTCTGGATTTCCCCACACCCCAATGGACATATTCAGGCAGTCGGCACCGACGCGGCGGGGCGTCGGCAGTACCTCTACCACGAGCACTGGCAGACCGAGAGATCCGAGGAGAAGTTCGACCGGGCGGTAAGCCTGGCCAAGCAGCTGCCCGACTGGCGCCTTGCCCTGTTGATCGACTTGCGGCGACGCGGACTGGGACGAGATCGCGTGTTGGCGTTGGCACAGCACCTGATCGACCACGGGTATTTCCGGGCCGGTGGCGAGGAATACGTCGAGGAGAACGGGAGCTACGGGCTGTCCACACTTCTGCGTGATCACGTCCGATTGCGACGCGATAGCGTCGAATTCGATTACCCGGCCAAAAGTGGTGTGCGTCGTACAGTTTCGTTAGACGATCCTCTGGTTATTGGTGCGGTCCGGTCGCTGCTCCGAGCTGATACGACCAGTGCCCGGCTACTCGTTTACCGCGCAACCGACGGTTGGTCCGAAGTCCATGCCGATGACATCAATACCCGGTTCCGAGATCTCGTCGGCGAGGACTTCAGCGTCAAAGACATACGGACGTGGCATGGCACCGTGCTGGCCGCCGAGGCATTCGCCATCGCGGGTGACCCGAAATCAAAGACGGCACGCCGTCGTGAAGAAGCGGCCGTGATGCGAGCGGTGGCGGATCAATTAGGCAATACACCTGCGGTGGCTCGGAGCTCTTATGTGGATCCGCGTGTTGTTGCGGCCTACGAACAGGGCATCACTATCGCTCCGGCACTGCGCCGGTCCAAGCGCAAACGAACGCCGGAGGCAAGGCGCGAAATCATCGAGCAGGCAACGGTGCAAATGATCAGGCGTATTGGCCGCAGTTGAGGTGTCGCAGCCGATGTTGGTCACCGCGACGCTCACGGACGCGACCCGACGGCGCTAGACGTCTGCGCGGCGGTAGTTGTGAGAGAATTCAGCCGTCGCACCGCTGCGATCCGGTATGGGCATTCGGTTGCGTATGTGAACCGCACCACACACCCACCCAATGATTCGATATCCACGGCCGTGGCCTTCTGGTCGGCAGATTCTGGAGGTGCCTGACTCCGATGTGTGCGCATCAAATTGCTGAACCACGAACCCCACGCTCGTCGATAGTGACCTGGCTCACCTGGCTGGGTGGCGGCGACCGCCTTGAACTCAACGAACGTCACGAGCGGTCCACACACGCGGTCGCCGGCGTCGTTGTGCTGGTCAATGTCGTATTGACCTGGTTGGTGACGACCCTCGCCGTCATGCCCGCGGTGCACATGTCGGCACCGGTCGTGGTGCCGTTCACCTTGGTATTCGCCCTGTTGGAGGGTGCGATGGCCCGGGCGATCGCGACCGGGCCGACGCGCGGTGCTGCCGGACGTGGAGCGACGGTGATGGCCGTCGTCTTGGTGATGGCCGTGGGTGGGGTCGTCGGCGAATTCGCGTCGCTCGCGCTGTTCTCCGGCTCGATCGACCGGGTGATTCAGCAACAGGCCGCGCGTAACGCCGTTTCGGCGCCGGCCGTTGTCCAACAATCGACCAGCCTGCAGCAGATGCGCGAGGCACGCGGCGCGCTCGACCAGGCCGTCGACGCGGCCCGTGCACACCGTGACGAGGCCCTGATCGTCGCACGCTGCGAATACCATCCCACTCCGGCGTGTCCGCAGACCCGAATCACCGGCGTACCCGGTTCTGGGCCCGAAACCCGAACGGCCAATGAGCTTCTCGCGGACTCCCAGCGAGAACTTGACCAAGCCATCGCGGCTCGCGACCGACGAGTCCCCGGACTGGAGGACCAAATCAACCAGGGCCAGCGTGCGCTCGACGAAGCGCGTCGGAGCGCGGTCGCGGACTTGGATCACGGTTTGGGCTCGCGTTGGGTCGCGATGCAGCAGTTGACGTCGGCCGGCGCAGGCACACTGGCATTGCGGTTGCTGACGGTCGGCTTCTTCATCGCCCTGGCGGTACTGCCACTGATCCTGCGACGGTGGCGCGGAGATACGAGCCATGACCGCCACGCTCAGGCTCGCGCCGAACGTGAACGCGCCGAGTTGGTAGCCGAGACAGCGATCGCCGTAAAGCGAGCGGAGGTGCGTGCGGCCGCCGAAACCCTGTGGGCCGAACAGCAACTCGAACAAGCCCGGCTGGCCGTCGAGGCACAGACGGAAATCGACCGCGCGCAGCTACGTCATCGAGTGAACGCCGCGATTGAGGTCACGACACCCGACCCGGAACCGGTGGAAGACGACATCTACCTGCCGATCGCCGCCGAGGCGCACGCCGCGAGTCTCGCTCACCCGGCGTCGGCGACCACTGAGGTGGGCGAGGCAAGGAATCTACCGGCAATAATCGAGCCGCCCGATACGCCAGCCACGCAGTCGATTCCAACTATCCCCGATGTCACCAGAGCAGCCGCTCGCTGGATCCGCCCACTGGTGCCGAATTTCGTAGCCCGCGCGATCGACACGTCAACGCATCCGCTTCGCACCGCGCGCCAAGTCATCGAAGAGTTCGAGGAAATCACATTCTCGCTAAAGAGAACTCACAGGATCACTGTCGAAACCGAGGAGGATACCGGCGCGTCATCCACCCACAGGTCGGTCGCGGTCCATTCGCAGGGCGATCGCGACGACAGCGACCTCAACGCGGGCACTGCTGCGGCCCAGGCCGTTTCGGCGCATCGTCCGTCAGCGGGGCGTGCGAAAGGCCATGCGGCGATTTCCGGAAGTCGGGAAACGCAACCCGAATTGGCCGAACGTGACGGGCCTGCTGAGCTGCGTGCGGCCGACGGGCCGCGGCAATTGCCGCCTGCTCAATAATCAATGCACAGAGCGCAGTCCGGCAACCTGCACGTAACTTGACGAATAGTCAACGCAAACCGCGTCGCTGGCCCGCGTAGCTGAGCCTAAGCAAGGCGCTAAACCGAGATCTCGCTCACAGCGCTAGATAACACTTTGCTAAACAGGGCTTTTGGCTTAAAGTTGCTGCATCCGGGACATCGCGAAGCGAAAAGTCAAGAACGGGTTACTTTTCCACTTGCAAAGAATTGACGCTTTGGAAACCCTTATCTAGCAGGTCTTTTTGCGAGCGAAAGTAATCCACGTCATCTATCGGGCGTAAAAGTGATGGCGCACACAAATTTTGGCCGGGTATTGATCTTGTTTGTAATGTCCCGGCTCATGTTTGTTTTAGCTACGCTGATGACCCTGATTCAGCAGATGTCAGGCACGCCGTACGTCACCGGTGGAAACTCCCCGGCGGGTACGGACTGTTCGGGCCTGGCCTCTTTGGTGTCGAACCTGGCAACGGACCGCCCGGCTTTCAGCGGCCGGTTCAACACAGGCAATGAGGAGTCGGCGTTGCTGGCACGTGGCTTCAAGTACGGGACCGCGCCCGGCGCTGTGGTGATCGGCTGGAACGGCGGCCACACCGCGGTGACGCTGCCGGACGGAACTCCCGTCTCCAGCGGCGAAGGCGGTGGCGTGCACATTGGTGGCGGTGGGGCCTACCAGCCTCAGTTCAGCCATCACATGTACCTGCCGGTCGAGGGCGATGCGCCCGCGGATGACCCGGCGCCGGTCCTGGTGAACATGGTGGCTCCCGCGCCGCCCCCGCCTGGTCCCGACCCGGCCGACGCTCCGCCTCCCCCACCTCCCCCACCGCCGGCTCCGGAGGCCGCCCCCGCGCCGGATGCCGCCCCGGCCGGTGCCCCGGAGAACGAAGCGCCTGCGCCACCAGCAGCCGCCTAGGCGTATTCAGGCCAAGAAGCGCGCGCGATAGCGGGCGAACCGGTCGGGCAGGTCGCGCTCGTCGAGTCCGAACATATCTGCCGACGTCGCGATGCTGCCCAACCGTCCACGCTGGTGGTGTTCCAGATAGTCGGCGATCGCGACGCGGGCCGGCCCAGTGAGCGATTCACCCGCGAGGTCGTAGATTCGTTCGGCGATCCCGAGTTCGCCGGACATGAACTCGTCGAACCGCACGTCGATCGACCGGGTCGGCGGGATGACGTCCCGGTCGCGCACGAGCGCGTCGAGCATGTGTTGCAGGCGCTCTGCCCACGATGCGGCTATCTCGTGCACCGGCACCGGCGAACGATGCATCCGGGCGGTATAGGTGATCATCGCCAGCATCGACAGCACCACCGGCACCGGGTCGCGATGGGTGCACACCACAACCACGCCGGGGAAAACGGCATCCAGCACCGGCAGCTGCTCAAGGTGCTGCGGCGACTTCAGCAGCCACCGACGGCCGCCTCGAAGGAACAGCAGGGCCTTCAACTGCAGGCGCAGGTGCTCGTAGGACGAGGTCTGGTCGTGGGCCAAGTAGTAGTCGCGCCAGCGCGGCACGTGGCCCAGCGTCTCGAAGAGCATCGTGGAGAAGTCGTTGGCCAGCAGCTGGATCTCTTCATGGACATGATCGGTGGTCATCTCGTGCATGAGCGGAAAGTGCGGCATCGCGGCGTTCATGAACTCGACAGCGGCATCCATTCGTGCCCTGCGCGGATCAGGCTCGGCCCCCAGCTCGGCGGGCAGCGGAAAAGGCTCGACGCTCTCCCAGTACGGGATCGTGCGGAACGTCGGGCCCGCCGCCAGCAGGTTGTGCAAATGGGTGGTGCCGGTACGCGGCAGTCCCGCGATGACGACCGGCGGTACTAACTCGATATCGCGAATTTCGGGATGCCGCGCGAGTAGATCGTTGAGCAGCAGCCGATTCTTCAGCGACTGCAGCACCTGAGCGTGGAAATTGACGATCCCAGGCCCGTGCAGGCCGTCGATCTCGCGCAGCGCAGCCAGGTAGACCTCTAGACGCTCCCGATAGTCATCGGGACCGAAGTCGGCCAGCCCGGTCTCGGCCGTGGCTTTGGCGTGCAGGACGTCGGCGTCCAGCGGGCAGT
>Ga0209624_10004078_pt1 | contig 10142 bp, 7 predicted proteins | sample JacPinW_OM2H0_O1_FD_188565 | JGI IMG/M metagenome (GOLD analysis project Ga0209624, IMG submission 188565) | Forest soil microbial communities from Algoma, Ontario, Canada - Jack Pine, Ontario site 1_JW_OM2H0_O1 (SPAdes) (version 2) | ecosystem: Environmental > Terrestrial > Soil > Boreal... | reverse complement strand
GATCCGAACCGGCAGTCGCTGAACCACCTTGACGAAGTTGCCCGTGGCGTTCTCCGCCGGCAGCAGCGCCAACGTCGATCCGGTCCCCTCGGTAAAGCCGGAAATGCGACCTTCGAACACATGGCGGCCGCCATACATGTCGACATAGAGATCGACCGGCTGGCCGATGCGCAGGTCGCCCAGCTGCGTCTCCTTGAAATTGGCGTCAACCCAGATCTCATCGAGCGAGCGAATCGCCATCAGGGCCTGGCCGACCTGGATGTTGTCGCCCGGATTGACATTGCGGCGCGTAATGACGCCATCGATTTCCGCGAAGACGTCGCAGTAGCGCAGATCAAGCTCGGCCTGGTCGAGATCGTGCTTGGCGACCTCTAGCTTGGCCTCGGCTTGCTTGACGTCCGGCGCCTCCGCCGCTAGCCGGTCGAAGGTGCTATTGACGTCGCCTTCTTTCTCGAACGCCTCGACCATGTGACGGGGCCCCTCGTCGAACGAATGGATGACGCCGAGTTGAGCCGCACTTTGTATCATCGCGGCCTGCGCCTGGAGCACGGACGAAAAGGTTTGATTGAGATCGGGCGGAACCTGGCCGAGATCTGCTTCATCGGACGCCGGCGACAATCCCAAGGAGGCGCGGATTTGACGGATATCCGCGCGCGACGCGACAACATCCGCGCGCGCCGACAGCAAGATCGCCTGCCGCCGGTCGTACTCCGACCTTGGGGTGTCGTTGGTCACCACCAACTTGGCCGCTCGATCGAAGTCAACCTGAGCGAGCGCGAGCTGGGCTTGGCTCTTATCGAGACCGGCGACCTTGGCGCGCAGCAGGGCGACCTGGTTGTCGACGTCCTCCATGGCGTGCTCCAGCGCCCGGCGCCGGCTCATGGCCTCCGCTTCGATGCCGCGCACTTTGGACTTGGCCACTTGTAGGTCTGCCGTCGCCGTGTCGACGGCCGCCTTTTTGATCGCGACTGCGATCTGAAAGGGCTCCTTGTCCAGTTGGACCAGAAGGTCGCCCTTGCGCACCCGGTAGTTGTCGTCGACGAGGACGCGCGCGACCTGGCCTTTGACGCGGGCGGCTACGAACGTGACGTGACCGTTGACATACGCGTCATCCGTCGAAACCGTGTTGAGGGTCGTCTGGACCCAGGGAATGCCGAACCGAAGGGCGCCGGCCAGGATCAGAACACCCAGCGCGCCAAGCAACAACTTGCGTCGCCCAGCGCCGGTGGCCTTCTGCTTCTCTGGTGGGACTGTCGCGGCGCCAGAAGCGTTGTGTGGGGTCGGCCCCGGATCAACGTTGCGCGCCGAAGTCTGCTCGCTGCCGACATCGGTCGCCTCGCGGCTTTGCTCGTCCATGGCGCATTCCTGTCATCGAACGGACAAACGAAGGTAACACAGCCTTTAGGCGGTTAGCCTACAGCCAAGCGCGGTCGTTATTCGCTTCCGAGAGATATCGCGGACGACCTACCTAACCGGGCCGCCCGAATCTCAAGCGGCGACGCCGCGCCAGTCATCCATGCTTGACTTCCCGCAACCGACCTGTGTCCACGTCGAAAATGAAGCCTCGAACGGGCACATCCTTGGCGATCCATGGATGCGATCGGACTTTCTCTATCTGCGCCCGAGTGTTGTCCTCAGGATCCTTGAAGGAAAACAAGCGCATCGGCGCTGGCGTCGCGTCCCCCGTTTCTCGGGCGAGCTTGTCGTTCAGCTCCTTGTCGGTGAAGGTTGTGAACCCGCAGCCAGTGTGATTGAGGAGCATGATCTCCTTGCTCCCCAAAACCCGCGTGGAAACGACAAGTTCTCCGAGCACATCGTCGGTGACGGCCGGGCCGCCGGTGCGGATGACGTCAATGTCCGCAGTCTTCAATCCCAGAATCCCCTCGAGGTCCGAGAGCCGCGGGTCCATGCAGGTTACAACCGCGATCTTGGGCTGCGGCCGCCCGCCTAGCTTCGGATCGTACTTCTTTGCGAATTCCTCGTTGGCCTTTATGGCATGATCGATAAGGCTCATTACCGCCTCCCATTCGAGTATCTCGTAGAGATAAGGCGCCGCCCGTTCAGTCGATATTCGCCGGTTGACCGCCTTGTCGCGACTGAGACTGCGCACATCGTAAGATGTTGACAAGACGAAATGCTGTGCAGCCTCCTCTGCACCGACCCTCTATTTCTCGCCTCGACGCGAGGTATCATGGTACCGCATGATTGAAAGAAGCAGTTTTCTTGGTGATTCCGGCGCTTGGCGGTTGACATTTCGCGTTTCCCGCGGCTAGAAGCCCGCTGCCTCGAAATCAAGCGGACGTATCCATGTTCGGCAAAACCCATTCGACCAAGACAGCCGAGGTCGAGAAGAAATGGCTGGTCATCGACGCCGAGGGCCTGGTCGTCGGCCGGCTCGCTTCGATCATCGCCATGCGGCTGCGCGGCAAGCACAAGGCGAGTTTCACTCCCCACATGGACGACGGCGACCACGTCATCGTCGTCAATGCGGAAAAGATCGTGCTGACCGGTCGGAAGCGCGACCAGAAGGTCTATCACCATTATTCGGGCTATATCGGCGGCATCAAGGAACGCTCGGCCAAATCGATCCTCGAGGGCAAGTTCCCCGAGCGCATCGTCGAGAAGGCCGTCGAGCGCATGCTGCCGCGCGGGCCGCTGGGCAAGAAGCAACTCACCAACTTGCGCGTCTACAAAGGCCCCGACCACCCGCACGCGGCGCAGGCGCCGACCGTGCTCGACGTCGCCAAACTCAATCCGAAGAACAGCCGGAGCGCTGAAACCAATGGCTGAGATCCTTGCTTCGCTCGCCGACCTCAAAGGCTCGGCCGCCGCGCCAGTGGCCGCGGAAGCCCCCGTCCATGTCCAGAAACTCGACAAGCAAGGACGCGCCTACGCGACCGGAAAACGCAAGAACGCGGTGGCGCGCGTCTGGATCAAGCCGGGCAGGGGGTTGGCGACGGTCAACGGCAAACCGCTTGACCAGTATTTCGCGCGGCCCGTGCTGCGCATGATCCTGAGCCAGCCGCTCGTGGTCGTGAACCGCATCACTCAGTACGACCTGATGGTGACGGTGAACGGGGGTGGCCTATCCGGCCAGGCAGGCGCGGTGCGTCACGGTCTCGCCAAGGCGCTGACCTATTTCGAACCGGACTTGCGCCCACTCCTCAAGAAGGAAGGCTTCCTCACCCGCGATTCGCGGGTGGTCGAGCGCAAGAAGTACGGCCACCGCAAGGCGCGCGCGAGCTTCCAGTTCTCCAAGCGGTGAGGCGTTCAGCCCGCGACGATTGAAAAAGGGCGGCGCAAGCCGCCCTTTTTTCTTTCGCGCCCCTCAGTGTCCCATGCTGCAGGTCGCGTCCAGGCTGGAGGCGCTAGGCAGAGCCGGGATCGTGACAACGGTATGGGTCAGCGATTGGTGGGCGTCGTGTGGATCCGGCTCCGAATAAGCGAAGACGCCGCTGCTGCTGGTCAAGCTGCAGCACCATGCCTTGCTCGACTGCTGGAACGGCGGGGCGGTCTGGTTGCCGCTGCAGTCAATGACGCTCGTGGTATTGCCGGTCAATCCATTGCTCCACTTGGCGTCCCCGTTCATGACCTGAGACAGCGTGAATATCGTGAAGGGCGGTGGCTTCGTAACCGTGAAGGTGTAGGTTTGTGGTACGGGCTTAGTGTCGGTGAGGTAGACCGGGCAGTTCTGCGGCGCGTTGGCGTTGATGATAAAGGCCGGATTTAAGGGATTGACCGGCTTGGTTCGCGCCGGTTCATTCTTACAGACGCTATAACTCGCAAACCTGACCGCATCCGTTGACGCATATCCAAGCGCAATATTGATTGGCGGAGCCGCCGGCAGCTGATTTTCCAGGTGCGTCAGGCTGCCGATGTCGATGATGAAGCCCTGGGCCTCGGCTTGGATGTTGCCCACGGCGTCGTCGACGGAATAGGCGTAGACGCCCGGAATGCTTAGATACTTCGCCCCATGCAGGAACTGCACCCACGGGTCGAAGGCGTAAGCCGCATCTGAATAATTGCCGTATTGCAGGTTATCGAACTCGAGTTTGACCTTCGCATATTTGTCATAGCCGTTTGATGCATAGCCGGGCGTGTTTTCGAGCAGATTTGCCGCCGGGCCGCAGCCCGTGCCCGACGCGGCCTCCGTCCACGGAGTCCAGCCGTAAACATGCAGCAAGATGCGATCGGGCGTGGCGTCCACCGGCGTTCCCGTGCAGGGGCCGTTGCTTGTGAACAGGCTCTGGTAATTCGCATAATTGTCCATGACGATCTGTCTGACGTCCAGGAGCGCGTCACAAAAAGTCGTGTAGCCGTTGGCGCTGTGGCTGCACGAACTCGTATAACTGGCCCAATTGTCGCGGAGCGCCTGGATCGGGGCCCATACGTTGGTCGGCCACTGCGGCACCGGATCTAAATCGGCAGGCGGATTGGCGCCGCTCAATCTCGCCAGGAGTTCGAGCGGCGAGGGCAGCTTCGGAATGCGTTCGGTCGTGCCGTCGGAATAGGTCACCACGAAACGCGGCCAATTGAAGTCATTCTCGAATTGCTTGAGAATTGGCTGGAAGCCCCCGGGGGGCTGGACCGGCTGCATCGGCGAACCGACATAGCCGACCTGGTCGTTCTGGTAGGGTCCCATCGCGCCCGTCATATAGGCCACGTTCACATAACTCACGTCGAAGTCGGCGTTGGTCACGTCGAGTGAATTTGGCGGCGAGTCATTGATGACCGGTTGCGCCTGGCGGGCCCCCAGGGTGGCTTCGAACAGCTGGCTCGGGCCATTTTTTGGCAGCGTGCCCTTGGCGTCGGAGAAGAATTGCAACTGGCATCCGGCGCAGGTCGGAAATGTTGGATTTGCCGCCTGAGAGGTCAGCGGCGTTTGATACTTCCTCGATATCGAATTGTAATCCTCCGTGAACGCCCTTGGCGGCGTCGATGTCGGGCTGGAAAAAATCTGGATGTTTTCGCCCTGCCACCATTCCGCGTATTGGTCGTTCTGCGTCGGGTCTACGGTCGCAACCAATTGGGTGAACAGGGGGATCGCTATCGAGACGCTCTGCCCCGGCGCGATGCCCCCCTCTGGATTGATGTAGAATCGAAAGGTCTCATCCTTCCCATAGTTCAAAGTGCCGGTTTTGCTGTTTGGAACCTGGCAGATGGCCTGGATCCAGACATCCGGCGTGCCCAAGCCGGTTTCAAGCTCAGGGAAAATATATTGGTCTGAGTCGTTGAAAATCTTAAGGGTCTGCGTTGGCGGTTGCGGAGGGCAGTTTTGCGCCCTTGCCGGGTGACCGGCGCCAAGAACTCCGACCGCGCAAAAGCCCGCCGTTCGCAGCGCAGATCTCGCTTTGCCTATTCGAGTGCAATGCATTTTTTTCCTCCCCGAATTCGTCGCTTGCCGCCTGGCGCGTCGCCCGAACCTATTCAAGCGCCTTGATCCAGCGCGACCGTGGACCGGATTGGGTCTGCGCCGTAACCTCATCCACCAGACAACACAGGAGACGCTCTTGAAATTCGCGCCAGTGCTAGTCATTGTCGTAGCGCTCGTCGCCGGCTCCGCCAAGGCCTCGGAATGGCGCTGGAGCTATCAGGGCCAGGGGGTCGCGGCCTCGGGCGTCTTTACGACTAAAGACGCGCCCAACGCGGACGGCTTCTACGAGATCACCGGGATAAAAGGCGAGGCCAACGGCGTCGCCATTACAGGCTTGCAGCCTGCTGGAACCTCAATCCCCGGCAACGACGGCTATCCGGTCGACAACCTCATCAGGACCGACCCTCCGCAGCTTTCCTTGCACGGCTTCGCCTATTCGCTGGCCGACGGGACGTACGCCAATCCGTTCTACGGGGCGCATTTCGCCAAGCCGGACACTTATGCGTTTTTCTCCGACCCGGCGAACCGCCGAACGAGTGAACCCGCGGTGACGTTCACCGCGACGACCGTTCCATAGCGCGTCCACGCGGCGGCTGAGCCCGCCTTCAGCCTTGACCATGACGGTCATTTGTACGAAAGACGCGCCTCATGGTCGCCCGCTCGCTTTTCCGACCCCGACGACGCTGAACGCGCGAGTTCGCGCGCGAGCGCGACTTATCTTTCAGCTTTCGGATTTGAGCAGGGGTATCCATGTCAGCGACAATCTTCATCGACGGCGAAGCGGGCACCACCGGCCTGCAAATCAGGGAGAAGCTCGCGGGCGTCTCCGACTTGAAACTCGTCAGTCTGCCGCCCGAAGCGCGCAAGGACGCGGCCGCCAAACAGAAGCTCTATGGCGAAGTCGATGTCGTGATCCTGTGCCTGCCCGACGGGGCGGCCAAAGAAGCGGCGCGTCTCATCGACGCGATGGGCGCGGGCGCGCCGCGGGTGATCGACGCGTCATCCGCCCATCGCGTCGCGCCGGGCTGGACCTATGGTTTCCCGGAGCTCGTCGCGGGGCAGGCGGAAGCTGTCGCCAAAGCCAACAAGGTCAGCAATCCGGGTTGCCACGCCACCGGCGCGATCGCGCTGATGCGCCCGCTGACCGACGCCGGCGTGATCGCCAAGGACGAAGGCATCTCGATCAGCTCGGTCAGCGGCTATTCGGGCGGCGGCAAGTCGATGATCGAGGACTATGAGACGGGCAAGGCGCCGGCGTTCGAGCTCTATGGGCTCAAGCTCGAGCACAAGCACATGCCGGAAATCCAGCTCCATTCCGGCCTGACCGCGCGGCCGATCTTCGAGCCCTCGGTTGGCAACTTTCGCCAGGGGATGCTAGTTAGCGTGCCGTTGCATCTCGACGCGCTACCGGGCAAGCCGAAAGCCGCAGACCTCAGCACGGTGTTCAAAAAGCACTATTGCGGGCAGAAGCATTTCCACATCAAGGACAGCGAAGACGCCACGCGCATTGAGCCGGAATCGCTGAACGGGACCAACGATATCGAGATCCATGTGTTCGCCAACGAGGCGCGCCGGCAGGCGCTGCTCGTCGCCAAATTCGACAATCTCGGCAAAGGCGCGTCCGGCGCGGCGGTGCAGAACCTCATGCTGATGCTGGGGAGATGACCCTTCGACAGGAGAAGCCGGTCATCCCTCCCGCGCGTCCGCCCCCTCGTACATGCGTTCACGCCCCGCGAGGTAGATTGGATAGTCGCCCATTGCCTGAGACCGCCAGCTGCGTGCGCGACGTGTGATGCGCGTCACAGCGCGCACTGAAAAAATGTGCCTATCGCCATTGGACTGGGCCTTTATTGACCTCAACCTCAGGATGGCGGTGGAGGCAATGGCCCTGTGAGGTCGCCATGGCCTTGCTCATCGACACGGAGCATACGCGTCCTGAGCGGCGCGCCTCCCATTTTCTCGATGCGGTGATGGCCTCGCCCTTGCCCATGGCCGACGCGAGCAATTCGCGCTTCGAAGCGGACGACTTCCGCGCGCGGTTCCATCTCAGGCAGTTCGGCGACGCATACCTGGCTGACGTTCTGGCGACGGGTCTTCAGTTGAAGCGCTCTCGCTGTGAGATCGACCGCAATCCCTGCGGGCAACTGCTGGTGGCTTTCATCAGGCGCGGCAGTTGCCGGGAGGATTTCGAACGCCGCGACTTGGCTTTCAGCGCGGAGCCTGGCGATCTCTTGCTCCTCGATCTGGATGCGCCGCAGATAGCGACTTTTGACTCCATGATGTCCGCAACGTGCGCCTATATCCCGCGCCGACACTTCCGGCCATTCCTTTCGAGTGATTCAGAGTTGTGTCCGCTTCGCATCCGTCCGGGCGACGAACTCCATGGCTTGCTCAAGGCCTGCCTTATCGCGAGTGCGGAGGCGCAAAGCTTGACGAGTGCGGCGGCGGACGGTGCTGTGGGAGCGCTCGCTTCTCTCGCGATGGTCGCGCATGGCGTCCATCCTGAGACGAGTCAGGAGCTGCATGGGTCCTTCCTCCATGCTCGCCGAGTTCGGGCGCAGCAGATTATTGAAGAGCGGTGCGTCGACCCACGGCTCGACGCCGAGCGCGTGGCCGATCATCTAGGCATATCGCTCAGGTCGCTTCATTTCGCGTTTGAAGCGACCGGCGCCAGCGTTGGCTCGCGCATCCTATCCGCGCGATTGCGCCGCACCCGCGAATTCCTGGTGCGCTTTCCTAAACGCTCGATCCTCGACATTGCGCTCGACTGTGGTTTCGACAATCTGGCGACCTTCTATCGCGGTTTTGCCGCGCCTACGGCCATCCCCCTGGCGAGGTCCGCAAGACCCGCGCTGACAATCGCTTGGCGTGAAGCGTCGGGCTTGGCCTCGAAGCGGGCTTCGAAAAATTGCACGAACTGCGAAACGAATCTTCGCGCAATGCGAAGAACGGGCGTCATACGCTCAGTAAAATGTACCCCGATCGCACGATTTGTACGCCATCTGTTTCAGTTACACGGGGTTGGGTCGATAGAGAGCGCGCCGCCCCGAAGCGAGGAGGGACTCATGCGCATTCGCCCAATCGCTTTCTGTCTCGGCGTCAGCGTGATGCCTGGGTTCGCCATCACGGCACAAGCGGGAACGACACAAGCCGGATACGACGTCAGCGTTCTCCAGAATGTCGGCTGGGCCCCCGGCGCCATTAACCTCAACCTCGCCAGTGGCATCAACGCGTTCGGAGAAACCGCCGGATACAGTTCCACTCCCCCCGGCTACGACGCAGTGACATGGTCGCCGTCGGGAAAGGGGACAGTGCTTCAGGACCCGACCGGCGGCGGCTGGAGCCTGGCCAACGGCATCAACGACGCCGGATGGAGCGTCGGATATTCCCTTTTTGTTCCTTACGGCTTCAGCCACGCCGATGCTGCGCTGTGGTCGCCAACGGGAAAGGCGACGGTGCTTCAGGACGCGGGCGGCCAGGGCGCCAGCTTCGCCACCGCGATCAACGCCTTCGGGCAGAGTATCGGCACTTCCAACACGGCGAGCGGCGCCGACGCGGTTCTGTGGTCGCGATCGGGAAAGGCGACAGTGCTTCAGGACGCGGGCGGGCAGGGCTTCAGCCAACCCGCCGCCATCAACGCGTTTGGGCAGAGCGTCGGCACTTCCTACACTGCGAGCGGCGCCGACGCGGTTCTGTGGTCGCGATCGGGAAAGGCGACGGTGCTTCACGATGCGGGCGGCCAGGGCAACAGCACCGCCTACGCTATCAACCCCCTCGGATGGAGTGTTGGGCAATCCTACACAAACGCCACCCAAACGCTCAGCGACGCGGTGCTGTGGTCGCCGTCGGGGAAGGCGACAGTGCTTCAGGACGCGGGCGGTCAGGGCTTCAGCGGTGCCAACGCCATCAACGCCTTCGGATGGAGCGTCGGCTTTTCCTACACAAACGCCGCCCAAACTTTCAGCGACGCGGTGCTTTGGTCGCCGTCGGGGAAGGCAACGGTGCTTCAGGACGCGGGCGGCCAGGGCTTCAGCCAAGCCCTTGCCATCAACGACTTCGGATGGAGCGTCGGGGATTCCAGCACCGCGAGCGGCTCCGACGCGGTTCTGTGGTCGCCGTCGGGTAAGGCTACTGACCTTGGCGCAGTCCTGGGGCCGGCCTGGAGCGACACGGGCGCCTACGGGCTCAACGACGCTGGCGACATTCTCGGAGACGGCTTCAACAGCGGCGGCTTCAATTCGTTCGTGCTCACCCCCAACGGCGTCAATTCCTGGGCGCTCGCGTCTGTCGCGCCCGCATCCTTGTCCGATCCGGCGGTCCCCGAGCCTTCGACCTGGGCGATGATGGCCGTCGGCTTCGCCGCGCTTGGCTGGCTGGCGCGCCTGCACAAGCGCAATCTCAGGCAGGCGTGATCCAACCCTTGCTGGGTAGCGTCAGGCATTGCGTGCTGAAGTGCTGATTTGGGCGGTGAAGCTTCAGAACGAGTTGCTTTGCGATTTGGGCGGTCGAAAAAAGAGACGGCTGGGACGGAATTTGGTGTCGGTAGCGAATGAAGTTGTCCGGTTTTGGTAGCCCATCATCTGTCCGCTTCTTCTGCTTTTGTTCTCCTGTGGGCCGGGTGGGCAAGCCGGAGGCTTGTCTATGCCGTCCACAGGAGTTCGCCGCTGAGCGGATTTAAGCGGCGTTTTTCGCATCTCTGATCGTGCCTTTCTGGTCGTAGCGGCCGATGCAGCGCGGCCCGTGAAAGAGGGCGTGCGAGCCGTCGGGA
>Ga0209624_10004076_pt1 | contig 10143 bp, 9 predicted proteins | sample JacPinW_OM2H0_O1_FD_188565 | JGI IMG/M metagenome (GOLD analysis project Ga0209624, IMG submission 188565) | Forest soil microbial communities from Algoma, Ontario, Canada - Jack Pine, Ontario site 1_JW_OM2H0_O1 (SPAdes) (version 2) | ecosystem: Environmental > Terrestrial > Soil > Boreal... | reverse complement strand
CATCCCTGAAAGCTTGGAGTGAATTGTTTGTGTGTAATCCCTTTGGGACAAGTCTGCTTGGGGATTTAAATCGTGCCATTTGAACGATGCCGGGCTAAAGACCCCGGCGCTGCATTTAAGTCAACAGCTTAGCGAAGCTTCAGGCAGCGCGGTGGGCTCGAATGGGAAAAGCCAAGGAAGAGGCTCGGCTGGCGCGGTTGACGAAGATTTGTGTGGCGCTGCCGGACGCCACGCGGGAAGTGATGGGTAGTCATGCCGGGTTTCGGGTGCGCAAGAAAACCTTCGCGTATTTTCTGAACGATCATCATGGGGACGGCATTGTTTCCGTCTGCGCCAAAGTGCTGCCGGGCGATAACACTGCTTTGATTTCCGCACAGCCTGCACGATTTTATATGCCGTCTTACATTGGGCCGAAGGGATGGGTCGCTCTGCGACTGGATCGCGGCGCGGTGGACTGGAAAGAAGTTGGCGAGCTGGTGAAGACAAGCTATCAGCTGGTTGCTCCGAAGAGGCTGCTTTCAAAGCTGTAACGTCTCCGAACAATCTCCTCTGTTTTAAGCCACGTACTTCGGTGTTCTGCAGCAAGCGCGAAGTGCGGAATAAGTCCGACGCTTCGTAAGATTTCGCAACCTACGCGATGGCGGGCAAGCGTCGCGTCACGCGATTGTAATATTTGTAAAAATTTAACAATCCAGCCGGAGAGACGGTCAAAGCTCAAAGCGGAATAGGTGAGCGAGTCCTGGAGGGGTTAGTACGAGCGGGCAATGTGTCAAATGTTTGTAAATTTGTGGATGTCAACAATTTGTAAAATCCGGGGCAAACAATTGCATGGGTAGTTGAGCGGCGGATATATTTCGCGGACACGTGGGAGCTGCGGGAGCGCAGGTTGGGGCTCCGATTTCCAGGATAAGGCTGCCACTACAAGGAGATTTTTATGAGCAGTAGGAGACTTTCGTCCCAGCGATTGTTGAGTTTTCAGAGGAGAGCGGGTTTGAGCAGTGTGGCAAGCAAGTTAGTCATGGTTGCGTGGGTATTTTTTCTGGTAGCTGCGGCAGCAAAGGTGGCGGGAGCGCAAGAGAACGGTCTGCCGACGCCGTTTTTACCGGCGCAAGTGCATCCGGTCTCGACGATTCCCCCGAATGGCGATGTGAATCCGTATGGAGTTGCATTCGTTCCAGCGGGTTTTCCAACCGGCACGGTGAATCGGGGGGACATTCTGGTTTCCAACTTTAACAATAAGAAAAATCTGCAAGGGACGGGGACGACCATCGTCGATGTACCGGCGGGAACCGGCGGCACGGTGAGCGTTTTCTTTCAAGGGAAAGGATTGCTTGGGCTTTCGACCGCACTGAATATTTTGCGCAAGGGATTTGTGCTGGTGGGGAATTTCCCTTCGCACGACGGAACTTGCGGAAATGCTCTGAACGGGTCGATTTTGGTAATCAACAGCAGCGGCCAGTTGGTTTCGTCGATAGCGGATCCGCTGTTTATCAACGGGCCGTGGGATTCGGCGCTGTACGATCAGGGAGACAAGGCGAAGCTGTTCGTGGCTAACGGGCTGACCGGAACGATTGTGCGGCTGGATCTGATCGTCAGCTCAACGGGAGTGACTTTGGATGGCGAAACGCAAATTGCCTCGGGATATTTGCACCAGTGCGATCCGGTGACGTTTGTGGATGCTCCAACGGGTTTGGTGTACGACCCGACGCTGGACGTTCTGTACGTAGCTTCCAGCGACGACAACGCTGTGTTTTCGATCTCCGGGGCCGGCAGCGCGACCACCGACAAGGGCCGAGGAAGGATTGTGTACGAAAGCATGAAGCGTCTGCACGGGCCGCTGGGAATGATCATGGCGCCGAACGGAGATTTGGTGGTGGCCAACAACGATTCGATCAATCCTGATCCAACGCAACCCAGCGAGCTGGTGGAGTTCACAACTACCGGGCAGTTTGTGAAAGAAATCTCGGTGGATGCGAATTTCGGCGGTTCGTTTGGGCTGGCGGTGGAGACTCAGGGGAATATCGTTCACTTTGCGGCCGTGGATGATAATGTGAGCACGCTGCTCGACTGGCAGTACCCATTGCCTTAGAGAGACGCTGGGGGAATCGACCGAACGGCAGAACTTAGTTGAAAAGGTAATTTGCGCCTCCGTCAGAACGGCTTGTGACGGGGGCGCAGCCTTTTTGTGTCACATTTTGTCATCGCGAATTTCGATTGAAGTACCCGTAGTGACGGAATTGAAGCAATCCCTCCCATCCATCGTTTATTTAAGCGCATTTGTGCTGAAACAAGTTGAGTTGCCGGCGGGTTCGCGGTATAAGTTCCACGTGAGAATTTTTGTTCAGCCAAGACGGAGCAGGCTTCGCTATGCGGTGGTGGTCGCCCTTTTGTTCAGCGGGCTTGCGCTGGCTGAATTTCCGGAATTGCTCCAACTGAAGGATGATACTTCAAACGATTTCACGCTAGTAGTTTCAAAGGCGGAAGCGCCCCCTGCGAATTACGTCGGAAAGTCCGGGGCGACGCCAGCCGCCATTCTGGTCAGTAAAGGCAGCACTCACACGCCCGTTTCGGAAAAGCTAGGGCTTTCGTTTTCGGACCCCATAGTTCAATCCTCCGCGGATTATCTACATTTGCTCTGCGTTCATCGAACGTAAACCTCCGTTCCTTTTTTACGTGACACGCTTTCCATCTTTATAAAACCCATTAGACGCATCCGCCGAATTTCTTTAGGCCGGAGCGTTTTTGGGGGAGCGATTCATAAAAAGGAGCGGAGCTGCTATGAAACTTTATTCCATAGATTCGGATCGAGAGGCGTTGCAAAAGTTTTTGCAGGACTTGATTTGCGACGCGGGAAGTCCTCAAGAGGTGAATCTGCTTGTGGAAGTGTTGAATTCTGTACAGGGATCAGCGGGGTTCGCTTCGGAAGCAGAGTTGGAGAGGCGATTCAAAGTGGGCCACGGCAAAGCTGGAAGCTAAACGCAAACCTGAAGTCGAGAGCTTAGTAGAACCACGAGGAGCAGTAAGGTGGTGAACTAAGCGGGCAAGGCATCTGCGGGAACAGGTGCCTTGCCCGTTTTTAGATTAAAGCCGAACTACTTGGGCTTGCCTCCGCCAGAGGGAGCTGCGTGTGAAGCGGGTGCAGACCTCTGTTGCATCTGCTGCGTTTGTTGCGTGTGACGCTGCTGCAATTGCTGAGTTTGCTGTGCGTGCTTCTGTTCCAGCTGCTGAGTTTTGGCGTCGCTGGCCTTCTGTTTTTGCAACTGCTGATGTTCTTTGTCCTGTTGCGCCTGGAGTTTCTGGCGTTCCTGATTCTGCTTGTCGTAGAGTTTCTGCTGCTGTTGTTGTATTTTTTGATCCTGCTTGGCGTTGCCGGTGTTTGGAGCAGCCGGACGTTCCGCGGCAGGCAGGTCGTTCGGGTGAGTGAAAGTTTTGGAGCTGTTATTCTCCGGCCGAGCGGCATTGTTCTCCGTTCGGGCCCCGTTGTTTTCGTTTCTCACCGCGTTATTGCCATGGAAGTCGCCGGGCCTGGCGGTTGCTACTGTTGCCGGACGGCCATGGTTATTTGAGAAGCGCTGTTGCGGATCGGAGCGAGCGGCTTGAACGTGTTGAGTTTGAGCGGCCACCGGACCGACGTGGCGTTCGCGAGCTGCAGCTTCTTCCTGAGGAGTTGCACGCGCGTCGATTCCGCCATGACCGTTGTAGCTCACGTGGATGTCGTTGTGAATGTCCACGTGCTCGTTGTAAACGTTGTGGAAGCCGCCGCCGACGTGCCAGACGTCCGTGTTATAGAAGAAATGTCCGCCTTGCCAGCGTCCGCCGTAAAAGCCGGTGCCGAAGTATCCGAAGCCGTAATTAATGCCGCCATAAAATCCTACGACCGGGCCCCAATATCCGGCGTTGAAAACGAATCCGGAACCACCCCAACCCCACCAACCAGGAGTCCAGAGAAAACCGACTTCGGGTGGTTCAACCCAAGTGCCGGGAACCCAGAAGTAGTCGGCAGCGTCGTAATCGTAATCCCAATAGCCTGGAGTCCAGAAATAGCCATCGCCGGGACAAATCGGCTGGTCGTAAACCAGCAACGGGGGTGGCGCTACGGCAATAGCAACGCCGACGCGCACTTGAGCGTGCACGGCGCTCGGAACTGCCGTCATCAGAATTGCGAGCAATACCGAACCAACGACAAACTTCAAACGCATTTGCTTCCTCCTGGCCGGTTTCCTTCGCTTACCCCGGTATTGGTAACCTACTTGGGGTTGCGCGGATTCAGCGGCATAGTCTTCAACTGAGCCCAGTGGATGCCGGGAAACCGCATTCCGGCGTCCCTACAGCGAACCATATTCGTGCTAGAGAGGCCATACATCAATCCGTGTATTAGCCCGAGGGCAAGATAGCAGGATAATGGGCCGACCGATCGTCCCGTTACGCTTGGGTTTTTCGGAAGCAGCGCCCATACTGATATCTTCAGAAGACCTTTATGGAAGGAGAGAACGCCGATGGTATTTGAGACGATTCAGGGCACGTTGAGGCAAACCAACTTACCTAATAAAGACTAGCGGGCAACCGCTCGAGGTTTCACAAGTTGATGGTGTGGCGCCCGAATCATAGTCGGCGACTTCAGGACTCCTCGTTTCAGGACCATCAAGCCGTGGATGGCGTCTTCAATCGCTTCCCACTCGTCTTCTGCATCCGCGGTGACGCACAACTCTTCGACGCGCGATAGGATCGCCACTTCTGCGGCCGCAAAAGCTCCCACCAAGTTCAGCGGATTCGTTTCCAGCAAAGCCTCCACGTATAGGCGCTGCCATTCGTGATCCCATTGAAGTTTCATGTCTCGCCGCCTGGGAGTGCGAGGAAATTGAAGCAATTGTAGAAGTACGTGCGAGCTATTTCTGTTCAATTTTGCACAAGGTGTTTACGAGAGCAGTATTGGCGCCTGACCAGTACGAGAAACGAGAAGGAGCATGTAATCGTGGTGCGAGGGTTGTTGCGGAAATGCATGGAAAGTTGAAGAAAATGCGAAACGCAACTATTCGGGAGGTGCGGTGTTTAACTGGATAGACGCAGAAGTTAGAAAGCGTTGAAAAGCAGTAAAAGAAAGGCTTTAAAGGCTCAGAAGGGGCCTAAAAATGAGAATGGCGAAATACTTTATAATGCTCGTGTTACTCGGAACTTCTTTGGCAGTCGCAGCACCAGCGTCACATGCACAGGTAGCAATCGGAGTGGGACCGGCGTACGCGGCTGGGCCTCCGGCGTGCGCTTACGGCTACTATGGATATTATCCGTATGCGTGCGCACCTTACGGGTATTACGGTCCCAGCTATTTCAACGGCGGCATCTTTATTGGAGCCGGGCCGTGGTTCGGCTGGGGACGTGGCGGATGGGGCGGACGCGGTGGATGGGGAGGCCGTGGATTCGGGGGCCGGGGATTTGACGGTCGTGGATTCGGCGGTCGCGGAGCAGTAGGGAGCGGATTCCGCGGCGGCAATGCGGGCGGCGGATTCCACGGTAACGCTTCACGCGGTGGCAGCTTCCACGGCGGTGGCGGACATAGCGCCGGTGGCGGATTCCATGGCGGAGGCGGCGGGCACAGTGGTGGCGGCCATGGTGGCGGACACAGGTAAGTTGTAAACTGAAGCACCGCAGGGTTTGATCGGCCGGCAGCTCAAAACTGCCGGCCGTTTTTTTTTTGCAATTGTATTGGATTTCTAAAAACGCCCACCTAAAGGTGGCCGTTACAAAGGCTCTTCCTCGCCAAAACGGCGGGCCGTGTTTTTTGCGCAGCCCGGGGAGCGATGAAAAAGTCAAAAAACGCCGGCAGGATGCCGGCGGCACAAAGGCCAAGCCGCTAGTTTCCTACTACGAAGAACTTGCCGTTATTCTGGGTATAGAGTTTGCCGTCGGGGCCGATAGAAAGCGGGGTGTAGGCCGCGCCCAAAGCTATATCGAGGAACATTTTTCCTGCCGGCGTGGTGAAGACTCCGGTATTGCCTTGCGGCAATTCGTAGATGTTGCCGTCCTCGCTGTTGACGTACACGTTGCCCAGCATGTCGATGGCCGGCATATTGATGCACCACTCGTAGCCGTTGGGATGATCGGCATCTATCGTGGTGCTCTGGAATTGCCATTCGATGTTGAGATTCGCGTCGAGCTGGGTGATGTAGTACACCTGCGGAGTGGAGGCGCAAACGGGATTGTTCTGGACGCTGCAGTAGGACGATGAACCGTAATGGTTGTCCTTTATCAGTATGGAGAAGGTGCCATCGTGGACGTAAACGCCGGGCGTGGAATCCCATCCGAACGCGTAGGCCCCGACATAACTTCCCAGCGCGCTGAAGCGGAAAAGATGTCCGCGGCTGAAATTGTAATTATCCAGCGCACCGAAAACTATGGAACCGTCCGGCAAGACCGTGGGAGATGACGAGGCCTGGTCTATCACGTAGCCGGAGCCGAAAGCGTTGGTGGTGGGATCGACACCGACGGTAGTGCCGAAGGTGCAGGAGTTTGCCTCCGTGGTTACGCCTGAGGCGGCGATGGGCAAAAGGACGCCGCAACCATCGTTGAGACGATTTTGCAGCGAAGCTTGCCACTTGGGAGTGAGGTCAGCGGTATTAACGGCGACCAAGTAGCTTACGAAATTGTCAAAATGAGCCCGGCTGACGGTATAAAGCGTGGAGCCGTCCGCGGAGACAGCAGGCGCAACGTTGATTCCAGGCCGCTGGGAGCCGCACGGACCCGTCGGTGGAATTGCAGTGGGGGACGGAGGCCAGGGGAACGAGGGCTGCGGGTTTTCGAAATAAAAACTTTCCGGACAAGTGTCAGCAGATCCCGCAGGCGCGCCGGGAACGAGTGAAGCAAACGTGGCGACGGTAGAGGTATCGTCTGAAGCAATTTTGACCAGCCAACCGCTCACCACATCGTTTTGGTTCCACGGGTTGCCGTCGGTGTTTAGCTGGATCACGTTGTAGTAGATGTTTCCGTTGGCGTCCGCGGTAAGCGGGCCGGCGACATAAGTGTTGGCCACGACCACGTTGGCATTTCCCTGAAACGGATTAATGTGCGAAGCGGAAGCTCCGGTGGTCTTGTTGACCTTCCACACGGTGCCGCCCGCGCCTGGAACGTAAATAAAATTATTAGCGTCCACGGGATGAAACACCGGTTCCCAGCCCTGGAGGCCACCGAAGCCTGGGCTGGTAGCGTTGGGCTCCGGCACCCAATCGCTGGCGAAACTCCATGCTTGCGCCAATTGTCCAGCGACCCAGCTGAATCGCACTTCGTTCCACACCATAGTGTTCCAGGAGTTCGGCCCGCAGGCATCGCCGTTCACCCAATTACCGACGGGATTGCAGGAATTGTATGTTCCGGATTTCGTCACCATGTAAGCGTCAGTTCCATCGAGAAGTGAAGATTGCTCGTGCACGGTCAAAGTTGCTTCTCCGTAAAGTGGAGTGTTTTCGTTTTTTTCTTGATCGACGAACGGGTCGTACACGATATTCGCGAGAACGGTGGTGAGATTTTGTCCGGTGGCAGCGACCATTCCAGAGTGCTGGGGATTCGATCCCCATTGGGGCCATAATGGCGCGTTTGACGCAGCCTGCGCACCGACGGTAAAAGTTACGGTGATGACGGCGGGCGATCCTTGTGCGCCTTCGGCGAAGACGGTGATATGTCCGGTATAAGTGTTCGCCACCATTGTTCCGACAGCTGCGGATAGTTGCAGAGTTTGCGGCCCTGTTCCGCTGGGGGGCGAAACTGTGAGCCAGGCCGCGTCAGACGCTGCGATGAAGTTCAGCGTGCCGGTTCCGGTGTTGGTGACGTCGATGGATGCGGGAGAAGGATTCGACGAACTGCCCTGAACCGCGGAAAACGCGGCGGTCATGGTCGAGACGCTCAATATGGGCGTCGAGGACATTGCGTGGCCGCTGCCGCCACATCCAGCGGACAGGTATGCAATGACGCAGAGACTTGCGGCGAGCGCGAAGAGTTTTGCATGTTGGCGCAGGGCCGTGGCGCGAAACGGACCCAAGTTCCGATTCATGTCGATTCCTCCCCGCAGGCGTGCTGCGGAACATGTGCTGCGGAATGCCGTCATTGATGGGTATGCACACTACTACGATGAGTAACCGGGGGTGAAGGAATTTATGAGCAACGAAGCGAAAATGCTAATTGTTAACGGAACCTCGCGGTTCTAGCGCGGAGCGATAAACGCGGAGGATACGGGCCTTCCTGTTGGCGGTAGCGGCGCATTCGTTGGGGGAGGCGGAGCGGTGGAAGTTTTAGGCGCGGGCGCGACGCTGCGGTCGTGCTCTGCGCGGGATTCCAGGACGAGCAAAGGGCGGTGATCCTGGAGGCGGGGATTGTTGTCCGCGTCCATGGTCACGTAGCCGGAGGGCATTTCCCACACGCGAAGGCGGTTTTCCCATTGGGCGCCGGAATCGTCGTGATGCTGTGTGACGGTGTCGCTGGTGGGTTTGCCGAATGTATTCATCACCTCGGCGACGTCGTTGACCGACAAAGTGATCTTCACTAGCTGTCCACTATCCAGGACGAAGTTGCGCGTGTCGTTGGAGGCTTCGGGATGGTCGAGGTCGGCGGGAACCGCGGTGGAAATCTCCGCGCGCTGGCCTTTTTCCACGGCGGCGAAAAGATGAACGCACATGGTTTGGTCAGGATGCTGCTCGCAAACTTCGAGTTCGTCGCGCGCCTCAGGTTCCAGGCGCAAAAAAATCTTTACGGACTCTCCGATGCTATGGCCGGCAAATCCCAAGGGCTTTGCGGGCGCGCTTTGCGTCTGCAAGAACCCGGAAAACGCGAACAGCAGGAGGGAAGCGGTAAGGGGCTGCATTTTCGTGAGCCTCTATATAGTAGGTTAGCCCGGTCCGTGGCAAGGAGGTAATTTGCGGGCTCTCTGTTGTGGCGGAGTAATAACGAAGGAACATGCACGGCTTCGCCACCTGTTCGCGCGAACTGCGGAACGAGAGTTGAGGCGAGATCTGGAGCAATGCATGGGGCCGCGCTGAGGGTTAGGATTCCAGGACGAAGAAGGGGGCGTTGCGAATTACGTTGTCCACGGCGCGCAACAGATTCTCGGCCGACTCGCCTTTGGTGATGAAGCCGCGAGCGCCGACCTGTTTGGCCGCTTCGGTAAGCGTTTCCATCTTGTGCATGGAAAACATCAGGATGGGCGTTTGCGGGGCGGCCTTAAGGATACGTCTAGAGGCTTCCAAGCCGTCCATCACGGGCATAGTGAAGTCCATAATAATCAGGTCGGGCTTTAATTCGTGGGCTTTGCGAACGGCTTCTTCGCCATTGGAGGCTTCGCCGCAAATTTCAACGTCGCCGCGCGTTTCGAGAATTCCGGCGACACCTTTTCTTACGGCTTCGTGATCGTCGGCAATCAGAACGCGCAGGTTCGGCATAAGGAATCAAAGATTATCATAGCGCGGGAATGCGGATGTAGCGTTGGACTACTTTTTCGCGAGCGGCGAGCCGCCACAAAAAGGCGGACGGGCTATTGTGGGCTTGGCGCGGGCGTCTGAGGACGGCGGTCCGCGGGCGGCGCTGGTTGCGGTTGCGGAGTCCGCTGGTCGCTCTGGGGATTCGTTCCGGGCGTTGGGCGCAAGGTGAATTCGATCCCGCGAGTCGCGTTGTCGTTCACCGTGCGCTGAAGATCGAGCTGATTCAAATCCACGGAATTTTCTCCGCCATAGGAGGTGATGTAATGCAGCTTGCCTCCCGCGAGCCAGTAATCGCTGACCGCGTAGCTTGAACCGTCGCGCAAGACAATCACAACGTACTGCTGCGCGTTTCCATTATTCCCGGATGCGTCGGTGGCTTGAGAATTATTCGCGGCGGGCGCGTCCTGCCAGTCGCCGGAGTTACCTTGGAGTGAAGGCACGTCATCAGGCGCAGATGAGGGACCCATGGCGTCGAACGTCATGTCCGAGTCCGAGCCGCCGTACCCGGAACCGTAGCCACCGCCATTGTAATAGCCAAGATCCCAGCCGTTTCCAAATCCTCCGTAACCGAAAGCCGCGCCGTATCCAAAGCCGAGGCCAAATTGAGAACAGCCCCATACCCACAGTGGGTCGCAGCCGAAGCCAAATCCATAACCGTAGGGCGAAAAGAAATACGGATTGAAAA
>Ga0209624_10004073_pt1 | contig 10146 bp, 9 predicted proteins | sample JacPinW_OM2H0_O1_FD_188565 | JGI IMG/M metagenome (GOLD analysis project Ga0209624, IMG submission 188565) | Forest soil microbial communities from Algoma, Ontario, Canada - Jack Pine, Ontario site 1_JW_OM2H0_O1 (SPAdes) (version 2) | ecosystem: Environmental > Terrestrial > Soil > Boreal... | reverse complement strand
GACATGCCGCGCCGCGGCGGCCCGGATGGTCGCAGCCGGCGGCGGTTCAATCCTCGTCATTGGCTCAACGAGCGTTTACACGCCGGCGCCGACCGAGGCGATCTATCGGGCCTCCAAGGCCGCCCTGAAGGCGTTCGTCGAGGTCGCGGCCATCGAACTCGCCCCGCACAGGATCCGCGTTAACGTGCTTACCGCGGGCACGGTCAGGACACCCCTCACGGCGGGCATGGGCGAAGCGGACCGTACTCACCTGGTTCGCGAGATCCCGCTCGGTCGCGAGGCTGTGCCGGATGAGCTCGTTCCGACCGCCCTCCTGCTCCTGTCGGACCGCCTGAGCCCGTACACGACCGGCGCGGAGTTCCCAGTCGACGGCGGAATTCGCCTCCGGCCGCTGTCTGCGCTGTCGAGCGGCGAGTTGCTCGGACTGAACCAGGTCGGCTCGGTCAGGGTCGAGCGATGCGAATGATCGTCGACGCGCACGCTCATGTTGTTGACGCGCTCGCCGGGCGCACGGCGTCCGGTGAGACGGTTTCGCTGCGGCACGGAAGGATCCGGTGGGGAGGCCGAGAGGTCCAGTTCACCTCCCCATTGACGGATCTGACGACGTTCCCGCCCGAAGTGCTACTCGCGCACATGGACTGGGCCGGCGTCGCGAAGGCTGTGCTCCTCCAGGGGAGCTTCTACGGGGACAAGAACGGCTACGTCGCGGAGGCTGTCCGGCGGTGGCCCGACCGGTTTGTCGGAGCGGCCTACGTCGATCCGCGAGGCGCGGAGGCGAGGACGAACTTCGCGCGGTGCGTCGAGGGCTACGGATTCCCGATCGTCAAGCTCGAGCTGAGCGTCGCCACCGGATTCGTGGGTCTGTATCCCGACCTCCGCCTCGATGGCGAGGAACTCGCCTGGCTATGGGAGGAGGCGGAGCGGCGCGGACTCGTCGTCACCCTCGACCTGGGGGCCGTCGCCAGCGCGTCCTACCAAACCGAGGCGGTGCGCCGGATCATCGAGCGGCACCCCGAACTGACTGTTGTCATCGCCCATCTCGCTCAACCGCCCGCGGCCCGGACCGACGACCCCGAACTCGATGCGCTGTGGCGCGCGCAGGTCCTGCTGGCTCGTAATCCGCGTGTGTCGTTCGACCTGTCATCGGTGCCGGCGTACGCCGCGACGATTGAGGATTACCCATACCCCACCGCGCAGAGGTACGTACGACGTGCCGCCGAACTCGTCGGCGCCGACAAGCTGCTGTGGGGATCGGATGCACCGGGGACCCTGACCGTCGGAACCTACGCGCAGCTTCTGAACTTCGTCGCGACTCACTGCAATTTCTTCACCGCTGCCGAGCGCGAGCTCGTACTGGGGGGTAACGCACAGCGGATCTATTTCCCGCACGCCTGAGGCGGCCCCGGAGCGACGGCTCAGTGGGCCAAGACTGTGGTGTGTTGCGGCGAGATCGGAAGCGACTCCAGTCCGCGCAGGTTGATCGTCCGCCGCCATCGCGGCACGAAGCCCACCGGCAGCGACGGCACGGGACAACGCTCGAGCAGCGCGGGCAGCGCGAGGCGCCCCTCCAAACGGGCCAGGGGCGCACCGATGCAGAGGTGGATGCTGTGGCCGAAGGCAACGTGGCGGTTGGCCGATCCGCTGAGCTGGCGGCGGACGTCGAAGCGGTCCGGGTCCTCGAAGCGCGCCGGGTCGCGGTTGGCGGCGGCCAGCACGGGGATCACGGGCTCTCCCGCGTCAATCGTGGCGCCGCCCAGCTCGACCGTCTCGGTCGCGACGCGCCGGACTCGCTGGATGGGCGGCTCATAGCGCAGCACCTCCTCGAGGGCGCCCTCGATCAGGGCCGGCTCGTCGAGAAGCGCTTTCAGTTCGTCGGGGTGCGTGATCAGGCAGAACATCGCGTTGCCAATCATGTTGGTGGTGGTCTCGTGCCCCGCGATCAAGAAGTGAGCGCAGGTGAAGAGAGCCTCTTCGAGCGTGATCGATCCGGTCTCGACGAGTTCCGCGACCGCTGAGAGCAAATCGTCGCGCGGCGCTTTCGCGCGTGCCCTGAGGAGTCGCTCGAGCAGCGCGCGCCACTGCACGAGATCTCGATCGAACTCCTCGGCGTACGTCGGGTCGGGCAGCGGGGTTCCGAAGAACCGAACCGCATCGCGTGACCAGCGGGGAAAGCCATCCCGTTCATCCTCGTCGACGCCCAGCAGGTCGGCAATCACGCGCACCGGGAGCGGCCCCGCGAAGTCTGCGATCACGTCGAGTCCGCCATCGCGGTCCTCGAGAAGATCGGCGACGCGCGCGCGGATTCGGTCCTCCAACCCGGCGATCACTCTCGCCGTGAAGTGTGGTTGGAGCGCTCTGCGCAGCCGCGCGTGATCAGGCGGATCGAGCTGTATAAGTCCACGCTGCTCGAAGTGATGCTCGAGCGTCGCGGTTCGGGCGCGAATCTCGTCCGGCAACTGCCGGATGTAACCCGTATCGAAGCCGAAGCTCGAATAGGCGCGAGGCTGCCCGAGCACCTGGAGCACGAGCTCGTGAGAAGTCACGAGCCACTGGCCCAGGTAAGGACTCCAGTAAACCGGCGCTGTTTCGCGAAGGGTTCGGTAGACGTCGTGGGGCGCGTCGAACACGCTGCCCGACTGAAACGCGTGCTCGACGCTCGGGAGACCGGATCGGGTCCCAGTGAGATGCGCCGACATGCCGGTCGTGAACATATTGAACGGCGTTCACTATGTCAAGCAAGCGGCTCCGGACCCACGCTTGAAAACGGCGCTTGATTTATGCTGCCACGATCGATATGTTGAACACCCTCTCGCGCCTGCCGAGGCATACACCCAAAGAGGAGAAGAGGAGAGAAGACATGGTACGCCGACTCGCGTCGACGCGGCGGACGGCTGTCTTGGCCGTCTCGGTCGCGGCTGTGCTCGCGCTGGTGCTCGCGGGCTGTGGTAGCAGTAGCAGTAGCAGCACCACGACGGGCAGCACCACGAAGACGACAACCACCAGCGGCGCCGGGTCCACGGCGGAGCCGACCGTCTACATGATCGGCTCGGTCACCAACAACACGTTCTGGGCGGCGGTGCAGCGCGGCTTCCTCGCGGGCGGCAAGGCATTCGGGGTGCACGCGATCTACGAAGCGCCGGGAATCCACGCGTCGTCCAGCTCGATTCCGCTGATCCAGTCCGCGCTCGCGGCGCACCCCGCTGGGATGGCCATCAACTACAGCGACGCGTCGATCAGGGCGCCCACGCTTGCCGCCCTGGACCAGGGTGTCGCCGTGACCCTGTTCAACAACAATCGCTTCGAAGAAGTCGGGGGCAAGGCAGACACCGCCACTACCGACCCGAGGATCACAACGCTCCCCTACGTCGGCGAGGACTCGCTCTTGAACGCCGAGGATCTCGCCAAGACGTTCATCCCCTACCTCAAGAAGAAGGGGACCATCCTGATCGTCGACCCCGTCCCGGGCGTCGAAGTATTGGCGTTGCGCCGGCAGGGCATCGAGACGGTGATGCACGCTAACGGCTTCTCAACTGCGTACTTGCCCGCGGGACTGGATGAGGGAACGAACCTGACCACGATCGGGTCCTACCTCCAGGCGCATTCGAACGTCGTGGGCGTGGTCGGACTGGGAGACCCTACGGGCGATCCGGCGTGTACCTATATCCAGAAGAGCAATCTCTCGATCCCGGTGGCCACGTTCGATGTGGACGCTGAAGCGATCCAGCACATTCAGAAAGGATGCATGAAGGCCGCGACCGATCAGCAGCCGTATCTGCAGGGATACCTGTCTGCGGCCAATCTGGCCTTCCAGATCGTGGATCACCTATATCCGGTGTCGGTCAACACGGGCTCGTACATCGTCACGTCTCAGAACGTCGCAGAAGTCGCGAAGGCGGTTGCGGCAGGAAAGGGCTAGACGTCAGCGGGTAAATCAACAACGCTCTGCGCCGCGCGACCGCTCGCGCGGCGCTGAGCTGTTCATCTCGAGACATGGAGGGTCATGAACACGAGCAAGATCGTACGAGCGGCTGAAGACATCGTGCGGCGCCGGGAATCCGGGCCGCTCCTCGCGCTGGTGGTGCTGGTCATAGTGTTCGGGACGGCGTCGAGTCACCTGTTCAGCGGGCAGGAGATCAACGGCGTCACGTCGCTCAGCGCGTCCATCGGCATCGTTGCCATCGGCGTGACCTTCCTGATGATCACCGGTGAGTTCGACCTGTCCGTGGGCGCCGTCTTCGGCCTGGCCGCGGTCGTCTTCGGCAAGCTGATCGGCGACTCAGGGGTGAACCCCTGGCTGGCGCTCGTGCTCGTGCTGCTTCTCGCCGCGGCCATCGGGCTGGCCAACGGAGTCGTGACGACGTGGTTCGGCATCCCTTCGTTCATCACCACGCTGGCGACCCTTCTGATCGTCCAGGGGGTGAATCTCGTCGTTTCGGGCGGCAACACGGTGCTCTATCTCGGGCACAGTTCGCTCACCTCGTTAATCGGCGGCACCATCCCAGGCACGGTGATTCAGGACCGGACGCTGTGGTTCGTGGCTTTGACGCTTGTCCTCTGGTTCGTGCTCGAGCGGACTCGATACGGGAACTGGAGTGCCGCGTCTGGAGGCCGGGCCGGCGTCGCCCGCGCGATGGGTGTGCCCGCGAAGCGGGTGAAGGTGATCAACTTCGTGATCGCATCGGTTTACGCGGGGCTCGCGGGCGTCATGCAACTCGCAGCGTATGGCGCCGCTTCGGCCCAGGACGGCCAGGACTACGAGCTGTTCGCCATCGTCGCCGCGGTGATCGGCGGGACGACGCTGTTCGGCGTCACGGGAACGATCATCGGCTCTTTCATCGGCGCGTTGATCCTGGGGCTACTCCAGGGTGGGCTGATCCTCATCGGGGTGCCGGGATCCTGGTACGAGCCGGCCATCGGAGCGATTCTGGTCGTTGCGGTGATCGCCAACGTGCGTCTGTCGAAACTGGACGTGCGATCGGCGTTCGGGCGGTTCCTCAACGCGCCGAGCGGCGACACACGCTCGTTTCTCACACAGCCCAGCGCTGAGCCCGGCGACCATGTCGGCTCCGAGGGGGCCCACGAGACTTCGGTGTCCGCCGGTGAAAAAAGCACCAACGGAAACGGAGCGGCCTCGCCCGACGCCCCGGTGTTCGAGCTCTCGGGTATCTCCAAGTACTACGGCCACACGCGGGCTCTGCACGACGTCAGCCTGTCGGTGGCCTCCGGAGAGGTCGTGGCCCTGGTGGGCGACAACGGATCGGGCAAATCGACTTTGCTCAAGATCATCACGGGCTATCACGCCCCTAGCTCCGGCCAGATCCGCTTCCTGGGGCGGGAAGTGCGACTGGGCTCGCCGGCAAAGGCACGCGCGCTCGGCATCGAGTCGGTCTATCAGGACCTGGCGCTAATCGACGAGCTCAGCCTGTGGCGGAACTTCTTCCTCGGTCGAGAGCTGTCGAGAGGGATCGGCCCGGTTCGCTGGTTGCGGCGCCACACGATGAAGCGAATCTGCAAGGGGGAGCTGGATAAGCTGGGACTGGTCCACATCGCCTCCACGGAGAGCCCCGCCTCAAGTCTCTCGGGCGGAGAGAAGCAGGCGCTCGCCATCAGTCGTGCTGTCAACTTTGGCGTGCGCGCACTGCTCCTGGACGAACCGACGGCCGCCCTGTCTGTGCGCGAGACGCGCAACGTTCTGAACGTGATCAGGCAGGCGCGTACGGAAGGCCTCGGGATCCTGTACGTCGACCACAACATCGATCACGTGGTGCCCGTCGCCGATCGTGTGGTGCTGCTCGAGCACGGCGAGATCGTGGCGACATTCATGCGAGGCGAACGGTCGGCGGACGAGCTTCGCGACCTGATCGCTCGCACGACCCACCACTCGGCCGTGGCCGCCGGGCAGTAGCGATGGCGCGGACTCAAGCGAGCTACTAGAAGGATGGAGGCGTGACCGCGGCGAGTGCCTCGACGGTCTTGGCGGACCGGTTGATCACGTAATGCGGCGTCGGCGCGTCATAGGTGATGGTGTCTCCGCCCGTGAGTTCGAAGCGGCTGTCCCCGACGTGGACGATCAAGCTGCCCTTGATCACATGGACGCACTCCTCGCCGGCGTGCGAGATCGGCGAGTGACTGTTGTCAAAGCCCGGCGGAACGCGGAACAGAAACACCTCGAGGCTCCGCTGCAGATTGGGGGTCAGCAACTCGTATTCGAGGTCGTCGTGAGGCAGGACGAGGCGCTTGCGGGCGTCGCCACGCACCACCATGGCCACCTCCGGCTCCGGTCCCGCGAAGAACGCGCCGATCGGGATGTCGAGAGCCTTGCCCAGTCGCCACAGCGTCTCGAAGGATGGGTTCGCGCTGCCCTGCTCGATCTCGCTGATCCGTCCCCGGCTGACTCCGGCCGCCGCGCTGAGGTCGCTGATCGACATGTCGCCTCGGAACCGCCGCAGCCGCTCGCCCAGCGACGCCATCCAAGCTGGAGAAGGCTCGAGGGAGTCCGTGAGGGGCGCCGGATCCCGCGCGGAATCCTTCGCATGGGTTGACGTTTTATTCGCCATCGTTCAATATATTGACAATATAACCATTAAATACTGACCATCGCAAGGGAGTCAGTCTCATGAGCTCGGTGCCATATCTGCGTCCGCTTCTCGATCGCAAAAAGCCTATCTGGGGGATGGGAGCGCACGACGTTCTTTCGGCGAAGATCGTCGAGCGTGCCGGCTTCGACGCAATCTATATCTCGTCGCTGCCGGACGCCATCGTCAACGGCGTGCCGGACATCGGCATCATTGGCCCCGAGGAGCTCGTGCGACTGTGCCGAAACGTGAGAAGGGCAACCTCTCTCCCGATCGTCGTCGATTTTGAGCAGGGGTTCGGCGAGCCGTACGCGTCGGTTTGGTGGATGCACGAGCTGGAGGCGGCGGGAGTGGCTGCCGTACACATCGACGACTACGGATTGCCATACAAGTGCCCGTTCATCCCGCCTCACGTGCTCGGCCTCGAGGACGTGGACGAGACGGCTGACAAGATCCGGGCGATGGTGGGCGAGAAGCGCAACCCCGACTTCATGGTCATCGGCCGTCCTGGGACCTACGTGGCGAACATCCAACCGACTGAAGAGGAACGGCGAGCGGACTGGTTGATGCGGGCCCGGGCGTACGCGGAAGCAGGGGCCGACGCCCTGTTCGCGATCTGCTGGACGGTCGAACACGCCGAGTGGTTCCGGACCCAGGTGGAAGGCCCTCTGGTTACGATCCGGACCATCGGGACCGAAGTGAATGCCAACCGCGTGCAGTACAGCTCCGAAATGATGGATCTGAGCATCGACGATCTGTATGCGCTCGGCTACCAGCTGTACGTCGAGCCGACGACGCTGCTGGGGGTGGGTGCCAACGCGATGCTCGCCGCCGCGGAGAAGGTCCGTGCCACCGGTCACTCGAACGCCGTTGCGGCCGAGCATGGCAACCTCTACGACCACCTTGAGCGTTGGGCCGATGTGTCAGACGTCCGCCGGATCCGGGAGACCTACGTATTCGACGGGGATGGCGCCGCAGCCAGTCAGAATTCGGATGACCGGGCCACGCGTGTGCTGAGCTGATGCCGACCGTTCCGGTTGAACTCGCCATGCGGCGGGATGACTGGTCTCGCCACGTGACCGACCTGCAGACGCAGACCTACGAGGGAGCGGTGGGGCGGGGCGAGCGGGAGGACATCTTCCTGCGAGCGTTTCGACTCACCACCCCGATCGCGCTCCGCGCCCTCGCGGGAATCTCGGCTACCTACCTCGGCGGCGCGGGTCGGACGGTCGTCGCGCCTCCCCGCCGGGTCGCCGCTGCGGAGCTCAACGGAGCGATGAAGACCCCCACCGGCGGGATGTTGGCCACGTGGGATCTCACCTGGCCGGCGCTCGAGCGCGCGCGGAACCGACTCACCGGCGAGCCGCTGCCGCCCGTCCAGATCTTTGCGATCTTTCCCGAGGACTTCACCCATCCCCACCTGGCGCTCTGCGACCTGGGGCGGCCGCGCGCTTGGATCGCCAACTGGCCGTTTCAGGTCCTTACGCTTGAGGACGCTGCACGCCAAGAGCCGGTCCTCGCCGTGATCGCCGAGGCGGAGTTGCACGAGCGGACGTTCGCGGGCGATCTGAACTGGCGACTCCTCGACCTCAACTGAGCATGATGCGGATCTGGACGCTGGGCGCGAAAGTCCCGGACCTCGATACCGAGATCGCGTTCGTCGAGGCGCTGGGTGGTGAACTCGTTCTGGATGACAGCATCCCGTTCGGCGGTCGACCGTTTCGGGTTCCGTTGCTGCGCTTCGGCGACAAGTACCTTCACCTCGCCGAGGAGATGGTGTACGAGGAGTCACTCGATACGCCGTTGGCGCCTGGCCTGTGCCACGTCGTGTTCGAGGTGGACGATCTAGAGGCCACACGCGCTCAGGCGCTGGCGGCGGGAGCGACCGAGATAACACCGGTGGCCAGGGTGGAGGCGGGATTCGGTACGCGCGACGTGGCGTTCCTGCGCTCGCCCGGTGGAATGCTGGTAGAGCTGATCAGGATCATCCACAACGCCGTGCCTCCTCCGTGATTCGGGTGGGGGTGATCGGCGCGGGAGCCGCCGCGCTCACCGCCCACCTCCCGGCGTTGACGGCGCTCGATCAGTTCGAGGTCGTCGGCTTGTGCGACACGAGCCCGGCGCGTCTCGCGGCAGTGCTTGGACGCTTTCCCGTCCCTGGGTTCGCCGAGCCAGATGCCCTCCTTGGGCTTCCCGACCTTGATGCGGTCGTCATCGCGACTCCGCCCCAAACGCACGCAACGCTCGCGGCTAAGGCGATGGAACGGGGCAAGCACGTCCTGTGTGAGAAGCCGCTCGCGCCCACCGTGCAGGAGTGCCGGCAGCTTCTCGAAATGTCGGCCCGGACCGGCACCGTCCTCGCCGTCGGCCACGAGAAGCGCTTTCACCCAAGCCTGCGCCGTGTGCGCGACCTACTCGCAGCGGGGTCTCTGGGGACCCCGTTCTATGCCGGTGTCCACTGGGGAGCGGCCGCCAAGCTCGAGCCCGAGCGCCTCATCCCACCCGGCTTCCGGCACGGCTACGAGTGGCGCTGGAGGGATCCGGCGGTCGGGGGCGGGCTCCTGCAGGACCACCTGCCTCATTACGTGGACCTGTTGCGGTTCTGGACGGCGCAGGAGCCGGTCGGCGTCCTGGCCTACACCGTCAATGTCGCCCGGGACTTCCTCGGCTGGGCCCCGGAGCACTCGGTCTGGGAGGACTTCTGTCTGGCCGTGGTCCGCTACTCGGCCGGGCTCGTGCTCCGGTTTGAGACCAGCGTCGTGGGCCGGAGCATCTCGCCGATCTGGTCGCTCGGTTCGGGCATGGGGGAGTGGACGGAGTACGGCTATCTGCTCTGCAGTGACGGCCAGCTGGTGTTCGACCTGCTGCCCTGGGATTCGTCGGAGAACGGCCGCATTGCCGTCAATCGCAAAGGCGGCGAAGGATGGCTCTATGTGGAGCAGCCCGAGCCGGTTCGCCGGGACGGTGGCGCGGCGAGTGAGATGTTCCAGGGCCAGGCTGTCGCATGGGCGGGGGCGATCGAGGGAGAGCCGAGCAGCGTCGCCAGGGGCGAGGACGGGCTCATCTGCATCGCCGCGGTAGAGGCGGCGTACCGGGCTGCCGACACGTGCGCCGAGGTGAGCCTGTCAACCTGAAGCGTCGCGGGTGCGGCGAGTCAAAGCGTCAGGAGCAGCGGTGCTTCCAGCAGCTCGCGGATTCTGGCGAGGAACTCGGCGGCGTCGGCGCCGTACAGGATGCGGTGATCGCAGCTCAGGGTGATTGTCATGAGCCGGCGGTCGACGATCTCGCCTTCGACTCGGGCCAGCGTGTTGCGGATCGACCCCACCCCGAGGATCGCCGCCTGCGGCGGGTTGATAACCGGCGTGATCGACGTCATCCCGTACATGCCGAGATTCGAAACGGTGAACGTGGGCCCGGACAGCTCGGGCGGAGTGATCGTTCCGTCCCGGACGCCCTGAGCGAGCTGACGTGACTCGGCGGCGATCGTGCCCAGAGATTTCTGGTCGGCGTCGTGGATGGTCGGAACGACGAGCGCGTGGTCAGCCGCGACAGCGATGCCGATGTTGATGTG
>Ga0209624_10004072_pt1 | contig 10148 bp, 10 predicted proteins | sample JacPinW_OM2H0_O1_FD_188565 | JGI IMG/M metagenome (GOLD analysis project Ga0209624, IMG submission 188565) | Forest soil microbial communities from Algoma, Ontario, Canada - Jack Pine, Ontario site 1_JW_OM2H0_O1 (SPAdes) (version 2) | ecosystem: Environmental > Terrestrial > Soil > Boreal... | reverse complement strand
CGCGTCCGGCGTCACGGCTGCGGTTCTCGCCGAGGCCGCCGGCTCGTCGAGCCAACGTACGGCCGCCGAAGCCGCGCTGCGCGCCGTCGCGGGCATCCCGTTGCGGTACGCCGCGATCGCCCCCCGCAAGCATCGGTAAACCACGGACGAGATCCGCACGGCCGGCCGGTAGGCTGGGCGCGACGAGCAGCCCTAGCCTTGGCGTCGAGCCGAACGCGTGGTACGCCGACGAGGGGGCCGTTCGAGCGACGGTCGCCTTTTGCATGACAACCAGGCGGTCGCAGAGCTGTGCATGACATCCGTCAGCGACGCCTCGCTCGTGCGGCTGCGACCTTCAGAGCGGAAAATGGGTCCTTAGGGATAGTGCAGAAACCCCTGCACTATCTTGACCGTCCCCGTCGGGACCGATACGCTGGGAGACCCATGGCAGCCACGACCGATGCCCTGATCGAGGAATACCGACACGGTTTCCACGATTCCGAGGAAAACTACGCCTTCAAGTCCGACAAGGGCCTGAACCGCGAGATCGTCGAGCGCATCTCGTCGATGAAGAACGAGCCGGCGTGGATGCTCGAATTCCGGCTGCGCGCGTACGACACGTTCCGGGCCAAGCCGATGCCCACGTGGGGCGACACCGCGCTCCTGAACGAGATCGACTTCGACAACATCCGCTATTTCGTCAAAGCGGGCGAGAAGACCGAACAGAACTGGGACGACGTTCCGGACGACATCAAGCGCACGTTCGACCGGCTCGGCATCCCCGAGGCGGAACGCAAGTTTCTCTCGGGCGTCTCGGCGCAGTACGAATCGGAAGTCATCTACCACTCCGTCATCGAGGAGCTCGAGAAAGACGGTGTGATCTTCTGCGACATGGACACGGCGCTGCGCGAGCATCCGGAGATCGTCCAGAAGTACATCAGCACCGTCATCCCGATCCAAGACAACAAGTTCGCCGCGCTCAACTCGGCGGTGTGGTCGGGCGGCTCGTTCGTGTACGTGCCCAAGGGCGTCGAAGTGAAGATGCCGCTTCAGGCCTACTTCCGGATCAACACCGAGAACATGGGCCAGTTCGAGCGCACGCTGATCATCGCCGACGAAGGCTCGAAGGTGCACTACATCGAGGGTTGCACGGCACCGCAGTTCTCGACCGCGTCGCTGCACTCGGCCGTGGTCGAGCTGATCGCGCTCGACGGCGCGTCGATCCGCTACACGACGATTCAGAACTGGTACCGCAACATCTTCAATCTGGTCACCAAGCGCGCCGTAGCGTACAAGAACGCGACGGTCGAATGGGTCGACGGCAACATCGGCAGCCGGCTAACGATGAAGTACCCGGCGATCTACCTGATGGGCGAAGGCGCGCGCGGCGAGATTCTGTCGGCCGCTTTCGCGGGCGAAGGCCAGCACCAGGACGCCGGCGCGAAAGTGATTCACGCGGCGCCGAACACCACGTCGGTCGTCACGAACAAGTCGGTCACCGCGCACGGCGGCAAGACGACGTACCGCGGTCTGGTGGAGATCCACGCGGGCGCGACGGGCGCGAAGACGCGCGTGAAATGCGACGCGCTGATCATGGACGACAAGTCGTCGTCCGACACCAAGCCCACGATGAAGATCGACGAGCAGCGCTCGACGGTCGAGCACGAGGCGTCGGTGTCGAAGATCGGCGAGGAGCAGCTCTTCTACGCGATGAGCCGCGGCCTGAGCGAAGCGGACGCGACGGCGATGATCGTCAACGGATTCTTCGACTTCTTCGTCAAGGAGTTGCCGATGGAATACGCCGTCGAGCTGAACCGCCTGATCAAGATGGAGATGGAGGGTTCGGTCGGCTAACCCCTGCAGCCGTAACGGTCCGCGCGACGAACTGAGAAACATCGCCCGCGATGGGAAAGAGCCTAGCGTGCGCGCTCGACTGCTCCTCGCTCTGGCGAGCATCTTGGCCGTGACGTCGCTCGCGCCCGCGCCGGTGCGGGCCGCGAAGGTCTGCGCGTGGTCGATCCCGGTCGACATGGTCGACAAGGTGTATTCGGGGACGGCGCGCGCAGGCACCGCGTTCCGCTTCCGCGTGACGCAGGACGCCGCGAGCGACGACGGCACGAAGATTCCGGCCGGAACGATGGGCTACGGGATCGTGCGCGGGGCGAGCTCCGCCGGACGCCACAACCACGACGGCATGCTCTCGCTCGAGCCGCGCTATCTCATCGTGCCGAAACCCAAGGGCGGCTTCACCCGCCTGCCGATCACGATGAACCCGACGCTTCCCGTCGCCTGGACCCCGTCCGAGCCGCTGCTGAACAAGGCTGCGTCGCACGTCCCGCTGCCGGTCCCGGGCCTGATCATGTCCGGCGTGAACACGGTGCGCTGGGGCCGCAACATCACGCTGGGCCCCGGCTTCACGTTCACGGTCCTTCCGGTCGACGACCTCGCGAAGTCGCCCGTGTGCTGACGTAACGTTCTCGTCGCGTTCCTCGGCGCTACTTGACGCCAAGCAGCTCGACGTCGAAGTTCAGCGTTGCGTTCGGCGGAATCACCGGCGGGTAGCCGTGCGCGCCGTATGCTAGCGACGGCGGGCACACGAGCTTGCGCCGCCCGCCGACGCGCATCGTCGCAACGGCTTCGTCCCAGCATGAGATCACGCCGTGCGTGCCGAGCGCGAACTCGAACGGCTGATGGCGGTCGCGCGAGCTGTCGAACTTCTTGCCGTTCGGAAAGGTACCGGTGTAGTGCACGACCGCGGTCTGACCGGCACGCGGCATCGCCCCCTTACCGACTTTGAGCTCGGTATACTGCAGGCCGTCCGGCAGCTTGACGGTTTTCGCGGCGGCCGTCGTCATCGGCTGCGTCTTGTAGGACGCGCTCGTAGCGGCCGCGGCGGGGAGCGGTGCTGCGAGGAGCAGCGCGAGAAGGGCGGTAGCGGGACGATTCATGCCGCGCCCTTCGCGAGCCCGGCGCCGGCCCCCGTCCGGGCCGCTCGCCGACGCGAGGGGCCCGCACCGCCCGGCGCACGAACCGCACGTTCGTGGCGAGCGCAGTGGCGAAACGGTCCGAGATCCCGCCGGGAACGGCGAAGAAAGTCGTGGTCGACGGCGAGGAAGTGCTCTTGTGCAACGTCGACGGCGAGCTCTACGCGGTCGCGGACGTGTGCACGCACGACGGCGGCCCGCTCGATCAAGGGGAGCTGGAAGGCTGCAAGATCATGTGCCCGCGCCACGGCGCGCTCTTCGACGTGACGACCGGCCGCGCGCTGACGCTCCCCGCCGTCGTCCCGCTCCCGACCTACGACGTGCGTACCGAAGGCGACGACGTGTTCGTCGACGTGTAGCGAGGTATTGCGCAAAGACCGGGCAGTGTGTATGTTGAGCGCGCCTAAACGAGGGAGCGATATTCGCTCCCTCGTCTCAATTTCAGGCACGTTCGTGAGGTCTATATCAGACGTGCTCGTCCTGTTCGGCGCGATTCATGTCCGTTTGGTCCTCGCGGTTCGGGTCCTCGTCCGACTCGCCGTACACGACTTCGGGCGTCGTCGTGATTCCGGCGACGTCCGCTTCGGCGCGGCTCAGGGGGCGCTCGTCGTCGGCCTGGGTTCGCAGCTGGCGGGGCATGCCGGAGTCGGGATGGTCGTCGACCTCCGAGGGGAGGGCGTTCTTGTAGTCCCCCTGCTGCTCGACGGATGCGTCTCGGCGTTCCATGGGGACGGCGTACCCACGACCGGCGCACGCCACCCTCGCAGAGCGCACCGTTTGTCGAACGACGCCGGGCTGCGACCGGAGTAGCATCGCTCTATCATGGCGACGAGGCTTCTGATCTGCCCGCCCGGCCACTACGACGTCCGGTACGCGATCAATCCGTGGATGACCCAGCACGTCGGGGACGCAGCCCCGGACGCGGTTCGCCAATGGGAACGCCTCGTCGAGCTCATCGGCTGCGTCGGCGACGTGGAGCTCGTGCAGGTCGAGCCGCCGTCGCAAACGCCCGACATCGTGTTCACCGCGAACGCCGCGCTCATGGTGGGCAACCTCGCGATCGTGTCGAGCTTCCGGCACGCCGAGCGCCGCCGCGAGCAACCCGTGTACCGCGCGGCGCTCGCGCGCGCCGGATATGCGACGACGTTCTTGCGCCAGACGTATTTCGAAGGCGCAGGCGACGCGCTGTTCGACCGCGTTCGCCCGCTGCTGTACGCCGGCTACGGCTGGCGCACGGAACGCGGCGCGACGCTGCAGCTGCAGGAGATCGTCGGCTGCCGCGTGCTGCCGCTGCTCCTGGTCGACGAGCGCTTCTACCATCTCGACACCGCGCTCTGCCCGCTTTCGAGCGGCCATGTGCTCGCCTACATGGACGCGTTCTCACCGCACGCGCAGACCATGCTGCGGCGCGCGATCGAGCCGGGCTATCTCATCGAGGTGTCGGTCGACGACGCGCTGCGGTTCGCGTGCAACGCGCTCGAGATCGGCGACGCCGTCGTGATGCACGACTGCACGCGGCGCTTGCGCGAACGCCTGCACGACATCGGCTACCGGGTGTTCCGCACCGAGCTGACCGAGTTCCTCAAGGCGGGCGGAAGTGCCAAGTGCCTGACGCTGCGGCTCGACGACGGCCCGGCCGTCGGAATGGCGGCCGCAACCGCCTAATGCCCCCGGGCGGTCCCCGCCACCAGGAGGACCGCCTGTGACTACCTTGACCATCAACGGCGTCGCGCACGACGTCGACGTGCCCGCCGAGATGCCGCTGCTGTGGGTGATCCGCGACGTCGTCGGGATGACCGGGACGAAGTTCGGCTGCGGCGTGGCGCAGTGCGGCGCGTGCACGGTCCACCTCGACGGGACGCCCGTGCGCTCGTGCTCGACCGCCGTCTCGCAAGCGGCCGGTAAGCAGATCACCACGGTCGAGGGCCTGTCGGCCGACGGCACGCATCCCGTGCAGAAGGCGTGGATCGAGGCGTCGGTCCCGCAGTGCGGCTACTGCCAGTCCGGCCAGATGATGTCGGCCGCGGCGCTGCTCGCGAAGAACAAGACGCCCAGCGACGCGGACATCGACGCCGCGATGAGCGGCAACATCTGCCGCTGCGGCACGTATCCGCGCATCAAAGCCGCGATCAAGCGCGCGGGCGGTGCGGCATGATGCGGCGCGAGATCTTTCTGCGCACCACGGCGGCGTTCGGCGCGGGCCTCGCGCTCGCCGCGTGCGAGAAGCACCCGGCACAGGTTCCCGACTACCAGCCCTCGCCCGAGCCGAGCGTCACGTTCGCACCGAACGCGTGGGTGCACGTGCGCATCGACGGCACCGTGGCGGTGCTGATCAACAAGAGCGAGATGGGCCAAGGCGTGTACACCGGGCTGCCGATGCTCGTCGCCGAGGAGCTCGACGTTCCGTTCGACCGCATCCGGGTGGAGTTCGCGCCCGCGCAGGACCAGTACGCCGACCCGGTGTTCAAGGACATGACCACCGGCGGCAGCACCAGCATCGCCGACATGTACCCGATCATGCGCGGCGCCGGCGCGGCCGCGCGCGCGATGCTCATCGCCGCCGCCGCCAAGCAGTGGAGCGTCGACCCGTCGACGCTCACGACGAAGGACGGCACCGTCGTCGACGCCGGTGGCAAGCGCACCGCGTCGTACGCCGACCTGGCCGTGGCGGCCGGCACGCAGACGCCGCCCAAGGACGTGAAGCTCAAAGACCAATCGCAGTTCACGCTGATCGGCACGTCGCCCAAGCGCCTGGACCTCGAGGCGAAAGTCCACGCGAAGGCGACGTACGGCATCGACGTGGTCGTGCCGGGCATGGTGTACGCGAACGTGCTCAAGGCACCCACGTTCGGCGGCACCGCCGATACCGTGGATGACGCCGCGGCGCGCAAGGTCGCGGGCGTGCTCGACGTCGTGAAGATCTCGAGCGGCGTGGCGGTCGTGGCGCGCAATACGTGGGCCGCGATGCAAGGCCGCGATGCGCTCAAGGTGACGTGGAAGAACGACGGCCCGGCCGCGCACGTCAACACCGCCAAGATGTTCGAGGACGCCGAGAAGGCGGCGCGCACGAGCGGCGTCGTCGCCGTGAAGCAAGGCGACGTCGACAAGGCGCAAGGGAAAGCGGTGCAAGCCGTCTATCGCGGTCCGTTTCTCGCGCACGCCGCGATGGAGCCGATGAACGCGACCGCCGACGTGCGGGCCGACGCGGTCGAGGTGTGGGCGCCGACGCAGGTACAGACGCGCTCGCGCGACGTCGCGATGAAGATCACCGGCTTCCCCGCCGACAAGGTGACGATCCACACGACGTTCCTGGGCGGCGGCTTCGGGCGCCGGCTCGATCCCGACTACGTCGTCGACGCGGTCGAGATATCGAAGGCCGTGAAGAAGCCCGTCAAGGTGACGTGGCGGCGCGAAGACGACATGAAGAACGACTTCTACCGGCCGATGAGCGTCAACGTGCTGCACGCGAAGCTCGACGGCAGCGGCCATGTCACGGCGTGGGAGCACCGCGTCGCCTCGCCGTCGATCGTCAAGCGCTGGGCGCCGCCGATGTTCAAGGGCGGGGTCGACTTCTCGGCGGTCGACCAAGTCACGCCCGCATATTATGCGTTCGGCAGCGCGCGCACGACGTATGCGGACTTCGAACCGGGCATCCCGGTCGGCTTCATGCGCGCGCCCGGCGCGAACTGGAACTCGTTCGTCACCGAGTCGTTCGTCGACGAGCTCGCGCACGCCGCGGGTAAAGATCCCGTCGCGTTCCGGCTGGCGCTGCTCGATCCCAAGAAGGGCGCGCGGATGCGCAGCGTGCTCCAGCTCGCCGCGCAGAAAGCCGGCTGGGGACACCCGCAAACCGCCGGCGCGTCGCAAGGCATCGGCATCTGCGACTGGGGCGGCAGCTACGGCGCGCTCGTCGCCGAGGTGTCGGTGAAGGGCAAGGACATCACCGTGCACCGCGCCGTCATGGCGGCCGACTGCGGCATCGTCGTGCACCCGGACATCGTCGCGGCGCAGCTCGAAGGCGCGATCAACTACGGCATCGCGATGGCGATGACGGCGAAGATCACGTTCACCGACGGCAAGGTCGACCAGAACAACTTCTACGACTACACGGTGCTGCGCATGAAGGACGCGCCGAAGATCGAGACCTACGTCGTGAAGAGCACGGAGAAACCGTCGGGCATCGGCGAGCTCGGCACGCCGCCGATCGCCCCGGCAATCGGCAACGCGATCTTCAAAGCAACGGGCAAGCGCGTGCGCCAATTGCCGTTCAGCGACAACCTCGCCTAGCGCGCGCTTCGGCGGCTTCCCAGGCGTCCGGCGTGTCGACGTCGCTGACGTAGGCTTCGTCGGATTCGTCGAGCGCGGCGGCGCGGAGCGCCGGATCGCGCCGCACGCTCGACGGAGCCTGGTCATCGCGCAGCGACGGAATGCGCAAACGCGCGTTCGCCGACCACACGACCGGATGACCGGGCGTTGCGTGCACCACCGGCCACGCGAGATCCGCGTCGTCCGGGACGCGTGAGACGAACGCGCGCACGAGCGCCGCGTCGACGAACGGCACGTCGCACGGCAGCACCGCCATGTGCGCATCCGGCTCGACCGCGGCATGCGCAAGCGCCAGCGTCGCGCTCGGGCCGGCCGTCGGCTCGGTGACGACGACGCGCACGAAATCGAGGTCCGCGATGACGTCCGCAACGGCCGGCGTCGCGACGAACAACGGTTCCAGCTCGCGCAGGCCGAGCGCGATGCGGCGTGCCAGCGGCACGCCGTCGAAGAGCGCGGTGAGCTTGTCGAAGCCCATGCGCTGCGAACGGCCGCCGGCGAGGACGACCGTTCGCACGCGTTCGATCCGCAAGCGCGCTAGACCGCGCCCGAGCTCGCGAGCGGGCCGGAGCCGAGCAGCTTCTCGGGCACGATCGGAAGGTCGCGCACGCGCACGCCGGTCGCGTGGTAGACCGCGTTGGCGACCGCTGCCGCGACGCCGGTGATGCCGATCTCGCCCATCCCGCGCGCGCCCAGCGCCGTGAACCGCAGGTCGGGCTCCTCGACGAACAGCACGTCGACGTTCGGGATGTCGGCGTTGACCGGCACGTGGTAGTCGGCGAGGTTGTTGGTGACGAACGCGCCGTACCGGTCGTCGCGCACCGTTTCCTCGAGCAGCGCCATCCCGATCCCCCACACGATGCCGCCGATCATCTGCGAGCGCGCCGTCTTCGCGTTGAGGACGCGGCCGCAGTCGAACACACCGAGCGCGCGGCTCACGCGCAACCGCGCGATCTCCTCGTCGTAGCGCACCTCGACGAACTGCGCGCCGAACGAGTGGAACGAGTACTTCTCCGTCTCGTCGCCCTGCTCGGCAGTGCCCAGGGCTTCGAGCGCGCCGGAGCCGCCGAGCCGCACGACGTCGCCGTATGCGATCGCGCGCGACGGATCGCCCTTCGCGCGCAGCATGCCGTCCGCGGCCTCGACGTCATCGGCGCGCAGGCCGTGCAGCGGCGACGCGCCCGCCGACGTCGCGATGGCGACGGCTTCGCGGTAGATGCGCTGCGCGGCGGCCTGCACCGCCGGACCGATGCTGGCACTGCTCATCGAGCCGCCCGCCACCGGCGCGAGCGGGAGCGCCGAGTCGCCGATGCGCACCCGAATCGACGCCGGGTCGGCGCCGAGCGCGTCGGCCGCGATCTGCGTGAGGATGGTGTACATGCCCGTGCCCAGGTCGTGCGTCGCGCTGGCGACGTCGATCGCGCCGCTCGCGTCGACCGTCACGCGCGCCTCGCCGCGCGACCGCATCGCAGGATACGTCGCCGCGGCGACGCCCCAGCCGATCAGCTCGTTGCCGTCGCGCATCGAGCGCGGCGCGTGCGTGCGCGCGTTCCAGCCGAACGCCTCCGCGCCGCGGTCGTAGCACTCCAGCAGATGCCGCGACGAGAACGGCAGGCCCGACTCGGCGTCCGTTTGCGTGTCGTTGCGGCGCAGCACGTCGAGCGGATCGATTCCGCACGCGTACGCCAGCTCGTCCATCGCACTGCCCAGCGCGAACATGCCGGGCGTCTCGCCCGGCGCGCGCATCGCCGTGTTCGACGGGATGTCGAGCTTGGCGACGCGGTGCGTGACCGACAGCGCGGGCGCGGCGAAGATCATCGGCGTCGCGAGGCCGGCCGGTTCGAAGAACGCGCCGACGCGCGCCGTTTCGCCTTCGACGTCGTGCATCACGGCGCGCAGCCGCCCGTCGCGCGACGCGCCCAGCCGCAGGCGCTGGCGCGTCGAGCTGCGGTGGCCTGCCGACGTGAACATCTGCTCGCGGCTCAGCACGAGCTTCACCGCACGGCCCGTGACCTTCGCCGCCATCGCGGCCAGCGTCTCGTGCGCCCAGAAGAAGCCCTTGCAGCCGAAGCCGCCGCCGATATACGGCGAGAGGACCCGCACCTGCGTCTCGTCGACCGAGAATGCTTTGGCGAACGCGGCGCGCGCGCCGAGGACCCACTGCGACGCGTCGTGCACGATCAGCTCGCCGTCGCGCCACTGGGCGACGGTCGCCGACGGCTCGAGCGGGTTGTGGTGCTCCACCGGCGTGCGATACGTCGCGTCGACCGTGACCTCGCTGGCGGCGAACCCCGCCTCGGGATCGCCGCGCCGCTCCTGCATCCGGCTGCCGAAGAACTCCTGGGGCATGTCGGTCTCGTGCGCGCCGTCGATCGTCACCTGGAACGGCCCCGGCGCATAGTCGATGCGCAGCACGGTTGCGCCTTCGCGCGCCGCCTCGAACGTCTCCGCGATCACCAGCGCGACGTGCTCGCCGTCGTAGTGGATCTCGTCGGACTGCAGCGGCGCGAGGTTCTCGCTGAACGGCAGCGTGAAATCGAACGCGAACGCCGGGATCTTCGGCGCATTGCGGTAGGTGAGCACCTCGACGACGCCGCTGACGGCGCGCGTCGCGGTCTCGTCGATCTCCGCGATCCGCCCGCCCGCGACCGTCGCTTGCACGATGACCGCGTACAGCAGATCGCCGACCGGTGCGTCCGCCGCGTAGCGCGCGGCGCCGGTGACCTTCGCGCGACCGTCGACCCGGTCGAGCGGGCGACCGACGAAACCGCGCGTCGCGGGACGTTCCGTGGTGACGCTCATGCCGCACCTCCGCACACCGTGCGCAGCGCGCGCATGATCGCGCGCTTCGCGAGCTCGACT